>Ga0265327_10000363_pt1 | contig 86525 bp, 83 predicted proteins | sample 41621metaG_FD_202089 | JGI IMG/M metagenome (GOLD analysis project Ga0265327, IMG submission 202089) | Rhizosphere microbial communities from Carex aquatilis grown in University of Washington, Seatle, WA, United States - 4-16-21 metaG | ecosystem: Host-associated > Plants > Roots > Rhizosphere...
CAGTGTCGGCACCACCGGACCTTCCAGTGAACTCTCGATCGGGACGCACGCGTAGGTGGCGTCCCCGCCCTGTACCTGCACCAATGCGTCTCGCGCGCTGGCGACCGAGACCGGCTCCACGTCCGGTCCGCCGGGGATGACCCCCATCGCGCGCAGCTTGATCAGCGCGGCCTCGGAGAACGTGCCTTGCGGCCCCAGATAAGTGATGCGCTGCACACGTCAAACCTTAGGCGCTCGGCCACTGGGCGAACCCTCGACACAGGCGATGGCACGGGTGTCCCTTGCACTCTCCACGGTCCGTTGTTAACTTAGGCTTACCTCAGTTCGCTAGGTTCGTCAGGAAGAGGGTCGCCATGACCGCAGCACCGCCTACCACCGCCGAGCGCGTGCGATCGGCGTGCGCACGGGCCGCCAGCTCAACCCTCGCCATCGCCGGAGCAGATGTCGTCGGCACCTCGCTGCACCATTTGTTCGACGACGGCACCTTCGCCGTCGCGGTCCCCTCGGATAGCGCCATCGCCGCCACGGTGGTCGCGGCCGGCGCATCCGGAATGCCCGCGCTGTTGGAACTGACCGATCAGGCCCCCCTTCCGTTGCGCGAGCCGGTCAGGTCTCTGGTCTGGGTGCGCGGCAACGTGGTGGCCGCCTCCGATCGGGAAGCGCGCGGCATTGTCGATGTCATCGCCAGCCGGATACCCAACCCGGCACTCCTGGATATCCGCACCGATATGCGGCTGCGCACGCAACCGGGCTCAATACTGCTGTGCCTGGCGGTGGAGTCCGTCGTCGTCGCCGATTCCACGGGAGCCGAATCGGTCGACGTCTCGGCGCTGCTCGGCGCGCGGCCCGACCCCTTCTGCGCGCTCGAGGCCGGGTGGCTGTCACATATCGACCACGACCACCGGGATCTCGTCGAACGCTTGGCCCGTCGTCTGCCCCTGAATCTGCAGCACGGCGAGGTACGTCTACTCGGCATCGACCGTTACGGCATCCAGCTGCGGGTGGAAGGCAACGAGGGCGACCACGACGTACGGCTGCCGTTCAACGAGCCCGTCAACGACACCGCGGGGCTGAGCCAGGCGCTGCGCATCCTGGCCGGCTGCCCATTCCTCAACGGGTTGCGCGCCCGCAAGATCTAACCGAGCAACAGCTCCCGGAGCACCCGCGCGAACATCGCCGGAGCATCGCGGTGTGCGAAATGATCCTGTCCGTCAAGCTCTTTCACCCGCACACCGGGCACGCGACGAGCCAGATAGCCCACCGGCTCCCGGAACTGCGGCGGCGAGTTCGCCCCCTCGAGTAGCAGCATCGGGATGACCGAGCGGGCGTACTCCCCGAGAAGCTCTACACAACGATCCAGCGCCTCGAACTCGCGCGACACTGTCGCCGAACGCGCCCGGACCGCCTCACTTCCACTCCGATTCGCCGCCGCTACGGAGTCCGAAACCGGCAGCGGCGGCTCGTACAGCACCACGGATGCCACATCGAGTCCGCGACGCAACGCCTCCAGGACAACAACGGCACCGAAGGAATGGCCGAGTATCACCGCATTGGGACCGACCTCCGCGGCGACCGCGATCACATCGTCCGCCTCACGCGCCAGGCTGTGTTCCTGCGCGTCAGTACTGGCGCCGTGACCCCGCCGGTCAACGAGAAAGCAGGTGAAGTCGTGCCGCAGCTCTGCGGCGACATCGGACCAGCTCGCCCCGGAATCCATTGCGCCGTGCACCATCACGAGCGGCGGCCCTTCCCCGGACACGGTCAGGCTCAACCGGACACCATCGGGCGACGCCACATAGCGCAGAGTGCTCACCACATCGGACACTCTTCCACCAATACCAGCCACAATGAGCGCCGTGGCGGAATCGGACATGTCAGCACGCACAATCCGTATCGAGATCGGAATTGTGCTCGCCATCAGCTTCGGGATGAGCGCACTCAGCGCCATCCTGCAGTTCACTTCGGCCGTCCTGGCGGGATTGTCCGGCCAAACCGTAGCCCTGAATCCTCGCCGCGCTGAGCTCAGCCTGATCGACCTGGGATTGAACCTGGCGTCGATCACACGGCTGGTTGCATGGGGAGCACTTGCGGTCTACCTGTTGTGGCGCAGCGGATTCGGCCCCTCCTCGATCGGGCTCGGCCGCTGGCGCTGGCGGGCCGACGGCCTGGGCGCACTCGGGTTGGCCGCGCTCATCGGGCTTCCCGGCCTGGCCCTGTATGTGGCCGCGCGCTGGATGGGCATAAGCGCCCACGTCATTCCCGCCTCCCTCGATGACACGTGGTGGCGCATACCGGTGCTGGTGCTGTCCGCGTTCGCGAATGGCTGGGCCGAGGAGGTGGTGGTCGTCGCCTACCTACAGACCCGCCTGCGCCAGCTGGGTTACGGAACGGCCGCCGCCATCGCGTCCTCGGCACTGCTACGTGGTAGCTACCACCTGTATCAAGGAGTCTCGGCCGGTATCGGAAACCTGGTGATGGGTCTGGTCTTCGGATACGTGTGGCACCGCAGCGGAAGGCTATGGCCCCTGGTCGTCGCCCATGGCGTCATCGACACCGTGGCCTTCGTCGGGTTCGCGTTGCTCCGGGATCACCTTGGCTGGCTCCGTTAGCCTCATCTCATGGGACGCGCACGATGACCGAGCCCACCATCCCCTTCCGTGGTCGGCGCCCCGACCGACGGGAGGACAGCCAAGTCATCCGTCGGCATCCCCAACCTCCGCCCCCGCCACCCGGTAATCCACCGCGGCGGCCGGGTCCCCCACCACCACGCCGCGCGCACCCGCCACCGCAACGACCGTCTGCACGTGACCCGCGACCGCGACGACCTGCTGCTCCGCCCGCACCCCCGCCGCCCACACGCCCCGCGCGTAAGAGGCGCTGGGGCGCATGGATACGACGCACCTTCGTTCTCGCGATGACCCTCGTCCTGCTCGGGTTTTGCACCATCATCGGCACCGCTTTCTGGCTCGACGGGCGGTTACATCGCGTCAACGCACTCAACGACTACCCGGATCGACCCCCGGTAGGCAGCGGGACCAACTGGCTGCTCGTCGGCTCGGATAGCCGTCAGGGCCTCACTCCGGATCAGGAAGCCGAGCTGGCTACCGGCGGAGACATCGGTGACGGCCGCACGGACACCATCCTGTTGGTGCACATACCCGCGTTCTACGACGGTGGGGTGGCCACCATGGTGTCGCTTCCCCGCGACTCATACATCCCCATCCCCGGAAACGGCAGCAACAAACTCAATGCCGCGTTCTCGCTAGGCGGTGCGGCACTGCTCACCCAGACCGTCGAGCAGGCCACGGGCCTACGCATAGACCACTACGCGGAAATCGGGTTCAGCGGGTTCGCCTCCGTCGTCGATGCGATCGGCGGCGTTTCGATGTGCCTCGACGAGCCCATCGACGATCCCCTGGCCGGTGTCGATTTGGCGCCGGGATGCCAGATGCTCAACGGGCCCAGCGCACTTGGCTACGTGCGCAGCCGGGCTACGCCGCGCGCAGATCTGGATCGCATGACACATCAGCGCGCCTTCATGACCGCACTGTTCCACCGGGTGAGTAGTCCGGCGGTGTGGTCCAACCCATTCCGCTGGTATCCCCTCGCCACGTCCACAGCCGATGCGATCACCGTCGCCGAAGGTGACCACAGCTGGAACCTGGCCCAATTGGGCTGGGCCCTAGCGGGTTCCGTGCAGAATATGACAATGCCCATCGGGTCGTTCTCCTCAAACTGGGCAGGCGACATCGTCACCTGGGATCAGGAGGCCTCGGCCCGGCTTTTCGAGGCCCTGCGCTCCGGCCAACAAGTTCCCGCAGACCTCTTGCCCGAGCCGGCCACAACGACTCCCTGACGCACTAGGCTTTTCGGTGTGGCTACCACCGATCCGCATGCGCTCGCGTCTTCACCGTTCCTCGAACTGTTGCACGACCAGATCCGCAACGAGTTCACGGCGTCCCAGCAGTACATCGCGATCGCGGTCTACTACGACGATGCCGATCTGCCGCAGCTGGCCAAGCGGTTCTATGCACAGGCGGTCGAGGAGCGCACGCACGCGATGATGATCATCCGGTACCTCATAGACAAGAACGTCACCGTCACGATCCCCGGGGTCGATCCGGTCATCAATGAGTTCGCCGATGCACGCGCACCCATCGCCCTTGCCCTCGAACAAGAGAAGCGCGTCACCGATCAGATCACCGCGCTCGCTCGTGCGGCGCGCTCATCGGGCGATTACTACGGCGAGCAGTTCATGCAATGGTTCCTCAAGGAACAGGTGGAAGAGGTCGCCACCATGGACACGCTGTTGACGGTCGTCGACCGCGCCAATCATGACCTGTTCGACCTGGAGAACTTTGTGGAGCGCGAGCTCAATCGTCCCGTCGGCCAGGATCCGACGGCGCCGCGGGCGGCGGGGGAAGCACTCTAAATCAATTCTGCGCATGGCGATTCCCAATTGCCAACGCGGATAAATTAACTTTGGCTAAGTTAAGAATTAGCCAATTAGCTGACGTAATATTCGCCATTTACTTAGGTGACGATAACCTCATTAAGGTTGTCCTTGGATGACAAGCCCTCTGACCTGGCCTATTGTCGATTTCATGTCCGCGACCGACACCCCCAAGACGAAATTCAACGCGCTCCTTCACGACCAGATCGGCCACGAGTTCACCGCATCTCAGCAATACATCGCAATTGCCGCGTATTTCGACGACGCCGACCTTCCTCAGCTCGCCGCACACTTCTACAAGCAGGCGGTCGAGGAAAGGAACCACGCCATGATGATCGTGCGGTACCTCATCGACCGGCGCGTCTCCGTAGAGATTCCTCCCGTGGGCGCGGTGACCAACGGATTCACGGCACCGCGCGAGCCGCTGGCGCTGGCGCTGGCCCAGGAGCAGACGGTCACCGAACAGGTCACCGAGCTCGCGCGTACCGCCCGGGACGAGGGTGACTACATCGGCGAGCAGTTCATGCAGTGGTTCCTCAAGGAGCAAGTGGAAGAGGTCGCACTCATGGACACGCTGCTCACTGTTGCCGAGCGGGCCGGCGATAACTACTTCGACCTCGAAGAGTTCGTGGCACGCGAGATCTCGGTTGAATCGAGCGACCCCACCGCACCTCCGGCCGCGGGCGGCGCGATCTAGGCACCTCAACAAGATGTCCCTCACCTCGGCTCATCGCCGGGGTGAGGGACATCTTGCATTTCCGGCCGTGAACCCGCACGTTTGCCCGGTTGCTTTCCGATAATCTTTCATGGGATCCAGAGAACATCGCTCGGTGACGGCGCGGCGAAAGGCGGTGCAAACATTGTTCCGCGGTAGGCAAATTCAACTGACGCTGACAGCGTCCCGGGCGATCGAGTCGGATCGCGCCGAACCGCTGTTCATCGACACCTTCGCCGAACGCTTGGTGCTGAAGTCTGATGATCCCTATGCGCTTGCGCTGCTGGAGACGGCCCGGGCACATCCGCCCGCCGGTGCCGCGACCGAACGCACTCTCTTTCTCGCCCGGTGCCGGGCGGTGATGACACGCCACTACGACGATGCCCTGCTGGCCGCGGCCCAATCCGGTGCCACCCAGGTGGTGCTCCTGGCCGGCGGATTGGACACCCGCGCCTACCGACTGGACTGGCCCGACGGCATCACGGTCTTCGAGATCGATTACCCGGAGTTGCTCGAGTTCAAGGCCAGTGTGCTCACGTCGGTAGGGGCGATACCCCGCACCGAACGACAGGAGGTCGCCACGTTCCTCAGTGGGCCATGGCAGTCCGACTTGACGGCGGCAGGTTTCGATCCCGATCTGCCCACCGCGTGGCTCGCGGAGGCGCTCATCTCCCACCTGCCCGGCCCGAGTCATGACGCGCTCTTTGAGCGGATCATCGAGATGTCGGCGCTGGGCAGCACCATCGCGACCGACACCGACGGAATCTCCCCGTCCGGCCAGTCCTGGGCGGATGTACGTGACGCCCTCGCCGCCGAGGCGTTCAACGCTTCAGAACTGACCCGTGGCTATGAGGAGCGGACACGGTCCAGCGAATGGCTATCGGGGCACGGCTGGCTGGCACAGACCACCACAGGTCGGGAACTCGCAGATCGCTATGGTTTGCGGACGAACGGCGCACTGGCTGCCTATGTCGACGAGTTCGATGCCCGCAGATTCCTTACCGCAACGCTTCCCGTCACCTACCTGAGCTAAGAGACAGCAAGGAAACCGTTGCGGCGACAACGTTTTGCGCGTAGAGCTCACCATCGGCGGCCCGCCGCAATCTCTCGAAATCGAATTGACCCTTGGCCGATCGAAAGATCCACGACCGTGAATGCGCCCCGGCCACAGACGTGACTATCGGCGCGGATTCCCGGCACTACTGCGACTGCACGAGAAATTCGGCTACAACGTGGTGCCGGTAAGTCCTCGCTGCAACCAGGATTTGGTTCGGCCGGGGTGGTTGGTGGCGATCCAGGCGACGCCGATGCTCCGGCAGAACTCGACATCCTCGTAGTGGTCGACGGTCCAGCAGTATGTCGCCCGCCCCTGAGCCGCCGCTCTGTCCACCAGTTCCGGATGCTCGCGCAGGGTCGCGATGGACGGTCCCACTGCGGTGGCCCCCACGGTGGTCGCCGCACTTCCGCCGAGGTATCGGGAGGTCTCGCCCAGCAGCACTGTCGGCAGCATGGGTGCGGCCCGGCGGATGCGCCACACCGCGGCGGCCGAGAACGACATGACTACCGCGCGCGACATGTCGGCTGACGCGGGGGCGGCAATCCCGAACCGGTGCAGCAGCGCGAGCACCTTGTTTTCGACCAGCGATCCGTACCGGACCGGATGTTTGGTTTCGATAAACAGTTTCACCGGGCGGTTCCAGTCAAGCACGAGCGAAACCAGTTCCTCAAGCGTCAGCAGCCCGGTGCCCGATGATGCCTCCACACCACCGGGATGCCAGCTGCCGAAATCCAGAGCGCGCAGCTGGCTCAGCGTCATCTCGCTGACCAGCCCGGTTCCGTTCGAGGTGCGATCCACTCGGCGATCGTGCACGCAGACTAGTTGTCCGTCCCGAGTCAGGCGAACATCGCATTCCACCCCATCGGCACCCTCTTCGAGAGCCAACTGGTATGCGGCAAGGGTGTGCTCGGGCCGGTCCGCCGACGCGCCCCGGTGCGCGACGACGAACGGATGCTGTGGGTCCCGCCCGGAGGCGGGGGCCTCGCCTATGCCGTCTATATCGTCGGCTCCCCACGCATTGGCCTCACCATCACCAGGCTCCGACGACTCGGTCACGCTCCAATGCTGCCGGTTCCTGGCCCACCGGTTCAACCGCAGCAGCGGAATTGTTGTCGCGTGTCGGCGGAACCTCCGGACGGTCGGCGTCAACGGGCACCGGCCCCTGCAGGGATTCCACCGCCAACCAGCGCACCGCGCGGTGATGTCCTTCGGGCGCAGTGAAGCCTTCGTACACCCGGCGTAGCGACCAGGCCGTGGCCGCCGCGACCGCGTAGTCAATGGCGGTGAACAGCGCGTTGTCCGCTACGCCTTGCACCGTCACCGCATCGCGAGACACCCACGTCACCAGGACCAACAGCCATGTCGCGGCCCAGAGGCCCGACCACCACAGGATGTTTCGGTACTGCCGGTACCACCGGTTCTCGATCTTAGCGAGTTCCAGGAGTAGCAGGGGCACGCCGACGATATTCGCGATGGGAAGCAGGCAGCCGACCCGAATCTCCCGCCGGGGGCGCGTATCCTCGAATCCCAGGTCACGGTAGGTTTCGGCTCGTCGCGCGATCATCCATTCGGTAAGGAACCATGCGGTGGCCACCATGACGGCACAGGCGAGCGCCACGCTGACGAGCACTAGCCCATTCGACGTGCTGGCCACAAACCTCGGAATCAGGGCTCCGCGGTTATAAACCATCAGCGCATATCGAAGAAAATGCGCACACGAAGTGATTGCCAGGGTGATGATTGTGGCGCGCAGGAGCCTTTCGAGCACGCGGCTGGGGACACCGCCCCCGGCTATCCCTTGGCGTGACGATCCCGACGGGTCGATGTGGTCAACGAGACCCCACCGAGGGATGTACGTGTAGCGCGGCGTCGGACCAAGCGGCCGCGGGAGGCGTGCCGTTTTCGGGGGCGAGCCGGGGCGCACGGCAATCCACCGATATCCCACGGGGAGCCGTGTCGGACGGGCCGCAGGACGCCCCGCAGGAGTTGCCACAGGACCCTGCGGGGTTGGTGGAACCCAGTACTTACCTCCGGAGGGCGGGGCCCCGACAGCTGGGCGCGGCGGCGGCGCAGCGGGGCGCGGCGGCGCGGTCATACCCGGCTCCAGCAGAGTGCCCCGGCACCGTGGGCACCAGTATCGACGCTGCTCACGCACGTTCCACTGAGTACCGCAGCGGGAGCACACCTGGATCATTCGTCCAGCGTAACGGCCTGAGGGCGCACCTCGCAGCGAGTGGGGCACCGGAACCAACCGGCGAGGTCGGTCGCCAGGAGCTCAGCTGATGGTTGGCTTACCAGCCTGAACCCAGGCCAGCATGCCGCCTGAGACGTTGCTGATGTCGAAACCATTGCGGTTCAGGTACGCCGCGGCGCGCTGAGAACGTCCGCCCGCGTGGCAGATCACCCACAGCGGCGCGTCGGGATCGAGCTCGTCCATCCGGGACGGCACATCACCGAGCGGTATATGTTGCGCGCCCTCGATGTGTCCGGCCGCCCACTCGTCGTCCTCACGAACGTCAAGCAACTTGACACCAAGGTCCAGCGCGGCCGAGATCTCGTCGATGCCGACCTGCGGAACCTCATCACCCGAAGGGAAGCTCATCGTTCATTCCTGTCGCTCGATCGGTATGGCAGCTGCGGCGCCCGCAACTTTTCGCAGTGTGACGCACGCCACAGCAATGTCGGCTTATCCACACTATCCACAGGTTGATCCACAAACCACAGGTTGCTCATTTGCATTTGCGCTGGCCAGGACTTCGTCAAGAGGCTCAGCGCAGCTCGCGACGGGGAACCGTAGCACTGCCTGTGCAGAGTTAGCGAATTCACTGCCGCGTCCGTGGGATAGCTCACGCCTGTGCCGCACTGCCGGGTGGCACATCCAGGCCGATGGGGCAGGAAACCGAAGTTCCACCAAGTCCGCAGTACCCGTTCGGGTTCTTGGCCAGGTACTGCTGGTGATATTCCTCCGCGTAAAAGAAGGTCCGCGATGCATGCCCGACGGGCCCGTCCAACGGAGCAATCTCGGTGGTGACCGCCCCGTACCCGGCGCCAGCTAGGGCGACCGCATACCGTGCAGCACTCTCCGCGGCACGCGCCGCCTGACCCTCGCTGGTGGTGTAGATGACCGAACGGTACTGAGACCCCCGGTCGTTGCCCTGTCGCATGCCCTGGGTTGGGTCGTGGCTCTCCCAGAACTGCACCAGCAGTTGTTCGTAGGTCACTTCACGGGGGTCGAACGCCACCAGCACGACCTCGGCATGGCCGGTCCGTCCCGAGCACACCTCTTCATACGTGGGGTTGGGCGTGTATCCCCCGGCGTATCCCACCGCAGTGGAATAGACGCCCGGAAGCTTCCAGAAGCCGCGTTCGGCACCCCAGAAGCAACCCTCCCCAAACACCGCGAGGTCGAGCCCCTCGGGGAACGGCGGCACCGTTGTATGACCGTTGACGAAATGAGTGCCGGATATCCGAATCGGGGTGGCACGGCCAGGCAGGGCCGCGCCCTCCTCCACGATTGCCGATTTTCCCGGCTTGACCCCGTCTTCGAGTCGTCCCAGGATCTGATCGCGAACGTTATCCACCCAAGAAGCCATGCCCCTGATGATACGCCGCCGGGTGCTCTCAATTTGCTGGTCTAGCTGGGGTTTCCAGGTACACGCTGGGTGAATTTTCGCGCACCACGATTTGGAGTTATGATGACCGTCACACGAGTGATGCTGTGACTCATCTCACCGTGACGGTACTTGCAATGAACGGCAGGAGGCGGCGATGACAGCGCAGTCGGCAGGACAAGAACCGATGTCCACTTCCGGCTGGCAGTTGACTCCCCGCTGCTACAACACCTCGTACCGTGTCGCAGCGTTCCGCGCTCTTATCATCGCTCTCATACTCGCGGCAGGCCTCGCTTTTCTCATCCTCGTCTGACCGACAGTCGACCGCGCACACCTGCTACTCACCCATTCGGTAGCCAAATCCGGGACGTGCGTGCCCTTCCCCAGTCCTTGCGGCCCAGGGCGCAATAGAGCAGGGTTGAATCGGTAGGCCGGCACTCCGGTGGGAACAGGTTTAGCCGTGCCTTCTGTTGGATAGTTCTGCACATAACGCAGATACGAGCGATTACGACGCAAGCGGAAAGGAATCTCGTGGCTGAGTACACACTGCCTGATTTGGACTACGACTACGGAGCGCTGGAGCCCCACATCTCGGGAGAGATCAACGAGCTGCACCACAGTAAGCACCACGCGGCCTACGTGGCGGGCGTCAATTCCGCGGTCGCCAAGCTGGAAGAGGCTCGCGAAAAGGGCGACCACGCGGCGATCTTCCTCAACGAGAAGAACCTGGCGTTCCACCTCGGCGGGCACGTGAACCACTCGATCTGGTGGAAGAACCTGTCCCCCAACGGCGGCGACAAGCCCACCGGCGATCTGGCCGCCGCCATCGACGATCAGTTCGGCTCGTTCGACAAGTTCCAAGCACAGTTCACCGCCGCAGCCAACGGCCTGCAGGGATCGGGCTGGGCCGTGCTCGGCTACGACAGCCTCGGACAGAAGCTGCTGACCTTCCAGCTGTACGACCAGCAGGCCAATGTTCCTCTGGGCATCATCCCGCTGCTCCAGGTGGACATGTGGGAGCACGCCTTCTACCTGCAGTACAAGAACGTCAAGGCGGATTACGTCAAGGCGTTCTGGAACGTGGTCAACTGGGCCGATGTGCAGGACCGCTACACCGCGGCCACCACCAAGACGTCGGGGCTCATCTTCGGCTGATCTCGCTTTCGCTTGGGCCCCGGGTTCGCCTGCGAATCCGGGGCCTAAGTGTGTTTTCGGCGTGTCCGCTAGCGATTGCGGGCTGCTTCCGCGCATGGTAATTCTGGAATCAGCAGCGTCGCGCAATATGGATTGTGATGTCGCGGAGGCAGATATGGCGACCAGTTCCGATCGGCCGATCGAGATCGCGCCCTTCCATGCGGGCGGATCGCTCCGGGGGTTTGTGGTGTGCGGCCGCTGGCCCGACTCCACCAAAGAATGGATGCAGCTGCTGATCGTGACGGTGCGCATCGCCACATTGCCCGGATTGCTTTCCACCACAACAATTTTTGGTGCACGCGAAGACCTGCCCGACGACCCGGCACCCGGCATGGTCGGGCTGGTCATCGCCGAAGGCACGGTCCTTGGCGAATCCGCTGTCGCGCCTGGCCATTTCGCAGAGCATCAGCCACCGGCGCTGCTCATGCTCCATCCGCCCTCGGAGACCAACCCCACCCTGCCGGAATGCCTTGGCGCGGCGTCGGGTTGCCTCCTCCTGCCCGGGTTGCCACACCTCGGTCTGGAGCATCGGGCCGCATGGGTAGAGGCGGAGTCAGACGGAACCGTCACTTCGGTGGTGAGTCGGGTAGGCATCGATCCCATCAGCGATCCCGATACCGCTGTGCTGGCCATGCTGCTTGCCGCGTAACGGATTCGGTACCCTCCAGCAACTCCCCAGACACTAGCTCTCGGCAGCGCCCCGAAGTTCCTGGCGCAATCAGCCGCCACGAGTCTCGGCATCGTATTTCTCGCAGGGCCCGCACCGTTTTCGGCCCGTGGCCCGTGGCCCGACCGGCGCTATCGGACACTTCGCCGATACCACCTTGCTCGAACATGGCCGCGCGCTCGACGCCGCAACCCGCGCGTGGGGTAAGAGCGACGCAAACGACGTCGGGAAATCAGCGACCGCCCGCACCAGTGGTTTTTTCCTCCTGGCGATCATTTCTTCGCCGATCCTGATCTGTCCAGGGGGCAGGACGCGGCCGGTCACGGTGGCGCTCACCAGCGACCGTCAACAGAACCGCGCGTCACCGGACCCGACCACACTCGCAATGTGCGCTGACGCGGCTGCGGTTCTTGACGACGGTCGCCGCACCGGCCTCTTGCGTCACATCTGCCGCAGAACATCGCGGGGGCTCACCCCGATCCTCGGGTTCTGGATGATCTTGATCGACGCACCTGCGCGGCCACGGATGGCAGTGGCAGCCCACAATGCTTCGTGGTTGCTGTGATCTTCCTCACAGTCCATCAGTGCCGATTTACCGCTGGTCAGAGGCGATGCCCTGCTGGGGGCCACACTTGCGGTCACCGTTCCATTATTAAAACGTTACCTATGCGCGGCGATTCGCGCCAGAATCGCTAGCTGCCGTTATCGTCACGGGCGTGACATCCTGCCAGGTCAGCGAGGCGTGCGCGCAGAACGTGTGTTCTTGGTGCGAGTAGCAACTGAGCAGGTTATACAGCCGAGCACTGGGCACGACGGACTTAGGAAACGAATGCGATCTCTGAGCGAGGCTCCCGCGGCAGCTCCCGCGCCGTCGCACTGGGGATTTATCAATCATTTGCCTGAGAACGAAGATTCCCAGATCGTCCTGAATATTGGACGCTGCACAGATGTACCCGAGCTAGCAGGTTTGGAGAACCGAACACCGTGTCCACCGTAGCCAAACTTGACGGTTGCGCTTGGCTGCAGGCAAAACTAAGGTTACGATGGGCAGCAAATACGTCCCCCGAATTAGCAACTTTATCTGTTTGTGGAGGTAAGGCTCGATGAGCACCACGTTCACCGCACGTCTGAATCGGTTGTTCGACACCGTGTATCCGCCCGGACGCGGCCCCCACACCTCTGCCGAGGTGATTGCGGCCCTGCGCTCCGAGGGCATCACGATGTCCGCGCCGTACCTGTCGCAGCTCCGGTCGGGTAACCGCACCAACCCTTCGTCGGCGACCATGAAGGCGCTCGCGAACTTTTTCCGGATCAAGCCGGCGTACTTCACCGACGACGAGTACTACGAGAAGCTCGACCAGGAACTGACCTGGCTTGCGAACATGCGCGATGAAGGCGTCCGCCGGATCGCGGCCCGCACCGTGGGGCTGTCCGTCGAAGCGCAGGATCGCATTACGCAGACCGTCGACGAATACCGTCGTAAAGAGGGTCTCGACAGCTAGTCCACCGCTTGTCTGACCGGTCCACTTCGGGGAAGGACCGGTCAGTTTGGCGTTCACCGCTCGTCGAGCCGGCGGGGAACGCGTACGGGGACGGGGCTTTACAACTTAAGAACGACGTTCAGCACGCACCAGCCTGCGGTACTCGGTAGCGATCTCGAGAATCCACTCGCGATCGGAGTATCCCTCAGGCTGGTGCAGCCATTCTGGGCCCGGGAAGTTCTCCTTCGGATCTCCCTCAGTGAGAACCCATTTCACTACCGCGTGAGCCTGAGCTGCCGGCAGCACATCGAGCTTCACCGGTTCCACACCTAGCTCGATATTGCCCTCGCCCTCCGATTCGGGGTCCAGTCCCTGCGCATGCATCGCCTCCAAGAAGAGCGCATCGGATATATATGCCATGCGATCTGCCACTTGGAAGGCCAGTGGTCCCCGGGGCCGTACTCCGATTGCAGCGTCCGGCTGACGCTTCTTGAGGTCCCGGTACAAGGGCGCCAGCACGAACATCTCGCGGCGAGCGACCAACCAGGTCTCAAACGTTGGCAGCAGCGACCCGACCGCCACCATCGCCATCGCACAGCCGATCAGGGTGGCCGCGGTGCCGACTGTCACGTACTCGGAGTTGGCCACCGCCACACCGGCGACCACCAATACGGCCAGCACCAGCAGACTGATCCCGACGGTGAAAAGGAACAGGGCGCGGCCCCGCCGGGTGCGGTTCGAGTAGGCCATGCCGGCCCACAACACCACCGACAGCGCCACCGCGATGTACAGCATCGGCACCAACCAGGCCGTGCCGGATGCGAATCCACCGAGGTCACGCCTCAAGAATTCACGCGGGGTCATCTCGGGCTGCCGACCGCGCGAGAAGAACACCGCCAGGCTGGCGCCGCCGATCACCGCCGCCCCCAGGTACTGCCAGCGCGCCCACCGTTTGTTGGCCGCCGCGGTACGGCTGGCGGACATGCTGGTGATCATCACGCAGCTGCCTGCCGCGCAAGCCGTCAATGCCGCTTGGCTCAGAGCCACCGAGATGTTGGGCCAGCCCAGCGAGCTGTCCACCAGAATCGTCAGAGGTTCCCAGTTCAGCGCCGACACCAGCGCCAGGCTTCCCAGCGCGACGATCATTCCGGTGCTCACCGGGGATTGCTTGTGGACGAGCACCCACCCGATGCGCAATCCCGTCGCCATACCCAGCAGCCCGGCAATCACCCAGGCGATCACCCAAAGGCCTCCCCGAGCCTCACCTGAACAATGGACGCGCGATCGGAGGGCAGCCGCCCCAGCCGGTACAGCAGCAGCGCCGCGAAGTCCTCGGCCTCCTGTTCGGCCTCCATGCCGGCGGCACCCATGCATCCGGTGCGCTGCGAGAGCATGTAGGCGATCAGGTCATCGCTGGCGAATTCTGCTTCATCCCTGGCCATTTCGACTACCGAAATGCCTTCATGGCGCAGCACCACGTGGCCAAGTTCGTGAGCGAGCGTTCGGTCCCAGGTGGGCAGGCCGCGCTGGATGATGAAGATGTCTTCGTTCTCGTATTGGCGCCATTGGCCGCACACACCGGGTGGCAGATCCGCAGAGATGATCTCAATGGACCGATCCCGATCGCGGCCAACCGCCTCGACGAGGGCGGTCAGCGTCACCTCACCCTTACGCGGGGCCAGGTCGAGCACAGCGTTGACGGCATCGGTCACACGACGCCCTGCGCCCATGTGCCTCTCCCCTCACGGTGTGCCTTACCGGACAGACCCCTCACGGGGTTCTGTGTCGATTCTTCCTTACTCGAGGAAGCGGGCGGCGGCGGATGCGCGCACGGTATGACCGGCCTTGGCTTGCCGGTATCCCAGGGCCGCTCCCACGAAGGTCATCATCGCGATGCCTGCCGCACCCGGAATGGCCACCGCGGCGATCTCGGATGTCTTCGTCAGACGGAGGTAGTCGGTGTACCCGGTGCGCGGGGGTGCGATGGTCTCGGCCGCGACGAACTGCTGGATCGGCTTGGTGACGGCCTCGGGCTGCTTGGTGCCACCCGCAGTGACCACGGCGTCGCCGCCGCGGCCGCCCTCGGCCTGCTTGACGGTGACCACAGGTGGCGTCGGAGGCACGACCGGCGCCAGCGGCGCGATGACCGGTGGCGCGGGCGGCGTCGCGATCGCAACGGCAGGAGACTTCGGCGTGGGTATGGAGGGCGGAGCAACGGGACCGGTGTGGATGCCGGGGTTTCCTCCCGGAGTCCGCGTTCCTGCAGCACCACCGGACGGAGCGTTCGGGCTGGGGACGCCACCGATGTTGGGGAATCCCGGCAGTCCGATCACGTGATCGTTATCGCCGTCGGATTCATGCTCGGGGGTGGTTCCACTGCCCGCACCCGGAGTGTGCGTCGAGGTGCTCGGCTTCTTCTTCTTCCAGATGATGATGGTGCGCCCACCCATGTTGACGGTGACGCCGGGAACCTTGGGCTCCTCAGAGGACGCCTCATGCTCGGAGTGCGTGGACCCGGCGGCAGGCGTTTCGGCGGTCGCGCCCGGCGCGGTCGAAGTGTGGGGTGAGGTCGCCGTCTCAGTCTTAGGCGTCGTGGCCGTCTCAGTCTTGGGCGACAACGCCCCGGCCACCGAGCCGAGGGCGCCCTTCAGACCGGGCCGCTCTTCGGTGTGAGTCCCTGTACCACTGGAGTTTTCCGCGGCGGCACCTTCAGCGGTCGGAGTGTGGACACCCGCGGCACCACCCGAGTGCGGCAGGGTTACCCCGATACCGCCGATTCCCCCGCCGGAAGTGCCGCTTGGGGTGCCGGGTGTACTTGTTCCCGAACCGGCGCTGCCCGCCGCGTTATCGGATGTCTTGCCGTTGGAGCCGACAGATCCAGGCTTCGGGACGTTTGCCCCGGGGCCCTTGTCTTTGTCTTTGTCGCCCTTGGCGGAGTCATTGCTGTCGCTACCCGCGGCGCTTTCCGATCCGGAGCCGCCGTGCAGGCTCTTGCCGAAGCTGGGTGCCGACGGTGCGTTGCGAGTACCACCGCTGCCCGGGCCACCGCCGCCACCGGCACCGCCGCCTAGCAATCCGCCGGTGATCTTGTGGATTGCGCCACCTAGACCGTGGTCGTTGTCGTGATCGCCACCCGATCCGCCGCCGGGTTTTGCGTCCGCAGCCGGTGTCGTGATGGCGAAAACGCCGAATCCCCCCATGAGTGTCCCGGAGCTGAGCAGGGTCACCACAGCCGCGCGCGCGGAGGCATGCTTCAGCTGCTGGCTTCTCCTGCTCGACTTTGCTCGATGTCGCCCCACGGCGAACAGCATGCCGGGAATTTGCTCGGAGGTCAAATATCTATCACAAAATGTGGGCCCTTTCACCTGTTGTTCCCCAAGTACCGCCCAAATCGTCGCCGCCAGGACTTCGCTGAGGGCCACCGGGAACCTTTGCAGTGCACATCACGACAACCTGAATTCGAGGTCCTATCCGCACGGGGCCGACGAGGATCGGCGCGCTAGGGTTAGCGCCACACTCGCAACGCGATGAACGGAGGCCGCTGGGATGGGTTTTCTCACCAGCCGCAAGAGCCGCTCGACGAAACGCGCTGAGGCGCGGGCCCTGAAGGCGAAGGCCAAGCTCGAAGCCAGGTTGGCGGCACGTAACGACCGGCGGCGGATGCACATGCAAGCTCGATCGGAGTCGGCCGCCAGGCGCGACTCGCGCAAGACCGAGCTGGCGACGCTGAAGGCCCAGCGGTTGATCGCCCAAGACCAGCTCAAGGCGGCTCGCGAAGGCAAGCTGCTCTCGCCCACCCGCATTAAACGCACACTGACGGTGGTGCGGCTGCTGGCCCCGGTGTTGTTACCGCTGCTGTACAAGGCGGCGATAACGGTCCGAGGTGTCTTGGATCAACGCCGCGCCGATCGGCTCGGCATACCGCTCGCTGAGCTTGGCCAGTACTCAGGGTTCGGCGCGGAGCTTTCAGCCCGTATCGCCGGTGCCGAGCAGTCACTCCAGGCCGTGCTGGACCGCGCGCCCAAGGATGCCGAGACCAAGAAATTCACCGCGACCGTCCGTGCGCGGCTGGAGGAGTTGGGTACCGCCGTGGGGGCTTCGGAACATATGCCACCGACCCGTCGTCGCGCGGCGCATGCCGCCATTGCCCGTGAGCTCGACGGCATCGACGCGGATCTGCTCGCACGACTTGGAGTGAGGTAACCGATGCGCGTGTTTCCCCGGCTGCTCGCGGTCTCGACCGCTACGGCCGCCGCTCTCGTGGCGCTTGCCGTTCCGGCGTCCGCGCACGTGCGCGTGACCACCGACAACACCGCTCGCGGCGGCTACGCGACATTGGAGTTCTCGGTTCCCAACGAATCCGAGACCAAGGCGCTGACCACCGAGCTGACCGTCCAGTTGCCAAATGTCGGCTCGGCGAGCACCGAGCTGCTGCCCGGCTGGACCAGCGCGGTCGACCGCGATACCGCCAAGGGCACGGTCAAGTCCGTGACATGGAAAGCCGTGACCGGCAATGGGATTGGGCCCGACCAGTTCGCGGTGTTCCGGGTGCGGGTCAAGCTCCCGGATACGGATTCGGTGACCTTCCCGGCGACACAGACCTATGCCGACGGCCAGGTGGTCAAGTGGGATCAGCAGGCGCAGTCGGGCGGCGCCGAGCCGGAGTACCCCGCGCCCGCCCTGAACCTGACGCAGGGCAAGGCCGACCATGACGGTCACTCGGCGCACGCGCCGCAGGTATCGGCTACCCATGAATCCGGGGACAGCGATGCTCGCCCCGACAAGACGGCACGCTGGTTCGGCGGGATCGGGTTGATCCTCGGTGCCGTCGCCCTCGTGCTTGCTGTGACGAATAGGCGGAGACAACAGTGATGGCAGTTCGACGGAAGTCGTTATCGGTGTTCTTGTCGGCGTTCATCGCGTTGACGCTGAGCTTGGCGTTACCCGGAGTGGCCTCGGCGCACGCGGTCAAGGTGTCCTCGGATCCGGCCGAGAACGCCGTGCTGTCCGGGCCTCCCGTTCAGGTCAGCGCCACTTTCAACGAGCCGCTGCAGAAGCGCTTTTCCGCGATGACGATCATCGGGCCGGAGGGCAAGACCGACCAGTGGCAGTCAGGCGTCCCCGTAATTTCGGGCGCATCGATTTCTGTCGGGATGAAGCCCGATGCCCCCGCCGGGAAGTACACGGTGAACTATCGGGTGATCTCGGAGGACGGGCACCCGGTCGACGGATCGTGGCCATTCACCATCACTGGATCGGGTGCACCGGCCTCGGCGGGCGCACCTGCGGTTTCGCAGCAGCCATCGGGAACACCTTCCTCGGCCCCGGCGCCCTCTGCCAATCCAACCGACGGCGACATGCCCATGTGGCCATTTGTGGTGGCTGTGGTGGTCTCTGTGGGTGTCGCGCTGTTTTGGACTCAGCGCCGTCAGTCGTAAGCAGTTGGGCCTCGACTGGCCTTTTTGCGTCGTAACGGCATGATGGACAACGGCGGGGCGGCAGAGATTCGGGTGTGAGCCGCCCATCGTGGCCGAGAGCGAGCCACGAACACCCAGGACGACCGAAACTTGCGAAGGAGCAGGCGCCATGGCGGACCAGGACAATTCGGCGAACGAGCCCAACCAGATACCGGAGAAGGCCGCCGGCGGCGAGGTACCGAAGCCCGCGGCGCCGGCCCGGCCCGCGAAGGCCGCGAAGCGTCCGGCCGCCAAGCGCGCTCCTGCCAAGCGACCCGCCGGCTCGTCAGCACCACCCAAGACTGGGCCCAAGCCCACACCTGCATCCAGCGCGGAGCAGGCTCCCAAGCCGCCTGCGGCACCGAAGCCTGCCAAGGCGCCCGCATCAGACGCTCCCCAACCCGTTGAAACCCCCAAGCCCGCGCCACCGGCACCCGTCCCCACAGCACAGTCCGCGCCGGCGGCGCCCAAGCCTGAGGCCGCACCTGCCCCCACACCCGAGCCGGCGGCCGAGGCTCCGGCACCCAAGCCCGTCTCGCCGGTGCCCAAGCCGGAAGCTCCCAAGCCGGCACCCGCGCCCGAGTCTGCCCAGCCGGATCTCGCGGCCGCGGCTAGGGAGGCCGCCGCGCAGGCCAAGTCGACTGTCGACTCGGCCCCACCGCCGATTCCCGGCCCCGCACCCGAGCAGGGGCGGCAAGCCCCGAACCTGAAGATCGCGGTCGGCGCCGCGATCGCGATTCTTGCCCTACTGCTGCTGCGTCGCCGGCGTCGCCGCGAGGACTCCGTCGAATCGGACTGATCGGTCCGCCAGACGCGTCGGGCCATAAACTCGGGGCATGACGACCGCACCGATCACACCCCGACCGACCGCCGACCTGGCAGACGAGCTCGGCATCGACATGGCCAGCTGCGATCTTCAGCTTGCTCAGTTCGGTGCGCGCCCGGTATTCGCTGGGGTCATCACCACGGTGCGCTGCCACCATGACAACGCACTGCTGAAATCCATTCTGTCCGAGCCTAGTTCGGGCGGAGTACTGGTCATTGACGGCGGCGGCTCGCTGCACTGCGCACTCGTTGGCGACATCATCGCCGGGATCGCTGTGGACAGCGGCTGGTCCGGTCTGGTCATCAACGGGGTCGTTCGGGACAGCGCAGAGCTCGCGACCATGGACATCGGTATCAAGGCCCTCGGCACCAACCCGCGGAAGGGCCACAAGACCGGCGCCGGGGAACGCGATGTCGTCGTCAGCTTCGGCGGCATCGACTTCACACCGGGGGCGATCTGTTACGCGGACCATGACGGCGTTGTCGTGGTTCCTGCCTGATGTCGGTGCGCCGGTTGGCCGAGGCACTGCGGGGGGCACCCGTGCCGCTGGCCGCGGTCGATATGGACGCGGCGCGGGCCAATGCCGCGACGTTGGTCAGTGCCGCATCCGGATTACCGATCAGGGTGGCCAGTAAGTCGATACGCAGTACCGCACTGATTCGAAAGTTCCTGGAGATACCGGGTTTTCACGGGGTGCTCGCCTTTACCCCGGCAGAGGCCGTGCATCTGGCCGACGCGGGTGTCGATGACCTGCTGATCGCCTATCCCAGTGTCGATCGCGGTGCCCTGGCCACAGCGGCCCGGCATCGCTCCGTCATCCGTCCCCTGATCGATTCGGCCGACCATGTGCGCCTGCTGGCAGATGTCGCGCATGAGACGAACGCTCCCATCCCGGTATGCCTCGATATCGATGCCGGCTGGCGGCCACTGGGCGGCCCGGTGCATCTGGGGCCCAAGCGCTCACCGGTGCGCACTCCCGAGCAGGCAGCGACCCTCACCGATCTGGTGTGCGCAACACCGGGACTACGACTGGCAGCGCTAATGGCCTATGACGGTCAGATCGCCGGCGTGGGCGATATCTTTCCGGGAAATCCTTTGTACCAGTTGGCCGTTCGCGGGATGCAGGCCTCTTCACTACGCGAGCTCGGCGAGCGCCTCCCGCGTGTCCTTGACGCGGTGACCGCCCGGCTACGCGCCAATGGGGCCGCTCCGCTGGAGCTGGTGAACTCTGGCGGCACCGGCAGCCTTGCCCGCGTCGCAGGGTTGGGCTTCGCCACCGAACTGGCCGCCGGATCGGGCTTCTTCGCACCCGCGCTGTTCGACCACTACCGCAGCCTGCACCTGGATCCGGCCGCCGCGTTCGCGCTGCCGGTGGTGCGTAAACCCGCTCCTGAGCTGGCCACCGTGCTCGGCGGCGGGTATATCGCCAGTGGGCCGGCCGGCCCCAGCCGGGTTCCGGTGCCGTCCTGGCCCACAGGTTTGTCTTTTGAGGCCTCCGAGGGCGCCGGGGAAGTACAGACCCCATTGCGTGGGGCACGGGAGCTGCAGCTCGGCGATGTGGTGTGGTTCCGGCACGCCAAGGCCGGCGAGCTCTGCGAACATTTCACCGAGCTACAGCTTGTCGAGGACGGCCAACATGCCGGTTCCGTTGCGACCTATCGCGGTGAGGGAATGATGTTCCTGTGAGTGAATGGCACAACTGGAGCGGTCAAACATCTTGTGCCCCAGCACTAGTGGCTAGCCCAAGATCCGAGGAAGAGCTCGCCTTCGCCTTGAGGCGTTCCTCGGGGCGAACGGTGCGGCCGGTCGGCTCTTCGCATTCCTTCACCCAACTGTGCGTCACCGACGACGTGCAGATCGATATCTCCGAACTGCGGCAGCTCATCTCGGTGGACAATCAGGACCGGGTGCGCGTGCAGGCCGGAGTCACGCTGCACGATCTGAACCGCACGTTGTTGCGCCATGGGCTCGCGCTGCCCAATCTCGGCGATATCGACGTCCAGACGCTTGCCGGGGCCGCCGCGACCGGAACGCACGGGACGGGCCTGAAATTCGGCAATATCTCTCAGACCATCGTGTCGATGCGAATCATGGCTGCCGATGGCACCATTCACGAGATCACCGGCGGCGACGAGCTGCGTGCCGCCCGCATCTCACTGGGGGCGCTGGGGGTGGTCACCGAGTTCACCCTGCAATGCGTTCCCGCCTTCCGGCTACACCGTCGTCAGTCCGTGCACGATCTGGACACCGTGTTGGCCGAGCTCCCCACGCTGCTGGCCGATACCGATCATCTTGAGCTGTACCTATTTCCGCATACGCGACGGGTCTTGCTGCTGCAGTCGGCACGCACCGACGAGGCACCCTGGCCGCGCAATCCCGTCAAGCATTGGGTGGAACGCGACCTGGTGGAAAACGGCGCGCTCGGGGCCCTGATGTGGACGGCCGGGCGCCTGCCCGCTGCAGCCCCATCGATATCTAGATTTGTTGCGGCCCTTGCGGGTTCCAATGAGTCTCAGGATGAGAGCGCGGCGATTTTCGCCAGCCCGCGCAAGGTGAAGTTCACCGAGATGGAGTATTCACTTCCGCTGGCGAATGCCCGCGAGGCGATCGAGACCGCGCTGGCCACCATCGAACGAAATCGGCATCAGGTGGCATTCCCCCTGGAGGTCCGCTTCACCCAGGCCGATGACGCACTGCTGGCCCCCGCCTACGGTCGCGAGAGCGTGTATCTGGCAGTGCACCAAACGATTCACGGCCAATGGGAGTCCTACTTCCGCGACCTTGAGCCCATCCTGGTCAGGTTGGGCGGCCGCCCGCATTGGGGCAAGCGACACACGTTGACTGCCGAGCAGTTGGGTGAGCGGTATCCCGAATGGCAAACATTCCAAGAGATCCGCGCGCGACTGGACCCCGAGGGTACGTTCAGCGGCGGCTACCTGAACCGACTATTGGGTCCGGTCAGCCCCTGAACCAGGGCGGCGCCGCCGGGGCGACATCCGGATTCGGATCGATCACCGCGTGAGGCATCCCGGCGTTTTCGGCATTCGTCCAGTCCCGGTGAAACAGCTGCGGGTCCGTTTCCGCCTCGTCGTCCCCGGCAGAGACAAGGCGGTGTCGTCCCATGGTGAGCTCCTTCTTCATCGCCGCGACGATTATCTGGATACGTTCAATACCCAAATATAGAGGAGGCGGCGCGCGGTCGTGATTCAACCCCTGCGCACGACGTCATCCCTGGTCGCGCCAACGCGGGGTGCGGCCTTCCATGAATGCGCGCGGCCCCTCCGTGGCGTCCCGCGACCCCATGAGACGCAGGTGATCAGCCGTCTCCCGTGTCGCTACCTCGGCTGGTGTCATCGCTGTCATCTGCGCATCCCACAGCAGCCGCTTGGTCAGCGCCGCGGACTCGGGCGCCACGTTTATCGTGATATCGCGAGCCAGCTCCAACGCAGCACCCAGTACTTCATCAGCGGGCAGACAACGGTTGGCCAAACCTGTCTCGACGGCCCGCCGCGCCGAGAAATTCGCACCAGTGAGCAGCAGTTCTGCCGCGACCGCCGTGCCGACCAACCGCGGTAGCGTCCAGTGCGCCATAGCATCCGGCGCCACCCCGAATCTCACCTGCGGTATCGCGTAGCGGGCCCCCTCTGCGAGGATCCGGACGTCGGCGTGCAACGCCAGCGTCATCCCAATGCCGATCGCGTGCCCGTTCACCGCCGCGATGACGGGGGTACTCAGCTCGAATGCCGCGGGTTGCACCGGCGAGGCCGAGAAATCCGGATTATCCGGGGCGGCAAATGTTTCCGTGCCCATCGAGATTTGCGCACCACTACAGAACGCCGGCGCAGTGCCGGTGAGCACGATGACGCGAACGCCTGGGTCCTCGTCGAGACGCCGGTAGGCGGCGCCCAGTTCACGCCCCAGCTCGGCGGTGAACGCGTTGCGTGTCGCCGGACCGTGCAGGGTGAGGGTCGCCACCCCGTCCGCGACGTCGGCTAGGAGCTCGGTCACCCCGACACCCCACGGCAGATCATCGATCGACCGTACCTCGCGGTTCTTCTGGTGGCCGAAGCCGACCGCATAGACTTGACGGCCGTGGCCAAACGATTGACTCGCTCTGAGGCTCAGGCTCAGACCAAGGCCCGGCTCGTAGAGTCCGCGACCCAACTCTACCTACGGCAAGGTTTTGCGGCGACGTCGAATGAGCAGGTGGCCGAAGATGCTGGCTACAGCCGGGGCGCCGTGTATTCGAATTTTCCGAGCAAAGAGGCCTTGGCACTGGAGGTCATCGATCGCCACACCGAGCAAGTGATTGAGAGCTATCGCCAATCGCTCGCCGAAGGTTCCTCAGAGGATCGCCTAGAGAGGTTTCAGGCCTGGATTGAGCAATCGCTCAGCGATACCGGCTGGGCTCTGCTGAAGATAGAGCTCGCCTTGGTCGCCCGGCACAATTCGACACTCAACGACGAGCTCGCGGCCCGCGACAGGACCATGCTGGACCACGTTGCCCGTGTGATCACAGAGCTCGACGACGATCTCGGGCTGCCCACGGAAAGCGTGCAGGACCTTGCTCGCCTGTGCGTCGCGATGGGTCAGGGGGTGGCCATCGACAGCATCAAGGATCCCTCCTCGACCACCGACTGGACCGCACGACTCCTGGCTGCGGTGCAGCGATTGCTACCTATGCGACCGATGCTGCCCGTCTTGATCGCTGCCAGCACGAATCTTGCCCCACCAGAACAGAAGTAGCCTTCTCCCAGACAAACACGCTCACTAGGCCGTGCGCCGAAAACATCGGGACGGCAAGCGAAACGGCCGGGTGTCAGCTCGTGACGCCCGGCCGTTTCGGAAGAAATGCTCAGCTGTTGACGGCTGCGCGCTCGGCTGCCGGAGCCGCTGCCGCCTTCTTCCTACCGAAGCGCATGCCCTCGGTGACGCGGCTGCGCCGCATCATGCCGATGTCGTAGGCGTAGTTCTGCTTCAAACGCCACGGGTGCTTGTCACCCTGCTTGGGCAGCTCCTCCAGCGCACGCAGCACGTACCCGGGGGTGAAGTCCATGAAGGGCTGCTTCTCGAGTGTCTCGTCGGCAAGCTCGGGAACCGCTGTCACATAGCCGTTCTCGTCCATGTAGTTCAGCAGTCGGCCCACGTACTCCGACACCAGGTCGGCCTTGAGCGTCCACGAGGCATTGGTGTAGCCGATGGTGAACGCCATATTCGGGACGCCGGTGAGCATCGCACCCTTGTAGACGGTCTGCGAGGGTAGGTCCACCGGCTCGCCGTCTACCGTCGGGATGACTCCGCTGAAGAACTTCAGGTTCAAACCTGTTGCGGTAATGACAATGTCAGCGTCGAGGTGCTTTCCCGACTTCAGCTTGATGCCCGTTTCGTCGAACGTCTCGATGTGGTCGGTGACGATATCGGCCTTGCCCTTGCGGACGGCCTTGTACAGGTCGCCGTTGGGCACCACACAGAGGCGCTCGTCCCACGGGTTGTACTTGGGGCCGAAGTGCGTCTTGTAGTCGTAGCCCTTGGGCAGCTGAAGCTTGGCCTGCGCCATGATGATCCGGCGCGCGGCGCGCGGGAACTTCCGGCTGGCCTGGTAGCTGAAGATCAGCTGGCCGATGTTGATCCAGCGTGCGATGGGGTAAGCCACCTTGGGCGGCAGCACCTTTCGCAGCCCGTTGATGATCGGGTTCTCGTTGGGCAGTGACAGAATGTAGGTGGGCGAGCGCTGCAGCATGGTGATGTGGCCGGTGTCGGGTGCCATCGCCGGAACCAGCGTCACGGCGGTGGCACCGGAGCCGATCACCACGACCTTCTTGCCCTTGTAGTCAAGATCCTCGGGCCAGTGCTGCGGGTGCACCACGGCGCCCTTGAAGTCCGCCAATCCGGGGAACTCCGGTGAGTAGCCCTGGTCGTAGTCGTAGTAACCACTGCAGCAGAACAGGAAGGAACAGGTGTATTCGATGGTCTTGCCGTCGTGGTCTACCTGCACGGTCCACTGCTGGGTTTCGGTGTTCCAGGCGGCGCCGACGACCTTCTGCCGGTATCGGACGTGCCCGTCGATTCCGGCGTTGGCAGCGGTCTTGTGTACGTAGTCGAGGATTGACGGGCCGTCAGCCAGGGTGCGGCTGTCATTCCACGGCGAGAACCGGAAGCCCAATGTGTACATGTCCGAATCGGACCGGATACCCGGGTACTTGAACAGGTTCCAGGTGCCACCCATGTCGTCGCGGGCCTCAAGCACCGCGTAGGTCTTGGATGGGCAGCGATCCTGGATGTGCCACGCGGCGCTGATCCCGGAGATTCCTGCGCCGACAATGAGCACGTCAAAGTGTTCGGACATGCCGCGATGCTACCGCTTACGGTTCAGTGAGAAAAGTAAAGTTAGACCCTTGCGTTCCCGATCACACTGTGCAGGAGGTCCGCGGTAATGCCACAGGTCAGAGTGTGTGCTCCGATGTGGGCCGAATCGTCTTCATTTCCTTGACGGCATCGAAGTAGTGATTGCGGCCCTCATCCTGGTATTCACCGAGAATGGAAATCTGAACCGCTGCCAGCCGCCGGCGGCACTCCTCGGCAGAAAGCAAGAACATCAGTCCCCAGGCCAAGACACCATCGGAAGTCCGGCCAAAAAATGTCGAATCCTGGACGGCCTCGCAGGCAACCGGCGTGTTGGGGAGATTGCGCCGAAATGCTTGGACGAAGGACGGTGCGGCATCAATGCCGTAGACCCGAAGTCCCTGGGCTACCAGCACCTCGGTGAGGGGAACGCCGGGCCCGCAGCCCAGATCAACGACGGCGGCTCCGCGGGGCAGCGCTTTGGCCCAGTTGCGGACCCTGGCTACCCCGACTGTGGTCGATCGAACACGTTCAAACTCGGCGGCAACGCCCTCATATCCGCTCGACTTGTCGACCACGACGCCCTCATCCGACGTAGTTAGCGGGCAATGCCACCACTCCGTTTATCCACCCCGACCGGAAGCGGGTGGGTTCCCCGGTTGGCATCAGGTCCGGCAGTCTGTCTGCCAACGCGTCGAACATGATGCCGATTTCCAGTCGCGCGAGATTCGCGCCGAGGCAATAGTGAATCCCGTGGCCGCCGAACGCGAGATGCGGGTTGGGGGCACGCTCGATGTTGAAGGTGAACGGTTCGTCGAACACGTCCTCATCGAAGTTGGCCGAGGCATAGAACATTCCGACGCGCTGGCCCGTGCTGATCTGTACGCCGCCAAGTTCGACGTCCTGCAGCGCGGTGCGCTGGAAGGCGATGATGGGGCTGGCCCATCGGATGATCTCGTCGGCAGCTGTCTCTGGGCGGTGTTCGCGGTACAGCTCCCACTGCGCGGGATTGTCGGCGAAGGCCAGTACCCCGTGCGTGATCGCGTTGCGCGAGGTCTCGTTGCCCGCGACCATCAGCTGAATGACAAAGTAGGCGAACTCCAGTGGGGTCAGCGGCCGGTCATCGTAGGCGCCCTGCACCAGCCCGGTCAGTATGTCGTCGCGCGGATTCAGCTGGCGCTCTTCGGCCATCGCGTAGGCGTAGCCCAGCATCGAAACCGTCGCGGTGGTAGCGGTGTCCTTGCCGATGGCCGGGTCGTCGTAGGCGAACATCTGGTTGGTCCAGTCCAGCACCTGCTGCCGGTCCGATTCCGGAATGCCCACGAGGTCCGCGATGGCATGCATCGGCAGCACCGAGGCGATATCGGAAACGAAATTGCCACTGACCTTTTCGGCGGCCGCCTGCACGATGCCGCCGGCCCGCTCGACAAGCCGTGCGTGCAAGCCGTTGACGGCCTTGGGCGTGAAGAGCGGTGAGACGATGTGCCGCAGAATGCGGTGCTTGGGTTCGTCCATGTCGATCAGCAGGTTCTCGCGCTGGATCTCGAGCTGCTCGGCGGTGATGTCCTCGTTGTAGCGCACCACGGTGGTGTTCACACTGTTGGAGAAGACCTCGCTGAGGCGTGATATCTCTTTGACATCAGCGTGTTTGGTCACCACCCAGTAGCCGTCGTCATCGAAGCCCGCCACTCCTCTGGGCTGCGTGTTCCACCAAATGGGCTCGGTCTTTCGCAGGTATGCGAATTCCTCGGCGGGGATGCGCTGCTGAATCAGGTCCGGGTCGGTGAAGTCGAATCCGGGCGCGAACGGACAGGTGGTCATCGCTTCAGGTACCCCTTGTCGACGGGAATTTGGGCACCGGTCATGACACCGGATGCATCACCGGCGAGCCAGGCCACGACCTCGGCAATCTCGGCAGGTTCGACGAGCCGATCGTTGTCCACCAGCGTCTGACTGAAGCTCTGCAGATATGCGGGGTGCTTCTCGAACATCCTCAACACCGACTGGTCGGCCGCCAATGGCGTGTTGGTTCCGTAGGGATGAATGGAGTTGACACGAATCCCGTATTCCCCCAATTCGACGGCCAAAGAGTTTGTCAGGCCCACTACGCCGAACTTCGCCGCCACGTAGTGCCCGCAGCCCGGCATGGCCTTGATTCCGGCCGACGAGCTCACCGTGATGATGGATCCGCCGTTACCGGCTTCGATCATCGCGGGGACCGCCGCCTTGATGGTGTTCCACACTCCGGTCAGGTTGACGTCGATGACATCACGCCATTGGTCGGCTTCGATCTCCCAGAGTCGGGCCCAACTGGCGATTCCCGCGTTGGCCACCACGATGTCCAGGCGCCCAAATCGGGTAACCGCCTCGTCAATCACCTTCTGCTGTCCGGCAAGATCGCGCACGTCGACACGTTCGGCAATGATGTCGCGGCCCAGATCCCTTACCGCGGCGACGGTCTCGTCGAACTCTTGCGGTGTGGTCGACGGGTATTCGTTGTAGGGCGACGGCTTGTCACAGGTGTCGATGGCCACGATATCGGCGCCGTCGGCGGCTAGTCGAATGGCGTGCGCACGCCCCTGGCCGCGTCCCGCTCCCGTGATGTACGCGACGCGTCCGGCAAGCGGTTTGTCAGACTGACTGGTCATGGCGCACCTTCGCTTCGATGGACACGGGACGGAACGAGTAGTCGGAGAGCGGGGAATGCCTTGAGAACCAATTCATCTCGCTTACCGTCTGCGGACGGTAATACCGCGTCTCTCCCTTGGAATTGACAAAGTAGGTGCTCAGCGGCGGTTGGCACTCGGTCGCATACAACCGGATGGCCTTGCTCTGGTGAGCCATCTTGCGCACCCACCTGTCGAAAGCCCGCTGGCTGACCTCCGCCACTTCGCAATGGCACCGGCTCGATTCGCCGATGATTCGGGCCGCGTGGCGCGCGTTGGCCTCCACCATCGCGTGCCAGCCCTGCCCCTGGTTGCCCTCGGGACCCACCAGCATCCATCGGTTGGGCAGCCCGGGCAGTGCCGACCCACCGTAGGTCCGCATCTCGTTGTCGCGGTAGTACACACCGATATCGAATCCGTTGCGGCCCTGTACTACTCCCGGTTTGTAATGCTCCGGATCGGTGTATATCTCATAGCCGGTCGCCAACACCAGAAGGTCGACAGCGTGCTGGGTACCGTCGGCCGTCTCGATGCCGGTTTCGGTGATTCGCGTGATGGGCTCGGTGATCAGTCGAACTGCACCGGCATCCACGGCCTGTAGGAAGTCGTCCGACAAAATGGTGCGTCGCGCGAGTATGCCGTAGCTAGGCATCAAGGCGTCCCGCAGTTTGGGGTCCCTGACGGTGTCCCTCAGCAGATTGCGGTACCACCGTCTCGCCATGTTGTCGTACCGGGGAATCAGCAGGCGCAGTATCGATTCCGGCAGCAGCGGCAGCAGGTGGAACAGCACGGCCTCCGCGACGTCCATCGACGCGACGATCAGCGCATTGATGATCGTCAGCACAAATGGCGCGTTCAGAATCCGCTGGGCGCGCGGCGAAAGGTCCGGGTTGGGTTTGGGGATGATCCATGCGGGGGTGCGCTGGAAGGTCGTGACCGACGCGGCGGCCCTCGCGACGGCAGGGGCGATCTGGATGCCGCTGGAGCCGGTGCCGATCACCGCGACACGCTTGCCGGCGTGGCCGTAGGAGTGATCCCACGCGTTGGGCCGCATGACTCTGCCACGAAAATTGTTGATACCGGGGATGTCTGGGCCCGGTTTGGTGTCGATGTATCCGCCCACCGCGCTGATGACGTATCGGGCGCGGATGGTCCGCTTCCCCGCGATGGTGAGTTCCCAGTGGTCTCCGTCCTCATTCCAGCGTTCCGCGATGACGTCGCTACCGCCCTGGAAATGCTTACGCAGCCCCAGTTCGGACACCACCGACAAGTGGTAGCGCTGGATATCGGCGCCATCGGCGAACAGCTTGTTCCACCGTCCGGTTCGCGCAAAACTCAGTTGGTAAAACAAGATTGGGATGTCGACGGCGAGGCCCGGATAGGTGTTGTCGCGCCAGGTGCCGCCGAAGTCGTCGGCGCGGTCCAGGATGACGAAATCGTCGATGCCCTGGCGACGCAGGTAGTGGGCGGCGGCGATGCCACCCGGGCCGGCCCCGATGATCGCGACCTGAAAGTCGAGATTTGTCATGCCAGTCCGCGCAGGATGAATCGGGAGAAGTAGTCGCGCACCCGGTCCGGATCCTTCAGGTCGACGGAGATGGCGGGCAGCACCTCGATGCTCATCAGGGTTCGCATGATCCATTCGGCCGCCTCGGTGGCGTCGACGTCCCTGCCGATCTCGCCGCGTTCCTTGGCGGCCTCGACCTGCGGTACCCAAAACTCGACCGACCGGCGCATCAGGTCGTCACCGCACTCGTCGAGCACCAGCTCCAACACGTTCGACACGTGCAGGGTCGGATCCAGGCGATCGGACCAGGCGCGGTGGTCACTGATGCGCACCGCGGCCTCACCGACCTGATCGGTCAGGGTGGTCTTGGCACTTACCGCCCCGGCGAACAGCTCGATGAAGGCGCCCGCGATGAAGCCCACGGCCACATCAATGGCCTCCTTCTTGCCGCCGAACCAGTTGTAGATGGTGCCACGTGAAACACCCGCCTCGTCGGCGGCGGCCGAAAGGCTGAATCGCTGAATTCCGGATCTGACCAGGGTCTGTGCGACGGCCGCAACGATCGGTTCAGGTACCTCACCGCGCGGGCCCGTCGTCTTCACGAGCTTCACGTTTGAACACTTTGCGCGAATGTGTTCAAAGTGTCAATACGCGACTACCGGTCCCGTGTGGTCCGGGCCAGCAGCTGCTCGACGGGCCGGGTGTTGATCACTCGTTCCTCCGGGACCCCCGCGTCGAGCGCGCGTTCGCAGCCGTACCCGGAGAACTCCAGCTGCCCGGGCGCGTGCGCATCGGTATCGATGGAGAAGTCACAGCCGATGTTCAGCGCCAGGTCGAGCAACCGGCGCGGCGGATCCCTGCGCTCCGGTCGCGAGTTGATCTCGACGGCCGTGCCCGAGTCGCGACAGGCCCGGAACACCTCTGCGGCATCGAATTTCGACTCACCACGGGTGCCGCGCTCCCCCTCCACCAGCCGTCCCGTGCAGTGGCCCAGCACATCCACACGCGGGTTGGTGACGGCGGCGATCATGCGCCGCGTCATGGCGGCGGAATCCATCGCAAGCTTGGAATGCACGCTTGCCACCACGATGTCGAGCCGATCGAGAAGTTCTGGGTCCTGATCCAGATCACCGTCGTCGAGAATATCGACCTCGATGCCGGTCAGAATTCGCATGGGCGCCATCTGATCTCGCAAACCATCGATGACTTTCAGCTGCGCCCGTAGCCGGTCCGCCGATAGCCCGTTGCCCACCCGCAGGCGGGGCGAATGGTCGGTAAGCGCACAGTATTCGTGGCCGAGCGCCTTGGCCGCGCTCATCATTTCATCGATGGGCACCGATCCATCGGACCAGTTGGAGTGCAGATGCAGGTCCCCCTTGAGCGCTTCCCGCATCGTGCCACCACCGGTGCCCTTGGCGTTGGCGCGTAGTTGTTCGAGGGTCGCCGGGACCTTGCCGGCCCAGGCCTCGGCGGCGACCGTCGCCGTCTTGGGCCCCAGACCCGTCAGGCTTTTCCAGGTCTTGTTGTCGCCATGACGTTCTCGTTCTTCGGGACTGAGCGCGGCGATGACCTCGGCGGCCTTGCGGTAGGCCATCACCCGGCGGGATTCCTCGCGGGCGAGCTCCTTGTAGTACGCGATCTCGCGTAACGCGCTAACCGGGTCCATAGTCAGACCTTAGGCGTGGTGGATGCGATCGATCACGTACGCCAGCTGATCGCGTTGCTCGCGCAGCGCCTGCTCAGATTCCGGCCAGGCCTTGTTCACACCGGATACGGAACCGTACGGTGACGCCTGGTAGAGAACGACTCCGCGCACCCGAACTGTCTGTGCCACCGTGCGCGCCACCTCGCAGGTGGCGTTTCCGCCTTTGGTGTGGCCCAGAGTCAACACCACCCGCTCATAGCCGGTGACCAACTCGTCGTGAATTCTGATGGGCGGCAGGGCCGTCAATGACGGACTCCAACCGGTGCCGACACAGACTTTCGGGGTGTCGAGGTGTTCCCGGCATTGTTGAACCCACCGGTCGAGTAGTGCCAGCCCGTCCACACCCGGGCGTTCCCGCAGCACCTTCATGCCGTTCGCCACAACCTGCAGATCGCCTCCCGGCGACGACGTCCGCCATGCATCTTCGCTGCTGCTTCCCCTGGACGCGAGTGGATCGTTTTCGCACGGCTGCGTATCCGGAGTGACAGGAGGCGGCGGGAAGTCGGGTGGCCTGATCTGCACATCAGACTCCACAGAGGGCTGCGCCATGGCCGGTGTCGCTATCCGCGCAGGAGGCCACTGGGCGATGCTGGAAGTCGAGATCACGGTGGTGGGCTTCTCTGCCGTTTGCGCGACGAATGCCCGCACCGTCTGCGCAAGATCACCTTCCCCGGAGTTCTCACGGGTGGGGAAGGTCTCGGCGCGCAGCACCATCCCGTTGCGGGCAATCACCACGGCACGATTGTTGGGGTCGGCGTAGTTCGGGTCCGGAACGATCGGAGGAGTGATGTTTCGGTGCTCGAATTGGATAGCGTCACTGGGCATTACCGGACTGTCGCGAATCATCCGAATGATATGGGTGTTGTGGAACTCATCGACATACCGCGCGCAGTGGTTGCCCCACGCGACCATGTCGCCCACGACATCGCGGCCGGGCCAGGCTTTCCACAGCTGCACACGAAGGCTCGGGCCGCTGCGATTCGGGCTCTTGTAATAGGCACCAATCAGCATGGGCCCGTTGGGGTCGCCGGGCTCCGGAGCAAAACCACATCGCGCCCGCCTCGACGTGGCGTAGTCGTCATCGCCGTGAGGCGCCCAATAGTTGATATCCAACCAGCCGGGCGCATTGGCCAGTGTCGGAAGATACGGCAGCAGTGGATGTTCCGGTACGGGTGTGGGCAGGTAAGCGGTAGGCGCAGCCGGCGCGTTCTCGACGGGCAGGCGCTCCGTACCGCGCTTCTTGGTGATCAGTACCGAAGTGATGATCAATGCCGCCACCAGGACGGCCGCACCGGCCAACACAGCCCATCGCCTGGCTGTCGGCGGTGCGTCGGACATTAGGCGCGCGCCCTCATCGGCTCATCCAGATCATCGGGGACGAAGTCCTCGATGTCTGTCGTCAGCATCGCCAACTCAGCCGGATCGTCGGCCGTGGCGGTGCTCAGACGCAGCCAGGCGCCGGCGCCGATCGTGAAGCACAGGAACACCAGCGGGTACCAACCGCTCATCAGTTGGCCCACCCAGAAGGGCCGCAGGTCCAGGAAGTTCCAGTACACCCCGCTGAAATAGATGGTGGTGTGCCCGCGGCCTGGCCGGTGCAGGGTCCACATGAAGACCATCGCGAATAGTGCCGCGGCGCGATAAGCCCAACCACGCGACCAAGGCCGTTGTGTAGTACATGCTTTCGCGACCAGCCAAATGATCGCCGGCGCGAACCACACCCAGTGAGCGGCCCAACTGAACGGCGATACCGCACATCCGGTGAGGCCGACCAAGACCACGGCCAAAGTTCGTTCGCCTCTGCGGTGCGCCCACACCGCCATCGCGAGGCCCGCGGCAAGAACTACCAGGCTCAGCCCGATCCACAGCCATTCGGGGCGCGGCTGCGGGAAGAAGTACCTGGCGAGGAATCCGTTGATCGACTGGTTGGCCAGGTGATCGATTCGGCTGATGTGTGCGGTATCGCCCAGATGGCTCCAGAACCAGCCGCTGTCACGCGGCAGCAATGGCCACGTCAATGCCACGGTGGCGGCGAAGGTTCCCGTGGCGATCGCCGAGGCGCGCCATTGGCGGGTGAGCAGCAGGTACGGCAGGAAGATCAGCGGGGTGAGTTTGATACCCGCGGCCAGGCCGAGCCCTATTCCTCGCCATCGGGCCTGCGCGGGGGCCAGCAGGTCGAGAAGCACTGCCGCCATGAGTAGGACATTGATCTGACCCCACCAGAGGGTGGCCTGCACCGGTTCGACGTCGATGACGATGACGGTCAGCGCGGCACTGACCACAACCAGCCGGCCGTCGCCACGAATCCCGGCCAACCGCAGGATGCGCCACGCGATCAGTGCCAGCACAGAAAGGGAAAGAAACAGCAGCACCCACTTCGCGACCTCGAATGAGGCCCACGCGAGCGGCGCGAGAACCAGCGTCGCGAACGGTGGGTAGACGAACCAGGCCTGGTTGAGTGCCGGCGCCTCATACAGTCTCTTGCCGTCCCAGAGCCCGCGGACCGCGGCCCGATAGGTATCCAGGTCGTAGCCGTTCTCGGTCAGCCCGAAGAAACGGATGTCGAAGGGGACCAGGCGGTGGTGTACCACCATTGCCAGTACCGCCATGACCAGCGCGCTCATCACGACGCGACGCGGCAGCCGCCTCTGCCCACCCCAGCTGTGCACCCGGCCGATTTTACGGCCGCGGTGGTTAGGACGCGGCGCCGATCTTGGTCTCTTCCTGCCATACGGCCGCCACGTCGTTGAGATCGAGGCACAGGGTTCCGGCGAGTTGGACGACGGCGCCGAATGCGGGCGTCGGGAGCCGTCCGGTTTCGATCTTCCGCAGCGTCTCCGGTGAGATCCCCGAAGCGCGGGCGACATCGTCGAGCGGCCGGTCGGCACGCGCGGCGCGCAGCAGTCGGCCCAAACGCTTACCCGCGGCCAGTTGTTCGGCGGTGAGCGGCTGACGAACCATGTTCACGACTTTAGTCTTGGTATTTAAATACCGAAAGCCCTAAGGTGGTATTTAAATACCGTCAAGGAGGTACGCGTGATCGAGTTGAAGTCGCCCACGGAGATCGGGCGCATGCGCGTGACCGGCGAGTTCGTGGCCTCGGTACTGGCGGAGTTGTCGTCATTGGCCGCACCGGGCGTCAACCTGCTATCGCTGGAACAGCGGGCACGTGACATGGTCACGGAACGCGGCGCCGTGTCCTGCTACTGGGACTACTCCCCCTCGTTTGGACGCGGACCATTCCGCAATGTCATCTGCCTGTCAGTCAATGATGCTGTGCTGCATGGACTCCCCCATGACTACGCACTCGCCGACGGAGATCTGCTCAGCATGGACTTCGCGGTGAGTATCGACGGCTGGGTGGCCGACTCGGCGGTGAGCGTCATCGTCGGGACCCCGGACCCCGAGGATGTCCGGCTGATCGACACCACTCGGATGGCCCTGGACGCAGCCATCGCGGCGGCACGGCCCGGTAATCGGCTCGGCGATATCTCTGCGGCGGTGGCCGCGGTCGCCGAAGGCGCCGGCTACCGGATCAACACCGATTTCGGTGGACACGGCCTGGGCCGGACCATGCATGAGGATCCCCATGTACCGAACAAGGGGACCGCTGGGCGGGGATTGAAGCTCGAGCCGGGCCTCACGCTGGCATTGGAGCCGTGGTTCGGGCGCGGAACCCACCGGCTCATCGTGGATCCGGACGGGTGGACGCTACGGATGGCCGACGGGTCGCGGGGCGCACACTCCGAACACACCATCGCCATCACCGCAGACGGGCCGCAGGTGCTGACTGTGCGGGGTTAGGGGCAATCGTCGGTGGGGCGTCATCCGCTACCGCCGACACTCTGACTGGTTACAGGTGTATAACGATCTCGACACGATGCGCGTGTCCGCACTTCGACACGCCGACTACTCCCGCGAGCAACGCTCAATGGCTGAAGCGCAGGAGCTCTTCGCGGGTGATGAGCCGCTCGTTCTTCTCCGGGAAACTATGACTCTTCATGGGATGACGGAGCAGTGACCAGGTAATTCGGCCAACCCATGTCTTGGTAACGGGTGTGTTGGGCACGAGAACATCTCCTGCGTCGGCAAGCTTTCAGAACCGGTCAGTAGCATAACGCAAATTCCTACCGATCTCACGTGTCACACCCGCGACAAGCAAACCTATCTGGTAGCGGCCAACGAACTCTTCGCGAGCTACCGACCCGGGGTGTCCCGGCAACATTCCTGCTCACACCACTGCGAGCAGGCGTCTGCGCACGGAATCGGCACGAGGTACGCACGAGAAACGCGCGCGGAGCGCCTTCTCGACAGGAGCGACTAGCGCTGGGGTGCGGCGGTCGGCTTGATCGGCGCGGGTAGCGCCGTCTCACCGGTGAGGTGCGCGTCCACCGCGGCAGCAGCGGAACGGCCCTCGGCAATCGCCCATACGATCAGCGACTGACCGCGGCCCATGTCTCCGGCCACGAACACACCGTCGACCGAGGTCGCGTACGCGTCGTTGCGCGCCACATTCCCGCGATCGGTGAGCTCCACGCCCAGATTCTCGAGCAGCCCTGGCTTCTCCGGCCCGACGAATCCCATTGCCAGGAAGACGATGTCGGCCTCCAGCTCGAAGTCCGAGCCTTCGACCTTCTCGAACTTACCGGCGTTGAAGACGACCTCGTGGGCGCGCAGGCCGGTCACCTTGCCGTCCTCGCCGAGGAACCGTTCGGTGTTCACGGCGTAGATCCGCTCGCCGCCCTCTTCGTGCGCGGAGGCCACCCGGAACAGTGTCGGGTAGGTAGGCCACGGGTCGCGCTCGGAGCGGAGCTCCGGCGGCTTGGGCATGATCTCGAACTGCTGGATGCTCGCCGCACCTTGCCGGTGGGCGGTGCCCAGGCAGTCAGCGCCGGTGTCGCCACCACCAATGATGATGACGCGCTTGCCCTTTGCCGTGATCGGCGGCTGGCCGTCGGCGTCCACGACGTCATCGCCCAGCTGCACCTTGTTGGCCCACGGCAGGTATTCCATGGCCTGGTAGATGCCCTCGAGCTCGCGGCCCGGAACCGGCAGATCGCGCCAGGCGGTTGCCCCGCCGGCAAGAACCACGGCATCGAAGTTGGTGCGGAGGTCGTCGGCGGTTATGTCGACACCAACGTTCACACCGGCCTCGAAAACCGTTCCCTCGGCCCGCATCTGGTCCAGACGCCGGTCGATGTGACGCTTTTCCATCTTGAACTCGGGGATGCCGTAGCGCAGCAGACCGCCGATGCGGTCGGCCCGCTCGTACACGGTGACGTCGTGTCCGGCGCGGGTGAGCTGCTGTGCCGCAGCCAATCCCGCTGGTCCGGAACCCACTACCGCGACCTTCTTGCCGGTCTTCACCTCAGACGGAATGGGCTTGACCCAGTCATTCTCAAAGGCGTTGTCGATCAGCTCGACCTCGACCTGCTTGATGGTCACCGGGTCCTGGTTGATGCCCAGCACACACGAGGCCTCACACGGCGCGGGGCAGAGCCGACCGGTGAACTCGGGGAAGTTGTTGGTGGCGTGCAGCCGCTCGATGGCCTCGCGCCAGTTTCCGCGATACACCATGTCGTTCCACTCGGGAATCAGGTTGCCCAGCGGACAGCCCTTGTGGCAGAACGGGATTCCGCAGTCCATGCAACGCGACGCCTGCGTCTGCAGGGCCGTGTGCTCGAAGTCTTCGTAGACCTCTTTCCAGTCGAGCAGCCGCAGCGGCACAGGGCGCCGCCTGGGCAGTTCGCGGGTGGTGTGGGTCAGAAAGCCGCTTGGGTCACCCACGAGCAGCCGCCATGATCGCTTCGTTCACATCGCCTCCGGTCAGCTCCGCGTCGGCGATTGCCTCCAGCACGCGACGGTAGTCGCGCGGCATCACCTTGACGAAGGAGTCACTTTGGCCGCTCCAGTCGGCCAGAATGCGTTGTCCGACAGCAGAGTCGGTCGCCGCCACATGCTTCTCGATCAAGCTGCGCAGCACCTGCTCATCGTCGGGGTCGAGCGCATCCACATCGACCATCTCGTCGTTGAGGTTGTCCACCAGCTGCTTGGCCGGGTCGTAGACGTAGGCCACACCGCCGGACATACCCGCGGCGAAGTTACGTCCGGTCGGGCCGAGTACCACCACGGTTCCACCGGTCATGTACTCGCACCCGTGATCGCCCACGCCCTCCACGACCGCGGATGCTCCCGAGTTGCGTACCGCGAACCGCTCGCCCACCAGGCCGTTGAGGAAGGCCTCACCGCTCGTAGCGCCGAACAGGATGACGTTTCCGCCGATGATGTTCTTCTCGGCCTCAAAGCCGGCGGGTGCCTCACGGGACGGGCGCACCGCGAGGTGTCCACCGGAGAGGCCCTTGCCCACGTAGTCGTTGGCGTCACCGAACAGCCGCAGCGTGATGCCGCGCGGCACGAAGGCACCGAAGCTGTTGCCCGCCGAGCCGGTGAAGGTGATGTCGATGGTGTCGTCCGGGAGACCTTCGCCGCCATAGGCTTTGGTCACCTCGTGACCGAGCATGGTGCCGACGGTCCGGTTGACGTTGGTGATCAGCGTCTCGAACTTCACCGGGGTGCCGTGATCCAGCGCCTCGCGGCTCATCACGATGAGCTGCTGATCCAGCGCCTTCTCCAGGCCGTGATCCTGCGAACCGCTGCAGTACAGGTCCTGGTTCATGAACGCCGACTCCGGCTCGGTCAGCACCGGGGTCAGGTCGATCTTGCTGGCCTTCCAGTGCGCGATCGCCTTTTCGGTATCCAGCGCGCCGACTTGCCCAACGGCCTCGTTGACGGTGCGGAAGCCGAGCCCGGCCATGAGCTCGCGCACCTCTTCGGCGATGAACAGGAAGAAGTTCTCGACGAACTCCGGCTTGCCGTTGAAGCGCTGGCGCAGCACCGGGTTCTGGGTGGCCACACCCACCGGGCAGGTATCCAGGTGACACACCCGCATCATGATGCAGCCCGAGACCACCAGGGGAGCGGTCGCGAAACCGAACTCCTCGCCGCCCAACAGCATGGCGATCATGACGTCGCGGCCGGTCTTGAGCTGGCCGTCCACCTGCACCACGATGCGGTCGCGGAGCCCGTTGAGCAGCAGCGTCTGCTGCGTCTCGGCCAGGCCCAACTCCCACGGTGCACCCGCGTGCTTCATGGAGGTCAGCGGGGTGGCACCCGTTCCGCCGTCGTGCCCGGAGATGAGCACCACGTCGGCGTGGGCCTTCGAGACACCCGTGGCGACCGTGCCGACACCGTTCTCCGACACCAGCTTCACGTGGATACGCGCCTGCGGGTTCGAGTTCTTCAGATCGTGGATCAGCTGCGCCAGATCCTCGATCGAATAGATGTCATGGTGCGGCGGCGGGGAAATCAGTCCCACACCGGGCGTGGAGTGCCGCACCTCGGCCACCCAGGGGTACACCTTGTGCGCCGGCAGCTGGCCACCCTCACCGGGCTTGGCGCCCTGCGCCATCTTGATCTGGATATCGGTGCAGTTGCTCAAGTAGTGCGAGGTGACACCGAACCGGCCGGAGGCCACCTGCTTGATGGAGCTGCGGCGCCAGTCACCGTTCTCGTCGGGGGTGAAGCGGCGCGGATCCTCGCCACCCTCACCGGAGTTCGAGCGGCCGCCCAGACGGTTCATCGCGATCGCCAGCGTCTCGTGCGCCTCGGCGGAGATCGAGCCGAAGCTCATCGCTCCGGTCGAGAAGCGCTTCACGATCTCGCTGGCGGGCTCCACCTCATCCAGCGGAACAGGCTGGCGCCCGCCGTCCTCGGGGCTCTTGAACTTCAGCAGGCCGCGCAGCGAAGCCATCCGCTCGCTCTGGTCGTCGACCAGCTGGGTGTACTCCTTGAACACCGAGTACTGGCCCGTGCGCGTGGAGTGCTGCAGCTTGAACACGGTGTCGGGGTTGAACAGGTGGTACTCACCCTCACGCCGCCACTGGTACTCGCCACCGACCTCCAGCTCCCGGTGCGCCCACTCCTCGGGGCGCTCCAAGAAGGCCAGGTGGTGGCGCGAGGCCACATCGGCGGCAATTTCATCGAGACCGATACCTCCGGTGGGGCAAGCCAATCCGGTGAAGTACTCGTCGAGCATGTCCTGCGACAGGCCGATGGCCTGGAACAGCTGCGCGCCGGTGTAGGAGGCCAGCGTGGAGATGCCCATCTTGGACATCACCTTCAACACACCCTTGCCGGCGGCCTTGATGTAGTTGCGAATCGCCTTGTCGCGCTCCACACCCGAGATCACGCCGCGGTCGATCAGATCCTCGATCGACTCGAACGCCATGTACGGGTTAACGGCCGCGGCACCGAAACCGACCAGCGCCGCGACGTGGTGTACCTCGCGCGCGTCACCGGCTTCGACCACCAGACCGACCTTCGTGCGCGACTTCTCCCGCACCAGGTGGTGATGCACCGCGGCGACCGCCAGAAGTGAAGGGATGGGCGCCATCTGGTCGTCCGACTCACGGTCGGACAGGATGATCACCTGGGCGCCGTCGGCAATGGCCGCCGATACCTCGGCGCGCACCGACTCGAGGGCCGTCCGCAGTCCGGCACCACCCTCGGCGACGGGGTACAGGCAGCGGATCACCCGGCTGGAGAAGCCATGCGGGCGCCCGCCGACCTGATCGGCGGGGTCCAGGTGGATCAGCTTGTCCAGCTCGTCGTTGTGCAGCACCGGCTGCGGCAACAGGATCTGGTGGCACGACTCGGCAGTCGGGTGCAACAGGTCGCCCTCGGGTCCGATCACACCGCCCAGGCTGGTGACGACCTCCTCGCGGATGGCGTCCAGCGGGGGGTTGGTGACCTGCGCGAAGAGCTGCTGGAAGTAGTCGAACAGCATCCGGGAGCGGTTGGACAGCACCGCGATCGGGGTGTCGGTACCCATCGAGCCGAGAGCCTCGGCACCGGTGCGGGCCATCGGCGCCACCAAAAGATTGATCTCTTCGTAGGTGTAGCCGAATGCCTGCTGGCGCAACACAATTCGGTCATGCGGCATGTGCTGGTGCGGACGGTCGGGCAGCTGCTCCAGCCGCACCAATCCCTCGTCGAGCCACTGCTTGTACGGCTGGGCGGCGGCGAGCTCGGCCTTGACCTCTTCGTCGGAGACGATGCGGCCCTGGGTGGTGTCCACCAGGAACATGCGACCGGGCTGCAGGCGGGTGCGCTGCACGACGGTGGACGGATCCAGATCCAGCACGCCGGCCTCGGAGGCCATCACGACGAGTCCGTCGCTGGTCACCCAAACACGGGAGGGCCGTAGGCCGTTGCGGTCGAGCACCGCCCCGACGATGGTGCCGTCGGTGAAGCAGACCGAGGCCGGTCCATCCCAGGGCTCCATGAGGGAGGAGTGGTACTCGTAGAAGGCGCGGCGCTCCGGGTCCATGGACTCGTGCCGCTCCCACGCCTCGGGAATCATCATCAGCACCGCGTGGTGCAGGGGGCGGCCACCCAGGTGCAGCAGTTCCAGTGCCTCGTCGAACCGCGCCGTGTCCGAGGCACCGCGCGTACAGATCGGGAAGATCTTCTCGAGCTGGGCCGGCTCACCGAAGACATCGGTCTTGATGAGCGCCTCGCGGGCCCGCATCCAGTTCTCATTGCCTGCGACGGTGTTGATCTCACCGTTGTGTGCCACCCGGCGGTAGGGGTGCGCCAGCGGCCAGGACGGGAAGGTGTTGGTGGAGAAACGCGAGTGCACGATGCCCAGCGCGCTCTCGACCCGCTCGTCCTGCAGATCCAGGTAGAACGCCCGCAGCTGCGGGGTGGTCAACATGCCCTTGTAGACGAAGGTGCGACCGGAAAGGCTTGGGAAGTAGACGGTTTCCTCGCCGAGGCTGCCCCGGCCGGATCCCTGGTTGCCCAGCTCGTGCTCGATGCGCTTGCGCACCACGTAGACGCGCCGCTCCAGGTCGATGCCGGAGGCACCGGAGATGAACAGCTGCCGGAAGGTGGGCATGGCGTCGCGGGCCAGGGCGCCCAGCGAAGAGTCGTCGTGGGGAACCTCACGCCAACCCAGGACGGTCAAACCCTCTGCCTCGACGATCTTCTCGACGGCCTCGCAGGCGGCCGCGGCGTCCTTGGATCCCTGCGGCAGGAAGGCGATACCGGAGGCGTAGCTGCCCTCGGCGGGCAGCTCGAAAGTTCCTTGTTCGGCTACGACAGCACGGAAGAACTTGTCCGGGATCTGCAGCATGATTCCGGCGCCGTCACCGCTGTTCGGTTCGGCTCCCGCGGCACCGCGGTGTTCCAGGTTCAGCAGTGCGGTGATGGCCTTGTCCACGATGTCGCGGCTGCGCCGGCCGTGCATATCCACGACCATGGCGACACCGCACGAATCGTGCTCGTATGCCGGGTTGTAAAGCCCGGTCGCGGGGTGTGGCATGGGCTGCTCGTCTCGTCTCCAGGGCCTGGCCGAGCGCATCGCTTGGATGCTCCCGTCGTGCCCTCCTCGAAGGTGCCACACAGACCGGCACGGGGTGGTGCTGTACCCCGGGGCTGGCCCGTTGGCCCTTGTCCGTAGCGTCCTTCTCGGCCGTCTGCTGGGTGTGCTCGCGGTGACGATGAGGCACCCACCGGACACCGTTGACCAGCGGATCTCGTGCCCCGACGCGACAAGTAATCAAAACGATATGTCAGGAACCCCGGTAGACGCCAACTCGGGTGGTTAGATGGCGCGACACCTTGCGGCGTCATTCTCTCAACGCGTAGGTCAACGCCCGTTTCCTCGACAAACGTCGATGAACGCCGTATTGAACATCACGCCTTTTTCACTGCACTCGCAGTGATTTACAATCTCCTCCATCACGTAAGCGCAGCGGTGCGCAGGATTCGGAGGATGCATGACATCCGGTAGTGCCCAGCGCAACAGCCTGGTGGTGGTGACCGGCGCCGGAAGCGGTATCGGCCGTGAAACCGCCTTAGCCTTCGCCGGCCGGGGGGCACGCATCGTCGCCGCCGATATCAATCCGGACACCGCCAACGAGACGGTCGGGCTCATCGAAAAGCAGGGTGGCACCGCCCACCCCTATGCCCTGGATGTCTCCGACGAGAGCGCCGTCACCGCATTCGCCGACGAGGTATGCGACACCCATGGCGTGCCGGATGTCTTGATCAACAACGCCGGGATCGGCCAAGCCGGACGATTCTTCGACACCCCATCCGCTGACTTCCAGCGGGTGCTCAATATCAACTTGGGCGGAGTCGTCTACGGCTGCCGCGCCTTCGGGCCACGGATGGCCGAACGCAAGAGCGGCCACATCGTCAACATCTCCAGTGCCGCCGCATACACGCCGATCCCGGAGATGGGCGCCTACGCCACCAGCAAGGCGGCCGTGTTCATGTTCTCCGACGTGCTGCGGGGCGAGCTCGCACGCGACAAGGTCAAGGTGACCACCATCTGCCCGGGCATCGTCAACACGAACATCATTCGCACCACCCAGTTTTCCGGCCTCTCGGCTGTCGACGAGGCCCAGCGACAGCAGCAGGGTGCGGGGCTGTACGCCAAACGCGGATACGGCCCGGAAAAGGTGGCCAAGGAGATCGTCAACGCCGTCACCAAGGGCAAGTCGGTCGTCCCGGTCACCCCGGAAGCACATATGCAGTACCACCTCAGCCGCCTGGCCCCGGCGCTGAACCGGTTCTTCTGGGGCAACCTCGGCAATAAGCTCAACAAGTAGGAGGACATCATGGCGCGCAACACAACTGAGGCCACCGGCCTGCACGTCGTACCGACCGAGCCCGGCGAGGTCGTGCTGCGGCCCCGCAATGTCCAGTTCGACACCAGCCACACCCCGCTGCACTGGATTCCCAACGAGCCCATCGTCTCGCACTTCATTTCCGCCTTCAATCTGCTTCTGCCCGAAGGAGAACGGGCCTTCGTCGATACCTTCACCCGCGCACTGCCGTACGTGAAGGACGACAAGATCCGGGAAGCGATGATCGGTTTCATGGGTCAAGAGGCGGTGCACGCCGAGACCCACAGCAAGGTGCTCGGCGACTTCCTGGAGAAGAACGGGATCAACGTCGCGCCCGCGATCACCCAGATCGAATACATCACCCACATGCTGGAGCGCACCAACGAGCTGCGCAGCGAGAAGCTCCGCTACCGGGTCATGGTGGAGAAGCTGGCCCTCATCGCGGGTATCGAACACTTCACCGCCGTGCTCGGCGATTGGGTGCTGAACCACCCCTTCGAGAAGTTCAACGCCGATGCGGAGATGGTGGACCTTTTCCGCTGGCATGGCGCCGAAGAGGTCGAACACCGCAGCGTCGCCTACGACGTCGCCCGGTACTTCCAGATCCGCCGCGGGCACATGATGTTGACCTTTGTGTTGGCGACCCTGCTGCTCGTCGGGGTGATGCTGCGCTATACCAAGTTCTTGGTGCGCCAGGACCCCTCGCTGCCCAACTACGGCGTCTTCGGCGTGCTGCGGCAGATGAACAAAGCCATGAAGCGCGGGGCGTTCCTGCGCTGGCGTGAGCTGGCCAAGTCGGCTCTGGAATTCATGCGTCCAGGCTTCTCACCCGACCAGGTGGGGAGCACGGCGCAGGCGGTGGCCTACCTGAGTACGTCGCCCGCCGCGAAGGCTGCGGCCGGTTACTGATGTTCGATCGCTTCCGCCGCAAGACACAGCCCACGGCCCAGCGCAAGCGGCCGTCGCTGCCGCCGACGCTGTACGGCACCCTGCCGGTTTCACCCATCATCGCGCTGGGCACCGTGCTGTTCCCGGTCGCCGTCCGGGCCATCGGCACCCTGCTGATTCTCAAGAAGCCACCCGAGAACCACGTCGACCGGACGTTGACGCTGGTGGTCAAGGACCGCTGGATCGAGGCCAAGGACCAGGATGTCGCGAGCCTGGTGTTGGCCGCGCCCGACGGGGAACGGCTCCCGCCGTGGCATCCCGGTGCCCACCTGGATCTGTTGCTGCCGTCGGGCCGGATGCGGCAGTACTCGCTGTGCGGTGACGTCTCCGATCCGTTCCACTACCGCATCGCCGTGCGCCGTATCCCCGATGGCGGCGGCGGCTCCATTGAGGTGCACGACGCGCTTCAGATCGGTGCCACGGTGCAGATCCTCGGGCCGCGCAATGCGTTCCCGCTGGCCATGACCCAGCCCGGGCCGCGCAAGCTGCACTTCGTGGCCGGCGGCATCGGCATCACGCCCATCTTGTCCATGATCGCCTTCGCCGAGCAGCTGGGGAAGCCGTGGACCATGGTGTACACCGGACGGCACCGCGATTCGCTCCCCTTCCTGAACGAGCTCAAGCGATTTGGCGATCGCGTCATCATTCGGACCGACGATCAGTCCGGTCTGCCGACTGCCGACGACCTGCTGCCGGGCGTGGGCGAGAACGACGCGGTGTACTGCTGCGGTCCCGCCCCGATGCTTGCCGTCCTGCAGCGGCGCCTCCTCGAGATGCCCTCCGTGGAACTGCATTTCGAGCGATTCGCGGCTGCACCTGTGGTGGATGGTCATCCCTTCGAGGTGCAGTTGGGCCCCGGTGGGCCGGTGCTGGAGGTACCCGCCGATCGCACCGCGCTGGACGTCATCAAGGAACGGCTGCCACATGTGGCCTACTCGTGCCAGCAGGGTTTCTGCGGCACCTGCCGGGTGAACGTGCTCGCCGGCACCGCGGACCACCGCGATCAGATCCTCACCGAGTCCCAGCGCGAAGAGGGGCAGATCCTGACATGCGTCTCGCGTGGCGAAGGACGCCTGGTTCTGGATCTGCCCGCCGAGTAGCGGCCGATTCACCGAGCGTTCATCGGTTCCCGGGAAACTGTCCCGATGCGCATCTCCCACGCAGCCACGGCCCTCACCTCCGCATTGATTCTGGCGCCGTCCTCGGCCGCCGCCCCGCCCTCGGATTCCCCCGAGGTACCCGTCGGCGATATCGCCACGACCGGCGGCGCCAACCGCGTCAAGGGTGGGCGCGAGGGCGACAAAGCGGCGGATCTGCGGAATTCGGTTCAGAGCCGCAACGCCAAGAACGTCATCCTGCTGATCGGTGATGGCATGGGGACCACGGAGATCACTTCGGCGCGCAACTACCAGCACGGCGCCGCCGGGACGCTTCCCGGACTCGACGCGCTGCCGATCACCGGCGAATACACCACGTTCGCGTTGACCAAGGACGGGCCGGAGAAGGGCAAGCCGGACTACGTGACCGACTCGGCGGCCGCCGGTACCGGGTGGGCCACCGGGACCAAGACCTACAACGGCGCCATCTCGGTGGATCTGGACGGCCAGCCATTGGACACGATCCTGGAGATCGTGCAGAAGCAGGGTTTCGCGACCGGAAATGTCACCACGGCGGAACTGCAGGACGCTACGCCGGCGGTGCTCACCGCTCACGTCACCGATCGGGACTGCAAGGGCCCCAAGGATACCCTGCAGAAGTGCGCCGGCAACGCCGGCAACGCCGTCGACAACGGCGGCAAGGGCTCCATCTCCGAGCAGCTGGTGAACACCCGGGCCGACATCAGCCTCGGTGGCGGCGCCAAGTACTTCGAGGAAACCATCACCTCCGGTGAACACAAGGGCAAGACCTCGATGGAGGCCGCCCAGGCGACCGGCTACCAATTGCCCACCACGGCAGGCGATCTGAACAAGGTGAGCAACCTCGACAACCCGGTGTTGGGTGTATTCGGCAAGGGCAACCTGCCGGTGCAGTGGGACAAGGTGCCCGCGGCAGTCCCCAACGGCGGCAAGCTCCCCGCGACCAACTGCCGGGCCAACCCCGAGCTGTCCGAGGATCAACCACAGCTCTCCGCGATGACGACCAAAGCCATTGATCTGCTGGTGAACTCGAAGAAGGGCCGGGACAAGGGCTTCTTCCTGCAGGTGGAATCGGCATCGATCGACAAGCAGGACCACGCGGCAAATATCTGCGGTCAGATCGGCGAGACCATCGCCCTCGACGAGGCAGTCGCCGCCGCCCTGGACTTCGCCCGCAAGGACGGCAACACCCTGGTGATCGTGACCGCCGATCATGGACACTCCTCGCTCATCGTTCCCGAGGACTTCGACAATCCGACCGCACTGTCGGTCTCAGTCAAAACTGCCGACGGCGCCACCCTGCGGATCATGTACCCCACCGCGCCGGAGGGTGAATCGCAGACACACACCGGCACTCAGGTGCGGATCGCCGCCTACGGCCCGGGTGCCGCGAACGTCTCCGGCCTCACCGATCAGACCGACAACTTCAACACGATCGTTGGGGCGCTGCTCGGATCCAAGAGCCCGGACGCCTCGAACGGTCCGTCCTGGTGGCTGGCCGGAGGAATTGCTGTGGTGGCCGCCGCCCTGGCCGCCGCAGCCGCGTTCTTCCTGGCCAGGCGCCGGGCCTAACGTCGCCGAACATCATCGGACCACCCGTGCCAGTCCGACAAGGGAGGGCAAGCCTCGGCCATCGAAAATTCGCTGTGGGCGTCCAGAACGGTGAATTGCACCTTGACGGGTACATACGATCCCCTGGGATGAGCTAGCCCGCTACGGCGGCCAGCTCAGCGCGAAGAGCATCCCGGACAAACTGATCCGTTGTCATTTCCGGTGACAACCCCAGTGCCTCGGTCGAATGCGTCAGCAGCGTCAGTACGACACCGTTGATGGTCGAGTAGAGACTCACGACATCGCGGTTGGTCGGGCGCAGCCCCGCGGCCTCCAGCAGGGCACGCAGCACCGGCAGTACGGTGTCGAGTGCGGCCGCCAACAATGGGCGCACCTCGGCTGAGCGGGTGCCCTCCAGGAAGAGTTCCATCATCGCCAGGGTGCGCGCCCGGTTCGCCGACATCCCTTGATCGACGAGCAGCGTCAATCTGTCCAGAAGTTCCTCGGTCGACAGTATGCCGATGTTGTCGATGGCAGCGCTTTCCAGCTGGCTTGCCAATCGGCCCGCGCACTGTTCCGCCACGCCCCGCAGCAGCGCCTCACGTGTGCGGAAGTACCGGGACGTAGTCCCCGCGGGCTCACCGGCGGCGGTATCGACGGCTCGGTGGGTCAACCCCTTCAGGCCCCGTTCGGCGAGCACCGTGATGGCGGTGTCCGCCAACGCCGATCGTCGTTCGGTGTTGACCGGTGGCACGGCGTCTCCTACGGCTTTCCTAGGGCTGTCCTACGGCATCGCTGCAGCCTGCGGGGCCCCGAGCCACTGCTGCAGGACGGACGGCAGTTCCCGCCGTACCCGCACGCCGTCGGCGTCGGTTGCCCACCCAACGTAGCCGTCGGGTCGCACCAGAATGGCGGAGGGCCCCTTCACCACGGGGTTCATCGGGAGCACGTTGACGCGTTCGGACCAGGCCGCGGCCGCCCCCGCCAGCGCGCCACCGGAGCCGTCCAGCAGCACGAATTTCCCGTCCCGCATCACCTCGTAAAGCCGAGGTGCCGAACCGAAGTCACGCACTCGGGTTCCCACCAACCGGTGTTCTCCAGTCTTGTGCGCATACTTGATTCCGATGCCTGTTCCTCGCCCTAGGAAGCGATCGCGGATCGGCGGGATCGTCAAAAGCCCTCGCAACAGCCACGGCTGAACCACCTGGCGGATACGCGAGCGACTCAGGGCCAGTGTGGTCAACCCGTCGGTGAGGGCAAGTACCTGTGCGCCCACCGGATGCCGTTCGGCCTGATAGGTGTCCAGCAGCCCGTCGGACGCCTGTCCGCGCAGTACCGCGGTGAGCTTCCAACCCAGGTTCACTGCGTCCTGGATGCCCGTGTTCATTCCTTGCCCGCCGATGGGTGAGTGCACGTGTGCGGCGTCTCCTGCCAGAAACACCCTTCCCACACGGTATTTCGCCGCTTGTCGGCGCTCGGAGAGGAATCGCGACATCCATCGCGGATCCCGGATGCCGTAGTCGCTACCACCCACCCGGCGAGCGACGGACTTCACCTCATCCAGTTCCAACGGCTTTTCCAGTGGGACATCCTCGTTCTTCAGATCCCATCCGATGACACGAAAGTAGCCGTCCTCGAAGGGCAACACGAGCACCAGCCCCTCTCTGTTGAACCGTGCGAACATCGGCGAGTTCTCGGGAGGGTCCAGCCGGACGTCGGCCAGCATGATGTGGGTCTCGTACTGCTCTCCCACGAAATCGACTCCGAGGAGACTACGCACCGCGCTATGGGCGCCGTCGCATCCGACAACACATCGGGCGGATTCGGTGCTGCCATCGGAGAAGCGAAGGCGCACCACGTCGTCCTGCTCCAGCCCCACTAGCTCGGCACCACGGACGATCTCGACCCCCAGCTCTCGGGCCCGCTGTTCGAGGATTGCCTCGGTCCCGCTCTGGGCGACCATGGCGATCATCGGGAAGGGCGAGTCGATCTTGCCGAGGTCAACCGATACCCCGGGCGCGGGCGCAAGCTGATCCATCGCCTTGCCGCGGGCCAACACCCGCTGGGCCAGGCCGCGAGCGTCCAACAACTCCAGAGTTCGTGCGTGCACCGCGAATGCCCTGGTGATGTTCGGCGCGGTGGTCCGCCGTTCGAAGATCCGGCAGCTCACTCCACGCATCGCCAGTTCAACCGCCAACATGAGCCCGGTCGGGCCCGCTCCAATGATCCCTACATCGATCACCGCTGCCTCCTCACGCCACGTAACGCTACAAATGTAGCGCTACGTTAGTAGCGATGGCAAGGGCCTCGGACCCGACCGCACTTCCAGCCCAACCACCGGGCGGGAATCTCACGAGGAGAATCGGCCGGATTTCCTCGCGAGATTCACACTCGATGCCCTGCGGCCCTACGCCACCACCCGCTTCGGGTCGTCGATCACCGAGTAGTCGCTGGCATCCCCGGCGATCACCCGGCTGCTTTCACCGTTGACGCCCACCGGCACATCACCGGCAAGCGTCACCCGGTGCATCCGGCGGCGCTGATCGCCATAGTCGGAGACGGCGTAGTGCTGGGTGGCCCGGTTGTCCCACATCGCGACGTCACCCAGCTCCCAACTCCATCGAATCGTGTTCTCCAGCCAGGTGATTCGGTCTTGGAACATCCGGAACAACGCGTGCGATTCACTGCCGCTCACATCCAGGATTCGCTTGACGAAGTTGCCCAGCAGCAGCGCTTTCTCGCCCGTCTCGGGATGCACCCGCACCACCGGGTGGTGTGCCTCGAAATGCGTCGCCGCGAACTCTCGCACATACTTCGATCCGGAACCGGCCTTGGCCAGCAGTTCCGCCACTTTGGCGGGATCGACTTGGACGTAGTCGAATTGGTTGTTGTGCATGGCCCATAGGTTGTCAGCCAGCTCCTGTAGGACCTTGGGCAGCTGCCGGTAGGCGGCGACCGTCGAGGCCCAGGTGGTGGTTCCGCCGTACGGCGGCAGCTCTACTGCCCGCAAGATGGAGGCCTTGGGAATCCGGTCCACGAAGGTCACGTCGGTGTGCCACTGGTTGGCGCGTCCACCTTCCTCTGAGTCGAGACGCATCACGCGCTCGCCATCGAATTTCAGCGTCGGGTGCGGCGACGTGGGCACGCCCATGCATCGCGCGAATGCGAAATGGGCCTCGTCGTCCAGGTGGTGCTGCCCACGAAAGAAGACCACCTTGTGCTCGAGCATCGCCTCGTTGATGGCACGCGCCGTCGCGGCGTCCACCTCGCCGAGGCGCACTCCGTCGATACGGGCGCCGATGTTCTCGCCCAGCTTCACTACACGCAGGTTGCTGCTCATGACCCGTTCCTTTCGTCCGGTTTCCAGTGTAGTCAATTGACTACACTGGATCATCCGCTACTGTACACATGTGACTACGCCGGAGGCAACGGGTACCCGGCCCGTCGGCAAGGAAGAAGTCGTCGAGGCCGTACTGACCGCGGCCTCCGAGCTCTTCGCCGAGAAGGGGCCGGCCGCGACGTCGATCCGTGAGGTCGCCACCCGTGCAGGCGTGAATCACGGCCTGGTCCACCGCCACTTCGGCAGCAAGCGGCAGCTGCTGGCCGCCACCCTGCAGCGCCTCGCCGACGCCGCGGCTGCTGTGCGCGAGGCGGGAGCACCCATCGAAGAACTCGAGGCCGCACACGACCTGCAACTACGCGTGATGGTCCGTTCCACCCTCGACGGTTTTCCCATCGAGGAACTCCAGGAACGGAAGCCGGGGATGGAGTGGCTGCTGGAACAGATCCGCCCCGGTCACGCCGACGACCGCGAAGCACGGCTGGCAGGAGCACACGCGATAGCGCTACAGCTTGGCTGGCGGCTGATGGGCCCGAGCCTGCGTGCGGGATTCGGCCTCGATGACATGTCCGACGCAGACATCAGATCCGAGGTCGACCGACAGATAGCGAAACTTGTAACACCGCAATAGGTTCGACTATCCGACGGGCTGCGCCTCCGGGAACACCCACCGGCCGTGCAGAATCTGCGGCTGCGCGCGGTACAGCCTGACCACGTAGTTCCAGCCTGGTGTGATGGGCAGGCAATTCACCACGCCCTCCGCGCATCCCCCGAATTGCACGGCAGTGTTTCCGGCGGTATCGCGCTGCGCGGTGATGTTGTTGAGTGAGTAAGCATTCTGGGCGTTTGGTGTGAAGTACCCGTCCTTGTTGTAGACGGTGACCGACCAGAAACCGTCCACCGGTACCTGCCCCACGGTGAGCCGATACTCCGTGACGCCATCGTTCTTGGCGGGGTTCACCGTGAGATAGAGGGCATCCTTCTCGGGGTTCCCGCCCCAGGCCGATGCGGTGCCGACCAGGTGGCGCACGGGGTCGGTCGTATCCCTTGTTCCGAACATCGCCTTGGTATCGGGGATCGTCGCGGCCAGCGCCAACAGCCCGTCGCGCACCTTCTTCTGACTTATGCTGTCCCACTTGGGGACATCGAAGCTCCCCCTGTGCTCTTGCCGCGCCGAGACGCCGTCCTGCAGGGCATGGACCTGCGCGAGGTCTGCCGGATCGCCCGGGTTGACCAGGGTGCGCACCGCGGCTGCGACGTATCGGGTACCCGTCTGCTCTTTGGTGACCGTGTGCTCGCCCTTGCCGTAGAACACATCCGGCACATAGTGGTCTTCGGTGATGAGCTGCAGCGACATGAACCGCTGTCCCGAGTCAGGCATCGAGACGGTGACCGGTCCCGCATCGAGGTCGAACACGGCCGAGGAATACAGCGTGTCGCGGTTCTGCCGGATTACCAGCTGCTTATCCAGCGGCGACAGTTCGCGGATGTGCTGGAAAGCGCCGAAACCACCATCCTTCACGATGTTCCCGAAGTACAGGTCGGTCTCCGCCCGCACGAAGTTGTCCGGGGTGACGATGATCGCCCCCTCGGCTGTACGTCGGTCAGGGATCTGTGGGCGCGCGGTGGCGCCCCCGTCGGCCGGTGGCGTGTGCGCCGAGCACCCGACGATCACGGCCGAAACTGCTACCACCACACTCGTCGCGAGCCACTTCATGGCGTTGAACGTACCCGGCTCTCGCCGCCCGATATGCGCTTTAGGGGCTGGCGGCATCCTCGCCCGCGATATCACGCAGAGTCTGGAAGAAGTCGCCACGCTGCCGTGCCGAGATACCCGACAGCAGGCACTCTTCGGCGCCCCGGGCCAACACATCTGCCTGCTTGAGCAAGGCGGTACCGGACCGGCTCAACTGTGCCGGACGTGCACGGCCCGAGTCCACCGTGTCCGGCCGGGACACCAAGCCGGCGTCCTGCAGTGCCTGCAGAACAGTGTTCATCGATTGCGGGGTCACGTCGATCGCGCGGGCCAGATCCGCGTTGGACCAGCCCGGGTTTTTGAACAGCACCCGCATGCAGACGTACTGGGGGAATGGCAGATTCAGCGGTGCCAGCGCCGCCGCAATCTCGGATCGCAAGGCCGCCGACACGCGATGCATCAACGCGCCGAGCGGCTGCCACTCCTGCTCATCCATATCAGTGATGTTGACACAGTTGGCGTCGTCCCGCTGAGCGGCCCGGGCCAACCCGCAGCGATATCTCGCGTTGCTACCCTTGACCGATGGCAGCAACCAGTTCGCCCGGCGAGCCAAACCTTGCTGCCACCAGCTGGACGATCCTCGGCATGCTGTCCTACAAGGAGGAAGTCTCCGGCTACGACATCAAAAAGTGGGCGGACTGGAGTATTCGCTACTTCTACTGGAGCCCGTCGTTCAGCCAAATCTATTCGGAACTACGCAAACTCGAGAAGCTCGGACTGGCGACATCCCGGCTGGACCTCGACAACGGTGCCCGCAGCCGTCGGCTTTACCAGATCACACAACAAGGCATGGACGCGCTCACTCAGTGGGTGAACGAAGCTCCCGCAGATCCACCCGTGCTCAAACACAGTGTGGTGCTGCGGGTCATGAACGGACACCTTGCCGACCCCGCACGGCTGAAGGAACTACTCACCGAACATCTCTCCTACGCCGAGGAAATGCACAGCCAGGCCGCTATTGACGCCGAAGGGGCCCGAGCTCAGCCCGGTTGGGCGTACTCCCATCTCGCGTTGAAATGGGCAGAGCGGTACTACGAGTCGGAGCGGGATCTGACCCTGAAGATGATCGAGGATCTGGACGAGGCCGCCGCCGCCTTCGACGATGCGGAGTCCGGAACACCCAAACTCATCCCCGGCTACTGGCGCAAGGTGGAGAAAGATGTTGAGGCCGTTAAGGGCTCGACGTCCACTGAATCCGGCAGGTAATCACCGGGTGGCCGCGTCGTGCGCGGCAATGTAGCCGTACACCAGCCCCTGAGCAATCGTCGCCCCGGCGCCCGGGTAGGTAGCGCCAAAGGCATTGGCGGCGGTATTGCCGATCGCATACAGGCCCTCCATGACGCTGCCGTCTTCACGCAGTACCCGCGCTCGATCGTCGGCGCGCAGGCCACCGCAGGTGCCCAGGTCGCTGAGCACCATGCGCACCGCGTAGAACGGCCCGTTGCGCAGCGGCCGTAGATTCGGGTTCGGGGTTACCGTCGGATCACCGTAGTAGCGGTCATACACACTGCGGCCGCGCTGGAAATCGATATCGTCACCGGCCGCAGCCGATTCGTTGAACCGCCCCGCCGTGGCCAGGAACTCATCCCGCGGGATACCCATCATCGGTGCCAGCGCCGCCAAACTCTCCGCACGATGCGCGATCCCGGCGTCAAACCAGCCGCTCGGTATCGGCATGCGGGGATACAGCTGGCCCGCGAAGACGTAACTGTCGCGGTACTGCTGGTCGAAAATGATCCACATCGATTCCACCGGGTCACCGGAGCGCTCCCGCTCCAACGCCCGCTGCCCGAACGACATGTAGTCGGTGGCCTCGTTGATGAAGCGTTTTCCGGTGTGATCGACGATGAACGATCCCGGCAGTGATCGCTCCGCCAACATCACCTTCGGGGCACCACCGGGCAGCGGCGCCACGGCCGGGAACCACCAGGCCTGGTTCATGGAATCGATTGCCGCGCCGCAGTCTTGGCCGATTCGCAGCGCATCGCCGGTGTTGGTCTCAGCGCCCAGGCTCATGTTCTTTCCCAGTGTCGCGGACTGGAATTTGTGTCGCATCTCCATGTCGTGGTCGAAGCCACCGGCGGCCAGCACCACGCCGCGGTCCGCCGTCACCGTAATCTCACGCCCCTCGTGGGTGACCACCGCGCCGGTGATGCGCTGTCCCTCGGCAATAAGACGTGCCAGCGAAGTATCGGTCCAGATGGGGATGCCCGCGCGCAGCACCCCGGCGAACAGTCCCGCGGCCAGCGCCTGACCGCCCGCCAGGTAACGCCGGCCCAGCACTGCCCCACCGACTCCCTGTGCGACTCTTTTCACGATGAGCGGCAATGCCTTACGAGGCAGTCGCGCCATCAGATTCATCCACCGATAGTCGGCGCTGGTGACGGGCATCGGTACCGCCGGCGGTTTCATGACACCGGGCTGCAGCCTGCTCCGGTACTTGCCCAACACCGATGCATCGAACGGCCGGCATTCACAGGTGCGACCGGTGGGGCTGCCGCCGGGCTCCTCGGGGTGATAGTCCGCATAGTCGCGGCACCAGGTGAAGCGCATCGGTGTCACCCGCGTCAGCATGTCTACGGTCGCCGACTCGTGCTCCAGGAAGCCGTCACTGCGCGCGTCCGGCGCACTTCCCGCGACCACCGCACGCAGGTAGGTACGCGCCCGCTCCAGGGTGTCACCCGTTCCGGCTGCCCGCAGCACGGGACTGGCCGGCAGCCATAGGGCTCCTCCGGAGCGGGCGGTAGACCCACCCACATAGTGCGATTTCTCGACGATCAGCACCGACATGCCGAGCTCACTGGCAGCCAGCGCGGCGGCCATACCCGTCCCGGCACCAACGACCAGCAGATCGACCTCGATGTCATCGGCGACGGTCCCGTCCGGGATCGGCCCGTGGGGTGCTGACGCCATGTGTGCATACCTCCGTGAATTCGCGTGGACCGCAGCGAGGCTAGGCCGACAAACCCGACGCTGCGCCCGTGTTTCCCTCCCAGCGGGAGGCGGCACGCATACGGTGGAAACGATGTCCGGTGAGCGGACCAACCCACTGCTCCGGCTAGGAATTGGCTGTTAGAACGGGTCCATGACGACAGCCCAGTCAGATACCGAATCCGATCTCATGAAAGTTCGGAGCATCGAGGCGGACGCGGCACCGGCCCGGTTCGCCCGCGGCTGGTATTGCCTCGGTCTCATCAATGACTTCGGGGATGGAAAGCCGCACGCGGTCAATGCCTTCGGCCAGAAGCTTGTGGCCTTCCGCTCAGGAGACGGCACGGTGAGTGTGTTGGATGCCTACTGCCGGCACATGGGCGGCGACCTCAGCCAGGGCGAGGTCAAGGGCGACGAGGTCGCCTGCCCGTTCCATGACTGGCGTTGGGGCGGCGACGGCCGCTGCAAGAAGGTGCCCTACAGCCGACGCACCCCCAAACTGGCCCGGACCGCCACCTGGACCAGCCTGGAACAGGACGGCATGTTGTTCATCTGGAACGACCCACAGGGCAATCCGCCGCCGGACGATGTCACCATCCCCCGCATCGAGGGCGCCACCAGCGATGAGTGGACCGATTGGCATTGGTACACAACGGTTGTCAACACTAACTGCCGCGAGATCATCGACAACGTGGTGGACATGGCGCACTTCTTCTATGTGCACGGCGCGGTGCCCACGTACTTCAAGAACATCTTCGAGGGACACATCGCCACGCAGTACATGAACACCGGCGAACCGCGCGCCGATCTGCCCATTCCCGAGGGTGTGCAGATGACCGGGCAGACGTCCGTCGCGTCCTATTACGGCCCGTCCTTCATGATCGACGATCTGACGTACCACTTCGTCGGGTACGACTCGAATTCGATCCTGATCAACTGCCACTACCCGATCGATGCCCATTCCTTCGTGTTGCAGTACGGCATCATCGTGAAGAAGTCGGCGGGGCTCTCCGACGACGACGCGCTGGCCGCCGCCATCACGCTGGGCGACTGGATCAAGGCCGGCTTCGAGCAGGATGTGCAGATCTGGAAGAACAAGGCGCGCATCGACAATCCGCTGCTGTGCGAGGAAGACGGCCCGGTGTACCAGCTGCGTCGCTGGTACGAACAGTTCTATGTGGACACCGTGGACGTCACCCCCGAAATGACCGATCGGTTCGAGTACGAGGTGGATACCACCCGTCCCGGCGAGGTCTGGAAGACCCAGATCGAGGCGAACCTCGCAGCGAGGGCCGCGGGCGCGTCATCGTGATCCGCGCGGACAACCGTCTGACCGATTCGCCGATGGTTCCGGTGGGCTGTCAACGTTGCGGCGCCGAGGTTTTGGCGCGTAAGAGCAGCTGGCAGCAGACCAGCGTGCAGTGGAATACCGAGGCCGAGGCGCGATGCCCACAGCGACGGGAGTGCACCGGGCTGTTCCTGGTGTGCTCGGAATTGCGCGGCTCCATTCTTGATGCCGCACGTAGTGGACGGCTGCCCGTGCTCGCCGCGGAGTACGGCGTCTAGGCAAGCAGCTCGTCGACGTCGCGGCATAGCCGTTCGATCGCCGCGCCGGTCAGCTCCACGGCGGGTATGGTCATGAACCCGTGAATTGCGTTGTCGTAGCGCCGATACCGAACCGGAACCGCCGCCTCCCTCAGCGCTGCCGCGTAGGCCTCGCCCTCGCTGCATGGCGGGTCATAGCGGGCCGTCACCACCACCGCGGGCGGTAACCCGCTCAGATCGGCCCGCAGCGGCGCAGCGTACGGGTGGGTGCGCAGGGCGCGATCGGGTACGTACTGGTCCCAGTACCACTGCATCGCACCACGCGTGTTGTAGTAGCCGTTCGCATATTGCCGGTAGGACTGGGTGTCGAAGTCCGCGTCCAGTACCGGGTATATCAGGATCTGACCTGCCAGCGCGGGCCCGCCCATATCGCGGGCCATCAACGCGGTCACCGCCGCCAGATTCCCTCCTGCGCTGTCACCGCAGACCAGCAGCCGGGCAGGATCACCACCCAGGGTGCGGGCATTGCGCACAGCCCAACACGTCGCCAAGAACATGTCCTGCGCCGCCGTCGGCCATCGGTGTTCCGGGGCACGCCGGTAGTCGACCGATACCACCACAGCGGGCATCCCGTCGGTTAGCCGACGGCACAACCCGTCGTGAGAATCCAAGTCGCAGAACACGAATCCGCCGCCGTGGGCGAAGACGATGGTGGGCAGCGGGCCCACCGCGTCGGGGCGGTACACCCGGATCGGTATCTCCCCATCGGGCCCGGAGGCATACTCGTCGGTCACCGACTTCACGGGCAGCGGCTCGGCGGGCGCAACGTATCGGGCGCGGATCGCGGCACGCGCCTGCGCTCCGGTCATCTTCTCGACGCGCGGGAAACCCTGGTTCAGCGTTGGAAGCAGTGCCGCAATCTGAGGATCGAGACTCACGCGTACTGCAGTGTCCGCGAGCTCATCTCGCGCCGAGCGGTGGCGGCCGAGGGAGCACCGCGCAGCGGCCGAATCGGTTGCAGCGTCGGGGCCACCCGGGTCGGGCCATTCTCGACATTGCGCCAGATCCCCATGGCCGTCATCCGCACCGGGGCCACCAGCCGCTGATCGAATGTCATGCGCGGCATCGGCCCGCATACCGACACCGCGGCGACGGCATCGCCGATGCTTCCGATCGGGGCCGCCACGCAGCCGAGGCCCTGCTGCAGCTCCTCACGGTCGAAGGCCACACCGTGACCACGAACCTTGTCGAGCTCCGGGCGCAGCTGCGCGGCGGAGCCGATGGAGTAACGGGTCTTGCGAGCCAGCGCGGTGAACTCGTCGAGTGTCTCACCGCGGTACGCCAAGATTGCCTTGCCGGACGCCGTACAGTGCGCCGGCTGACGGCCTCCGATGCGGGTGGCGATAGCGGCACCCATCCCGGCGCCGATTTTCTCGAGGTACACGATGTCCGTGCCGTCGAGGATGGACAGGTGGACCACCAGGCCGGTGGCGCGATGCAGCTCGTGCAGCATCGGCAGGGCGGCGGCGTGCAGCCGGTCCTGATGCACCGCCAGCGACCCCAGCTCCACCAACCGTGTGCCCAGCTCATAGTCGCGGCCATCACGTCGCAACCAGCGCAACTGCACCAGGCGCTCCAGCATGCGATGCACGGACGATCGGGGCAGACCGGTGCGGCGCACCAGCTGCGCCAGCGTGAGCCGACCCGGGCCGTCGAAGGCATCCAGCAGCAGAGACACCCGATCGATGACAGCGCTCGGGGTGGCCGGATCGGCGGTGATGGATGAGCCGCTCGCGCGAAGATCGTCGGTCATGGTGCCCTCCCACGGCTTTGGGGTCTCGGTCACATATGACTATTAGTCATATGTCTGTTTGTATCATGGGTGTGTCCGCCGACACAACCCTGACTTCCCCACCAACGACGAGCAGGCGCTCGGTACCAAGAATCGAAGCGATTTCCTGGTACCGAGCGCCTGCTCGCGGAAAGTGGGTGGGGCTACCTGGCTTACATCGCGGCCAGCGGCTCACTGCCGGACCAGTCGTGGCCCCAATAGCTGTCCGCGGTGATTTCCTCCGCGGTGTAATACGTTTCGTCGACGCGCGTACCGTCCGTGCCGAACTCGATATCCCACCCGCCCGGCGCCCGCACATAGAAGGACACCATCTTGTCGTTGGTATGCCGTCCCAGTGTGGACGAGAGCGAGTACTGGTCCTTGAGTACGCGATCCAGGGCCTGCCCGACGGCATCGAGGCTGTCCACCTCGACCATCACATGCACCAGCCCGGGCGCACCCGCGTGCGGCGCGGGGCACAGCGCCAGACTGTGGTGGCGTTCGTTGATGCCCAGGAACCGCACGCGCATCGGACCGAACTCCGGCGGCGCCGGAATGCGGAACGCTCCCCGTGGCCGGAAACCCAACACCTCCGTGTAGAAGGTGAAGGCACTGGTGGGATCGGTGACCGGCAGCACCACGTGTCCCAGCCCCTGGGCGCCCGTCACGAATCGTGCGCCGTAGGGCGTCACCACCGGGCTGTGGTCCAGCACCGGACCGTGGAACACCTCGACGGTGGTGCCGACGGGATCGGTGAAGGTCACCGCCTCCTCCACCCGACGGGCGTCGGTCTCCTCGACGGACAGCGATTTCACGCCGATGCCGGCACCTTCCACTGCCCGTACGACCTCGCGTAACGCCGCACCGTCGCGCACCTCCCAACCGACCGTGACAACCTGATCCGTCTCCCCCGGCACCACCACGATGCGCGCCGCACGTTCATCCAGGCGCAGGTACAGGGCATCGGGATCTGGCCCGCCGCCCTCGGCAAAGCCGAGCACCCGCAGGGCCAAATGTCGCCACCGATCCATGTCCTGGGTGGCAATGGTGATGTACCCCAAGCTCTTCAGCATCAGATCATCGACCTCAACGGGCCCTGCGGCTCGATGCCCAGCGAGCTGAGCGCCGACGCGTGGAACACGGTGCTGGGCACGTGAATCGCGTGCGCGAGCCCGGTGTGGGCGTCGCGCCAATACCGTTGCAACGGTTTGTCCAATCGCATCGCGTTGCCGCCCGAGCGGGAGAAGATCTGGTCGACTGCCATCACGGCCCGCCACGCGGCACGCACCTGGGTGCGCCGGCCCGCGGCCCTCTCCGCGAAGGACACCTCCTTGCCGGAATCGACGATCTCCCAGATCTTGTCGACGTTCGCGAGGATCTCCTGGCGCGCGGCATTGATATCCGCCGCAGCCTCGCCGATCGCGAAGAGCACGTACGGGTCGTCCTTGACCGCGGTGCCCTGCGCCCCGACACGCTCGCGCTGATAGTCCAGATGCGCGGCCAGCGCACCCTCCGCGATGCCGATCACCGCCGAGCTGATACCCAACGGGAACATCGTCGACCACGGCATCCGGTACAGGGTGCCGGTCATCCCGGCGTTGCGCTGCGCGGTGCCGTCGATCACCTCGTCGCCATCCATCACGCGGTACGACGGCACGAACACATCCTTGACGATGATGTCCTTGGAGCCGGTGCCGCGCAGCCCCACCACATTCCAGGAATCCTCGATAATCTGGTAGTCCGTGCGCGGCAGAATCATGTGCAGCATCTTGGGCGGCATGATGGGCTTACCGTCGGCATCGCCGAGCATGGCGCCCAAGATGATCCAGTCGCAATGGTCGGTGCCGGAACTGAACTGCCAGCGCCCGGTGAACATGTAGCCACCGTCCACCGGCTTGGCCACACCCGTTGGCGCGTACGGGGAGGCCATCCAGATGTCCTGGTCCTGGCCCCACATCTCCTCGGCGACCTTCGGGTCGGCGAAGGCAACCTGCCATGGATGCACACCCACGACACCGCAGATCCAGCCGGAGGCGGGATCCAATGCGGCGGTGGCCATGACGGTTTCGGCGAACTCACGGGGATGCACCTCGTAGCCACCGTACTTTGTGGGCTGGAGCAGCCGGATGGGTCCGGCGGCCTTGAGCATCTTGGCGGTCTCGTCGGGCAGCTTGCCCAGCTTCTCCGCCTCCCATGCCTGCTCACGCAGCTGGTCAGCGAGATCGTTGATGCGATCTATTACGCGTTCGGTCATGCGCTTGATAGTGCGCCCGCCACGTTGCCGTCATCGGGCGCCTTCCCGATCAGCGGTCCGTTGGATCCGATTGCCCGGTCACTGGGAACGGCAGGCCGACCAGAACCGATGTCGCCCTAACGTGGCCAATCGTGAAAGCCCACGTAAAGAACTTCGATGTCGTGGTGATCGGCGCCGGCTTCGCCGGGTTGTATGCCTTGCAGCGGCTGCGGTCGCAGGGTTTGTCGGTCATCGTCTTCGAGGCAGGCTCGGATGTGGGCGGCACCTGGTTCTTCAATCGCTACCCGGGTGCGCGTTGCGATGTGGAGAGCATTGACTACTCGTATTCGTTCTCCGATGAGCTACAACAGGATTGGGACTGGACCGAGAAGTACGCCACCCAAGAGGAAATCCTGCGTTACATCAACCACGTCGCCGAACGGTTCGACCTACGTCGCGATATCCGCTGCAACACCCGCGTCACCTCCGCGGTTCTCGACGAAGAGCAGATGCTGTGGACTGTGCTCACCGACAGGCCGGACGGTGGAGTCGACGCGGTGACCGGCCGGTTCTGCGTGATGGCCACCGGTGCGCTGTCCACCGCGAACATGCCCCACATCCCGGGGCGCGATGCGTTCAGCGGCGAGCTGTACCACACCGGACACTGGCCGGCGTCCGGTGTGGATTTCACCGGCAAGCGGGTCGGGATCATCGGAACCGGATCCTCGGGCATCCAGCTGGTACCGGTCGCCGCCCAGACTGCCCAAGAACTCTTCGTTTTCCAGCGCACCGCCAATTACAGTGTCCCCGCCGGTAATACCGTCATCACCCCCGAGCGGCGTGCCGAGGTCAAGGCCACCTACGCCGAGCGGCGACGGCAGTCCCGAGACAGTGGCGGCGGTTCCCCGCACCAGGCCCACCCCAAGAACACTCTCGAGATCTCGGCGGCAGAACGTCGTGCCGCGTTCGAGAAGCGCTGGGATCTCGGCGGAGTCCTGTTCGGAAAGACCTTCCCGGACCAGACGACCGATATGCGGGCCAACGACGAGGCCCGGGCCTTCTTCGAGGAGAAGGTGCGCGGCGTCATCGAGGATCCCGCTGTCGCCGATGTCCTCATCCCCACCGACCATCCCATCGGTACGAAGCGAATCTGCACGGACACCAACTACTTTCAGACCTACAATCGCGACAACGTGCACGCCGTCGATCTGCGGCTAGCACCCATCGAGTCGATCGATGAGAGCGGGATCACCACCACCGCACAGCATTACGACCTCGACATGATCGTCTTCGCCACCGGCTTCGATGCCATGACCGGCGCGCTGAATCGCATCGACATCCGCGGCCGGGCCTGCCGGCCGCTCAAAGACGCCTGGCAGGCGGGCCCCCGCACCTACCTGGGCCTGGGCGTGGACGGATTCCCCAACCTGTTCATCGTGACCGGCCCGGGTAGCCCCTCGGTGCTTGCCAATATGGTGTTGGGTGCCGAGCAGCATGTCGATTGGATCGGCGATCTGCTCAACCATATGGCAGAACACGGTTTTTCGACCGTGGAGGCCGAGCCTCAGGCTGTTGCCGACTGGGTGGCCGAATGCAATGAGCGCGCCGCCGCCACCATGTTCCCCCAAGCCAATTCCTGGTATCTCGGCGCAAACATCCCAGGTAAGCCAAGGGTTTTCATGCCGTTCATCGGAGGGTTCGGCGTGTACGGCGCCCTCTGTGCTGATGTTGCGGCCAGCGGATACAAGGGTTTCACACTGGTCGGGAGCAACGCATGACACGCCTGAACGGACGGGTCGCTGCCGTGACCGGAGCCGGAAAAGGTATGGGGCGCACACATTGTGAGCGTCTGGCCGAAGAGGGCGCCGACGTCATCGCCATCGACCTGCCCGGCTCCGATGATCTGGCCGAGACGGTCGCCGCCGTCGAGCAGCGCAGCCGTCGATGTGTTCCGGCATTCGCAGATGTTCGTGATGGCGAGTCGTTGACGCAGGCCATCGACGTGGGCGTGCGAGTGCTCGGCCGGTTGGACATCGTCGTCGCCAATGCCGGGATCTACGAGGGCATGGCTCCGTCCTCCGAGCTCAGCGAGGACATGTGGCGACGCGCGCTGGACGTGAACCTCACCGGAGCCTGGCACACCGTCAAGGCCGGTGCCGCACACCTTGCGGCCGGTGGTTCGGTGATCATCATCAGCTCCACCAACGGTCTCAAGGGCACCGCCAACACGGCGCACTACACCGCAAGCAAGCACGCCGTCGTGGGCCTGGCCCGCACAGCGGCCAATGAGTTAGGGCCACAGGGGGTCCGGGTAAACACCGTGCACCCCGGCGCGGTGAGCACCGGGATGATCCTCAATCCCGGGGTCATCGCGCGGTTGCGTCCCGATCTGGAGAACCCGACGGTCGAGGATGCCGCCGAGGCACTGGCGGCACGCACCGTGCTGCCCGTGCCGTGGGTGGAGCCGGTAGACATCAGCAATGCGGTGGTCTTCCTGGCCTCCGATGAAGCGCGCTACATCACCGGCACTCAGCTGGTGGTCGACGCCGGACTGACACAGAAGGCATAACGTGACTGGACGACTGGCGGGCAAGGTTGCCCTCGTGACCGGTGCCGCACGAGGTATCGGACGCGCGCAGGCGGTGCGTTTCGCCCAGGAGGGCGCCGACATCGTCGCGCTCGATATCTGCGCGCCCGTGCACACCACCATCACCCCGCCCGCCACCCGTGCCGATCTCGACAAGACCGCGGAGTTGATCGAGTCGGCCGGGCGCCGGGTCACCCCCGGCGTGGTGGACGTGCGCAACCTGCGGGATATGGAGACGTTCTGCAACGATGCCGTCACTGAGTTCGGCGGGCTCGATATCGTGTGCGCCACCGCGGGCATCACGTCGAGCGGCATGATGCTGGACATGCCCGAAAGTGACTGGCAGACAATGCTTGACGTCAACTTGACGGGAGTTTGGCATACCACCCGCGTGGCCACACCGCACCTGATCGCCCGCGGCGGCGGCGCCATGGTGCTGGTCAGTTCCATCGCGGGGCTGCGTGGACTGGTCGGGGTCTCGCACTACGTGGCGGCCAAGCACGGTGTGGTGGGCCTGATGCGCTCGCTAGCCATCGAGCTTGCGCCACACAAGATTCGGGTCAATACGGTGCACCCCACCAACGTCGATACCCCGATGATCCAGAACGAGCACGTTCGCGGAATGTTCCGGCCCGACCTCGAAGAGCCGACCCGCGAGGACTTCGCGGTGGCGGCCAAGACCATGAACATGCTCGATCTACCGTGGGTGGAGCCGCTCGATATCGCCAATGCCTCACTATTCCTGGTCTCGGATGAGGCGCGGTACGTCACGTCGGTGAGCCTTCCCGTCGACGCCGGTAGCACGCAGCGGTAACACCGAGCAGCGGTACCGTCTCGGTATGGACGTGCTCATCTCGGCCACTGAACTCGCTGAACGGCTCTCCGAAGTCCGGCTGCTGGACGTGCGGTGGACCGTCATGGCGCCCGACGGCCGCCCTGCCTATCGGCAGGGGCACCTGCCCGGTGCGGTGTTCGTCGATCTCGATGCGGACCTTGCCGATCACTCCGCCACCGGCCGGGGCCGTCATCCGCTGCCGGCGCCGGAGGCTTTTCAGGCCAGCGCCCGCCGCTGGGGCTTACACGACGGTGATGCTGTGGTCGTCTACGACGATTGGAACGGGCAGGCGGCCTCGCGCGCCTGGTGGCTGCTGCGCGCGGCCGGGGTCTCCGACGTTCGGATTCTGGATGGTGGGTGGGCTGCCTGGCAGCGGTCCGGTGGGCCGGTCGCGGCGGGAGAGGTTGTCCCCACACCCGGTGATATCACCATCGCCTCGCTGGAAGGCCTCGCGTCCGTCGACGCCAATGCGGTTGCGGCCCGCGCCGATTCACCAGACAACCTGGTCTTCGACGCCCGCGCGGCGGCGCGATATCGCGGCGACGAGGAGCCATTGGACCCACGTGCCGGACACATCCCCGGAGCCGTCTCCGCTCCTACCGCCGAGAACCTGACCCCGGAGGGCACCTTCCGCCCGGTAGCCGAGTTACGCGAACGCTTCGACAAGCTGGGCGCGGGCAGTGCCCCCGTCACGGTGTACTGCGGTTCGGGTGTCACCGCGACGCATCAGATCGCCGCGCTGGCCATCGCCGGATACGACGCGACGCTGTACCCGGGCTCCTGGTCCGAGTGGTCCAGCGACCCGCAACGCCCCGTCGCGACGGGGCCGGATCCGGGCTAGAGCAGTCCGACTGCCACAGCGATGATTCCCAACAGGGGCGGCACCAACTGCTTCAGGGCGGCCGATGCCTTATCCGGCGAGGAGATCAACAACACCAACCCCGCGGCGACCATCGACCCGGCGCCGGTGAACACCAGCGTCGCACCTACCGAGGTGCAGCCTCGCACCCACAGCACCGTCCCCACGGCGATGGCGATGGCCAGAAACAGGTTGTAGAAACCCTGGTTGAAGGCCAGCGGCTTGGTGATCTCGGCTTCCTCGGCGGTGCGGACACCGAACACCTTCCGGGTCTTCTCGCTGGTCCACGCGATCGACTCCAGATAGAAGATGTACACGTGGATGAGCGCGGCGATTCCCGTGAGTACCAGCCCTGCGATGATCATGCTGCGAAAGCCTAATCGCGGTCCGGCTACCGCAACACCGGCTCAAGCGTTTCTTCGGCCGGCGCCACCTCGGCGTCGTGCTCCTCACCGATATCGGTACGCGAGTTCATCGCCAGCACCACCAAGCACATCGTCGCCAGTATCGCGCCGCCGGCCAGCAGCACCGGATGCGTCAGTGCCGGTATCGCGTTGCTGAGCATCGTCAGCATCATCGGCACCCCGAACCCCAGGTAGGTCAGCCCGTAGAAGACGGCGGTCAGCCCTGCCAAGTCCGTCGGCCCGGCGATCCGGTTGACCTCCTGCAGCCCGCTGACCAGTGCTGTTCCATACCCGGCGCCCAGCACCAGCGCGGCGATCAGAACCAGCGGAATCGTGAGCTGATGAGCGGCGACGGCGGCCAGCGCCATCCCCACGACGACCAGAACCAGCCCGATGATGCCGAGCCGGGCGGTGCCCGCCCGATCGAGTCTGGGCGCCACCATCTGCGCGGCGAAACCACAGCCCAGGCAGACCAGGCAGCACAGCGCGGAGAATGCGATGCGCTCACCCGGAAGCGTCGGCGCGATTAGGGTCGGCAGCACCGCGTACGCCACCGCAGCCGATCCGAACACCCACGGCGCCAAGGGCATCACGACGAACAGGAAGCGCCGGCGGCGCGCTGCGGGGATTTTCAGGTCGTCGATCAGCCGTCCCGGTGCGCGCTGGGCGGCCGATTCGGGAACCGAGAGTGCCAGCACCGCACCGGGAATAGTGATCACGATGTTGACCAAGAAGGCCAGGTGCTGCGGCCAGGGTCCCCACTGTGCCAACGCCCCGGCCACGGCCGCACCGAGTGCGAATCCGGCCGTCAGGCTCATCGCCCCACGCCGTGCGCCGGCACCGGGACGATCGAACGGCGGCGCCGAAAGCTCCTTGACCCACGAGCTGCCCGCGGCCATGGCCAGGCCCAGCGCGATGCCGGACAGCACACGGCCGGTGAACAAAAGCGCGAAATGCTGCGCGCCGAGGGCGAGCACCAGCGACCCGGCCATCGAGATGAACGGCGCGGGCAGCATCACTGCGCGGCGGCCGTAACGATCCGAGAGCGGCCCGCCCAGGAACAGCGCCGGGATGATGCCCAGCACGTAGGCGAACAGCAGGGTGTCGACGGAGGCCGCAGACTGGCCGGCTTGCCGGTACATCACCAGCAGTGGCGTGAATTCATTACCACCCCAAGCGATTCCGAACATCGCGAGACCCACACGCTGCCAAGGCGCTACACGCGGCAGCAGCCGGCTAGTCAAATTCCGTCACCACTTTCATGTGCTCAACCAGTTCGGTGCTGAAGCGGGGCGCATCGCCAGCCGCCAGCGCGTCTACCAACGCACGGTGCCCGGCGACCGACCGCGCGACCCGCACCGGATCCACTCCGATTGCCGAGGCGGACATGCGGCGCTGGCGCTCGCGCAGGCTGTCGTAGAAGTTCTCCAGCAACGGGTTGCCCAGCTTGGCCACAATCGCGCGGTGGAAGTCCACGTCGGCCGCGGCGAAGCCGGCGGCATCGCCCTGTGCGGCGCGTCCCAATTGCACGTCGATGAGTTCCGAGAGGTCGGACAGCAGCGCCTGGGACGCACCCCGCTCGGCAATGCGTGCCGCCGCAGCCCCCTCGATGACCCGGCGCGCGTCGACAACGTGCCGGCGCTCCTCGGGGGTGATGGGTACCACCAGGGCTCCACGCTTGGGATAGAGCCGCAGCCAGCCTTCGGTTTCGAGCCGCAAGAACGCCTCACGCACCGGGGTGCGACTGCACCCCATCCGCGCCGAGATCTCCCCTTCGCTCAGCAGCTCCCCGCCCGGGATGTCGCCGTTGAGGATGCTCTCCTTGACGGATCGATACGCCTCTTCACTTGCGGAGATGGTCACGGTGCGAATCATAGACACATGATGTATCTAAGCTGACGCCCGGCTGTCCTCGCAAGCTGAAAGACGCACCTCACAGGGTGTTCAGCGTCACGTCAAGGGTTGGTGCCCGGCTGGCGTCACCACCGATGTGGCGTCCTCGAAGTGGCAGGCGCCGCTGACCCGGAACGGCTCGGCCAGCTGTGCGGTGTATCCCACCGGATAGTCCGGCTTGGCCGCCATACCGAGGTCGTCACTGTGGAAGCGCCGTTGCGGATCGAAGGAGAACGTCCTCAGCAGGTGATCCCACACCAGTGTGAACAACCCGAAATTGACGTCGCCGATGCCGGCCCACTTCAGATGATGGAACCGGTGTCCCTCGTTGAGTGCCAATACGGCGCGCAGCGGGCCGACCCGATAGTCGGCGTTGGAATGCTGCAACAGCAGCTGCACCGCGATCAGCACCGTCAGCGCTTCAGCGACCGATTGCGGCAACCCCATGACGAGAAGCGGTGCTGTTCCGGCGATCAGCTCCAGCCCGCCGTGCACGGGGTGTTTCATCAATCCGTTGAAACCGTAGAACCGTTTGATGCTGTGATGCACCGAGTGCAGCCGCCACAGCGCCGGCACCTTGTGGCTGGCGTAGTGCATCAGCGTGATGCCGAAGTCGGCGACGGCCACCGCGACAAGAACCTGCAGCACAAACGGAATCGTTGACGGCCACCAGGTGTGGAACGGTGTGATGAGCGCGATGGCGGGGACCACCAAAACGGTAAGTAGAAGCGCGGTCTCGTTGACGACGGCGTGCGCGACGTCCCGTGGTGCGTCGCCCATCGACTCGTTCCACTCCGGCGCGTACGGCGCGATCCGCTCGGCGAGGAACGAAAGCCCGATTGCCACAAGAATGAGCGACACCATCCACAGCGGAGCCCACGGCTTGCGTGCCAACACGATCGCAGCCCCGTTGATCCCCAACAACATCAGCGGCACATACCCGCACCGCACAAACAAAGTAGCCATGCGCCAAGTCTTGGTTTTCGTGCCTGCGCTGCGCATGTACAGATCCGTTGACCTATCGCCCATACTCAGGAGCGTGAGCTGGACGGGTGCGGCGGCCATCGAGCCCGGACGACTCATCTATCGCGGCGTGCTGGGGGACACCCACCGTCACACCCATGCGGCGGTGCAGATCGCCATCGCCCTGGACGCGACGCTGTGCATCACCGATGGGGCAGATCGCCAGGTAAGCAACGCCATCGCCGTCATTCCCGCCGGAGCACAACACACCGTCAACGGTGGGACCTCCACCGGTCTGATGATCTACCTGGAACCAACCAGCTTCGCGGGGCGCGGCCTCACCGCACTGTTCGACGACTCCACCCGCAACGACGCCGCGGCCTGGTGCGCGGCCGCGCCCATGGAATCCCTTGATGCTCTGGATCTTTCGGCCGCAGCGGATGCCATCATCGCCAATCTGCTCGGCGACGTCTGCGCTCCAGAACCGCACGAGAGCGTCCAGCATGCGATCCGCCTGTTGCCCGACATGCTCACCGGGCCGGTGCGGCTATCCGATGTCGCGCGCGCCGTGCACCTCTCCGCAGACCGGTTGGGCCGCATGTTCGCCCGCGATACCGGCATGTCCTTCCCGGCGTGTGTCCGCTGGGCGCGGCTCATCCGGACCATTGAGGCGGCGCGGGCCGGAGCCACTCTGACCGATGCCGCGCACGCGGCGGGCTTCACCGATAGCTCGCATGCCAATCGGGCGTTTCACGAGATGTTCGGCATCACGCCGGTGCAGTTGCACCGCAGCGTGCAGCTGATCTAACGGCCCGCGGCGGGTATACGACTGTGCCTGTGTGCCCGCCTCCACGCGACAAAGACCGTGAAGACCGATGCTCACGGCCCAGCTGTCGTAGAGACGCGGGCAACTGAGCCATGGTTCTCCAAACGCAGAGGCCAGCAGCCTCCTGGTTCCCACCCCGATCACCCCGGCACCCGGATTTAGACACGTGCTTCGATAACACCATGCAACGGACCATCTACACCGAGGACCACGAGGCATTCCGCGAGTCCGTGAAGGCGTTTGTGCAGCGCCACGTCGACCCGCGTGCCGAGACGTTCATCGAGCAGCGCTACATCGACCGCGAACTCTGGGAAGAGGCCGGTAAGCAGGGCTACCTGGGGCTCGACGTGCCCGAGGCGTACGGCGGCAGCAGCGCCGGGGACTACCGCTACAACGCGGTTTTGCAGGAGGAGCTGGCACGCTCCAGCGCGGCGCTGGCCTCCTCGATGTCCATCCATTTCGACATCGTGGCCCCCTATCTGGTCGAGCTGACCACCGACGAGCAGAAGCAACGCTGGCTGCCCAAGTTCTGCAGCGGCGAGCTAATCACCGCGATCGGCATGACCGAGCCCTCGGGCGGCTCCGATCTGGCGGCCCTCAAGACGACCGCAGTCAAGGACGGTGACGACTGGGTCATCAACGGATCCAAGACGTTCATCACCAACGGCGCGCGTGCCGATCTCGTCGTCGTCGCCGCGCGCACCGCGCCGGAGCTGAAGGCCAAGGGCATCACCTTGTTCGCGGTCGAGGAGGGTATGCCCGGGTTCGAGCGTGGCCGCAAGCTCGACAAGGTAGGCCAGCCCGAGGCCGATACCGCCGAGCTGTTCTTCACCGATGTGCGGGTGCCCGCCGAAAACGTCATCGGCGAGGTCAACCACGGATTCATCTCGATGATGCAGCGCCTTCCCCAGGAGCGGATGGGCTGCGCCGTCGCCAACATCGCGCACGCGGCGGGCGTGCTCGAGGAGACCATCGAATACGCCAAGGAACGCAAGGCGTTCGGCCAGCAGATCGGCAGCCTGCAATACAACAAGTTCCTCATCGCCGAGCTCGTCACCAAGCTCGAGGCGGCACAGGTGTACGTCGACCAGGCCGTGCTGGCACATAGCAAGCGCGAGCTCACGGCCATTGACGCCGCCAAGGCCAAGTGGTGGTCCTCGCAGGTGCAGAACGAGGTCATCGACGCCTGCGTGCAGCTGCACGGCGGCTACGGGTACATGAAGGAGTACCGGGTCGCGCGGGCCTGGATGGATGCCCGTGTCACCAAGATCTGGGCGGGCTCCAACGAGATCATGAAGGAGCTCATTGGCCGCGACCTGGGCTTCTGAGGAAGCTCAGGTGGGTCGGGTAGGAAGGAATCCATGACCGTCAGCGACGAAGCCGAACGAGCCGGCCGTATTCACGTTCCGGCCGACCTGGACTCGGTGACGGATATCGGCAGCGGCGACAACGCGGAGGACCACTCCGAGAGCGATCCGGCCGCCGTCGAGCGAATCTGGCAAGCCGCGCGGTACTGGTATCAGGCGGGTATGCACCCGGCGATCCAGGTGTGTCTGCGGCACAAGGGCAAGGTGATCCTCAACCGTGCCATCGGGCACGGTTGGGGCAACGCGCCCACCGATCCCGCCGACGCCGAGAAGATCCCCGTCACCACCGATACACCGTTCTGCGTGTACTCGGCGGCCAAGGCCATCTCGACAACGGTGGTTCACCTGCTGGTCGAACGCGGCGCGCTATCGCTGGATGATCGGGTCTGCGAGTACCTGCCCACCTTCACCAGCCGCGGCAAAGATCGCATCACCATCCGGCATGTGATGACGCACAGCGCGGGCATCCCGATACCCACCGGCCCGCGGCCGGATGTCACCCGGATGGATGACAGCGAGTACACCCGCGAGCAGCTCGGCCAGCTGCGGCCGCTGTACCGGCCCGGTCTGGTGCACATGTATCACGCGTTGACCTGGGGGCCGTTGGTGCGCGAGATCGTGCTGGGTGCCACCGGCAAGGGCATCCGGGACATCCTTGCCACGGAAATCCTTGACCCCCTTGGGTTCCGGTGGACCAACTACGGCGTGGCACCGGAGGACGTACCGCTGGTGGCACCGAGCCATCCCACCGGCAAGCCGCTGCCCGCTCCCATGCGCGCGGCCTTCCGCGCGGTGGTGGGCGGCACCATGCACGAGATCATCCCGATGTCGAACCAGCCGTTCTTCCTCACCGGTGTGGTGCCCTCATCCAACACCGTCTCCACCGCCAACGAGCTGTCTCGATTTGCCGAAATACTGTGCCGCGGAGGCGAACTCGATGGGGTGCGGATCATGTCACCCGACACGATCCGCGCCGCGGCGGCACCCGCACGGCGCCTGCGCCCCGATATGGCGACGGGCGGCATGCCGATGCGTTGGGGAACGGGATACATGTTGGGCTCCAAGCGCTTCGGTCCATTCGGCCGCAACTCCCCCGCCGCGTTCGGGCACACCGGTCTGGTCGACATCGCCGTGTGGGCCGACCCCGCGCGCGCCCTGTCGGTGGGCGTGGTCAGCAGCGGTAAGCCGGGTAACCACAAGGAGGCCAAGCGGTATCCGGCCCTGCTGGACCTGATCGCCGCCGAGGTGCCACTCGTCGGCTGACCGGGCGCGCGATGAGTGAGCCACACCACCCGTGAGCTAGATCTCCCTTGCCGTTGCTCTACCGGCCGCCGGGGCATACTCCAGACAGCGAGTTCCAGCGCCGGAAGTTGTTGAAGGGCAGGTGACTATCGTCATGAAGGTTGTCATTGCGGGCGGTAGTGGAGCGCTCGGCCGCCGTATCACCACCGACCTGAGCGGTCGTGGTCACGAGGTGGTGGTTCTTACCCGGCGCGTCAACCCGGACCTGCCCATTCGCCAGGTCCAGTGGGACGGCGAAAGGGCCGGTGCATGGGCCGCCGAACTTGACGGCCCCGACACCGCGTTGATCAATCTGGCGGGCAAGCTGGTCGACTGTCGCCCCACATCGCGCAACATCAAGGCGCTCACCGACAGCCGAGTGTTACCCACCCGCGCGCTGGTAGCAGCCAGCCGACAGCTGAAACAGCCACTTACCCACTGGGTTCAAGCCAGCACCACCGCCATCTGGTCGGATGCCGGCGAACGGCGCTGTACCGAAAGCACCTGCCTGCCCGTACCAGGGCTGCCGCAGATGACCGGCGTGGCCAAGCCGTGGGAGCAGGCGTTCGACGGGGCCAACACCGCCCACCGAATGATTCTGCGAACCTCGATCGTGCTCGACCCCGACTCCGTGGCACTCTCCCGCCTGGTCACGCTCACCAAGTTCGGACTGGGCGGCCGGGTCGGTAACGGTCGGCAATGGTTCTCGTGGATACATGTGGCGGACTGGCTTTCGCTCGTACGAGCCGGGCTGGGGGTAGAGCCCGGGGTCACGATTCCCGACGGGATCGTGGTCGCTGCCACCGATCACCCGGTACGCAATGCCGAACTCATGGCCGCACTCCGCAGGAAACTGCACCGGCCCGGGCCGCCCACCCCGGCGTTTCTGCTCAAAATCGGTGCCGTCGTGTTGCGCACCGACCCTGCACTCGGGCTTACCGGGCGCCATGTAACATCAGAGATCTTGTCCGGCACCAATTTTCAGTTTTGCTTCCCCACCTTGGACGAGGCACTCACCGACCTGCTGTAGCGCTGCCAGAAAGACGCTAGAGCTCCAGCCCGAGTAGCGCGTTCTCGACCAGCTCGGGCAGTGCCGGATGGATCCAGTACTGTCCGCGCGCCATCTCGCGCACCGGGATGGAAAAGCTCATGGCGGTGATCAACGACTGGATGAGTGCCGACGCCTGATAGCCGACGATGTGCGCACCCACCAGCAGCCCCGTCGCGCGATCGGCTATCAGCTTGCACAGACCCTCGGTGTCCTCCATGGCCCATCCATAGGCGATATCGCCATAGGTCTGCACCTTCACCGCGACATCGACCCCGCGTTGACGCGCCTGCTCCTCCGAGAGTCCCACCGACGCCACCTGCGGACGGGTGAACACCGCACCTGGCACGAACCGGTGATCGCTGGCCGTGGTCGGCGAGTCCCATTCGGAAAGCAGATTCGCCTGCACCACACGGGCTTCGTGGTTGGCCACATGCTTGAGCAGATAGTGCGAACTCACGTCGCCCAGGGCGTAGATTCCCCGCACCGGTGTGCGTTGGTACTGATCCACTGAGACGCGGCCCTTGTCGTCGAGCGTCAATCCCGCTGCCGCCACCTCCAGCTGATCACCGTTGGGCGTGCGCCCGGTCGCGACCAGCAGCACATCACCGGTCACCGTCGATCCATCGTTGAGGTCCACTTCGACACCGCCGCCGCTGATCTCACGGAGGTCGACCACCTCGGTGTTCAGCCGGACATCCCACCGCGCCGACACGACATCGGTGAAACGCTGTGCGATGGTCTCGTCCTGAGCGCGCAGCAGCCGCGGCCCCCGCGCAATGACCGTGACCGCCGAACCCAAACCACTGAACACATGCGCGAACTCGGCGGCGATGAAGCCGCTACCCACAATCACCACACGCCCCGGCAGTTCCGGCAGCCTCATGATGTCGTCATTGGTATGGAACGGTACGCCACGGTGAGCGATCAGCGGCGGGATGAACGGACGTGAGCCCGCCGCGATCACCACCTGCCGCGCCTGCAGGATCGTCCCGTCGGCCAGTTGCAGGCGATGCACCGGATCGCCCTCGACATCGGCTTCCGGCGCGATGAACCGCGCTTCCTGCTGAAAGACGGTGATGTTCGGGCAGTCCTCGACGCGGTAGCGCAGTCCAGCCGCCGCAATGGGATCGATCCGGCCGAACACTCGGTCCCGGATATCGGCCCAACGGGTTCCACTTACCGAGCTGTCCACACCCAGCCGGGCGCCGTCACGCGCCTCATCAGCCAGATCCGCCGGATAGACGAACATCTTGGTGGGTATACAGCCGACATTCAGGCAGGTGCCGCCGTAGGCGCCCCCGTACACGCCGCGATCGACAATGGCGATCTTCTGATCAGCAAACCGGTCGTCCGGCAAGGAGTTTGCACTGCCGGAGCCGATGATGACGAGGTCGTACATCTGTTCTCCCTCTCGTGAAGGCGGGCCCGTGATGCCGCGCGGCCTCCCCTACGCTGCCATATCGGCGGGCACGGTGACGGAAACCCTGGTTCCCGCCCCGGGCGCCGAGGCGATCGCGACCTCTCCACCGGCGGCCTCGATGGGAACCGTCAGCGAGGCCAGCCCGATATGCCCGTCGGCGACCGTGATGACGAGATCGCGCGGATCGAAGCCCCTGCCATCGTCCGCGACGACCAGGGTCAAGTAGTCCCCGTCTTGGGTGAGCTCAACCCGAATGCTGGAGGCACGGCCGTGTTTCACCGCATTGGTCAACAATTCCTTGGCCGCGCGGTATACCAGCGGTTGCACCGGGGGGTTGCCCACATCTTCCAGCTCGGTGATGACGTCGACGGTGCCCCGTGCTGCATGTTGCCGTCCGAGCTCCCGGATTGCCGCCGTCAATCCCAGTTCGGCCAGCACCTGCGGATGCAGCGAGGACACCGCCCCGCGTAGCTCGCCGGCCGTCTCGCGCAGCGACGAGTGCACCGCCTGCAGTACCGGATCTGGCTGGCGTTCAAGTACTTCCTCGATCTGTAGACGCGCCGCCAGCAGGTTTTGCAGGGGCCCGTCGTGCAGCCGCTCGGCTACCTCACGGTTGTGACGTTCATCGGCACGCATCGCTTCCAGGATCAGCTGCTCCCGGGTGTGCAGCAACTGACCCACGCGCTCGGAGCGACGTTTGAGGACAAAGCACATACCGGTGGTGAAGACGGTCAGCCAGAGCAGCGCCGCCCAGGTGACGTACTCGTCACCGGGAATGCTGCCCCAGTTGCCGTCGGCGGTGTAATACACGAGAATGCCGAAATATGCTACGGCCGTGACGGTTCCGAGTACAGCAGTCACTACTGGCCGTTCCTGGAACGCCACCGAGACCGGTAGCAGGAAGAACACCGGGAGCAGCTCGGTATTGCCGGCACCGGACGCCAAGCACAACATCACGACGGCGGCGATGTCTACCGTCGTGGCTGCGGGAGCCACCCAATCGGGAACCTGGCCCCGCACCGCGATCGCCACCCACACGACAGCCGACGCCGTGTACACCGCCAGCACACCGTAGTACACGCCGGTGTGCCACATATGGATGTTCGGGTCCGAGCCCAACAGCACGATCAACCCGATCAGCGGCAGCCGAAGCCAGGCCGATACCCGCATGGGTTCGGCGGCAAAGTAGTCGGCGATCCTGTCCAGCCGGCTCATCGCCGCTATTCCAGTAATCCGCGCCGCATGGCCTCCGCCACCGCCGCCGCACGGTCGCCGACCCCGAGTTTCTCGTACAACCGCTGCACATGGGTCTTCACCGTGGATGGGGCCAGGAACAGCTCTTTGGCAATGGCCGGCACGGTCTGCCCGGCGGCGATCATCCTGAGCACCTCACGTTCGCGTGTACTGAGCGATGGGCCCGCGGGTTGTGCACGCTTACGGATTTCGCCGGCCAGCCCTGCCGTCAGGCTGTTCGTCACCACATCGCGGCCCCGCGCGCAGTCCAGCACCGCACTGACCAGCTCGGCACGAGTGGATTCCTTCGACAGGAATCCGGCGGCCCCCTCCTCCAACGCGTGATACACGATCGCCGCGTCATCGTGGGCTGAGAGCAGCAGCACCCGGGTAGGCAACTCGTCGCGGCGTACCGCTGCCGCGACCTGGGTGCCGTCCAGCTCCGGCATGCGGTAGTCCACCAGTGCGACATCGGGCAGGTGCTCTCTGATCAGTTCCAGCGCTCCGGAACCGTTCTCGGCCTCCGCCACCACCGTGATCTGGCCGCTGCTGGTGAGCGCGCGCACCACGCCCTCACGAAAGAGCGGGTGATCGTCACCGACGACCACTCGCACAAGTTCGCCGCTCACCTGCATGAACGCAAGCTTGGCACGCCAAATCGGCACGTGTCCCCCGATTGGGGGACATCAAGATCATCCCCCCCGTCCGCCAGTCGCCCGACAGACTTTCCGGCCTGGCCGCCGCATCGTTGAAGTATCACCAAGCACGCCGGTGATCCACCTTAAAGTCCCACTGGCACAGGAGAAATCATGAAGAAGTACATCATCGCCGGAACCGCCGCCGCCGCTCTCGCACTGGCGCCCCTCGGACTCGCCCTCGGTACCGCAGCCGCGCAGTCCGACGGCTCCAACGCCCAGCAGACCGTCAGGGAGTTGCAGTCCCAGGGCTACAACGTGATCGTCAGCAAGACCGGATCCAAGGCCCTCAGCCAGTGCACCGCCAGCAGCGTCCGTCCCGGGCAGACCACCGTCCGGTCCGACTACGGCCTGCCGAGCAACAAGCGTCCGGGCGTCTTCACCACCACCACGACCACCCGCACCATGTACGTCGACGTGACCTGCTGATAGGCGGGCGGTACGCGCTGATATCAAGTGCACACCAACCTCATCCCATTTGATGCCGATTCAGACACGGGTGGGTAACGGCCCTCGCCAACCGCGCAACGCACATATGAGACTTCGTATGCGTCGGGTCTCTTGCTGCCCGCGATGCAAGACGAAACTGTCGGAGCGCTGGGGCCAAACGGCTTCTGGTGGAGGAGGAGATTCCGTGAGTGCGCCCAACGATTCCTCGGCGGACGGCTCCGAGGACGAGATCCTCGACCGGACCGGTCCCATCATCCCCATCAGGCTGGGCGCGCACGCCAAACGACAACGCGCCGAAGCCGCCGCGCAACAACATCATCAACAGCGGCCGCCTCAGCAAGACCCCCTGCCGTCTCAACTGCCGCCCCGCGGACCCCTGTCCATCGTCGATGCCGTACCGCCCCACGACCCGCTTGTCGATCCCCTACCCGCCATGGGCGACGCGTTGGGGGCTCAACTGCGTTCGGAGATCCTGCCCCCGCCGCGGCGGCCGGCGACCGCTGGTTGGCGTAAGTGGGTGTACCGCGGAAGCTTTGGCGTCATCAATCCGGGCGAATCCCGGGAGGAGGCCGAGCTTCGAGAGCTCACGGCCGTGGTGCGCAGCCCCTGGCGGGGTATCCACTCACTGGCAGTGTTGGGCGGCAACGGTGGCGTTGGCAAGACGATGATGACCGCCGCGCTCGGGTCCGTGCTGTCCGAACTGCGCCGCAAGGACATGGTGCTGGCCACCGACGCCGATCCGGGCCAATCGGCCAATCTGGCCTCGTGGATCGACCCGTCGGCGTCGTCCACGTTCGCTGATGTGGTGGCGCAGAACGAGCCGGAACGCAACTTCGATCTGCGCTTCTTCGTCGGACAGAACTCCGAGACCGGCCTGGATGTGCTTGCCGCCAATTCACATTCGGTGCGTCCCCGCGGAGAGCTCAACGCGGAGATCTACACCGAGGCGCACAATCGGTTGCAACGCCTCTACAGCCTGCTCATCACCGACACCGGTGTGGACTTCTGGCATCCGGTGATGCCGGGTGTGCTGCGGTGCGCCAACGGTGTGGTGCTGGTGGCGGCCGCCACCCCGGTCGGTGCCGAAGGCGCGGTCCGGGCGATCGAATGGATGATTTCCGAGGGCTACGAGTACCTGATCCCGCGAATGGTGGTGGTGATCAACCACGTTCGCGGCTACGACAACCGTGAGGACCGCAGGAACTCCGAACGCTTGGTGGCGGCGATGGTCGCCCGCTTCCACCGCTGGATCTCGCCCAACCACATCGTGGCCGTCCCGTACGACCCGCATATCGCGACGGCGGGCCCGCTGGATATCCAACAGCTGCAACCGGAGACCTGGCATGGACTGGTCACTGCGGCAGCCTCGGTCTCGGCCGGCCTGGCCAGCGCCTGGAGCGTCTAGCGCAGCGCGTAGCCCCCGTCGGTGTACAGCGTCGAACCGGTCGTGCCGGTGTTCAGCAGTAAGTACACCGCGGCTTGAGCCACTTCATCTTCCGTGACGGGTCGGCTCAGGGTGGCCGCTGCGGCAATGTGCTCGAAAGCCTGCCGACGCACCTCGGGCGCCCGCTGGTTCCATAGGTGCCCATCGACCGTGCCGGGCGAGAGCGCATTGACCCGGACGGGTGCCAGTTCATGGGCCAGCCCGCGAGCCAGGCCTTCGATGGCCGCATTCGCGGCGACATAGGCCGGCGCGTTTCCGGCGGGCCGCACACTGGCAGCTCCCGACATCAACACCACCGAGGCATCGGCGGCAAGCTTCGGCAAGGCCGACTTCACCACTCGGTACTGGCCCCAAAACTTCGACTCAAACGGCGTTGCCGCCTCCTCGACGGACAGCTCCGCGATCGAACCGGTCACATAGGTCACGGCGGTGGTGAACAGCCCATGGACCACCTCGATCTGGGCGAAGAACTCGTCGATGCTCGTCTGCCGCGACGTGTCCACCGGATGCCAACGCGCCCTCTCCCCCAGCTCGTGCGCGGCCGCCTCCAGGGTTGCCGCGGTACGCCCGCCCAGCACGACGTCCCCGCCCGCCGAGGTCACCAACCGCGCCACACTCAGACCGATACCGGTACCCCCACCGATCAGGACGACGGTGCGATCGATAAAGGCGGTTGCCGACAAGAACCCTGTCACGTGGGCGAAGCTACCCCCGGGACCGGACAAGACCGCGCCTTCGACGCTCGCCGATCCGAATCGCTATTGACTTCCGCTCAGACCTACAGCAACAATCAAGCAATATCTGCGAACATTTGTGTGCAGATAGATCGACTCCGTTCCTCAGCCCAAGGAGCTCGCGATGACCCTTGCCGGCAGCCGTGTGGCCGATGCCCTCAAGATGTACCTCCCTGCGCAGGAGACCCCCGGCGAGACGGTGCTACCGCTGACCGGCTCGGTACCGCGGGAGCTCCACGGCACCCTCTATCGGAACGGCCCTGCCGACTGGGACCATGGCGGTTTCCGCGCAGCCCACCCATTCGACGGCGACGGACTGATGGTGAAGTTCACCATCACCGACGGCGAGGTCCGTTTTCGCTCACGCTTCGTCGATACTCCGAAGCGACGCAAGGAGACACGCGGCCGGGGTGCGCACATCCGCGGCGTGTATACCCAGGGAAAACACCTGTGGGACAACGCCGGACGACCGCCGGCCGACACCGCGAACACGCATGCCGTCGTCCACGCAGACCGGCTACTGGCGCTCAGCGACGCCGACCGCCCCTGGGAGATCGACCCTGGCGACCTGAGCACCATCGGGCCCTGCACCTTCGACGGCCGGCTGCCCCGGCTCTCTCGGTTCTCACCTCATCCACGCATCGATCCGGACACCGGCGAGCTGTTCAATTTCGGGCTGGACGTATCGCCGTCTATCGAGGGGCGCGCCGTCGCATGCCTTCGGTGTTTCCGGGTCGAACCGAACGGGCGACTCACCCAGATCGCCAAGGTGCCCACCGATCACATCTACATTCAGCACGACTTTGCCATCACCCCAACATATTTGGTGTTCGCCCTGGCACCCATCACCATCGATCCTCTTGGTGCCGCATGGGCGGGCATGGGCCTCACAGCGTTGGGTGACAGTGCCGACTACCGGCCAGAGCAGGGGATGAAGATCATCCTGGTCCCACGCGACGGAGGCCCGCACCGCACCATCGAATGTGACCCCTTGGTCTATGTCTACGTCGACAATGCCTTCGAGGACCGCGGGGACGTGGTGCTGGACATCGTCCGCCATCACGACTTCGACTTCCTCACCGCCGGATTGAAGCAATTCCGTACCCAGGCGCCCACCCTCGGCTGGCCGACACGGCTGCGGGTCACTCGCGGTGGGAGTGTGAACATCACCGACTACCCGACGGCACCTGCAGAATTCCCTACTCACGACGAACGGCGCACCGGCCGCGAACACCGGTACACCTACCTGTCCGCCCAAAGCCAAGCCGACGAGACCGCGATCGTAAAGCTCGACCGCACCAACGACACCCAACGTCACCACACCTTCGCACCCGGTCTCGTCGCAGGCGAGCCCCTGTTCGTTCCGAAGCGGAACTCCGCGGACGAAGACGAGGGCTGGATACTCGCCGTCGTCTACAACAGCGGTGAACACCGGACAGAACTGCACATTCTTGACGCCAGCACCATCGAAGACCCTGCCCTGGCCATCGCGGTGCTACCGGGCCATCACTTTCCCGGGTTCCATGGCAGCTTCACCGAGAGAATCTAGAGGCGACCCTTCGGCCTCACCCCCTATCCTTGCGTGAGTGTCCGATTTGTCGGGGGTGTCCCGCGCCCAATTACGCGCCCGTCTGGACGCTCTGACCATTCGTGACGCATCTCGGCTGGGACGTCGCCTGAAGAATCAACGTGACACAAATCCCGACGCACTGACAAAACTCGCCGAGCAGATCACCGCGGCCGAGGCCCTCGTCGCGACACGGACCGCGGCGGTTCCGACGATCACGTATCCGGACCTGCCGGTCAGCGCGCACCGCGAAGAACTCGCCCGGGCGATCTCCGCCCATCAGGTCGTGGTCGTCGCGGGCGCGACGGGTTCGGGAAAGACCACACAGCTGCCCAAAATCTGCCTAGAGCTGGGGCGCGGAATTCGCGGCACCATCGGCCACACCCAACCACGCCGGCTCGCGGCACGCACCGTCGCCGAACGCATCGCCGAAGAGCTCGGCACGCCGCTCGGCGAAACCGTCGGGTACACGGTCAGATTCACCGATCAGGCCAGCGACCGCACCCTCGTCAAGCTGATGACCGACGGCATCCTGCTGGCGGAGATCCAGCGGGACCGGCGGCTGCTGCGATACGACACGCTCATCCTCGACGAGGCACACGAGCGCAGCCTCAACATCGACTTCCTGCTCGGCTATCTGCGCGAGCTGTTACCGCGGCGGCCCGATCTGAAGATCATCGTTACATCGGCCACCATTGAGCCGCAGCGCTTTTCGGCACACTTCGGCGATGCGCCCATCGTCGAAGTCTCGGGCCGAACCTACCCGGTTGAGATCCGGTATCGGCCGCTGGAAGTCCCCGTGTCCGGCGGTTCCGGCGCGCGTGCCGAAGACGAGCCGGACGACCCCGATCATGAGATTGTCCGTACCGAAATACGTGACCAGACCGAGGCCATCGCCGACGCGGTACGCGAGCTGGAAAGCGAGCCGCCCGGGGACGTGCTGGTGTTCCTGTCCGGTGAGCGTGAGATCCGCGATACCTCTGAAGCACTGAGGGACATTCTTCGCGCTGGTACCGAGGTACTTCCGTTATACGCCCGGCTGCCAACTGCCGAGCAGCACAAGATTTTTCAGCCGCACACCGGCAGGCGTGTGGTATTGGCCACCAACGTCGCCGAGACGTCACTGACGGTGCCTGGCATCCGGTACGTCGTCGACCCCGGCACCGCACGCATTTCGCGTTACAGCCGACGCACCAAGGTGCAGCGCCTGCCCATCGAACCCATCTCCCAGGCATCGGCCGCCCAGCGGTCGGGCCGATCAGGGCGGACCGCACCCGGTATCTGCATCCGGCTGTACTCCGAGCAGGACTTCGAGGCCCGGCCCCGCTACACCGATCCGGAGATTCTGCGCACCAACCTTGCCGCCGTCATCCTGCAAATGGCGGCGCTGCAGCTGGGCGATATCGAGAACTTCCCATTTCTCGATCCGCCCGACAAGCGCAGTGTGCGCGACGGCGTACAGCTGCTGCAGGAGCTGGGCGCATTCGGCGCCGACGGCGCCATCACCGAGCTAGGGCGACGCCTGGCGCGGCTGCCCCTGGACCCGCGCATCGGACGGATGATCCTGCAGGCAGACGCCGAGGGGTGCGTCGGAGAGGTCCTGGTGCTCGCCGCAGCCCTGTCGATTCCCGACCCGCGGGAGCGCCCGGCAGACCGGGAGGAGGCCGCGCGCCAGAAGCACGCCAGGTTCGCCGACGACCATTCCGATTTCATTGTCTATCTGAATCTTTGGCGGTACATCCAGGACCAGCGAAGCCAGCTCTCCGGCAGTGCCTTTCGGCGCATGTGCCGCGAGGAGTTCCTGCACTACCTTCGAATCCGGGAGTGGCAGGACCTGGTGGGTCAATTGCGCAGCATCGCGCGCGACCTCGGTATCCGGGAGTCGGGGGAGAGCGCCGATCCTGCGCTGGTCCATGCCGCGCTCATCGCTGGTCTGCTCTCCCACATCGGATTACGCGAGGGCGATACCCGTGACTACTCCGGAGCGCGCAATACCAAGTTCGTCCTGGCTCCCGGTTCGGTGCTCACCAAGAAGCCACCGCGCTGGGTTGTGGTCGCCGATCTGGTGGAGACCAGTCGGCTGTTCGGCCGGATCGCCGCGCGCGTCGAGCCGCAATCGGTGGAGCGCATCGCCGGAGATCTGGTGCAGCGCACGTATAGCGAGCCGCACTGGGATGCCGAGCGTGGAGCCGTCATGGCCTTCGAGCGAGTAACCCTCTACGGATTGCCGCTGGTGCCGCGCCGGCGGGTCGGTTACGCACAGGTCGATCCCGAGCTGGCACGCGAGTTGTTCATCCGGCACGCCCTCGTGGAGGGGGACTGGCAGAGCAAGCATCACTTTCTGCGTGACAATGCGCGGCTGCTGCAGGAGCTGTCCGAGCTCGAGGACAAGGCTCGTCGGCGCGATCTGTTGGTGGGAGACGACGAGATCTACGCTCTCTACGCGGCGCGCATTCCGGAAGATGCGGTGTCGGCACGGCATTTTGACGCCTGGTGGCGCGAGCAGCGGCAGCAGACGCCGGAGCTGCTGACGTTCACCCGCGATGATCTGCTGCGCACCGAGGACGCTGCCGCAGATATGCCCGACACCTGGCGTTCGGGCGATGTCGCGCTCCCGGTGAGTTATCGATTCGAACCGGGCGCGGCCGATGACGGAGTGTCCGTGCACATTCCGGTGGAAGTTCTCGCCCGGCTGGGTGGGGATGAATTCGCCTGGCATGTACCGGCTTTACGTGAGGAGCTGGTTACCGCGCTGATCCGGTCACTGCCTAAGGACCTGCGCCGCAACTTCGTGCCCGCCCCCGACACGGCGCGTGCGGTGCTGGAGAACCTCCAGTCCGGAACCGAGCCGCTGGTGTATGCCGTGGGCCGGGAACTGCATCGACTCACGGGCATTCGCGTGCCCACTGATGCGTTCGACCTGGACAGGGTGCCCCCGCATCTGCGCGTCACCTTCGTCGTCGAATCCGCTGATGGCGCGGAGGTCGCGCGCGACAAAAATCTTGATGCGCTGCAGCAGCGGCTCGCGGGTTCCACCCGTCAGGCCGTGGCCGCCGCGGTGGCGGGGGAGTGGGAGCGCAGCGGGCTGCGCGGCTGGCCCGAGGACCTCGCCGAATTGCCGAGCACTATAGAGCAAGTCAGCGGCGGGCACACCGTTCGCGGATACCCGGCGTTGGTGGACGCGGGCGCCTCCGTAGATATCCACGTGTTCGCCACCGCCGCCGAGCAGCGGACCGCCATGGCCGCCGGCATCCGGCGTCTACTGCGGCTGTCGATTCCCTCGCCCATGAAAACCGTAGAGCGGGGTCTCGATCCACGCTCCCGGCTGTTGCTCTCGTCAAATCCGGACGGCTCGCTGTCGGCGCTGCTCGAGGACTGCGCCGATGCAGCCACCGATCTGCTGGCACCCGCACCGGTCTGGACCCGCACGGAGTTCGCCGCCCTCCGGGACCGCGCCGCGCAGAGTCTGGCGGCGACCGCCCTAGACATCGTGCGCCGCGCCGAGAAAGTGGTGGCCGCCTGGAGCGAGGTGCAGGTGGCGTTGCCCACCAAAGCGCCTGCGGCACAGTCCGATGCCGTCGCCGATATGCGCGATCAGCTCGACAGGCTGCTGGAGACAGGGTTCGTCGCGGCGACGGGGGCGGCACGGCTGACGGATCTGGCGCGTTACGTCACCGCCATCGGCAAGCGGCTGGAACGCCTGCCTCAAGGTGTCGAAGCCGACCGCGAACGGATGCAACGCGTACACACCGTCGAGGACGCCTACGACGATCTGTTGCGCGATCTGCCCGCCGGGCGGGCCGACGATCCCGATGTCCGCGATATCGCGTGGTTCATCGAGGAGCTGCGCGTGAGCCTGTGGGCTCAACAGCTCGGTACCCCGCGGGCCGTCAGCGAGCAGCGAATCCTCAAGGTCATCAACGCCGCTCGCTGACCACGCAGCACATTGTCCGGGAATCGCCCGGCGTTCGGACTATGGTGGTCGCCCACCACGATTGGTACGGCCTATGGCGACCTATAGTGGCGTCGGTGGAGCTGCGCCATATTCGATACCTGCTCGCGGTGGCCGATCATGCGAATTTCACCCGCGCGGCCGAGTTCCTGCATATTTCCCAGCCGACGCTGTCGCAGCAGATCAAGCAGCTCGAACGCACGCTCGGGGTCATCTTGCTCGACCGCTCCGGCCGCACGGTCCGGTTGACCGACGCCGGCGAGGCGTACGCACAGCACGCCCGCCTGGCCCTGCGCGACTTGGATGCCGGCGAACGTGCCGTCCACGATGTACAGGACCTATCACGCGGGCATCTGCGCATCGCGATGACACCGACCTTTACCACGTATTTCATTGGCCCACTGGTGCATCGATTTCGCACCGCGCACCCGGGCATCACGCTTACCGTGCGGGAGAGCACCCAGGAACGCATCGAAGCCGATCTGCTGGCCGATCGGCTGGATCTCGGCATCGCCTTCTCGGGTTCGCATCCCGCGGGCATCGATCACCGTGCACTGTTCACGGAGACGCTGCGCCTGGTGGTCGGCTCAGATCACCCGTTGGCGGCACGACGCGGATCGCTACCCGTGCGCCAACTCTCTCGTGAGGCGCTGGGTCTGCTCAGCCCGGACTTCGCAACGCGACAGGACATCGACGCCTACTTCGCCGGCCTTGGGGTCGCGCCTCACATTGCCGTCGAGGCCAATTCGATCAGCGCGCTGCTGGAATTCGTCCGGCGCGGCTCCCTGGCCACCGTGCTTCCCGATGCGATCGCGCATGAGCATGCCGATCTGCACCTGGTGCCGCTGTCACCGCCGCTGCCCACCCGAACCGTGGAGTTGTTGCGCCGCAACACCGCCTATCACTCGGCGGCGGCGCGCGCCTTCGCGGAAGTCGTTCGTGTGGCCGCCCACGAGCATTGAAGGTCAACCACTATTTGTCAGACCAATCGTAGTTATTGGATACAAGTATTGGACTCTATAGCGCCAGGTAGCGCACTCTGGAATTGCCGACGGGCACCCGCGTCCACACCGGACTCGCCGCCTACGTCCCGTCCCCGAGAGGAATGACGCACCATGGTCCACGCGCAATTCGATCCCACCAGCCGCGAGGAACTGGCCATCGCAGCAGTTGAAGCCAAGATCGCCAAGGACCTCAGCTGGCAGCAGATCGCCGACGCCGCCGGATACTCGCCCGCCTTCGTCACCGCCGCCGTCCTCGGTCAGCACCCCCTGCCGAAACAGGCCGCCGAAGCCGTCGCCGACCTCCTCGGCCTCGGCGGCGACGCGGCGGCCGCGTTACAGACCATTCCCACCCGTGGCTCGATTCCAGGCGGGGTGCCCACCGATCCGACGATCTACCGTTTCTACGAGATGCTCCAGGTGTACGGCACCACCCTCAAGGCACTGATCCACGAGCAGTTCGGAGACGGCATCATCAGTGCCATCAACTTCAAGCTCGACGTGCAGAAGGTTCCTGATCCCGATGGCGGCCACCGCGCGGTCATCACCCTGGATGGCAAGTACCTGCCGACCGTGCCGTTCTGATCGTGCCCCAATCTTCAACTACCCCAGAAGGAATCCCGATGGACTTCGCACAACGAACCATTGACCTCGCGCGCCGCAACGTCGACGAGGGTGGACGCCCGTTCGCCACGGTCATCGTGAAGGACGGCGCGATCCTCGCCGAAAGCCCGAACAAGGTTGCGCAGACCAACGACCCCACCGCACATGCGGAGATCCTGGCCATCCGGGACGCCTGCACCACGCTGGGCACCGAGCATCTGGCCGGAAGCACCATCTACATCCTGGCCCTGCCGTGCCCCATGTGCCTGGGGGCGCTCTACTACTGCTCGCCCGACGAAGTCGTCTTCCTGACCACCCGGGACGCCTATGAACCGCACTATGTTGACGATCGAAAGTACTTCGAGCTCAACACCTTCTACGACGAGTTCGGCAAGCCCTGGAACCAGCGGCGGCTACCCATGCGTCATGAATCACGCGATGATGCCGTGGACGTCTACCGCTTATGGCAGGAACGCAACGGCGGCAACCGGCGCGTCGCCGGAACACTCACCGCTTGAGGGTCACTCAATACATAAGGGCCAGAGACCTTTAGAGTCCCTGGCCCTTATGTATTGAAACGCTAGTAGGCGTTTATGCGCCCCACTTGGCTCCTTCGGCCATGTCGCGGGCGTTCATCGAGAGGGTGTTGGTTTCGTGGGTGGTGCCCATGGCGCGGTAGGCGCGGATGAGTTCTTCCATGGCGGTGTTCCACT
>Ga0265327_10000364_pt1 | contig 86161 bp, 59 predicted proteins | sample 41621metaG_FD_202089 | JGI IMG/M metagenome (GOLD analysis project Ga0265327, IMG submission 202089) | Rhizosphere microbial communities from Carex aquatilis grown in University of Washington, Seatle, WA, United States - 4-16-21 metaG | ecosystem: Host-associated > Plants > Roots > Rhizosphere...
CCAGCCGCTGTGGCAGGCCAGCCTGGTGGATGCCGCCCACGGCGCCGCGCCCGGTGCGACGGCCGTGCCCGTCACCGAGCTGGGTGTCAACGCGCAAGGGCAGGCCCTGTGCACCGACATCGCCCCGCAGATCGGCGTGACCGGCACCCCCGTCATCGACCGGGCTTCGGGCACCTTGTACGTGGAGGCCAAGTCCAAGGAGGGCGGGGCGATCGTGCACCGCCTGCATGCGCTGGACATCGGCACCGGCCTGGAAAAGCCCGGCAGCCCGGTGGCCATCCCCGGGGCCTTGCCCATGCCCCAGCCCTTCGACCCGCTCTGGCACATGAACCGGCCGGCCTTGTTGCTGGATCACCAGACCGTGTACGTGGCCTTCGGCACGCATTGCGACGGGCTGGAGCAGCACCCCTACCGCGGCTGGATGTTCTCGTTTGACGCCAGAACCCTGGCGGCCAAGGCCTTTATCCCCATGACCACGGGCCAGGCCAATGCCGGCAGCATCTGGATGTCTGGCGCAGGCCCGGCGGCCGATGCACAAGGCCAGGTCTATGCTGTCACCGGCGATGGTGATTTCGATGGCGTGCACAACCTGGGCGACAGCGTCATCAAGCTCAATGGCAGCACCCTCGCTTTGACCGACCTGTTCAGCCCGGCCGACAACGCCGCACTGGATGCGGTGGACTCGGATCTGGGTTCAGGCGGCACCTTGCTGCTGCCCGACCAACCCGGCGCCAACCCGCGTCTGCTGGTGCAGGCCACCAAGGACGGGCGCATCTACCTGCTCAACCGCGATCACCTGGGGGGCTTCTGTGCCACCTGCACGCCGGTGCAGGCCCTGCCCAAAGGCACGCTGGGCGCGGCCACGCCACCCGGCTTCCCGCAAGACTGGTCTGGCTTGTTCGGCCTGCCCAGCTACTGGAACCAGAAGCTGTACTTCTGGGGCGTGAAGGACGTGCTCAAGGTCTTCACCCTGAACAATGGCCTGCTGGACCCGACCCCGCAAAAGGGCACGACCACCTATGGCTACCCTGGCGCCAACCTCAGCATCTCGGCCAATGGGCGCAGCAACGGCATCGTGTGGGCGATCAAACCCGCGTTCGGCAGCGATGGGGCCTTGCAGGCCTGGGATGCCACCACGCTCAACCTGCTCTACAGCAGTGACCAGCAGGCGGGTGACGAGATGGGCCCCTCGGTCAAGTTCAGCACCCCCGTGGTGGCCAATGGCAAGGTCTTCGTGGGCGGCGGCGACCGGTTGACCGTCTATGGCCGCCGCTTCAAGCTCTTCGGGGTCTGGTACCCGCTGTATTGATCAGTCCAGCAAGCGCGCCAGCGCCGCGCTGGCGATGTCGCTGACCTGGTGCAGGAAGTCCACGCCCATCTCGGCGGTGTAGCGCGTCGGGTCGGGCGAGCCCAGCACCAGCAGGCCGAAGGTTTCGCCCTGGTGGTGCAGGGGCAGCAGGGCCAGCGAGGTGATGGTGGCGCTGTCGTCCAGCCATTTGCTGGCTTCAAAGCCGGCGTTCAGGCCGCAATAAGGTACGTTGAGGCTGCCGGCAAAGCTGCGGGCGTCGTCGCTCACAGGCTGGGCGATGGGCAACTCGTTCAAGCCCTCGCGCAAGGCCTGGCTGGGCGTGCCCCAGATGCGCACGGCCGCTTGCGGGATCATGAACTCGTGGCGCAGGCGGTCGATCATGACGTCGGCCAGCATGGTGTCGTCGTGGGCCAGCAGCACGGCACGCACCCAGCGGTGCAGGCGCTCGGCGATGGCCTCGTTCTCCTGGCCATGGCGGATCATGTCCATGATCCGGCGCTCCAGGCCCTTGATGCGGTCGCGCAGCATCTCCATCTGGCGCTCTTGCAGCGAGACGGCGCGCTGGCCGTGCGGGCTCGTCAGCTGGATGGAGGCCAGCACCTGGGCGTTGCGCTCGAAGAAACCGGGCGTGTGCACCAGGTAGTTGACGATCTCGTCTTCGGTGATGCCTTGCAGGGTCATGTCTTGTACTTGGTTCAGAGTTCGGGAACGTCGATTTCGCCGTCAAACACCTTGACGGCCGGGCCGGTCATCAGCACGTGTGTGCCGGGGCCTTCCCAGCTGATGCTCAGGCGGCCACCGGGCATGTCCACGTGCACGGTCTGGTCCAGCCAGCCCAGGCGGATGCCGGCGACCACGGCCGCGCAGGCGCCCGAGCCGCAGGCCAGGGTCTCGCCCGAGCCGCGCTCGAACACGCGCAGGCGGATGTGGTTGCGGGCCACCACTTCCATGAAGCCGGCGTTCACGCGGCGCGGGAAGCGGGCATGGCTTTCGATCTGGGGGCCGAGTTCTTCCACCGGGGCGTGCTCGACGCTGTCCACGCGCATCACGGCATGCGGGTTGCCCATGGACACCACGGCCACCTCCACCGGGTGGTTGGCCAGCTCGATAGGCCACAGTTCGCAGCCGTTGACCAGCTTGGGCGTCAGGCCCTGGCCATCAAAGGGCACCTCGGCGGGCACCAGGAAAGGCGCACCCATGTCCACGGTCACCCGGCCATCGGGCTGCAGGTGCGGCTCGATGATGGCCTTCATGGTCTGGACGCGGAGGGTGTCCTTGTCGCTCAGGCCCGTGTCGTGCACGAAGCGGGCGAAGCAGCGCGCACCATTGCCGCATTGCTCGACCTCGCCGCCATCGGCGTTCATGATCCGGTAGGTGAAGTCGGTGCCATTGGCCGGGTTGCCGGGCTCGACGATCAGGATCTGGTCTGCGCCGATGCCAAAGCGGCGGTCAGCCAGAAAGCGGTACTGGGCCTCGCTCAGTGGCAGCGGCCCGCGGGTGGCGTCGAGCACAACAAAGTCGTTGCCGGCGCCGTGCATCTTGGTGAAGCGAAGCTTCATATAGAGTGGTCCTGGTGGAAAACTGATCAACTCGGAGTAGTTTGTATGGCACCAGTCGCCGCTTTATTGGCCTTGTGGGCGTTCGTGGTCACGTGCATGGGGCAGACGGGCGGCATGCTCGTGTATTCGCTGGACGACCCCTACATCCACCTGGCGCTTGCGAAAAACATCCAGCAAGGATCATACGGTATCAACCCTGGCGAGTGGGCATCCCCTTCGTCCAGCATTGCCTGGCCTTTCCTGCTCGCACTGGCGCCCGCCAGCGTGGCCGAATGGCTGCCCTTGCTCATCAACGGCGCGGCCTGTGTGCTGTCCGTGTGGTGCCTGGCGAGGGTGATCCGCCGCGCGGGGGTGCCGGTCTGGTTGCCCACGGTCGGGGCGCTGGCCGTGGCCTTCGGGCTCAACCTGTTTGGCCTGGTCATGACCGGCATGGAGCATTCGCTGCAGGTGTTGCTGGTGGTCTTTGTGGCCATGCGCCTGATCGAGCAGCGACGTGATACCTGGTTCTACGTGGCGCTGGGCCTGATGCCGCTGATCCGTTATGAATGCCTGGCCATCAGCCTGCCCGTGGGCGCCTACCTGTGGGTCACGCAGGACAAGGTCCGCCCGGCTGTGGCGCTGGGTATCTCGCTGGCCATCGTGGCGGCGTTCTCGGCCTTCCTGCATGCGGTGGGGCTGCCGCTGCTGCCCTCGTCGGTGCTGGCCAAGACCCTGGAGCCGCCGTTCATGACGAACTACACCACGCACCCCACCCTGGTGATGATGTTGGCCTGGCTGGCGTACGCCTGGCGTGATCGACTGGGGCAGTGGGCCATGTTCATCGGCTTGCCCACGCTGGCTTTCATGATGGAGGGCCGTGTGGGCTGGATGGGGCGCTACGAGGTCTTCATCCTGGCCTGGCTGGCCATGTTCGTGCTGGCCTCGGTGGGGGAGATGGTGTCCAAGGGGGCGGTGGGCGAGGGGCGTGCGGCACCGGCGCTCATCCTGAGTTGTGCGGCCTTGGCCCTGTCCTTCCCCACCTTGTGGCAGATCACGTTGCAGACCCCGGGGGGTTGCCAGAACGTGGCGCAGCAGCAGATGGTGACGGCGCGCATCGCCCGTGAACTGGGCATGCGCGTGGCGGTCAATGACATGGGCCTGGTGGCCTTGAGATCCGGGCAGTACGTGCTCGATCTGGTCGGCCTGGCTTCGCCCGAGGTGCTGGAGGTTCGCCGGCATGGCCAGATGACGGGGCCGTGGATTGACGAGCTGGCCGCACGCAAGGGCGTGGAGATCGCCTTCATCTACGACAAGTGGTTCCCGCAATGGTCCAAGGAATGGATCCTGGTGGCCAGCGTGGAGCTGCTCGGGCCCAAGGTCAGTGCGGGCGAGTCCTCCGTGCAGCTGTACGCCCGTACGCCCCAGGCGGCAATCAGGCTGCATGCCGTGGCCCAGAGCATGGCCGCGGACCCCAATGTGCCCGCCACGATCCGGCTGTATTGAATCCGCCTTGAAGGGCGGTCAGCCCTCCAGCTGGAAGCGCTGCACGGATTTGGACAGGTCGATGGCCTGTTGACGCAGGCTGTCGGCGGCGGCGGCCGATTGCTCGACCAGGGCGGCGTTTTGCTGCGTCATGTGGTCCAGCTGGGTTACCGACTGGCTGACCTGGCCGATGCCGGCCGACTGCTGGCGCGTGGCGCCGGCGATCTCGCTCATGGCCTGGGTCACGCGGCGGATCGCGTCCACGATCTCGTTCATGACCTCGCCGGCCTCGCGCACCTTCTGCGAGCCTTGCTCCACGCGCTCGGTCGACTTGCCGATCAGCGACTTGATCTCCTTGGCGGCCTCGGCACTGCGTTGCGCCAGGGAGCGCACCTCGCCGGCCACCACCGCAAAACCGCGGCCTTGCTCGCCCGCACGGGCCGCTTCCACCGCGGCGTTCAGCGCCAGGATATTGGTCTGGAAGGCGATGCCGTCGATCACGCCGATGATGTCGAAGATCTGACGCGAGGCGGCGCTGATGTCCTGCATCTGCGTGACCACGCTTTCGACCACCTGGCCACCTTGCTCGGCACGCTGGCTGGCGGTGTCGGCCAGGGAGTTGGCCACATGGGCCGATTCGGCCGAGTGCTCCACCGTCTTGCTCAGCTCGTCCATGGACGAGGCTGTGTCCTGCAGGTTGGCAGCGGTTTGTTCGGTGCGTTGTGACAGGTCCTGGTTGCCGGCGGCGATCTCGGTGGACGCCGTCAGCATGCTCTCGGAGGACTCGCGCACCGAGGCCACCATGTCGCGCAGGCCGTTCTGCATGTGGGCCATGGAGGTCAGCAGGCGCCCGATCTCGTCCTGGCCCTGGGTGTCGATGTGCTGGGTCAGGTCCCCGTGGGAGATGGCCTGCGTGATCGCTTCGGCCCGGCGCAGCGGTGCCGTGATCGACAGTATGGTCAGGCCCATCAGGGGCAGGAACACCACACCGGGCGACATCAGCAGGCCCCACAACCACATGATGGCGTGGTTGGCGGCCTTGCCCGCATTGGCGCGGCGGGCCTCGGCCACCTTGGTGACGGCGTCATTGAGCTTGGCCGTGATGGCTTCGACCGCATCGGCTTCGGCACGCGCCGGCTCGCTCGACTGGTAAGCCTCGGCCGACGAGGTGAGGGCGGACGAGGTGATCAGCTCCAGCGTGGGCTCCAGGCCCTTGCCGTAGCTGTTGAGCTTGCCTTCCAGGGCCTGGGTCTGTTGCTTGATCTCAGGTGTGGGGGCGGCTTCAGCGAGCGCCTTGGTGGCCTTGAGCGTGGCGGCCAGGGCGGCTTTCCAGGCCTTGAACTGGTCGGCGGCGGTCACCGAGTCGCCCGTGGCGATGATGGTGGTTTTTTCCCGGCCGCGCAGCTCACCCAGGCTCAGTGCCAGCGTGGCCATGCGCTGCGTGGCGGCGAACTCCTGGCTGGCAAACGAGTCGAGTTCACCCTTGAGGGACAGCAACTGCCAGCTCATGGCGCCACCAATGGTGCACCCGATGCCCACGACCAGCGCCATGCAGGCCAGCAGACGCGAACGAATAGAAAAACCGCGAAGCCATGCGATCCAAGCCATGAGCCCGAACTCCTCAAACTTATACAAGCTTCGGGTTCTATCGGTTCATGGCGTCCTCAACTTGAGGCGAGGCAGGGTAATCCTTGCGTCAGATCAGCCCGGCTCAATACAGGCTGGTTTCGCCCTCGGGCCGGGTCTTGAAACGCTTGTGTACCCAGAGGTACTGGGCCGGCTGCTTGAGGATTTCACCCTCGATGAAGCGGTTCATGCGGGCCGTGTCGGATTCCGCATCTTTGGTGGGAAAGTCCGCCAGCGGCGCCATGAAGCGCACGCGCCAGCCGCGGCCACCCGGCAGGATTTCCGCGATCACCGGCTGCACGACCATGTTCATCATGCGGGCCATGCGCGAGGGTGCCAGCAGCGTGGCCGCCGGCACGCCAAAAAACGGCACAAAGGCCGCATCTTTGGCGCCAAAGTCCATGTCGGGCAGGTTGAAGAAACCCCGCCCGTCCTTGATGGCGCGCAGCAAGGGCTTGACCGAGTCGCTGCGCGGGAAGATCTCGGCATTGCCAAAACGCAGGCGGCCACGCTTCATCAGCTTGTCCATCAGCGGGTTGCTCTGCGTCTGGTAGATGGAGGCGCCGGGGCGCTTCTGGCACAGCAGGATGGCGGCGCCGGCCACGTCCAGGCCCACAAAGTGCGGGCACAGCCACATGGTGGGGCGGCCGCTGGTCTGCATCTCGCGCTCGGCCAGCTCGATGTCGCCCTCAACCTGGATCAGCCGCTTGATGCGCGCGGGCGAGGCCCACCACAGCACGGCCCGGTCCAGCAGGCTGTGCGTCAGCCAGCCAAAGTGCGCGCGCAGCAGGGCCTCCCGCTCTGCCAGGGGCTTGTCAGGGAAACACAACTCCAGATTGCGCAGGCCGATGCGGCGGCGTGACCGGGCCAGCTTGTAGAGCAGGGCGCCCATGCCGCGCGCGATGGCAGCCAGCACGGGCAAGGGCAGCCAGTGCAGCAACCACAGGATGGCCAGGGCCAGCCGGATGCCTGTTTGAGACAGCGCTTGCTTGATCATCATCAGGTTTGCGCTTCGCCGCCCGCGGCCGAGGTCAGGATCTCGGCGCGGGGCTGTTTGTAGCGGTTGTAGCCCCACAGGTACTGCTCGGGTGCTTGCATGATCATGGTTTCCATCAGCCGGTTCACGGCGGCGGCGGATTGTGCCGCATCACCCGAGGCCAGCACTTGTTCAATGTCAGGCGCCACGCGGGTGGCGTGCACGATGTAGTCGCAGCCCTGGCGCCAGCGCGCCAGCAGCCCCAGGCGCTCGCCGCGCAGCAGCACCACGGCGCAGCGGGTCTGGGCCACCAGCTTGGCGGCCATGGTCATGGTGTAGGCGGGGCGGCCAAAGAAGTTGGTCCACACGCCCATGCCCTCGGGCGGCACCTGATCGGGCAGCAGGCCCACGGTCTCGCCCTTTTTCAGCGCACGCAGCATGTTGCGCACCCCGCTGAGCGTGGCGGGACTGGTCAGCATGCCGGGGCGGTTTCGAGAGTCGCGCATCATCTCGGCCAACCAGGCCTGCTTGGCCGGGCGATACAGGGCCGTGATGGGTTTGAGGCCACCAAAGCGCTCGGCATAGGCCTGCGCGGTGATCTCGAAGCAGCCCAGGTGAGGCGTCAGCAGCAGCAGGCCGCGGCCTTCGGCCAAAGCTTGATCCACGGCCTCGGGGTGAGCCCACTGCACCGTGTTGCCCAGGGCCTGTTCACGTGGGCGCCCCCACAGGCGCGGCAACTCGCCCACCATCTTGCCGGCGTGGGCCACGGCGGCCCAGCGCTGCCAGGGGCCCATGCCCACGGCCCGCGTGTGCGCCTTCAGGCGCCGGCGGTAAGAGGGCGACAGCAGGTAAGCGAGCCAGCCCAGCAGGCTGCCCAGGGGGTGCAGCACGGCCAGCGGCCAGCGAGACAGCATGAAAAACAGGCGGGACATGGTGGGCGATTCTGCCCGATGCCGTTCGCTCAAAAAAAGCCCGGCCGTGGTGGACCGGGCTGAGTGACGGCGTTCAGGCGCCGTCAGGGTGATGCCGGACGATTTACGGTGCGCTCACTGCACAGGTCTGCCCGTCCAGTGTGGCTGTCAGATCGCTGACAGCAGGCGCGCCACCGTTCGCATGACCGCGGAAGCTGAACGTGGTCGAGCCACCAGCGGCGATGCTGGCGTTCGTCGCGGTGGGCAGGGCCGTGTAGTTGGTCAGGTACTTGTTGGTGAGCTTGGCGTTCTTGACGTTGAGCAAGAGTGTGGGCTTGCTGTAGTGCCAGTTCACCTGCCAGCCAGTGGCGGCATTGCTGCCGGTGTTGTTGACCGTCACTTCGGTGGTGAACAGCGCGGCATTCTTGTCAGTGGTCTTGAGGCTTACCGAGCACGCCGTCTGCGGCGGCACGGCTGTCGAGGTGACGCTCATCGAGATGCTGCCAAAGTCGCTGACCGCCGCCAAAGCGGCCTGACCCAGCCTGGCCAGGCCCAGTGAGCTCACGACCTTGCTGTTGCCATCTACCGTGAGGTGCAAGCCTTGCACGGTCAGATTGAACACGCCGCTGCCGTTGGCTGGCAGGGCAATGTTGGTCGGGCCCAGGACGGTGTCAATGTCCCACAAGGGCACATTCGTCACGGTGCCCACACCATTGGCGCCGACCACGGTCGCGTAGACCTTCTTGGCATTCAGGTCCACGTTCAGGTCCGTCAGCGTGATGGAGCCGCCCGTGGAGATCGCGCGCAGAACGGGCGCTGTCACGGTGATGCCGCCGGTTGCGGCCAGTGATTGCAGGTCATCGGTCACGCCGTCCACGTTCAGCGACACCAGCGGGGCCGCCATGGTGATGCTGGTGTAGTAGCCGTCGCTGTCCTTGGTGGAGACGACGGTGCTGACGCCGCTGGATGCGACGCTGCCCTTGATGACGTCGAGCCAGGACGTGCCGTCGGGGCTGAAGGTCAGCGTTTCGCTACCCGACAGCGTGTGGCCCTTGTAGACCGTGCTGCCCAGCGTGACGGTCACGGTGGCGGCGCTGGCGGCACCTGCCGCGATGAATGCGGCAGCCGCAATGAGGCTCTTGAAAGCAACTTTCATGGTTTCTCCCTGAAAAAATCGATCCTTTTGGATGTCATGGCAAATCAGCAGAGGCGATCGAGGTTCCCCTTGCCGACTTGCTGATGCACCGTCCCCCAGACCTGTTTGATCGGCCTGTGGCAGACGGTCGTTCGTTATACAGCGCACGCCATTCAGAGACTTTTGCAAGCTGTAAATGGCGGCCTATCGCAAGCGGCAATTGACAAGCTGGCCGTGATGGCCGAGCACGCCCGCGTGGACCAGACTCGGGATATCCCGCCCCTTTTCCTGGGTTTACGGCCTTTTCAGCCTGATCGAATCCACTACACTTGCTGCCATCGCCGAGTTAACAGGACAACTTGCGGGGCGATCCACAAATGCCGCTAAAGCGTTCGCCGCTGCGAAGAGCCCCATCAGGACAACTCACCAGCCCCGGCGACGCCGAGGGTCTTTTGTCTTTTATGGAGCAATTCATCGTGTCGAACGATTTCCTTTTCACCTCTGAATCCGTATCGGAAGGTCACCCCGACAAGGTGGCTGACCAGATCTCCGATGCCATCCTGGACGCCATCCTGGCCCAGGACCCCGTCTCCCGCGTGGCCGCCGAAACCCTGACCAACACCGGTCTGGTCGTTCTCGCGGGCGAAATCACGACGCAAGCCAACGTGGATTACATCCAGGTCGCGCGTGACACCATCAAGCGCATCGGCTACGACAACACCGAGTACGGCATCGACTACAAGGGTTGCGCCGTGCTGGTCGCGTACGACAAGCAGTCCAACGACATCGCCCAGGGCGTGGACCGCGCCTCGGACGACTACCTCAACATCGGCGCTGGCGACCAGGGCCTGATGTTCGGCTACGCCTGCGACGAAACGCCCGAGTTGATGCCCGCGCCGATCTACTACGCCCACCGTCTGGTGGAGCGCCAGGCCCAGTTGCGCAAGGACGGCCGTCTGCCCTTCCTGCGCCCTGACGCCAAGAGCCAGGTCACGATGCGCTATGTGGACGGCAAGCCCCACAGCATCGACACCGTGGTGCTGTCGACCCAGCACAGCCCGGACCAGTCCGAGTCGGCCACGAAGATGAAGGCCTCGTTCACCGAAGCCATCATTGAAGAGATCATCAAGCCGGTGCTGCCCAAGGAATGGCTGAAGGAAACCCGCTACCTGATCAACCCGACCGGCCGTTTCGTGATCGGTGGCCCGCAAGGTGACTGTGGCCTGACCGGCCGCAAGATCATCGTGGACACCTACGGTGGTGCCTGCCCTCACGGCGGCGGCGCCTTCTCGGGCAAGGATCCCACAAAGGTGGACCGCTCTGCCGCCTACGCCGCCCGCTATGTGGCCAAGAACGTGGTGGCAGCCGGCCTGGCCAAGCAGTGCCAGGTGCAGGTGGCCTACGCCATCGGCGTGGCCAAGCCCATGAACGTGACGGTCTACACCGAAGGCACGGGCGTGATCCCTGACGACAAGATCGCCGAATTGGTCAATGCCCACTTCGACCTGCGTCCCAAGGGCATCATCCAGATGCTGGACCTGCTGCGCCCGATCTACCAGAAGACGGCTGCTTACGGCCACTTCGGTCGTGAAGAGCCGGAGTTCACCTGGGAGCGTACGGACAAGGCCGCCATCCTGCGCGAGGCAGCAGGCCTGAAGGGCTAAGCCCTGCGGGGGAGCTGCCACCAGGCTCCCCACCCAACAAAGGCGTATCCTCCCCGGGTACGCCTTTTTTCTTTGCCTGCATGATCAACAAGATCTCAAAGGGAACGCAGCTGTGGCTGGCCGCCATCGTGGTCGGCCTGGTCTGGTCCTTCGTGGGTGCCTATGACCGTGGCGTGTGGGTGATGGAGGTCTTCCCCATCTTCATCGCCGTGCCCTTGCTGGCATTCACCCGTTCAAGCTTTCGGCTCACCACGCTGGTCTACGTGCTCATCGCCATCCACGCCTGGGTGCTGATGATCGGTGGCCACTACACCTACGCGCGTGTGCCCCTGGGCTTCTGGATGCAGGACGCGTTCCACTTCACCCGCAACCACTACGACCGCATCGGGCACCTGGCGCAAGGCTTCATCCCGGCCATGGTCGCGCGCGAGATCCTGCTGCGCAAGACGCCGTTGCAGCGCGGTGGCTGGTTGTTCTTTCTCGTGAGCTGCGTGTGCCTGGCCATCAGCGCCATGTACGAGTTCATCGAGTGGGGTGCGGCCGTGGCGCTGGGGCAGGGCGCCGACGAGTTCCTGGCCACCCAGGGCGACCCGTTCGACACCCAGTCCGACATGCTGATGGCCTGGATCGGTTCCTTCCTGGCCCAGCTGCTGCTGGCGCGCTGGCATGACCGGCAACTGGCCGGCCTGATGTGGCGTTGAAGTGGCGCTGATTCAGCCCCGCACACCACCCGTGCGGAACACATTGACCGCTTCGGACAGCTTCTGCGCCTGATCGCGCATGCTGGCTGCCGCGGCAGCAGACTGCTCGACCAGCGCGGCGTTCTGCTGCGTCATCTGGTCCAGGTGCACCACCGCCTGGTTGACCTGGCTGATGCCATCACTTTGCTCCGAGGCCGAGGCGCTGATGTCGCTCATCATGTCGGTCACGCGCTGGATCGCGCTGACGATCTCGCCCATGGCCTCACCGGCCTCGTTGACCAGGCGGGCGCCTGAATCCACCCGCTCACCCGAGGCGGCGATCAGGCTCTTGATCTCGCGCGCCGCATTGGCCGAGCGCTGCGCCAGGCTGCGCACCTCGCTGGCCACCACGGCAAAACCACGGCCCTGCTCACCGGCGCGAGCGGCTTCCACGGCCGCGTTCAGCGCCAGGATATTGGTCTGGAAGGCGATGCCATCGATCACGCCGATGATGTCGTTGATCTTGCGCGACGAGGCGGCGATGTCTTCCATGGTGGACACCACCTGGCCAACCACCTGGCCACCACGCTGAGCCGCATCGCTGGCCGAACTGGCCAGTTGATTGGCCTGTTGCGCGGCCTGGGCAGACTGCTGCACCGTGCCGGTCAACTGCTCCATCGACGAGGCGGTTTCCTGCAGGCTGGAGGCGGTCTGCTCCGTGCGGTTGGACAAGTCCTGGTTGCCGGTGGCGATCTCGGCCGACGCGGTTGTGATGCCCTCGGTGCTTTCGCGCACATCGTGCACCAGCGTCGACAGCGAGTGCGTCATGCCCTGCAGGGCGTGCATCAGCTCACCAAACTCATCGTGGTAGCCGGTGTTGATGCGCACCGACAGGTCACCCTGGGCGATGTGCGAGGCCACTGTCACGGCTTCCTGCAGCGGTGTCTTGATCGAGCGGATCAGGAAATGTGCCCCCACTGCGATGCCCACCAGCACGCACAGCACCATGATGGCGGCCATGGCCGTGGTGGCGCGGCGGTCTGCGGCCAGTTGCTCGCGCAGTTCAGATGCATGCTTTTCCTGCATGCCGGCAAAGGCGTTGAGCGCGTCCGCATAGCGGTTGGCGGCCGGCACGAACTCACCCAGCGCTTTGGCGCGGGCCTCGTCGATCTTGCCTTCGGCCTTGAGCGCCTTGATCTCCTTGTCGGTGCTCAACACGACCTTGCGCAACTCGGTGATCTTCTCCAGTTGCTGCTTGTCCTCGTCGGTCAGCGGCATGGCCTTGAGGCCTTTCTGGATCTCGGTGATCTGGGCGATCGCCTCCGAAATGGGCTTGGCAAAGGTTTGCGCCACGAAGGGGTCCGAGCTGAGGGCGGAGGCCACCACGCGGGTGATGGCCACGGTGCTCATCCCCGCCCAGTCGTGGGCGGCGTGCAATTTGGCGTCATTGGCCTTGAGCGCCACGTCCATGGCCTTTTGCTGCACCACGGCGCGCCACGCGGCCAAGCCTACGATGCTCGTCAGGGCCAAGATCAGGGCGATGACCGCTGCCCACAACTTACCTGCAATGCCCATTTGTCTGATCATGTCGCCAACCTCGCTGCAGCCATGACGGCCTATCCCGGTACATGAATGGAGGGGTGCAGTCAGAACCGGGTGTCATGCCTGCATCGATACCTGTGCCGGTATCGTCGATCTTTATCGTCAGGTCGCACCGAATCTGTAGGCCGCGTGTTATCGACAAAATGCCGCAACTCCGGTCTTTTTGACGGATCAACGCCACCCGGCTCGGCATAGCATCGTCAGATAAATGCCCACAAAAGGGCCCCACGTGGGGGCTCGGCCAGAACCACGTCATGCTCAGGAAGATCCCGATCCAGCAAGTGCGAATAGGCATGCATGTCCATGAGGTGTGCGGCTCGTGGCTGGACCATCCTTTCTGGCGTGCCTCCTTCAAGATCGCCGATGCCCGCCAGCTCAAGCAGCTGGCCGTGGTCAAGGAGGTGATCATCGACACCAGCAAAGGGCTGGATGTGGACGCGTCCGGCGCCCACATGGAGCTGATGGACGACATCGAGGTCTCGTCCACCGAGGCGGTGACCCAGGCCGTGGAGCTGGACGAGGACGAGACCCCGCTGGCCATGAGCGTGAGCTTCCAGCAGGAAATCGCGCGGGCCTCGCGCATCGTCGAGCAGTCGCGCGGTGCCATGAAGTCCATGTTCAGCGACGTGCGCATGGGCAAGGCCGTGGACACCGAACACTGCCTGCCCCTGGTGGACGACATCACCCAGTCGGTGTCGCGCAACCCCGGCGCCATCGTCAGCCTGGCCCGACTGAAGACCAGCGACGACTACACCTACATGCACTCGGTGGCCGTGTGCGCCCTGATGGTGGCCCTGGCCAAGCAACTGGGCCTCAATGAAGCGGACACCCGCGAGGCGGGCCTGGCCGGCCTGGTGCATGACCTGGGCAAGGCCCAGATGCCGCTGGAGGTGCTCAACAAGCCAGGCGCCCTGACCCCTGCCGAGTTCGCCATCATGAAAGGCCACCCTGAGGCCGGGCACCGCATGCTCGTCGAAGGCAATGGCGTGGGGCCCATCGCGCTGGATGTCTGCCTGCACCACCACGAGAAAATCAACGGCAAAGGCTACCCGCATGGCCTCAAGGGCGAGGAGATCAGCCTCTTCTCCCGGATGGGCGCGGTGTGTGACGTGTATGACGCCATCACCTCCAACCGGCCCTACAAGGCGGGTTGGGACCCGGCCGACTCTGTCCAGAAAATGGCGCAGTGGGCCAAGGACGGCCACTTCGACGAACGCATCTTCCAGGCCTTCGTCAAGAGCGTGGGCATCTACCCCACGGGCTCGCTGGTCAAGCTCAAGTCCGGCCGGCTGGGCGTGGTGGTGGAGCAGGGCGGCAAGTCGCTGCTCAGCCCCGTGGTGCGCGTGTTCTTCTCGACCAAGGCCAACGAGCCCATCGTGCCGCAACTGATTGACCTGGGCGATGGCAGCACCACCGACCAGATCGTGTCGCGCGAGTCACCCGCGACCTGGGGCTTCAAGAACATCGACCAGTTCTGGATGCCGCCGTCGAACTGAGGGCCAGGTTTTCTGCTTGCCCTGCGGACCGTGCTTGTGTATCTTGCAAGCCTTGTGCTGCTTGTCCGACTGGAGTCTGCCATGGGCTTGTTTGATTCAATTGCCGGTCAGGTTGCCGGTGCGCTGGGCGGCGGTGCCCCAGGCCAGCAAGGTGCTTTGCTGGAGGCCGTGATGGGCCTGATCAACAACCCGCAGACCGGTGGGCTGCAGGGCTTGATCCAGTCCTTCGAGCAGAAAGGCCTGGGTAATGTGATCTCGTCGTGGGTTGGCACCGGGCAGAACCTGCCGATCTCGGCCGAGCAACTGCAATCGGTGCTGGGCAACGAGCAGGTGCAGGCCATGGCACAGAAACTGGGCCTGTCCCCGCAGGACATCAGCAGCCACCTGTCGCAACTGCTGCCCCAGGTGGTCGACAAGGTGACCCCCGATGGCACCGTGCCGCAAGGCGGTGATGCCTTGCAGTCGGCCATCGGCATGTTGGGTGGCCTGTTCAAGTAAATGCTGTAACTCGCCCCGCAAATGAGGGGTGGGTCATCCCGCTTCGTTCGCGCTGTCGTCCTGCCTAGACTTGTGCCGGGCTGGCCATGAGGCCTGCCTTCATATACACAAATCAGAAGGAGGACCACATGGTCATCACAGGCGGAAGCGGCGACGACAAGCTCATTGGCACCACGGGTGACGACACGCTGGACGGCGGTGTCGGCGTGGACACACTCACTGGCGACACCGGCAACGACACCTATCTGGTCGACAACACCGGTGACGTTGTCCAGGAATACAACGGTTTGAACGACGGCGTGGACACGGTCATCAGCACCGTGGACTACACCCTGCCTGGCAGCGTCGAGAACCTGACCGTCCAGGCCATGACCAATTTGTACACCTACAGGCCCATCACCGTAGGCGGCAATGACCAGGACAATGTGTTGATCGGGCAGTCTGCCAAGCAGACAGGCCTGTACACGATCTACGGCCCCCATGGCACCTCGCAACTTGGTGGCTACTATTTCTTTGACAGCCATGCCATGAGCGGTGGCGGCGGCAACGACAAGCTGATCGCCGGCGATGGCAACGACACGCTGGACGGTGGCTCGGGCGCGGACACGATGTCGGGTGGGGCGGGCGCCGATGTGTACTACATCGACAACGCCGGCGACCGCATCGAGGGGGAAGGCGCGGCCCAGGACTGGCAGTACTCATCCTCCTTCTACACCTACAGTGACGTGGACCAGGTGTTCTCTTCGGTGGACTACAGCCTGGGCGACTACCTGGAGAACCTCACCTTGACGGGCGCCGCCTTGTCGGCCACCGGCAACGACATGGGCAACGTCCTGACGGGCACCGATCAGGGCAACACCTTGTCCGGCATGGCTGGCAATGACACCTTGTTGGCCGGCCTGGGCGACGACACCCTGGTTGGCGGCATCGGCAACGACGTGCTCAGTGGTGAGGCCGGCGCCGACACCTACCGCTTCGCCGCGGGCGACGGGCAGGACCTCATCCATGCCGATGCGGCCGACACCATCACCCTGGCTGCGGACCTCAACCGTGCCGACCTGCATGTGGCCTGGGCGGCCAACGGCGAGGCCAAGCTGGTCCTGCAGCTCAATGCCACGGGTGACAGCATCACACTGGATCAGATCGACCAATGGCAAAGTGGCCTGGCCGTGAACTGGGCCAGCGGCGGCAGCCTGAGCGGGGCCGATCTGCTGGCGCTGGCGCAACCTGCGCCCATCATCGGCACGGACGGCGCCGATTCGCTCACGGGCCTGGCTGCCAATGACCAGATCACAGCGCTGGGTGGCAATGACACGCTCAATGGTGGTTTTGGCGCTGACACCATGGCGGGCGGTCTGGGCGACGACGTGTACTACGTGGATCAAGCTGGTGACAAGGTCAACGAAGATGCGGACCAAGGCACCGACACGATCATCAGCAGCGCGGCCAACTGGGCCCTGACAGCCAACGTCGAGAACCTCACCGTGGCCACGCCTGGCAGCACGGGTACGGGCAATGACAAGGCCAATGTGCTGATCGTGCAGGACCAAGGGCCGTCGGCCAACGGTTCGACACTCTACGGACTGGAGGGCAATGACAGCCTGGAGGCGCATGGCCGTGACACGCTGTACGGTGGCGTGGGCAATGATGTGTACGACATTTACGCGGGCTACGAGGTTTATTACGACCCCTACACGGGCAGTCACCCAACACAGTTCATCCGTGAGTCGGTCATGGAGAACGCTGCGGAAGGCACGGACGAAATTCGTTTGCATGGCATCTTGAGCGCCTGGTTCACCGGCGGCAGCTATGTGCTGCCCGACAACGTCGAACACCTGACCCTGGTCAACGATGGCATGGCCTTGCCCACCGTAGAAGGCAATGACCTGGCCAACCGCATCACCGGCAATGACCTGGCCAACACCATGTACGGTGGCGCGGGCAATGACACCCTTTTCGGTGGCGCTGGTGGTGATTACCTGCGTGGTGGCCTGGGCAACGACGAACTCACAGGCGGCGACGGCGTCGACACCTTCAACTTTGCGCGCGGTGACGGCCAGGACCTCATCCATGCCGACGCCACCGACACCATCGCGCTGGACGCCAGCATCGTCCGGGGCGACCTGGTGTTTGGCAAGCTGGGGGCCTCAGGCGCCGACACGCTGACCATCGGCATCAAGGGCAGCACCGACAGCATCACGCTGGACCATGTCAGCCAGCTCGATGCGCTCGTCGTCAACTTCGGCGCCGATGGCAGCTCTGCCACACTGGGCCAATTGCGCACGTCGTTGAACCTCACCGGCACCGCAGGCAAGGACACCTTGACCGGTGGGGTGGGCGATGACACCTTGACCGGCCTGGCAGGCAACGATGTGCTGGCCGGCGGCAAGGGCAAGGACCTGCTGGTGGGCGGCAAGGGCAACGACACCTACCTGTTCAACCGCGGCGATGGGCAGGACACCATCGTCGACACCGACAGCACCTGGTTCAACGCCGACCTGCTCAAGGTGGGTGACGCCAAGTCCAATCAGCTGTGGTTCACGCGCTCGGGCAACAACCTGGACATCAGCATCATCGGCACGACCGACACGGCGACCATCCAGGATTGGTTTGTGAGCAGCGCCAACCGGGTCGAGAAGATCACGGCGCTGGGTGATGGCAAGTCCCTGAGCGCCGCCAAGGTCAACAACCTGGTCAATGCCATGGCGTCGTTCACGCCGTCGGCCATGGCCTCAACCACCCTGCCGGCCGATACGCCAGCCAGCATCACCAAGCTGATTGCGTCCAGCTGGGCGTGAGCCCTGCATAAGCGGGAAACGTCAGAAACACGTGGGGCCCCTCGGGGCCCCACTGCGTTTGTGGCGCGGCTCGCGCCTTACTGTGTCGACAGGCTCAGCCCCGCATGCTCACGCAGTGGGTGGAAGTGCACCAGCGGGTGGCGCTCGGCCGTCAGGCGCAGGTCATACGCCGAGGTCATCATGTAGGCCAGGGTGTCGGCGGCGTCCAGCGCCAGCTTGCTGGCGTTCTCGTCGGTGAACTTCTTCATGGCTTCGGGTGTGTCGGCCGTGATCCAGCGGGCGCCCACGAAGCGGCAGGGCATCAGGCGGATGTCCACGCCGTATTCGGCCTTCAGGCGGTGCTGCACCACTTCGAACTGCAGCTGGCCGACCGCACCCAGCAGCATCGAGCCGCCCACTTCGGGCCGGAAGACCTGGATCGCGCCTTCTTCACCCAGTTGCAGCAGGCCGGCTTGCAGCTGCTTGCTCTTCATGGGGTTGGCCAGCTCGACTGTCTGGAACAGCTCGGGCGCAAAGAAGGGCAGGCCGGTGTACTGCAGGGTGATGCCATCGGTGATGGTGTCGCCCAGCTGCACGCCGCCGTGCGTGGTGAAGCCGATGATGTCGCCAGCAAAGGCCTCGTCCACCGCTTCGCGGCGTTGTGACAGGAAGGTCACCACCGAGGTGGGGCGCAGCTCCTTGCCCGAGCGCTGCACCTTGAGCTTCATGCCCGGGGTGTACTTGCCCGAGCACACGCGCACAAAGGCAATGCGGTCACGGTGCGAGGGGTCCATGTTCGCCTGCACCTTGAACACCACGCCCGAGAAGTTCTCCATCTCGGGCAGGATCTCGGTGTGCGAGCCGTCCTTTTCGGTTGACAGGCGAGGGCGGGGCGAGGGGGCCAGGTCCACCAGGGCGTCCAGCACCTCCTGCACACCGAAGTTGTTCACGGCCGAGCCGAAGAACACCGGGGTCTGCTTGGCGGCCAGGAACAGGTCCAGATCGAAGGTGGGGGCGGCTTCGGCCATCAGCTCCATATTGGCCTCGGCCAGTTCCCAGTCGTGGCCAAAGCGGGCGTGCAGCTTGTCGCGCTCACTCAGGGGCACGACCTCGTCGTCGCCGCCGCGCTTGTCGGCACCGGCGTCGAACAGGCGCATGCTCTGCGTGCGCAGGTTGACGATGCCGCCAAAGGTCTTGCCCTGGCCCACCGGCCAGGTCATCGGCACGCAGGGCATGCCCAGCTCCTGCTCGACCTCATCGAGCAATTCGAGCGGGTCGCGGCCTTCGCGGTCCATCTTGTTGACGAAGGTGATGATGGGCGTGTCGCGCTGGCGGCACACCTCGATCAGGCGCTTGGTCTGCGCTTCCACACCGTTGGCCGCGTCGATCACCATCAGGGCCGAGTCCACGGCCGTCAGCACGCGGTAGGTGTCTTCCGAGAAGTCCTTGTGGCCCGGGGTGTCCAGCAGGTTGACCACGTGGTCGCGGTACAGCATCTGCATGACGGACGAGGCCACCGAGATCCCGCGCTGCTTTTCGATTTCCATCCAGTCGGATGTGGCATGGCGCGAGGCCTTGCGCCCCTTCACGGCACCCGCGATGTGGATGGCGCCCGAGAACAGCAGCAGCTTTTCCGTCAGCGTGGTCTTACCGGCGTCAGGGTGGGAAATGATGGCGAACGTGCGACGGCGGCCGGTTTCGGGCGCGAACGGCGAAGACGGCGATGGGGATGCAGAGGTAGACACGACAAGGAGCTCCGGGCGAACCCGACATGCTAGCTGATTCGGCCGAACTGAGGGCAGCCTGAGGCAGGGGGCGGGGCTGCTTCACCGGGTTGTCGTTTCCGTCATGCAAAATGGGCGTGACAAGTTAGGGATTGTTCTGCCGTGGAACATCCGTGAAACTCAAAGGCTGCCATGTCCGATCAGCGTAGTCACGACCACATCATGGGATCCGTTCAACCCCCGCCTCTGGGCACGTTCAAAGTCCTGCTTGTGGACGACCACGACCTGGTGCGGGTCGGTCTGCGGACCGTCCTCAACGAGGTCGAGGACATGAAAATCCACTGGCTGGAAGCCGACAACCTGCATGACGCCATGCGGCTGTACGGTGCCGAGCCCGATGTGGCCCTGGTCCTGCTGGACCTGAACATGGCCGACTGCAAGGGCCTGCAGGGCCTGCGCCAGTTCATCGAGGCTTACCCTCAGGCGCGCGTGGCCGTCATGAGCGGCACGCAAGATGAGTTCGTCATCGGCCAGGCCAAGGGGCTGGGCGCCGTGGGTTACCTGCCCAAGGCCTATTCCCCTTCGCTGACCCGCTCCAGCATCGTCGGCCTGCTGACCGAATACTCCTATGCCGCGGCCGTGGCCACGCCCGCCGGTGCCTCGGCCGTGCGCTTTCCGCGTGCGCCCTCGGCGTCCAGCTATGACCGCGTGGCCGAGCTGGGCCCGCGCCACCTCGAAATCCTCGAGCTGGTGCTGTCGGGCTGCTCCAACCAGGAAATCAGCAACTCCACCAAGCTGTCGCTGGGCACGGTCAAGAACTACGTCTCGACCATCCTGTTGGCACTGGACGTCAAGTCCCGCTCGCACCTGATCAGCCTTTTCCGCTGATGCCGTGCTGATGTCTTGCTGACCACGGCGGCCCGCGCGTGACCTACCGCATTGCCCAGGACACGGGCCCGAGCGCGTCCGAGCTCATTGCCGAGAGCAACAGCCAGCAGCGCAACGACCTGCTGCTGGCGCAGATCCACGCGCTCTACAGCACGAACTGGTTCACCTCGGCGGGCGCCATCGTCACGGCGATGACCTTCTGGGTGGCCTATCTGGCCTACACCGGCGACCGCCTCGTGCTGATCTGGGCGGCCATGGTGCATGCCACCCAGGCCGTGCGCATCCTCAATGGCTGGGTCTACCAGCGGGACGACCGCGCCTGGCAGCGCATGCTGGTGTGGCGTCGGCGTTTCATGGTCGGCTTGCTGGCGTCGGGGCTGGTCTGGGGTTCGGCGCCCCTGTTCGTGCTGCCCACGCCCGATCTGGCCACCGTTTGCCTGATGATGCTGGTGATGCTGGGCATGGGCTCGGGCGGCATCGGGGTCATCGTGGCCTACCGCCCCGCGATCTGGGCCTGGCTGCTGCCTTTGTTGCTGCCCTTGCCGGTCCTGTTGCTCTGGTTCGATGCGCCGCTCAAAAGCCCGCTGGCCATCTTCTCGCTGGCCTACCTGGGGGTGAACCTGGCCTTTGCCTTCGGGCAGAACGCGCTGCTGGTCAAGGCCCTGAAAGCCCAGTTCGACAACGCCGAGCTGGTCGCCCAGTTGCGCCACCAGATGACCCTGGCGGCCCAGGCCGACAAGGAAAAGAGCCGCTTCGTGGCCTCGGCCAGCCATGACCTGCGCCAGCCCATGCACGCGCTCGGCCTGTTCGCCAGCGCCCTGGAAAAGCGCCTTGCCGGCACCTCCGAGGCGCCGCTGGTCAGCAACCTCAACCGCTGCATCGAGTCGCTGGACCGCTCCTTCAATGCCATGCTGGACATCTCCAAGCTGGACGCCGGCGTGGTGGAGCCGCAGCTGCAGTCCTTCCCGATCCGCGATGTGTTCCGCCGCCTGCACATGCACTTTGCCGGCCAGGCCGAGGGGGCCGGGCTGCACCTGCGCTTCAAGCCCGGTGGCAAGCACGTCACCAGCGACCCCCAGCTGCTGGAGCGCATCCTCAGCAACCTGATCCAGAACGCCATCAAGTACACCCGTGATGGCGGCATCGTCGTGGTGGCCCGCAACTCGGGCCCCAACGTCAACATCGAAGTCTGGGACACCGGCATCGGCATCCCCGAGGCCGAGCTGCCCCGCGTGTTCGACGAGTTCTACCAGTTGCACAACCCCGAGCGTGACCGCAACCGGGGCCTGGGCATGGGCCTGGCCATCGTCAAGCGCCTGGCCTTGCTGCTCAACCACCCGCTGACCGTGGCCTCCACCGTCGGCAAGGGCACGATGATCCGCCTGGCCGTGCCGCAGACCGACCTGAACGCGCTGCATGGCATGAACCTCGAAGCCGAGACCGTGCCCTCGCCCATCGGCAATGCCCGCACGCTGCTGTTCATCGACGACGAAGAAGACATCCGCGACAGCATGGCCTTGCTGCTGCGGGAGTGGGATTACGAGGTGCTGGTGGCCAGCAACATCAACGAGGCCTGCCTGCTGGCGGCCAACCACCCCGAGCCCATCCACGCCGTGCTGTCCGACCTGAGGTTGCGCAATGGCGAGGACGGCCTGCAGGCCATCAACGCCATCCGCCATGTGCTGGGCTACCAGATCCCGGCCGTGCTGGTCACGGGGGACACCTCGCCGGACCAGGTCAAACGGGTGCACGACAGCGGGCACCGTGTGCTGTTCAAGCCCGTTTTGCCCAAGGAGCTGTTTTCCATGTTGCGGCAGCTGTCCTGAGCCGGGCCCCCGTGGTCCAGGGGTAACCCACCCCTAGCCCTTGGGGGATCGTCACCTAGGTCACTTGCCTGAGTGTGAACTAGTTCATAGTCTGCGGCCTTGTGCCTGCAATTTTGTCTGCACCTTTTGCTGTGCTTTTGAGGGGAGCCCGGATGCCGCGGCGAACACTGTTTGAATCAGCCAGGCGGCCTGCGGGCCTCCTGTCCACCTTGACCTTGGCCGTGCTGACGCTCGCCAGCGGGGCAGCCATGGCCCAGGCCAATGTCGGCGGGGATGCCGAAGGCCGCCAGACGGCCCAGGCCTTGCTGCGTGTGCGCGAGGCCACCCAGCCGCGCACCCTGGTCAACGAAGGTCAGGCCCTGCTGGACCGCGATGTCATCAAGCTCGACGGCTACGCGTATTGCGGGCAGGCCACCAGCCTGGCCGAGCAAGGGGACTTCCGCCAGAGCATCCGCGCGGCCAGCAAGGCCCTGTTCCTGGGCGAGCGCGACAAGAAGCCCGACTTGCAGGCCCTGGCCCACCGTGACCTGGCCATGGCCTACCTGTACGCCGGCAAGATCGACGAGGCCGAGCAGTACGCTCGCAGCGCCCTGCTGTTCCCCGGTGCCAGCCCCGAGCAGGTGCTGGCGCCCGCGCACAAGATCCTGGGTGACGTGGCCGCCCGCCGTGGCAACCAGGCCGCCGCCATCACCGAGTACAACGATGCCTTGAAAACAGCCAGCGAGCGCTACCGCCCGCAGATCTTGGTGTCTCTGGCCAATGCGCTCAACGCCTCGGGTCAGCCCAAGCAGGCCCTGCAACAGCTTGATGCCATCGGCCCCGAGGCCCGCGCCGCGCTCGCCAGCTTCTACCTGCGCAGCCGCGCTGCCGCCCTGCTGGCCGATGACCAGCCCGAAGCCGCCCTGGCCGTGTACGACCAGATCGCCACCGGTGACCAGACCGCCGACTCCGAATACCAGCGCCTGTGGGCCCTGGTGGGCGTGGGCAAGGTGCACCTCAAGCGCAACGAGAAGCCGCAAGCCCTGGCCGCCTTCCTGAAGGCCACCACCCTGGCCAACGGCCTGCGCGCCAAGTTCCGCAGCGAGGAATTCCGCACCGGCCTGTTCGGTGACCTGCAAGCCGTGTTCGACCAGGCGCTGGCCCTGGCCGTCGAGCAAAAGGACTTCGTCACCGCCTGGAACCTGTCCGAAGACTCGCGCTCGCGCCAGTTGCTGGACTCGGTCCGTGGCCGTGCCGACGATGCGCTGGGCGGGCGCCTGTCGCTGCCCCAGTTGCAAGCCCTGCTGCGCCCCGATGAAGGCGTGCTGGAGTTCCACGCCGTGGGCGACCAGCTCGTGGTCTGGACGATCCGTGCCAACAGCTTCGAAGGCCGGGCCCTGGCCCTGCCGCAAGCGGCCCTGGCACGCGAGGTGGACGAGTTCCGCCGCAGCATCATCGAGCGCAAGCGCGATGTCGATGCACAAGGCCAGGCGCTCTACAACAAGCTGATGGGCTCGGTGAAGCTGGGTGACGGTGCCAATGCCACCACGCGCCTGTTCATCGTGCCGCATGGCCCCTTGCACTACCTGCCCTTCCAGGCCCTGCATGACGGCCAGGGCTACCTGATCGCGCGCACCGCCATCGCTGTGTGGCCTTCTGCCTCGGTCGGTGGCCAGCTCTGGTCGCGCCCGAGCAAGACCGTCAGCGCCTTGCTGGCTTTTGGCAACCCCGCCACGCAAGAGAACGTGCCCCTGCCGGGTGCCGAGCGCGAGGTCAACGAGGTCTCCGCGCTGTTCAAGCAAAAGCAGATCTTCGTGCAGCGTGATGCCACCAAGATGACCTTCAAGCTGCGCGCCAACCAGTCGGCGGTGCTGCACGTGGCCGCGCACGCCGAGGTCGACGATGTGGACCCGCTGTTCTCGCGCATCCTGCTGGCCAATGACGGCCAGGACCGCGGCCTGCTCGAAGCCCGCGAGGTCTACGGCCTGGACATGCACAGCGTGAGCCTGGTCACCCTGTCGGCCTGCGAAAGCGGCTTGGGCAAGGTGCAAAAGGGCGACGAGATCGTGGGCTTCACCCGCTCCTTCCTGTCGGCCGGTGCCAGCAGCATGGTCGCCTCCCTGTGGCCGGTGGCCGACGACTCCACCGAAGCGCTGATGACCCGCATGTACCAGTCCATGAGCGAAGGTGCCGACCTGATGGACGCGATGCGCACGGCGCAGACCGAGGTGCAGAAGCGCCGCCGTTTTGCCCACCCCTTCTTCTGGGCCCCCTTCAACGTGATCGGCAATGGCCGCATGCAACTAGGAAGCTGAGATGTCACGTGCAGCCGTATCTTTTGTCCCGCTGGCCCTGATGGCCGCGCTGCTCCCGCTGGGCACGGCGCAGGCCCAGGTGGCCGCCGCCTCCCCGGCGCCCCGCGCGGGCGACATCCTGCGTGATGTGCCCACCGAGCCCGCCATGCCGGCCTTGCCCAATGTGGCCCCACTGGAGGCCACCGCACCCGTTGACAAGGCCCCGGCCGTCAGCTTCGTGCTGCGCCGCTTCGAGGTCCAGGGTGCCACCGCCTTCACGCCCCAGCAGCTCTCGATGCTGGCCGAGCCCTATGTCGGCAAGACGATGTCCGAGGGTGATCTGTCCGCCCTGATCGGGGCCCTGCGCAAGCGCTATGAAGACGCCGGCCTGGGCCTGGCCTCCATCGGTTTCCCCACACAGGACGTCAGCCAGGGCGTGCTCAAGGTCGAGGTGGTCGAGCCCAAGCTGGCCCGCGTCCAGGTGCCGCTGGGCGCCGACGCCCCCGTGAGCGAAGCCCGCGTGCGGGGCCTGCTCAACACCTTCTGCCTGGGCTCGGGCCGCCTGCTCAACACCCAGTCGCTGGAGCGCGTCATGTTCGCGCTCAACGACAGCCCGGGCGTGCAGGCCAAGGCCACCTTGTCGCCCTCGGGTGACGAAGGCACCTACAACCTGGCCATCCAGGTGACGCCGCGCCGCGCCTGGGATGCCTCGCTGGCCGTGGACAACCAGGGCGTGAGCTACGCCGGCCGCTGGCGTGCCACGGGCCTGTTCCGCTTGAACAACCCCCTGAAGATCGGCGACAACCTGGACCTGCAGGCCGTGCACAGCACGGGTGGTGGCGTCAAGGTAGGCCGCATCGCGTATGAGATGCCCGTGGGCTACACCCCCGCGCGCCTGTCCATGGCCTATGCCCAGGTCAACTACGCCTTGCGCGGTGAATTTGCCGAGCTGAACCCTTATGGCACCGCCGATGTGGCCGAGGTCAACCTCAGCTATCCCCTGGTGCGCGCCCGCAACCGCACGGTGGTGGCCCGTCTGGGCTACGACGAAAAGTACCTGCGCGACCACCTCACGCTGCCCTTCCTGGGTGAGCAGGTCTACAGCAAGCACGTGCGCGGGGCCGTGGCCGGCCTGAACATGGAGTCCCGCGATGGCTGGATGGGCGGCGGCTTCAACGGCGCTTCGGCCCAGTTCCACTGGGGCCGCCTGCGCCTGAACTCACAGGACGACCAGGCCTGGGACGACAGCCTGGGTGAGCTGGGGCACGCGGGTGCCTTCGGCAAGGTCGAGTTGCAGTACTCGCGCCTGCAGGCTGTGGCGCGCCAGGTGTCGCTGTACGCCAGTGTGAGCCAGCAACTGGCCTCGCGCAACCTGGACCCGGCCGAGAAGATGTCCCTGGGCGGCCCGCGCGGTGTGCGTGCCTACCCATCATCTGAAGGTGCCTCTGACGAAGCCACCCTGTTCACCAGCGAACTGCGTTTGTGGCTCAACCCGAACTGGACCGTGTTCGCGCTGTACGACTGGGCCAAGGGCCGCCGTGAGCGCGATACCGATCCGGTCAACTTCAGCAGCAACGACATCCAGTTGCGCGGGGCCGGGCTGGGGTTGGCCATCAGCTACCCCGACATCGCCACCATCAAGGCCACCGTGGCCTGGCGTGGCCAGCGCGCCGTCGAGACCGAGCCGGGCAACGACAAGGTTCGTGTGTTCGTGCAAGCCCAGCATGCCTTTTGATTCATGAGGCTCGTGATGCAGACTCTTTCTTCCTCCAAGCGCCACAGCCGGGCTCTCGTCCGCCTGCGCCCTCTGATGATCGCCTTGTGCGCGGCGGGGTATGCCTCGGCGACCCTGGCGGTGTTGCCCTCGCGCACCATCGATGCCCAGACTGTGCCGGAGGTGGGCAACACCTACGGCGGCATCACCTCGAATGTGTCGACCTCCGCCAACGGTGCAGTCACGCTCACCATCAACCAGAGCACCGCCACGGGCGTGGTTGAAGTCAGCCGAAGCACCGCCAACGGTCAGTACCAGATCTCCGGCTTGAGCGTAGGCAGCAATGCCAGTGTCGAGGTGTTCGCCCCCACGGCCAGCTCACTGACGGTGCTGCGCTCTTTGGGGCAGGACCCCAGCTACATCTATGGCCGCATCACGGCCAATGACCGCCTGTTCGTGATCAACCCCAATGGCATCTATGTCGGGGCCACGGGCAGCGTCAGTGCAGCGAGCCTGGTCATGTCCGCCTTGGATCTGTCTTCAGACTATGTGGCCAACAACTACGCCAAGCTGTTCGCCGACACCCACGTGGTGTTCACCGCTGGCGCATCGGGTTATGGCTATGGTTCGTATGGCAGCCCTGTGGTCGAGATCGAAAAGGGCGCCACGCTCACGGCCACCGATGGTGGCGGCGTGATGCTGATCGGTGACCGCGGTGTGCGCAACGCCGGTGGCATCTCTGTGGGCTCGGGTGGCGACATCACCCTGGTGGCCGGCGCCACGGTCGAGGCCAACATCGGTGACAGCGGCTACATCAAGCTCAGCACCGTGGCCGATGCATCGGTGCCAGGCCAGGTCACGGACTTCACCGGCCGCTCGGTGGTCAACACCGGCACACTGGATGCGCCCAACGGCACCGTGACCTTGCAGACCAAGGGCGATGGGTTTGGGGGCAATGTGTTCGGGGACCCCACCAGGCTCAGTGGCCTCGTCACCGAAGGCTCGCTTGCGGGCGTCTTCAACGCCGGTACCATCCGTGCCAATGGCGTCAACGGTGGGCAAGGCACGGTCAAGCTGATCGCTGAAGGCCCTGACGCCGCGGCCATGAACTCCGGCACCATTGACGTCAGTGCCAAAGATGCCCGCTCACTGGCCGGCAGCATCCTGATGTCGGCCTCGACCGTGATGGTGGGCAACCGTGATGGTGGCAGCGCCCAATTGCTGGCTGAGGGCCCGTTGGGTGGTGGCACGATCACACTGAACAATGCCACGGTCACGGGCAGCGAATCCAGCAGCCTCATTCGGGTTGAATCCAGCTCGACGCTGTCTGCCGACGCGACCGACAACGGCAGCGGCGGGCGGATCACGTTGTCCAGCTTCGATGGGCTGACTGAGGCGCAGTTGAGCAACGATGCCAACATCGGCACGGTGCGCGTCTATGGCACCTTGCAAGCGCGTGGTGGTGTCAACGGCGGCAACGGCGGCACCGTCGACACCGTGGGCACCTATGTCAACGTCCAGGACGTCAACCTGGGCCGCGCCAGCATCTTGGTGGGCGCGCGGGCGGCGGGGGCCGTCGGTGGCGTGTGGTCCGTGTATGCGCCGGGCCTGACCATCGGCGCCAACGTGCCCAGTGTCAGCCAGGGTAGCAACCAGTCCGAGACCTACATCACCGATACCGACATCAACGCTGTGCTCAACAGCGGTGGCAATGTGGCCATCTCGACCAGTTTCAAGGCCTTGGCGGCTGATACCAAGGCGACCGTGAACCTGAGTGGGGGCGTCTTGACCGTCGCCAGCGGGACGCAGATCCAACAAAGTGAAGGGCTGGGCGGCAACCGGCTCCACCTGCAATCTGCGGGTGATCTGACGGTGGAGGGTGGTGTCACCGTGGCCTCGACAGCGGGCCCACTCAATGTGTCGTTGATGGCCGATTCCTACGGTACGGGTAAAGGCAGCGTGATTCTGGATGGCGCGAGCCGGTCTGTGGATACCAGGCAGGGCCTGGAAGTTGCACCCGAAGGTGGCATCGTCATCCAGACCAATGGCGGCAACCTCAATCTGATTGGCGCGACGAACCCGGCCGTTGCGGGCACCGCGTCCGTCAATGGCAATCCGGGTGTGTCCATCAATGGCACGGTGATCAGCACCGTTGGCAGTGCTGGCCGCGGCGACGTGCTCGTCAAGGGTTCGGGCGGCGTGGCGGGCGACAGCGTCAGCCTCGATACGACCGTGGCCAGCCAGATCGGTGTGGCCATTGGCGGCGGCACGACCATCGACGCTGGCAACGTCACCATCCTGGGCAACAGCACCTCGGTGGCCGGTGTCAGCCTGGCCAACACGACCATCAGCACCGACAAGGGTGTCATCGACATCCGCGGCGTGTCCGAAGGCGGTCGCACGGTGCCCTTCAGGGAGCAGCCCATCGGCGTGGACATCGGCGCGGGCGTGACACTCAATGCCGGCCAGGGTTCCGTGCGCATCCTGGGGCGTGGTGTGCGTGAGGCGGGGGCCACCCTGACGGGCCTGGCCGATACCTATGGCGTGCGGGCCAATGACCTGCTGGTCACCACCAGCGGCGTCAACCCCGGCCAGCAGATCACGATCGTGGGGCAGTCGGTGGGCTCTGCCGGCGCGGGCATCCAGGTGGATGCAGGTCAGCCTGGCATCCAGGTCTATGACCAGGCATCCACGAGTGGCGCCCTGATTGCATCGAACGCCGACATCGTGATGGGCGCCAGTGCCGATGCCGCCGCGCCGCAGGCCTTGAACCTGGGCACGCCCACGTTCAACACAAACGGCCGCCTCAACTTCCGGCCGGCCGGTGTGAGCGCGGACGGCAATCTCACCGAAGCCACGGCTACGGCGATCCGCGTGGGCACAGTGGCGGGCGCCATCCCCACCAACTTCATCGTGCAGCCAGGCTGGTTCAACGCGGCGGTGAACCCTGGCGTCTCGGCTGGGGTGACCACCGTCATCGGCTCGAACGTCCATTCGGGGCAGATCAGCGTGGAAGATGGCGCCCTCAACGGCGCTGGCAAGGTGACGCTGCAGAACCAGAACGAGCAGGCGAGCGCCTCGGCCAGTGGCAGCGGCAGTGGCAACAAGACCGCTGCGGCCGCCGCCCCAGCGCCTGGCGGCATCGACCTGGGCGCCCAGACCGGAGCAAACCCTGCGCTCAACCTGACGCTGGCCACGGCCGGTGACATCACGCAAAGCGGGCCCATCAACGTGGCTTCGCTTCAGGTGATCGGCGCGCCGGGCAGCAAGGTCCAGTTGAACAACCCGGGTAACCAGATCAGCAGCGCCATCTTCAACAACGGTGTGCTGGCGCCACAGATCAATGCGCAGTCCCTGCCGCAGTCCACGACCACGGCCACGGCCATGGGTTACAGCGTGAACACGGGCGACACCGCGAGCAATGCCTTTGTGCCGCTGGCCATCAACTTCACGACCAACCGCAACGAGGGGCCTTACCTCCCGCCCGAAGACCGCCCCAAGCTGCCCTTCGAGTCCGTGGATGCCCTCAACGAGCTGCGCACCGACGTCTACCTGCACGGCCAGTTCTCGCGCCCGCAGCTGTGCACGCCAGCCAACACGCTGGCCGCAGCCACGGCAGGCGCGGGTGGGGCTGACCCGCTCTCGCTGGAGTGGACCAAGGTGCGCCGCGGCGCCCAGCTGAGCAACTGCTCGGGCGTGCAGGCCGACGGCAACTGCTCGGCCTTCTGACGAGGGTCAAGAAACAGGGGGGATGTGGTGCCCGGCGCAACGCAACCCCCTAGTTTCAGCCCCCCTTCAGCTGCACATGACTTTTGGCAGGTGTGAGGCCCTCTTCTCGAACCTAAAGTGCGTGTCATCCTCTGATAACGCAGTGAAGAGTCGGAACACACCATGGCCCTGATTGATGTCGATACCCTCCTGGCACCGGTTGGCGAGAGCGAACCCTGTGGCCCGGATCTGGAATACGACAGCGCCTTCCTGGCCCTGGACGAAGCCGCGCGTGGCAAGCCCGAGCAGCAGTTCGGCGACACCATCATCCCCGCAGAAGAGCCCGACTGGCGCAAGGTCCAGACCCTCTCCAGCGAGCTGATGACCCGCACCAAGGACGTGCGCGTGGCGGTTCACCTGCTGCGCTCGTCCACCCGGCTGCAAGGCCTGGGCGCGGCGGCCGATGGCCTGCGCCTCCTGCACGGCCTGCTCACCCAATACTGGGACCACGTCCACCCCATGCTGGACGCGGACGACGACAACGACCCCACCATGCGCCTCAATGCGCTGGCCCCCCTGGTCGATGGCGCCGGCTTCCTGGCCGATGTCCGCAAGTCCGGCCTGGGTGCCGGCCGCAGCAGCATCACCGGCCGGGATTTCGAGCTGGCTGCCGGCAAGGCCCAGCCTTACGAAGGCGAGAGCGTCACCCCGCTGGCCGGTGTGATCGCCGCGCTGCAGGAGGCCGAAGGCCAGCAAGCCGGCCTGCTGGCCGCGCTGGCCGGCATGGCCGCCACCGTGGCATCCATCGACGCCCTGGTCACCGAAAAGGCCACCATCTCCGGCCCCGAGTTCCGTCCCTTGCGCCTGCTGTTGCAGGTCATCGGTGATGTGGCCACGCAGGCCTCGGGCGCGGCAGCCGGTGCCGACAATGCGGCGGCAGCAGATGTGGGCGGCGATCCCACCTCGGCGACAGGTGGCGCCGCCCACGTTGCTGTGGCCGCTGGCGTGCTGCGCACCCGCGACGACGCGGTGCAGGCACTCGAAAAAGTCTGCGAGTGGATCGAGCGCAACGAGCCCTCCAACCCCGCCCCCCTGCTCATCCGCCGCGCCCAGCGCCTGATGAGCAAGAACTTCATGGACATCATCCGCGACCTGGTCCCGGACGGTGTCGACACGATCTCCAAGCTGGCTGGCGTCCCTAACGACCAGTACTGATTCTCAACGCCATTGAAACCCAACGACCCAGGAGCGAAGCATGGCCACCAGTAGTCAAAAATTCATTGCCCGTAACCGTGCGCCTCGCGTGCAGATCGAGTACGACGTCGAGCTCTACGGCGCTGAGAAGAAGGTTCAACTGCCCTTCGTGATGGGCGTGCTGTCCGACCTGTCGGGCAAGCCGGCCGAGCCGCTGGCCCCGGTGGCCGACCGCAAGTTCCTGGACTTCGACGTCGACAACTTCGACGCCCGCATGAAGTCCATGAAGCCCCGCGTGGCCTTCCAGGTGCCCAACACCCTGACCGGTGAAGGCAACCTCGCCATCGACCTGACCTTCGAGAGCATGGACGACTTCTCGCCCGCCGCGGTGGCCGCCAAGGTGGACGGCCTCAAGCAGCTGCTCGAAGCCCGTCAGCAACTGGCCAACCTGGTCACCTACATGGACGGCAAGACCGGTGCCGAAGAGCTGCTGGCCAAGGTCCTCAAGGACGAAGCCCTGCTCAAGTCCCTGGCCTCTGCCAAGAAGCCCGAAGACGGCGCTCAATAACAAAGCCCTAGCTAGGAGTTGACGACATGTCCGAAGCACAAGTTCAAAGCGCAGCCCTGCAGGGCGTTCAATACGAAGGCGGTGATTTCGCCTCCTTGTTGAACAAGGAATTCAAACCCCAGAACGACAACGCCAAGTCGGCCGTTGAACAAGCCGTTCTGACCCTGGCCCAGCAAGCGCTCTCGCAGACCAAGCTGATCAGCAGCGACGTCATTGGTTCGATCGAAGCCATGATCGCCGCGCTCGACCAGAAGATGTCCGAGCAGGTCAACAAGATCCTGCACAACCCCGAGTTCCAGCAGCTGGAATCGGCCTGGCGGGGTCTGAGCTACCTGGTGAACAACACCGAGACCGACGAAATGCTGAAGATCCGTGTCTTCAACATCTCCAAGAACGACGTGGGCAAGACGCTCAAGAAGTTCAAGGGCACGGCCTGGGACCAGAGCCCCCTGTTCAAGAAGGTCTACGAAGAGGAATACGGCCAGTTCGGTGGCGAGCCCTTCGGCTGCCTGGTGGGTGACTACTTCTTCGACCACACGCCACCCGATGTCGAGTGGCTGGGTGAAATGGCCAAGGTCTGCGCCGCAGCCCACACGCCTTTCATCGCCGCGCCTGGCCCTGGCCTGATGGGCATGGAGTCCTGGCAAGAGCTGGCCAACCCGCGTGACCTGACCAAGATCTTCACCACGCCCGAGTACGCCGCCTGGCGCTCGCTGCGCGAGTCGGACGACGCCCGCTACATCGGCCTGGCCATGCCCCGTTTCCTGGGCCGCCAGCCCTACGGTGCCAAGACCAACCCCGTGGAAGCCTTCGACTTCGAAGAAGACACGGCCGGCGCCGACCACACCAAGTACAGCTGGGTGAACTCGGCCTACGCCATGGCGGTCAACATCAACCGTTCGTTCAAGATGTATGGCTGGTGCTCGCGCATCCGCGGCATCGAGTCCGGTGGTGCCGTCGAGGGCTTGCCCACGCACACCTTCCCGACCGATGACGGCGGCGTCGACATGAAGTGCCCAACCGAAATCGCCATCAGCGACCGCCGCGAGGCCGAGCTGGCCAAGAACGGCTTCATGCCCCTGGTGCACAAGAAGAACTCGGACTTCGCCGCGTTCATCGGTGCCCAGTCGCTGCAAAAGCCGGCCGAGTACGACGATCCGGACGCCACGGCCAATGCCAACCTGGCGGCCCGCCTGCCCTACCTGTTCGCCACCTGCCGCTTTGCGCACTACCTCAAGTGCATCGTGCGCGACAAGATCGGCTCCTTCAAGGAGCGTGGCGAAGTCCAGCGCTGGCTGCAGGACTGGATCATGAATTACGTGGACGGGGACCCTGCTCACTCCTCCGAGGAAACCAAGGCCCGTCGCCCTCTGGCTGCCGCTGAAGTGGTGGTCGAAGACGTCGAAGGCAACCCTGGTTACTACACATCGAAGTTCTTCCTGCGCCCGCATTACCAGCTGGAAGGGCTGACCGTGTCGCTGCGTCTGGTTTCGAAACTGCCTTCGCAAAAGGCAGCCTGATCAGTCAGGCCAACTGACCTGGGCGCCAGAAACAAGCGTTCCATCGGGCCGGGATCAACCTGGCCCGGCTTCAACACGCCGGTGGTGCGGGGTTCTGACCCATCTCTGCACCAGTCCCTACCGGTTCATTCATTTCAAATCGGGTCGCTCAACTTAACTGGAGAAGCATCATGGCAGTGGACATGTTCATCAAGATTGGTGATATCAAGGGCGAGTCGAAAGACGAAAAACACGCCGACGAAATCGACGTGCTGGCCTGGAGCTGGGGCCTGTCCCAGTCCGGCTCCGCCCATTCGGGCACGGGCGCTGGCGCCGGCAAGGTCAATGTGCAGGACATCTCGCTGACCAAGTGGGTGGACTCCAGCTCGACCGCCCTGATCGTGGCCGCCTGCAAGGGCACCCACATCAAGGAAGCCAAGCTGACCGTGCGCAAGGCTGGCGACAAGCCCCTCGAGTACATCAAGATCACGCTGACAGACGTGCTGGTGTCTTCGGTGCAGACCGGTGGTTCGGGTGGTGAAGACCGCCTGACCGAAAACGTCGTGCTGAACTTCGCCAAGTTCAAGGTCGAGTACACCATCCAGACCAAGGAAGGCGGCGCAGGTGCCACTTCCACGGCTGCATGGGACATCCCCGCCAACAAGCCGCAAGGTTGATAGCGCGCTGAGCCAGGCTACCGACAGACGCAGGAGCAAGCCATGTCCCTATCCGACATGTTCCTCAAGATCGAGGGCACCAAACAGGGCCCGATCAAGGGAGATTCGACCGTGGCAGGTCACCTCGACGAGATCGAGGTGATCGGCTGGAACTGGGGCATGGACGTGTCCGCTGCGTCTTTCGGTGGCGGCTCGGCCCGCACCACCTTGCAGGAGATGGTGGTGCGCAAGCGGGTCGACCGCTCGTCCACCGGCCTGATGTCGGCGTTGCGTAACAACGAACCGCTCAAGGCGGTGACCTTGAGCGTGCGCAAGGCCGGCGGCACGGCCGCTGTGGACTACCTCAAGATCAAGATGGAAAAGGCGCGGCTGATGTCGCACAAGATCGCCTCTGTGGGCGACGAGTTGCCCGAGATCCACGAGGAGTTGCGCATTGCCTTTTTCAAGGTGTGTGTGGAATACCAGGTGCAGACGGCCGCTGGTGGCAGCGGCGGCGCCAGCACCTTTGAAACCGAAATCACCCCGGGCTGATCGCCCCAGGAACCCAAACCATGAACACGGTTGAAGCAGCTGAACAGGCACTCAAACTGGGCGATCTGACGCAGGCCTTGCAGTACCTGCAGGAGGGCGTGCGCGCACAACCGACGCACCCCAAGCTGCGCATCTTCCTGTTCCAGTTGCTGGCGGTGGATGGGCAGTGGACGCGTGCCATGAACCAGCTCAGCGTGTGCGGTGAGCTCGATGCCGGCACGCTGGCCATGGTCAACACCTACCGCGAGGCCATCAAGTGCGAAGCCTTGCGCGACGCCGTGTTCAACGGCCAGACCACGCCCATGGTTTTTGGCCAGCCCCAGGCCTGGGTGGCGCACCTGGTGGAGGCCGTGCAGGCCGATGCCCGCGGTGACCATGCCCTGGCCAAACACCTGCGCGAGCAGGCCCTGGAGGCCGCGCCCACCGTGAGCGGCGCCCTCAATGGCGAAGCCTTCGAATGGGTGGCCGATGCGGACTCGCGTCTGGGCCCGGTGCTCGAAGTCATCATCAATGGCAAGTACGGCTGGCTGCCGTTCTCGTCAGTCGCCTCGATTACCTTCGAGCCGCCCAGCGACCTGCGCGACATGGTCTGGCTGCCCGCCGCGCTGGCGTTCCCCAACGGCGGCGGCACCGTGGCCCTGGTGCCCACGCGTTACGCCCCCATGCCGGAAGGCTCGGACAACCTGGTGCGCCTGTCGCGCCGCACCGACTGGATCGAGATGTCGCCTGGCCAGTACCGCGGTGTGGGCCAGCGCCTGCTGACCACTGACCAGAGTGAGGTCGGCCTGCTGGATGTGCGCACCCTGATCCTCAACGTGGCCAGCGCCGAAGGCGAGGGCGCCGACAAGGCCTCCGGCCAGGCGGCAGCCTGATCCGTTGTTTGAACACGCGAGCAGCAGTCCATGGCCACGACCGACCTGCGTGACCGCCTGCAGCCCGCGCTGCTGGACCGTCTGACCGACGAGCAACCCGATGTCACCCATGATGCGGACGACAAGCGGGTGCTCAACAAGAACCAGTTGCGCCAGGCCGTGCTGCGTGACCTGAGCTGGTTGCTCAATGCGGTGCAGCCGCTGGGCAAGCAGGGGGCCGATGCGCCTTATGCGGCCGACTCCGTATTGAACTACGGCTTGCCGCCGCTGTCGGGGCAACTGGCCTCGAAGGTGGAGGTGCCCACCGTGGAGCAGGCACTGCGCGAGGCCATCCTGCGCTTTGAGCCCCGCATCCTCGAGCACTCGCTGAGCGTCAAGGCCGTGGACGGGGGCGCCATGCTCGACTCGCACAACGTCATCGAATTCGAGATCCGCGGCTTTCTGTGGGCGCAACCGATTCCGCTGGAGTTGCTGCTGCGCACCCAGCTGGACCTGGAGGCCGGGCAGGTCAAGGTGCGTGATGGCAGCCCCGGCACACTGGATGGAGGCCGCCGCTGATGGATCCCGGACTGCTCAAGCTCTACAACCAGGAGCTGGCTCACCTGCGTGAGGTCGGCGCCGAGTTCGCGCGCGAGTTCCCCAAGATCGCTTCCCGGCTGACCATGGACGGCCTGGAGGTGGCCGACCCCTATGTGGAGCGCCTGCTGGAGGGTTTCGCCTTCATGGCCGCGCGCACCCAGCTCAAGCTGGATGCCGAGTACCCGCGCTTCATCCAGCACCTGCTGGAGACGGTCTACCCCAACTTCCTCTCGCCCGTGCCCTCGATGATGGTGGCGCGCCTGCAGCCCGATCTGGCCGACCCGGCGCTGGCCAAGGGCTTCACGGTGCCACGCCACGCGGTGCTGAGCAGCGAGGTGGCGCGCGGGCAGGGCACACGCTGTACTTTCCGCACGGCGCACGAGGTCACCATGTGGCCACTGGAGCTGGTCAATGTCCAGTACTTCAGCCACGCACCCGATCTGCCGCTGGCCCAGTTGCCCGTGGCACGCCAGGTGCGCGGCGGCCTGCGCCTGCGCTTGCGTGTGCAGGGCGGCCTGATGGCCCACCAGTTGCCGGTCGATGCGCTGTCCTTCTACATCAGCGCGCCCGATGAAACCGCCTTGCGCTTGCACGAACTGTTGACCACGGCCACCCTGGGCACCTGGTTGCCGGTGGACGCTGCGCAGGCGCGTGCCCAGTGGGCGCACGCCGACAGCCTGCAGCAGCAAGGCTTCGATGACGATCAGGCCTTGTTGCCCGAAACCCTGCGTGGCTTCTCTGGCCACCGCATGCTGCAGGAGTTCGCGGCCATGCCGCAGCGCCTGATGTTCGTGGAGCTGTCTCAACTGCGGCATCGCATGCAGCGCATCAAGGGCAACGAATTCGAGGTGGTCATCCTCCTGTCCAAGGGCGACGCGGCGCTGGAGTCGCTGGTCGATGCGGGCAGCCTGTCGCTGTACTGCACGCCGGCCATCAACCTTTTCCCCAAGCGCTTGGACCGCATCGCGCTGACCTCCTCGCAGGTGGAGCACCACGTGGTGCCTGACCGCACCCGCCCGCAGGACTTCGAGGTCTACAGCGTCGAGGCCATCACGGGTTACGGCACAGGCCGTGTTGCCGAGCAGGGCTTTCATCCTTTGTACGCGGCCTTTCACACCGAAGGCAGCGAGCACCCTGCCTACTACACGGTGCGCCGCGAGCCCCGCATGCTGTCGCAACGCCAGCGCGAGCAGGGCACACGTTCGTCCTACATCGGCAGCGAGGTTTTCGTTTCGCTGGTAGACCCGGCCAATGCGCCTTACCCCGAAGAGCTGCGCCAACTGGCGGTGTCGGCCATGGTCAGCAACCGCGATCTGCCCATGCTCCTGCCCGGCGCCGGCCAGCGTGATGCCAGCACCGGCTCGCAAGCCTGGGGGCTGGATGCCACCGGGCCCGTCAAGGGCGTGCAATGCCTGCGAGGGCCCACGCCCGTGGTGCAGCGCCTGGTGCGGGGCGATGTGGGCTGGTCCCTCATCAGCCAGCTCACGCTCAACTACCTGTCCATCGCCGGTGAAGACCCGCAGAAGGCCGCCGCGGCCCTGCGCAGCCTGCTGAGCCTGCACGGGCCCGAGGGCGATGCGGGCTGGCGCAAGCAGGTCGACAGCATCCGCGCGGTCACGGCGCGGCAGGTGGCGCGCCGTCTGCCCGGGCCGGGGCGCCTGGCCTTTGGATCGGGCGTGCAGATCGATCTGGAACTCGATGACATGGGCCTGCAAGGCACCAGCATCGTGCTGCTGGGCAGCGTGCTGGAGCACTTCTTTGCGCGCCACGCGGCCATCAACAGCTTCACCGAAACGCGCTTGCGCACCGCCTCGCGCGGCCTGGTCATGCAATGGGCGCCCCGCATGGGGCAGTCCGCCATCCTGTAAGGGGCCCGGGCCATGAGCACGTCCTTGCCCCCTTCATCCAGCGAGCCCCTGGACGACCTGGCCCCGCCTTCGGTGATGCTGCCCTCGCGCTCGCCCACCGCGGCCAGCTCGCATGATCAGGCGGCCTTGCAGCAACTGTGGGCCGAGCTGGCCCAGGCCCCTTATGCGCACGACCTGTTTCAGGTGCTGCGCCGCGTCCAGGCCCACAACCCCAATGTGCCGCGCCTGGGAGATGCCCTGCGCCCGCGTGATGAAGCCGTGCGCCTGGGGCAGGACCCCGAGCTGGCCTTCGCGCCGGCCAATCTGCACTCGTTCACGGCGGGTGAGGGCGCCCCGCCCCGCATCGGGCAACTGGGCTTTGGCCTGTTCGGCCCCATGGGCCCGATGCCCTTGCACCTGACCGAGTACGTGCGCGAGCGCGCCCGCGGCCATGGTGACCCGACCATGATGCGCTTTGCCGATGTCTTCCACCATCGTGCCGTGCTGCTGTTCTTCAAGGCCTGGGCGCAGTCCCGCCCCGTGGTGCACCGTGATCGCCCCTGGGACGACGATTTCTCGCGCTGGGTCAGCGCCCTGTTCGGCCAGGCCGGCAAGCCCTTTGCGCAACGCGATGTGCTGCCCGATGACGCCAAGCGCTTACATGCAGCCGCCTTGTCGCGCGGGCCGCGTAATGCCGAAGGCCTGGTCAAGATCCTCCAAAGCTACTTCGGCGTGAACGTGGCCCTGGATGCCTCGGTCGGCCATTGGCTGGACCTGCAGGACGAAGACCGCAGCCGCTTGCTGCCCAGCACCGCACCGGGGCGCAACACGGCCCTGGGGCAGCGCGCCGTGTTGGGCAAGCGCGTGTGGGATCGGCAGTCCAACTTCCGCCTGCGCATCGGGCCGCTCAGCTATGAGCAATACCAGCGCTTCCTGCCCGGCCAGCCGGCCCGCAAGGCCTTGCGCGACTGGCTGCGCCAGTATCTGGGCCTGAGCCTGTCGTGCGAGATGCAGCTGGTGCTGCAGGGCCACGAGGTGCCCCGCCTGCAGATCGGGCGGCGCAGCGCGCACCCCACCCCGTCCACCCCCCAGCCAGCCGCTATACCTGTTCGCGGCGGGCAACTGGGCCTGAACGCCTGGTTGGGCCGCCGTGGCCCACACCCAGATCGCGCGGACCTGCGCTTGCGGCTCGAAGCCCACACCCATTGAATTCAAGGAGATCCTCATGGCAGAAATCAGTCGCACCGCCCTGTTTGGCAAACTCAATCCGCTGGCCTACAAGGCCATCGAAGGCGCCACGGTCTTTTGCAAGTTGCGCGGCAACCCCTATGTCGAGCTGCAGCACTGGTTCGCGCAGATCCTCAACAACCAGGACTCCGACCTGCATCGCATCATCCGGCAGTACGAGCTGGACACCTCGGCCCTGACCTCCGACCTGACCGCCTCGCTGGACCGCCTGCCACGCGGCGCCTCGTCCATCACCGACCTGTCCACCTTCGTCGAGAACGCCGTCGAGCGCGCCTGGGTGTACGGCTCGCTGATGTTCAACGACCGCCAGGTGCGCACCGGCTACCTGGTCATCGGCATGCTCAAGACACCCACCTTGCGCAATGCCTTGATGGCGATCTCCAAACAGTTCGAGCGCATCAAGCTCGATGACCTGATCGACAACTTCGCCAGCTTCCTGGCCACCTCGCCCGAAGCAGCCCAAGGCGCCACCGAATCCGGCGGTGTGCCCGGTGAAGCCAGTGATGCCATTGCGCCTGCGGCCATGGGCAAGCAGGAAGCCCTCAAGCGCTTCACCAGCGACCTGACCGAGCAGGCCCGTGGCGGCAAGATGGACCCCATCGTGGGCCGCGACGACGAGATCCGCCAGGTGGTCGACATCCTGATGCGCCGCCGCCAGAACAACCCCATCCTGATCGGCGAAGCCGGTGTGGGCAAGACGGCCGTGGTCGAAGGTTTTGCCCAGCGCATCGCCCGTGGCGACGTGCCGCCCTCGCTCAAGGACGTGTCCCTGCTGACGCTGGACGTGGGCCTGCTGCAGGCCGGCGCCAGCATGAAGGGCGAGTTCGAGCAGCGCCTGCGCTCGGTCATCGACGAGGTGCAGGCCTCGCCCAAGCCCATCATCCTGTTCATCGACGAAACCCACACCCTGGTGGGCGCGGGCGGTGCCGCCGGCACGGGCGATGCGGCCAACCTGCTCAAGCCTGCCCTGGCCCGTGGCCAGTTGCGCACCATCGGCGCCACCACCTTTGCCGAGTACAAGAAGCACATCGAGAAAGACCCGGCACTGACCCGGCGCTTTCAGAGCATCACGGTCGACGAGCCCGACGAGCCCAAGGCCCTCTTGATGATGCGCGGCGTGGCCTCCACCATGGAGAAGCACCACAAGGTGCAGATCCTGGACGAGGCCCTGGAAGGCGCCGTCAAGCTCTCGCACCGCTACATCCCTGCGCGCCAGCTGCCCGACAAATCCGTCAGCCTGCTGGACACGGCCTGTGCCCGCGTGGCCGTGAGCCTGCACGCCACGCCCGCTGAAGTGGACGACAGCCGCAAGCGCATCGAAGCCCTGGAAACCGAGCTGGCCATCATCGGCCGCGAAAGCGCCATTGGCGTGGACACCGTGGCCCGCGAGGCCAACGTCCAGCAGATGCTGACCGAGGAACACGCCCGCCTGGACGAGCTGGACAAACGCTGGGAAGCCGAGAAGGCCCTGGTGAGCCGCCTGCTGGGCCTGCGTGCCAAGCTGCGCGGCGTGGTCGAGCCTGTAGAGGGCACCAGCAGCGCACTGGAAAAGAAGGTCGAACAGACGGGTGAACAGGCCGCCGCGGCCGAGCTGCACCCCACCTTGACCGAAGCCGAACGCGCCGACGCCATGGCCGAGCTCAAGGCCGTGCAGGCCGAGCTCACCGCCTTGCAAGGCGAGAACCCCCTGATCCTGCCCACCGTGGACTACCAGGCCGTGGCCAGCGTCGTGGGCGACTGGACGGGCATCCCCGTGGGCCGCATGGCCGCCAACGAGATCGAGACCATCCTCAACCTGCCCAAGGCCCTGGCACAGCGCGTGATCGGCCAGGACCACGCCATGGAGATGATCTCCAAGCGCATCCAGACCTCGCGTGCCGGCCTGGACAACCCCAACAAGCCCATCGGCGTGTTCATGCTGGCCGGCACCTCCGGCGTGGGCAAGACCGAGACCGCACTGGCCCTGGCCGAAGCCATGTATGGCGGCGAACAGAACCTCATCACCATCAACATGAGCGAGTACCAGGAGGCGCACACCGTGTCCACGCTCAAGGGCGCGCCTCCGGGCTACGTCGGTTATGGCGAGGGCGGGGTGCTGACCGAGGCCGTGCGCCGCAAGCCCTACAGCGTGGTGCTGCTCGATGAGGTCGAAAAAGCCCACCACGACGTGCACGAGATCTTCTTCCAGGTCTTCGACAAGGGCTGGATGGAAGACGGCGAAGGCCGCGTCATCGACTTCAAGAACACCCTGATCCTGCTGACTACCAACGTGGGCACCGAGACCATTGACGCGCTGTGTTCGGACCCCGAACTGCGCCCCGATCACGAAGGCATGGCCAAGGCCCTGCGCGCACCGCTGCTCAAGGTCTTCCCGCCGGCGCTGCTGGGCCGCATCGTGACCATTCCCTACTACCCGCTGACCGACGAGGTGCTGGGCCTGATCGCCAAGCTCCAGATCGGCCGTATCAAGAAGCGCGTCGAGCAGCGCTACAAGGTGCCCTTCACCTACACGGACGACGTCATCAAGCTCATCTTGTCGCGCTGCACCGAGACCGAATCCGGTGGCCGCATGATCGACGCGATCCTGACCAACACCATGCTGCCCGATGTGTCGCGCGCCTTCCTCAACCGCATGCTGGAAGGGCACCCCATTGACAGCGTCAGCGTGGACGCCAAGGACGGCCAGTTCGTCTACCACTTTGACTGAGTCGCGCAGCAGGAGTAGTTTTCATGGCGACATTCACTGTCTATTGCCACGGCACGGGCTTCAACAGCGTCAAGGGGCGTGAGAAGGGTGAGTTGGTGGCCTGGTTCCACGACCACACCGAGGGTGGGATGGCCCAGTTGCAAGGCTCGCTGGTCACGCCCGGCAGCTACATGATCAACGAAGGCCCGGGCCATGGTGGCTCGGGCGGCATCGCCCTGGCCCAGCAGGTCAACCCCATGACGGGCGACGCCAAGACCGATCGCACCTGGGGCCAGCGCCTCAACCCCTTCACCTCGCCCTCGTTCGCCGACCATGCCAAGGGCAATACCGGCGGCAAGACCAAGGTCGCCCCCGATCTCAAAGGCAAGCTCGCCGGGGCCGGCTGGGACGAGAACGTGCTGCGCACCGTCAACATCATCCAGGACCTGCAGTTCGAAAAAGGCCTGGGCATTGACCGCGTCAACCTGGTGGGCTGGAGCCGCGGCGCGGTGACCTGCATCCGCATTGCCCACAAGATGTACGAGGTGTTCGGCGACTCGATCGAGTGCAACATCTTCGGTGTGGACCCGGTGGCCGGCATGGACGCGGGCTTGAAGATGATCGACACGCAGGTGCTGCAGCCCAATGTGCGCCGCTATGTGGGCATCCTGGCCATGCACGAAATGCGCGAGAGCTTCAAACCGCAGGACTGGAGCCGCCTGGCGCTGGACCCACAGAACACCACGGCCATCTTGCTGCCCATGCCCGGCGTGCACAGCGCGCAGGTCATCCCCAGCAACCCGGTGGACTCGGCCTACATCACCCGCAACCTGGCTTGCGCGCTGCTGCGCGACTGGGGCAGCCGCATCAGCACCACGCCTTATGGCCACCTGAACACGCCGGCCGAGATGTGCGAGGCCTATGGCCGCCTGGTGCTGTCCCTGTCAGAGCACAGCAGCTACCAGACCAAGGGCATCGGCAACCGCGCCATGGGCCTGGGCCTGCGCCGTCGGGATTTTGCCAAGCATTCCAAGATGGACACCTACACGCGTGGTGGCAAGGAAAGCTACTGGATCAACGAGCACCACCGCGCCTGTTTCCGCGCCGCTTATGGCCCGGCTTACCAGGCCATCTTCGAGAGCACGGGCCACGGCCAGCGCTCGCTCAGCGAGGTCGACCCGCAGCTGTCGCGCGCCCTGGTCAACCGCCCCGCGACCAAGGCCTCGCTGATGGCCAAGGGCCTGCTGGTGGACTACCCCGCCTACCTCATCGAGCTGGGTGGCGGGCGTTACGCCAAGGACGTCGCCGCGATCGCCTGGCCCGATGCCTTCCCGCTGAACGCATGAGTTCGTCCGGATTCAGTCCTATCCCAGCATGATCAGCTACTACCAACTGGGCGCCGACAAGCGGCTCAATGAGATCGTGATGGCCGGCAGCCACGACGCCGGCATCACCAGCGGTGCATCCAACGTGCAGACGCAGGACCTCGACATCCGCGGCCAGGCCGAAGCCGGCGTGCGTGTGTTCGACCTGCGCATCGCCGCCCAAACCATCACGGGCATCGGCGGCAAGGACGCCATGCTGCGGTCCTTCCACGCCGATGGCATCCTCAAGAAGGACGAAACCAAGTCCCGCTTCGTGATGGACGTGGGCCGCCAGGAAGACATCACCCGCACCAAGCTGCGTGGCGGCGCCTTTGGCCTGGGGCTCACGCGCATGCTGGCCGAAGCCCGCGGCTTCGTGCAGGCCCACCCCGACGAGTTCCTGATCCTCAAGTTCGACAAGTGCAGCAACTGGGCACTGATCGCCGAGACCTGCGTCAACGACCTGGGCGCCTTCATCTACAAGGGCACCGGCAACCTCAATACCAAGACCCTGCGCGACCTGCGTGGCAAGGTCATCGTGCTGTTCACCTCCGACGGCATCATGGCCGTGCGCAAGCAGTTCCCCGTCAACAGCGGCATCCTGGGCATCCGCAACCTGTACGCCAAGGATGGCGGCAAGACCTACTTCCCGGCCTATGACGGCCTGCAGTATTTCGGCAAGGGCGGCACCTCGGTGGCCAAGCCTTTTGGCAAGGTCGGCCAGAACGAGCGCAAGCAGGCCAAGCTGATGAAGCAGGGTGGGGGCAGCAACCCCGACGTCATGGGCATGATGTACTGGACCAGCACCGGCATCCTGGAGAGCATCAAGGACCGCAATGACCTGATGTGGTCAGGCTCGAACGTGGCCGCGCTCAAGCGCATGTGGAAGAAGGGCCTGTCGGACGCCATCGACGCGCGCATCGCCAACCACGTGGACCCGACCGCCCATGCCTTCGGCAATGTGCTCAAGGCCTTCATGCCCAATATCGTGATGATCGACTTTGCCGATGCGAGCAAGTGCAAGACCATCTACGAGCTCAACCACGTGGCCGCCACGGCCCTGACCGACGCCGCCCGGGCGCTGGACGACGAAATCCAGCAGCTGCAGGCCAATTACGCCCAACTGCAGCAAAACGTCCGCCACCGCGGCGGCCGGCTTGCCTGAAACCGGCGCCGCCCTGGCGTGACTTTGGTCGCTTGGCCGATTTGACGCCTTGCGCTCCACTGGCGGGATGATCCGGGCTGCCATCAGCCCCCGCCAGAGGAGATTGCGCCCATGAACCAAGCCACCGCCCAGACCGACGCGTCGACCGGCGCCCCGAACAACGAGCCGAACAACGAACCGCAAGAGGTCACCTTCGACGACGCCCTGCAGATGGCGGTCCAGCTGCATCGCAACAACCAGCTCGAAGGCGCCGTGCAGCTCTACCAGCGCCTGCTGGACGCCGTGCCCGGTCACCCGGACGTGCTGCACCTCATGGGCATGGCCCGCCACCAGATGGGCCAGTCCGACGAGGGCGTGAGCCTGATCGAACGCGCCATCGAGGTCGAGCCCAATTACGCTGGTTACTTCAACAACCTGGGCAACATCTACATGGGCCGCGGCGAGGTGCTCAAGGCGCTGGGCGCCTACCAGCAGGCCGTCGAGCTGGACCGTGACAACGCCGACCTGCACAACAACCTGGGCGCGCTCTACAAGGCCCAGCGCCAGTTCGACGAGGCCCACGCGTCTTACGAGCGCGCCATGCAGCTCAACCCGGCGCACGTCAGTGCCCACAACAACATGGGCCTGCTGTACGCCGAAAAGGGCGACCGCACCGGCGCCATCACCTACTACATCAAGGCGCTGGAGCTGCTGCCCGGTGATTCTTCCGCGCGCCGCCTGCTGGGCACCACCTACTACGCCATGGGCCGCATTGCCGACGCCGGCGAGGTCTACCGCCAGTGGCTGGAGCAAGAGCCCGAACACCCCACGGCGCGCCACATGTACGCCGCCTGCACCGGCCAGGGCGTGCCCGAGCGCGCCCCGGACGACTATGTCGAGCAGGCCTTCGACCACTTTGCCGAGAGCTTCGAGTCGGTGCTCAACGAGCGCCTGAACTACCAGGCTCCCCAGCTGTGCGCCGACATGCTGGCCCGCCACCTGCCGCCGCCCCAGCACCAGTTCGTGATGCTGGACGCCGGTTGCGGCACCGGCCTGTGCGGACCCCTGATGGCCCCCTGGGCCAAGGCGCTGGCCGGCGTGGACCTGTCCAAAGGCATGCTGGATCGCGCCCAGACCAAGGGCGTCTACAGCGACCTGTACAAGGCCGAGCTGACCGAGTTCCTGACGCTCTCGCCCCGCCAGTGGGACGTGGTGCTGTCGGCCGACACCCTGTGTTACTTCGGTGACCTGGGCAAGGTCATCCAGGAGGCGGCGACCTCGCTCAAGCCGGGCGGCACCCTGATCTTCACGGTGGAAGCCCTGCCCGACGAGGCCGAGCTGGCGCACCAGATCCAGCCCCACGGCCGTTATGCCCACCACCAGCAGCACATCGTCGAGGTGCTGAGCGCCGCCGGCCTGAGCCTGCTGGACATGGACGGCGTCATCCTGCGCGAAGAGGGCGGCAAGTCGGTCAATGGCTGGCTGGTGGTGGCGCGGCAACTGGCCTGATGGCCGGCATCCAAGGTGCGGCAGGCGGGTGACTTTGGTCGCTTTGCCTGGCTGCCCGACTGAGGTCCACTAAGGCACCATGGCGACCCAAGCACCCATCACGCTCAGCTCCCCCCTGCCCGCAGCCGACCTGTTCCTCGAATCGATGAACGTGTCGGAGGGCTTGAGTCAGCTGGGCGGCATGCAGCTCAACCTGTTGAGCGAAAAATCCACCCTGGCCCCCAAGGACCTGCTGGGCAAACCCGTGACCGTCACCCTGCACCTGCAGGATGACGAAAAGCGCTTTTTCCACGGTTACGTCACCCGCTTCGGCCTGGGCACGCCCCGTGGCCGCTACTTTGCCTACCAGGCCGAGGTCCGCCCCTGGTTGTGGTTCCTCACTCGCACCAGCGATTGCCGCATCTTCCAGGAGATGTCCGTCCCCGACATCGTCAAGAAGGTGTTCGACGACCACGCCAGCGTGGCCCAGGTCAAGCTCAAGCTGTTCCGCAGCTACCGCCCCTGGACGTATTGCGTGCAGTACCGCGAAAGCGATTTCCAGTTCGTCACCCGCCTGCTCGAGCGCGAGGGCATTTACTGGTACTTCGAGCACACCGACGGCAAGCACGAACTGGTGCTGATGGACTCGCTCAGCGCCCATGACCCCATCACCGGCGCCAGCACCGTTCGCTACATCGAAGACCCCAGCAACGCGCCGCCGGACCAGGAATACATCTCGAACTGGACCTTCAGCCAGGAGGTCAAGACCGGCAAGATGGTGCTGACCAGCTACGACTTCGAGCGCCCCTCGACCTCGCTGCAGGTCGACGCCAGCCTGAGCCGCTCGCACGACCAGGCATCGGCAGAGCGTTTTGATTTCCAGGGCGACTACATCCAGTCGGCCGATGGCAAGCAGTTCGCCGAAGACTGGCTTGACGAGGTCCAGGCCCGCCATCACCGCCTGGAGGGGGCGGGCAATGCCATGGGCCTGGAGGCCGGCCGCACCTTCACCCTGGCCAAACACCCGCGTGAAGACCAGAACGCCCAGTACCTGCTGACCAGCGTGAAGATCCAGGCCCAGGTGGCCGTGTTCGACGCAGGCGAGAGCGGCAGCCAGTACAAGGTCAGCTTCGAGGCCATCCCCGCATCCCAGCAGTTCCGCCCACCGCGCCACACGCCCAAGCCCTTTGTGCAGGGCCCGCAGACGGCGGTGGTGGTCGGCCCCGGTGGAGAGGAAATCTTCACCGACAAGTACGGCCGCGTCAAAGTGCAGTTCCACTGGGATCGGCTGGGCCAGAAGGATGAGAAGAGTTCGTGCTGGGTGCGTGTGTCACAGCCCTGGGCCGGCCAGAACTTCGGCTTTGTGCACATCCCGCGCATCGGCCAGGAGGTGGTGGTCGACTTCCTCGAAGGCGACCCGGATCAGCCCTTGATCACCGGCCGCATCTACAACGCGCAGCAGATGCCCCCGTGGGATCTGCCTGCCAACGCCACGCAGTCCGGCGTGCTCTCGCGCTCGTCCAAGGGTGGCGCCTACGGCAATGCCAATGCCCTGCGCTTCGAGGACAAGAAGGGCAGCGAGCAGGTCTGGCTGCATGCCGAGAAGAACCAGGACATCGAGGTCGAGAACGACGAGACCCATTGGGTGGGCCACGACCGCACCAAGACCATCGACAACGACGAGACTGTGCACGTCAAGCACGACCGTACCGAGACGGTGGACAACAACGAGACGATCACCATCGGTGTGGACCGCAAGGAAAAGGTCGGCAGCAACGAGACGATCGACATCGGCGCCAACCGCACGGAAACCGTGGGGGCCAACGAGAAGATCACCATTGCAGCCAACCGCACCGAATCGGTCGGCGCCAACGAGTCGATCACCATTGCTGCGAACCGCAGCATCACCGTGGGCAGCAGCGAAACGGCCACCGTGGCCATGCAGCGCACGCACACGGTCGGCATCAACGAGACCATCGCCATTGGTGCGGCGCAGGAAGTGGCCATTGGTGCCGCGCAGTCCATCAACGTGGGCGCCAACCAGTCGACCAATGTGGGTGCGAGCCAGAGCCTCAATGTGGGCTCGGGCCAGACCATCAGTGTGGGCGCGGATCAGAAGACCACGGTGGGTGGGGCCCAGAACGTCAGCGTGGGCAAGGCGCGCAGCACATCGGTGGCCGAAGACGACTCGCTCAAGGCGGGCAAGAACGTCGTCATTGATGCCGGCGATTCGGTCACCATCAAGACGGGCAGTGCCAGCATCACGATGAAGAAGGACGGCACGATCACCATCAAGGGCAAGGACATCACCATCGATGGCAGCGGCAAGATCAATGTCAAAGCCAGCAGCGACGTGGTGATCAAGGGCTCCAAGGTGGGCGTTAACTGAAACCCACGGGGCAAGCAACCATGAACGCGATGACCGACCCCTTCATGTCGCAGGAGTCTTTGGCGCCCTTGACGCAGTCAGCGTCTCGCGACGCCGACTTCAGCCGCCTGGAGCAACGCCCCGCCACCCTGGCTGCCACTGGCCACGTGACGCCCGCTGAACCTATCCTTGCGCCTGCCGTGGGGCGACTGCAAGGCTTTGACCTGTTGGATCAGCCTCTCGTGACCGGGCTGGCAGCCTTGCCTGGCGAGGTGCTGGTCGCCCGTGCGGCCACACCGCTTCGCCATGGCATGGTTGGCCATGAAGTGGTCGTCTGGTTCGAGAACGGTGATCCGCGGAAACCCATCATCATGGGGGTGCTGCAACTCGGGCCATTGCAAGAGACGCCCGCCGTGCAAAACACGCAGGACGCACCGGGCTTGCAGGTGCTCGCCGATGGCGAGCGCCACACCATCCAGGCCGAGCGCGAGATCGTCCTGCGCTGTGGCGATGCCAGCATCACCCTGACCCGCGCAGGCAAGGTCATCATTCAAGGCAACTACATCTTGAGCCGCTCGACCGGCTACAACAAGATCAAGGGTGCCGCCATCGACATCAACTGAGCGGGCGATCGGCTGGCTATGTGGCAGATCGAGAACCGCACCCCCTTTGCCGCCGAACGAGGCTGGGTGCGTGACCGCGACGGTGCGGAAGTGTGGCTGGTGGCCGTGAAGGCCACCTTCGACATCCTTCCTGACGGCGGCACCGTGCCCAGCTCGGTGCAACCACCCGTGTTGCGCGTGGCCGAGCACCACGGCGAGCCAGGGCACAGCAGCATCAAGTACGAAGCCGATCTGGTGCTGACCAAACGCACCACCGACATCATCGTGGTGGGCCATGCGCATGCGCCGGGCGGTGTGCCAGTCAAGGAGCTTGACGTGGGCTTCAAGGTCGGCCCTGTGCAGAAGATGCTGCGCGTGTTCGGGGATCGGCACTGGGGTGCCTTCGGGGCCACTGGCGCGGAGCCCTTCGTGAAGATGCCGCTGGTCTATGAACGGGCCTATGGCGGCGTGGATCGCCAGTCCGGCAGCCCCGACAAGGACTGGGAGTGGCGCAACCCCGTGGGTACCGGTTTCGCTGTGTCGGGCGGCAACGCCACCGGGCTGGCCCTGCCCAACGTGGAGCATCCCGACGACCTGATCGGCTCGTGGCGCGACCGACCGGCCCCGGCCGGATTTGGTGTGGTGGCCAGCCATTGGCAGCCGCGTGCGGGATGGGCTGGTACGTATGACGAGCGCTGGATGAAGACCCGGCAGCCCTTGCTGGCCGAAGACCTGGACGATCGGTTCTTTCAGTGTGCGCCAGCCGACCAGCAGGCGCCAGATTTCCTGCTGGGTGGCGAGCCCGTGGTGCTCTTGCGCATGGCGCCCGGCGGCGGTGACTTGCGCTTTAACCTGCCTCGTCTTCACCTGGGCTTCGAGACCCGGTTCACCGATGGCAGTCGCGAGATCCACAAGCAGCGGCGCCTTCACACCGTGATTCTCGAGCCCGACTTCCCGCGCGTGTCCTTGGTCTGGCACACCGCCTTGCCGTGCCACTTCAAGGTTCAGAAGCTGGAGCGTACCGTCGTGACTTTGAAGACCTCGCTGAATGCCGCGCAGCCTGCAGGTGCCGAGGCCATGGTGGACGGATCCTGATCATGAGTGAGGCCGTCTACATCGTCGCCATGGGCGCCCGCACTCCGCTGGGCAACGACGCCTGGTCCACGGCAGCGGCTGTGCGCGCGGGCATCAGCGCCTTCTCGCAGCACCCTTACATGATCGACACGGCGGGCCAGCCCATGCGCGTGTCGATGTCACCTTCGATTGATCCAGCCCTGCAAGGCGTGCAACGGTTGGAGGCTTTGTTGTATCCGGCGATCGAACAGGCTCTTCGACCGCTGTCGACCGGTGGCCATCCAGCACCGCGCATGGCGCTGGCGCTGGCGGTGTCTTCCCCGCGTGCGGGCGTTTCTGCGCAATGGCCGCAGCAACTGCTGCAAGGCATCCAACAACGGCATGCGAGGCAGTTTCAGGCGGCTGCGGTGTTTGCGGCGGGGCATGCCTCGGCGCTGTTGGGCGTGAACGCGGCCTGCGCCAAGCTGCGCCAGGGCGAGTTGGATGCTTGCCTTGTGGCAGGCGTGGACAGCCATCTCGAACCGGAGACGCTCGAAGCCCTGGAGGCCGATGACCAGCTCCATGGTGCTGGCCCCTTGAACAACGCATGGGGTTTCATTCCCGGCGAAGCAGGCGCTGCCATCCTGCTGATGCGCGAGTCCGTGGCCCGCGAGCGCGGGCTGGTGCCATTGGCCACCGTGCTTGGCACCGGCGTGGCCAGCGAACCCAAGCGGATCAAGACGGAGACGGTCTGTCTGGGCGAAGGGTTGACGCTCGCTTGTGGTCAGGCGTTGACGGCACTGCCCGCGGGGTATCGGGTCAGCGACATCTATTGCGACATGAATGGCGAACCCTACCGCGCCGACGAGTACGGGTTCACGGCTTTGCGTCTCAAGGAGCATTTTGAATCGGCCAGCGATTTCGTGGCTCCGGCAGATTGCTGGGGCGACTTGGCTGCTGCCGGCGGCGTGTTGCACCTGATCCTGGCCTGTGCCGCCAATACCAAACGGTATGCGCGCGGGCCGCTGGCCTTTGTCTGGGCCAGCTCTGAAGGTGGCGAGCGGGCCGCCGTGTTGATGGCGGCCGCACAGACCGTGCAACAACAGGCTGCCTGACAACCGACCAGGGAGCGATCTGATGCCAGTCACGGTCAAGGTCAACGGTACGGTCAACTCCCTCGTCCACAAGGGCAGCAACCATTTCTCGATGGCGACGATACCCGACGTGTGCAAGACACCGTCGCCGGGCGGCCCCATCCCGCTGCCTTACCCGAACGTGTCCATGTCCAACAGCCTGGCCAAGGGCACGACGACCGTGAAGGCCGACGGCGGCAACATGATCGCCGTCAAGGGCTCGGAGTTCTCCATGAGCCAGGGCGACGAGCCCGGCACGGCGGGGGGGGTCAAGTCCAGCACCTTCAAGAAGGAGTCCACCTGGATCCTCTACTCCTTCGACGTGAAGATGGACGGCAAGAACGCCTGCCGGCTCACCGACAAGAAGTTCCAGAACCATGAGAACACGGTCGACATGATGGGCGCGGGTGGTGCACCGGTGCCCATCACCGCTGCGGAAAAAGCCTTGCAGAAGATGGTGTGCGATTGTGATGACGAGGAAGACAAGAAGACACCCAACGAAACCGATTGCATGGCGCTGGGCGATCGCAAGCACGCGTGCGTCGACAAGAAGATCCAGAAGCACAATGAGCAGGGCAAGAAGCCGACCTTGGGCAACGAGGCCGGCTGGACGGCCGACAACCCGCCTGTGATGATCCCCTTCGAGCGCAAGCAGACCTTTCGCTCGGTGCGGCGCGGTACGGACTGGCCCGATGCCGTGTCCTTCGACGCCAATGGCGATCCGGAGCAAATCTTTGACTTCAAGTTCAAGTGCCCGTCGTCCACCTACCCGGGCGAGCCGGCCTGGGGGCGCAAGCGCGACGGGACCTCGCAGAAGACGGCATACCAGAATCTCACGCGGCGCTGGGGGAAGGATCCAAAGCGGTTTCCGCCCCGTAAGATATCTAACACCAACTGCTGACAGACGCAGTCAAAAGACAAGGGACGGCGAGCCTGACCATGAACCTCGATCACTTGATCGCCAAAACTCGCAAAGGCTATTGCCTGGCCAGGCCAACGCTGAGCGTGTTCCTTTACAGTGACATGCCGGTGCACCAGCTTGGGCCCCATGCGGCCGCTGCCATTGAGGCCTACATCCAGTTCATCGGCGCCGATGTGCTCAAGGTCTGCGTGGGCAACAACGGCGAGTTGCGCCCGTTGACGGCGCGCAAGGTGGCCAAGGACCTGAAGCAGTTGCGCCAGTTTCCCGCCGAGCTGGCAGCGGCCTGGATCGAGTACGACGCCGATCCCCAGGGCTGGGTGGGCGATTTCGGGCTGCTGCTGTATGCGACGAATTTTGCCGTGGTCGAGCATGGCCCGAGCAGCGACAACCTGCTGCGGCTCGACTTCCCGGCGGCCTTCGCCGAGCAGATTGGCATCGATGCCTTCATCGATTTCCTGCTGCGCCTGGTGAAGTTGTTCCCCATCGAATCAGGCAATGCGGGCTTGACCTTCAAGCGCACCTCCTGGACGGAGGGGACGGCCACGGAACACGTCAACCGACTGCTGCCGCGCTATCTGGCTTTCGACCCGTGCTACCAGGACGTCCAGCAGGATCTTCGGGGCCGCACGACCTGGGCGCACTGGATCAACCTGTTGGGCGCTGGCCTGGCCCAGGGGTTGGGCGGCACGGCCCGCATCGCCGCGGCGCTGCCAGGTGCAGACGTGCGCGAACTCCCCGGCGGCGGCTGCTTCATCCGCAACGCCATGCGGCCACCGGTGGGTGACGTCAACCGGCAAGCGCCGGACATCGGGCTGATGCCAGCTTGCGCGCGCCTGCTCCAGCCCACCCGCGTGCGCCTGACAGGCCTGGGTGATCCGGAGTTCGAGCCGGAACCCTGGCTGGCCCGCTTTGACGCCATGCCGGCACGTGACTGGAATCCCGCATGACCGTGGCGCCACCCTTTCCCGTGCGGCTGACGCAGGTGGTGGCGCCTGGTCTGATGGAGGCGCATGTTCATTTCGTGGCGCCACATGCTGTCACCCCCGAGACGATGCAGGCGCTGGCCGGGCTGGCCTCGGCTTTTGCCGTGTTCGGGCATTGGGGTGGGTTCGCCGGCAGTCGTTTGAAGCCTGGGCCGGGCGGCTTCACACTGACCTCCCTTGTGCCAGCTGCCGACGGCAGCTGGCCCTTGCGCTTCACCGATGTCCACGCCGACCCGGGCGTGCTGGGCGTGTTGCTCAAGGCCCTGAGCCGCTTCAGCCTGGATCTGTCCACCATCGAGGCCGTCCACTGCGTGGCCGACGAAGCTTTCGATGCGCAGGGTAATGCGCCATCCAGCTTGGCGCCGCCGCCATTTCCGGTCGAGGACTGGCGTGAGGGCAACCGTTCGATGGTCCTGGAGATCGAGCTTGCCGAACCCACCACACCCGAGTCGCGCCGCCTTGTCAGCGAAGTCTGGGCCGCATGGGCGACGCTGGGTCAATTGGGCGCTTTCAGCGCCGACGACACAGGGTTGGCTTCGGCACAGGTGCTCGTCACCGAACCGCCGCTGTCGCTGGAGGGCGAAATGCGCTTCTTTCACGAACGGCTTCGCATGAGCAGGGCCGGCACACAGTGCCTGGTCAACGCCCTGCACGGCCTGCACGGACGGGCCGTGCACATCGAGGGGGTTGTCCTGGCCTGATGTCTGGTGATGCAGGGCCTCGTGAGTGACCTTCGTTCATTGCCCATTCCAGGGCGCTACGCCACCATGCGCCTTGCATCCCGCCCTCGTGGCGGGCTCGTTTTACTGATCGCACCATCACCAGCAGTCCACCATGCCGGTCACAGTCAAAGTCAACGGCGTCTTCAACTCACTCGTGCACAAGGGCAGCAATGGCATCTCCACGGCCACGGTGCCCGACGTGTGCAAGACGCCGTCGCCTGCCGGGCCGGTGCCGATCCCGTATCCCAATATTTCGCAGTCGGCCATGCTGGCCAAGGGCTCGACCACGGTCAAGGCCGATGGCGGCATGATGATCGCGATCAAGGGCTCGGAGTTCTCGCTGTCCAACGGCGACAACCCGGGCGTGGCCGGCGGGGTCAAGTCGAGCACCTTCATGAAGGAGTCGACCTGGTTGCTCTATTCGATGGACGTGAAGATGGACGGCGCCAACGCCTGCCGCTTCATGGACAAGAAGCTGCACAACCACGAAAACACCGTCAACACGGCGGGCGAACTGCAAGCGCCTGTGCCCATGGTGCCGTCCATGGGCATGGGCCAAAGCGACAAGCCCTGCCCGCATGGCAGCGGTGTGGGCAACCCTGTCAACCCCTTGCTGGGCGCCAAGGTACTGGGCGATGAGCAGGACTTGGACTTTGAATGGCCAGGCGTGTTGCCGCTGGCCTGGCAGCGCACCTACCTGTCATCCAATGAACGCCAGGGCTGGCTGGGGCAGGGCTGGGGCTGCCCACTTGACCTGGACCTTCGCGTGCAGCCCGAGGTTGTCGTCTTCATCGACACCTGGGGCGGGCGCGTGCCTTATCCGCCGCTGGACGTGGGGCAGAGCTGGACCTCACCGGCCGATGCTGCGGTGTTCGCCCGCCCGGATGAGCACACCTATGCGCTGACGCTGCCCGGCGGTCTGCGCCATACCTTTCGCGATGGGCCGCATGGCTGGCAACTGGGCGAGTTGACGGATCGCAACGGCGAGTTTTTGCGCATCACGCGCGATGCGCAAGGGCGCGTCAGCCGTGTCGACAACAGTGCAGGGCGTCGCCTGCACTTCGAGTTCTCGCCTCAAGGCTTGCTGCTGTGTATCCGGGAGCCGCGAGAGGGCGGGGAGCCCATCCAGTGGGTGCGCTACGAATACAACCTCGCGGGTGACCTGACCGCCGTCTTCAACGGGGCCGACCAGCGTGTGCGCGGCTTCGGCTGGCGTGCGCACATGCTGGTGGAACACGTCAACGCCGCGGGCCTGATCTGCCGCTACGAATACGACCGCGAGGCGCCCGATGGCCGCGTGCTGTTGCAGACCGATTCGCTGGGCCGCCGCTGGCGCTTCGACTACCACCCGGGCCACACCCTGGTCACCGATGTGCGCGGCGCTGTGCAGCGCTTCGACTTCGACCGCATGGGGCGCCTGATTGGCTGGACCGACGCCCTGGGCCGCCGCACGCGCCGCTACCTGGACGGCTTCGGGCGGCTGACGGTGCTGGAGTCACCCGCCAAGGCCCGCTCCACCTACGAATACGACGACCAGGGGCGCCTGACCACCTTGACCTGGCCCGATGGCACGCAGCAGGCCATGGAGTGGGACGCGGCCACCGGCCTGCGTACCGCCGTCACGGACGAGGCGGGCCAGCGCACCGGCTTCGGGTACGACGAGCGCGGCAACCTGATCACCTACCAGGAGGCAGACGGCACGGCCACCCTTTTCGAGCGCGACGCGCGTGGCCTGGCGGTGAAGATCGTCAACGCCAAGGAGTCCGCTTCGCTGCTGACCTGGACGAAGGACGGCCAACTGGCCAGCTACACCGACTGCTCCGGCCAGCGTACCGCCTACACCTATGACGAGACCGGCCGGCTCACCTCGATGGTGAACGCGCTGGGCGAGACCACCCGCTACGCCTACGATGCGGCCGGGCACCTGGTCGAGATCACGCAACCCGGCGGCCACGTCGAGCACTACCAGCACGACCTGATGGGGCGCCTCGTGGTGTTCCGCGATGCGGCGGGCCTGACCACCCGCTACGAATGGGCGCCCGACGGCCAGCTCGCCAGTCGGGTCGACACGGGCGGGCGCATGTGGCGCCACGAGTACGACGCCGCCCGCCGGCTGATCGCGCTTGTCAACGAGCAGGGCCGGCGCTACACCTACGAATACGACCAGGCCGACCGCCTCGTCGCCGAGACCAACTTCCACGGCCAGACCGTCCGTTACGAGCTCGATGCCGATGGCCATACCGTGCGCCAGACCGAATGCCCGGACAGCGAAGAGCGCATCGTCACCGACATGGAGCGCGACATCCGCGGACGCCTCAAGCGCCGCGTGCTGTCAGTTGGCGGCGCGGTGCGTCAGGTGTCGGTTTACCGGCATGATGAACTGGGCCGGCTCGTTGAAGGCATCGACGAGAACTCGCGCGTGAGCTTCACCTACGATGCCCTGGGCCGGGTCACCTCCGAAACCGCCTTGCTCAAGACGCCGGATGGCGGGCGCCGTACCATCGCGCTGCAACACGAGATCGACCCGCTGGGCCAGCGCGCCGCCACGGTGCTGCCCGATGGCCGCAAGCTGGCCTATCTCAGCTATGGCTCGGGCCACCTGCACCAGATCAACATCGACGGCCAGGTCATCACCGACATGGAGCGAGATGAACTGCACCGCGAGCGCAGCCGCACGCAAGGCGCGCTCACCAGCCGCCTGAGCTGGGACGAGGCTGGCCGGTGGTCGACGCGTCTGACCGACACCGACGGCGAACTCCGTCGCCGCGAAGCCTTTGAGTTCGATCCCGTGGGGCGCCTGACGCACCATGAACTCGATGGTGTCACCGACCAAGGTGCCGATCGCGCTGACCGCGCAGAGAGCAGCTTCCGCTACGACGAACTGGGCCGGTTGCGCGAGGTGCAGACGCAAGGCGAAGGCGTGCCTTGTCCCAAGGTGGCCGGGGCAGCCGGCCTGCGCTATGCCTTCGATGCGCATGGCCGCGTCACCAGCAAGACCTGGCCCAACGGTGATCACATCGACCTGGCCTGGGATGCGGAGCACCGCCTGCGCCGCGCGTGCGTCCAGCGTGGTGGCCATACCCAGGAGACCGAGTACCACTACGATGTTTTCGGCCGTCGCATCGCCAAGACGGGCGGTGAGGGCCGCGCGCAAGATTTCCTGTGGGACGGCAACCGGCTGCTGGGCCAGTCCATGGCCGACGGCACGGCGCTGTTCGTCTACGACAAGCCGGACAGCTACACGCCGCTGGCCCAGCTGGCCACGCGACCCGGCCAGGCACCCGACATCCGCCACTACCAGGTTGATCACATCGGTACGCCCTTGCTGCTGAGCGACGATCAAGGCCGCGTGACCTGGCGCAGCGGCGGCCCTGGTGATGGCGTTGACCAACCATTGCGCCATCCCGGTCAGATGCACGATGCCGAGTCCGGCTTGCACTACAACCGCTTCCGCTACTACGATCCGGACTCCGGTTACTATCTCTCCCAAGACCCCATCGGTCTGGCCGGTGGCGAGCATGTGTACCTGTATGCCAACGGCGACCCGGTCAACTTGGCCGACCCGCTGGGCCTGATGGTGACGGACCCGGTCGCCCAGGCCGAGTACAAGGCATACAAGGCGCGCTGCTCCCAGTCCGCGCCGCCGGGCCTTGATCTGTGTGCCCGCAAGCGCTTCGAGTTGTCGCGCAACACCGATTGCCGTGACATGCGTCAGGCCTGGGACGACAAGTGGTTGCCGGGACGTCACCAGCAGGCCATCAACGAACTGGACGCCAGCGTCAAGAAGTTGACCAGCTGGGTTGCCAAGAATTGCCCTTGATCTTGCCTGTGACACTGACATGCCCCGAGACGAACCCCAGCCCGCGACCGAGCACCCGCAAATGACCGAGATGACAGCCCAAGACGTCCTGGCCCGCTACCTGGAAGAGGCCTTGCCCGATTTCGCGGACTTGCCCTCGCTGGACGTCAACCAGCGTGGACGGTTCGAGAGCTGCCCGCTGCACATCGCCGCCACGCGTGGCAGCGCCGAGGAAGTGCAGGCCTTGCTGCGAGGCGGGGCGGACGTGCGTGCCGTCGGCGACATGGGTAACCTGGCCTTGCATGACGCCATCGATGCAGGGAGTTTGCCTGCCGTTCAGCTTTTGCTGGACGCAGGCTCGCCGCTGGACGTGAGCAATGAGTTTGGCCAGACGCCGCTGGCATTGGGCTTGGCATCCGACGATGAGGCCATCCGCCGGCTGTTCGAGGCCCAAGCCGCTCGCGCGGGTGGCTGACCTCAACAAAGCACAGGAAGGCGATCACGTGGCCAGCAACGCATCTGCATTTCCCGGTAGTACCGGCACCGGCACGGCGCCCGCCGTGCTGCTGCCCATCGTTCAGCAGCATGTGGACGAAGTGGCCATGCTGCGCCACGTCCGCAGCACGCTGCTGACTTCCAACCAGCCCCTGCATGCCCTGCGGCGGCTGGACGAACGCATGGCCGCCCACCTGGACGGCATCGGCGTGGCCGGTGAGGCGGGCGTTGCCCTGCTGGATGCGGCGCTGGAAGGCGCTTCCGTCGGCGCGGTGTTCGCGGCTGCGGTGCTGGCGCTGCAACGCCGCGACGCAGCAAGGCTGCTCAAGGTGGTCGAGCTCGCCAGCGCGGACCACCAGGCGGAGCGGGGCTTGCGTTCCGCGCTGGGCTGGGTCTCCGTGCAGGATCTGCAAGGCACCGTCCGGTCCTTGCTTGGCAGCCGTGTTGGCGTGCACCGAGCCTGGGGGCTGGCGGCCTGCGCCATGCACCGGGTGGACGCGGGCGCCGTTCTCCAGCAGGCCGCGGCAGATGCCGACGTTCGCGTGCGCGCGGCGGCCTGGCTGGTGGCCGGCAGCTTGGGGCGCCGCGATATGGCCACGGCGGCCCGCGATGTGTTGCGCCGGGCCGAGCCGGACGCATCCGGCCCTGCGGGAACGCCTTCAGACAGCGAACTGGAGAAGCAGGCGGCGGCCTGGGCCTTGACCCTGTGGCGCGACGGCGCCGACGAGCTGGTGCGCCGGCACCTGATGCGCGATGGCGCACCTCAGGGTACCGTGGGCGGGCGGTCCACCGATGCCGCGTGGCGCCTGGCGCTCATGGCCGCGCCCATGGACGTGGCCCAGCAAGAAGTCAAACAGCGTGCCGCCGCCGGGGCTGGCAAGGCGGCGACGCGGCAGCTGCTGCGCATGACCGGCTGGGTGGGTGACCCCCAGGTGGCGCCCTGGCTCATCCACCATATGCAGGACGATGCCCTGGCTCGCCTCGCTGGCGAAGCCTTCAGCCTCATCACTGGCGCAGACCTGGCGCTTCTTGATCTGGAACGCAAGCCGCCCGAGGGCGTCGAGGGCGCCCCCAACGACAACCCTGAAGACGAGAACGTGGCCATGGACGAAGACGACAGCCTGCCCTGGCCCGATCCAGCCAAGGTGCAGGCCTGGTGGCAGGCCAATGCACACCGCTTCGTGCCGGGGCGGCGCTACTTCGTTGGTGAGCTACCCAGCCCTGCACATTGCATTCACGTGCTCAAGACGCAGGGGCAGCGCCAGCGCGTCATGGCCGCGGAATACCTGTGCCTGCTACGCCCTGGCAGCCAGCTGTTTCCCGTGGCAGCACCAGCCTGGCGTCAAAGCCGCTGGCTGGCAGAAGAAGAGGCGGCCTTGTCATGAACATCCAACCCAATGTGGTGCTGCTGGTGGTCGGGGCAATCATGCTCGTGCTGGCCGTCAAAGATCTCGTCGTGCACCGCAGCCTGACGTCGGCGGGTAAGACCAGGTTGCTGGTGGCGCTGATTTTTGCGGCGGTGCTGGCCTGGAATCAGCTGCATCAACCTTGATATCGGGCTCAATTGCCGCCGGTGATGGTTTTGTAAATCGTGCCGATTCGGCTGGCTGCCCACAGCGTTTGCGGGTTGACGGCAGATACGGACACAGCGCCCTCACCGCCCAAGCCTTGCAATTGCCAGGACAGGGCGCCATCTCTGCTGCGCCACAGTCCTTGTGCCCCAGACACCCACAGGTTGCGGGCATCTGTGCTGGTGATGCTGCGCAGCCGTGCATCGGCGGGCCCTTGCCGTTGCATCCAAGTTTCACCGCCATCCTCACTGAGCAGCAGTGCAACGGGTGTGTCAATCGGGCTGAAAGGTGTGGATTCGCCCAGAAGCCAGATGACCTGCTTGCTCGGCGTGCTGATGTTATGCCAGCCGGTGGGTGGCGGATTGGGCGGCGACACCGTTTGCCAGTTGAGCCCGTCAGTGGTTCGCAGCAGGAACCACACACCTGGCGTTTGAATATTCGGGCCCAGTGCCCAGGCGGTGTGGGCATCCACGCCCTTGATGAGCTGGACATGGGCGTTGCCTGGCGTGTTTTGCGTGATCCAACTGGCGCCGCCATCCGTGGTTTTGACGATCTTGCCACCTGTGCCACCGCCCCAGACCAGGTCGGCCCCCAGGGCATCAATGGTCATCAGGCTACCAGGGGCCGCAGGGGGTGCTGACCAGGTCGTGCCGTCCGTGGTCTTGAGCAGCCCTTGTTCCATGGGCAAGGCCCAAGCGCTCGTTGCAGACACCGCGCTCATGCTCACAATCGGCACATGCGAGCCAATGCTGGCGTCGACCCAATCTCTACCGCCATTGTTGGTTCTGAGGACGGTGCCCAGATCACCTGCGGCCCAGGCGATCTGATCACTGATGGCCTTGATGACACTCAGTCCAGAGGGCAGCGCCGACGAACTGGCCACCTTTTGCAAGCTACCTGACGCGAGCCGATAGACGCTGCTGGAACCATAGACCCAAGCGACTTGCCCTTCCAACGTGGCCAGATCGAAAAAGCTCGGGGTGTCGGCACCATTGATGGCTTGCCAATGGGCCCCTCGGTCATTCGTAAACCATAAGACAGGCTGATCAGTGCCGCCTGAGGCGCGCACAACGCCCAGCAGCCAGGCTGAATCCGCACTGGTTGCAAGTACCCGGTTGATCTGTCGGGCGATGACATTGCTCGTGGGCAAACTCGTGGAGACGGCCCAGCTGGTGCCACCATCTTGGGACAGGTACACGACGCTGTTCGCATCTGCTGCCCAGACGATCTTGTCCGATGCGGCCGAGAGCGACTCTATGAAGATACCTTGGCCGACGGTGCTGCTCTGCCAGTGCGCGCCACCATCTGTCGTTCGCCGGATGGTGGCGCCTGCTCCCACCCAGGCGATATCGCGGCTGAACGCGGTCAGCGCCCCACCCTCCGGCCTGGGTGTGATCGGTGAGCCCGGCACAATGGTGTCGAGCATTGTCCAGGTCTGCCCGCCATCCGTGGTGCGCCAAGTTGATATGCCATTGGTGATCCAGGCGGTCTGGGGATCTATGGACACGATGTGCTTAAAACCGAAGGTGTCGTTGCCCTCGATGTTTTGCGCCGTCCAGCTGATGCCCCCATCGCTGGTCTTGATCACCGCATTGCCGTCGCCCGCAGCCCAGGCCGTGTTGCCTTGAAAGGCGCTGAGGTCATTCAGCCGTTGCGTGGTGGGCAAGGGCACGGCTCGCCAGCTCACGCCGCCGTCGACGCTCTTCAACAAGTGCCCCGCGCTGATGCCAAATTGGGTGAAGGCGGTAAGCGCCGCCGCGCGTGTGATGGTGGGGGTGATGTTTTGCGGGAACTGCCGACACCACCCTTGCGCGAAGCCCGTGCCACTGCAACTCAAGCCTGCGACCGTGGCCAGGGCCTCGGGGCCGACATGCACACTCATCCTGACCACGCCGCTTTGCCCCGTGTCATCAGTGCATTGCACCGTCACGGTCAAGACGGTGTCACTGCTGGTTGTATAGGTGTGGCTGACCTCGGCCTTGTCGAAGGCGCTGCTGCTGCCTTCGGTGCTGCCGTCGCCGAAATCCCACTTGTAGTGGCGCGAGCCCGTGCCGACGCAGTCGGCCTTGAAGGTCACCGGGTTGCCGGGCCAGGTCTCCTGCAGGCTGGCGCTTTGGGCGTTGACAGTGGGGGCGGGGTTCAATCGGTTGATGGACGACTCGCCACCGCCGCCGCCGCCACAGGCGATCAGGTTGAGGCTCAGCCCGGCACAGGCCAGCAGATGTCTTGTGGGATTGCGCCACCGATTGCAAGCCATGTTGCGCTCCTTGTCTGACGAATCAGAATGTGCCCAGCAGGCTGATGGTCAGACCCTGGGTGTTGTCGCGCAATTCATCGTGTGCATACACGGACACCGCACCACCGCCCGAGGGTTGGGATGACAGAGCGTAGTCACGGCTACGCACGCTTTGCGAGCGGTAGCCTATGGTCATGGTCAGACCGGTGTTGCCCTTGATCAAGGCGGGTGTGAACGCATAGGCCAGGCCGACTTCGCTGACGGTATAACTGGCGCTCCTTGTGCCTTGCCCGTCTGCATCGGCTCCTGGGAGCTTGAGGCTCAGGCGGCCCAGGCCCAGTGTGCCGTATAGCGCCCATCCTGCAGGCAGCGGCGCCGTGGCCGAGGCGCCCAGCACCGGGCCACGCCAGGTGAAGCGTCCGCCGGCTTCTTGGGTCAGCCGTTTGAAGCCTGCAGTCAAGGTGATGCCTGGCGTGGCTGCCCAGCCGGCATTGAGATCAAACTCGCTGCGTGAGGCAGAGATGGTGGTCACGGCGTTGTGCAGCGTGTAGTTGGTTTTGCTCATGACGCTGGTCGTGATGGACCAGGGGCCTTGTCGCACGCTGATGACCGGGATGAAGGCCAATGTCTGGTCGCTGGATACCGATTCGACCACTTGCAAGGCGCTGCCGCCAATCTGAACGCGGTTGATGTCCCAGCTGTCCCATTGGTTCAGCCAGGCTTTGGCGCCCACACTCACGTGCCATCGGTTGGCGTCTGCTTCATCCGTGGTCTGGGCGGGGCAACTGGCAGCGCCACACAGGCACGCGGTCGACAAGGCGAGGGTGAGTGTGTGATGCATGGTGTGTCCTACCTGTTGAATTGATGATTCAGAAAATGGCTGGAACAACGGGCTGCGCCGGCCGGGGGGCAGGGCTGCTTGCTGGCGAGCCTTGCTGGATTTTTTGTTCCAACATTTGGTTTTGGGCCCGCAAGCGAGTGAGCTCATGCTGATCCTCTCTTGAGGCACAGCCGGCAAAACAGAACTCGCCCGTGAACGACGAATAGACAAACGGCGTTTGCCCTTTTCGCGCCAGGCGTTGTGACTCCGCGCGAACGCCAGCACCCACGCGCTTGATCATGTCTTCGACGGTGATGCCCGGCGTTTCAATGTGGGCCAGCAGGTGTTTGGTGAGCAGGCCGTTGCGCCCGTTGCCGTCCAGCGCGACGTCGTTGGCGCCCGTGGCATACAGCACGATGGTGCCGATCGGCGCATCGCGTATCGCCCCCAGCCCGTAGGCAATGGGCCCTGCTTGCTGGTTTTGAACGCTCAGCCCTCTGAGCAGATTCGGGCCGTTGTCGCCAGGTGTGGGTAATGAACCTGCGAAGGGGTCTTCCCGGCAGGCGTCCAGTGTGACCACATTGAAGGTATTGCCCTTGGACTTGATTTGGTCCAGCAAGTCCTGGACGTCGACCAGCTGCTGCGGAACGTCAGACATGTTGCGCACCGATGCACGGGTAGGCACGAGGTAGTTGTGCCCCTGAATCTGCACGGCATGGCCCGCGTAGTAGACCAGGCCGTGGCTGTCTGGCGTGAGCTGGGCGACAAACTCGGCGAATAACTTCAGTACGGTGGCGCGATCCGGGATGTCCGTGTGGCACAGCGTTTTGAAGTGCAGCCGTCGCAGGCTCTGGCACATATCCTGGGCATCATGAGCCGGGTTGTTCAGCGGCGTCATGCCTTCATAGCGCGCATTGCCCAACACCCATGCCAGCCGAGGGGGTGGGGTGTCTATTGGGGCAGCAATCGCGCTGATGGGGCGCAAGCATGTACACAGGGCGATCAGGCCGATCAATGAGACAAGATGCCGCCGCGCTGGCGCCAGGCAAATCATTGCACGCTCCGTGAACCATTGATTTTTGGATGCGCTGGGCAGCGAAGACCGCGCATGCGCCAGCAAAGCTGGGCAAGCTTGACGCAATCGAGGCAAATGTCACGTGACTTTGGTTAGTCGCATGGCCTGTATCAAGGCTGCGCGCATGACTTTCGTTGATTGACCAAGGTCAGCTGCCCCGACACCATTCGGATCATCGCCCCCACCCATTTCTATAACAGGGGCAGTCTGGAGCCTTCATGCACTTGCTCATCCGCGCCGTCAGCCTGGCTGGCCAGCCCTTGACGCAGGCGATTTCCGCTTACTTCGACGAGCGCGGCGGCACCATCGGCCGCTCCGACACGAACACCCTGGCACTGCCCGATCCGGAGCGCCGCATCTCACGCCTGCAGGCCGAGGTCAGCCGCGGCCCCGAGGGCTGGCGCATCCTCAACGTGGGCAATGCCAACCCGATCTGGCACAACAACAAGCCCGTGCCACCTGGCGAGGGCGTGCTGCTGGACGAAAACGACGAGCTGCAGATCGGCACCTATGCCTTGCTGGTGAACTACTCGCAAAACGACGCCACGGCCCGCACCATCACCAAAGGCCGCGCAGCAGTGGATTCGCGCACGGTCATCGTCGGGTCGGGTCAAGAGCCGCGCACCGATCCCAGCCTGATGCGGGTGGCCGAGCATGGCACAGGGGTGCAGGCGCCGGTTGCGGCGCCTGCACCGCCGTCCTCCAACGCCTCGCCTTTTGCCGATCTGCTGGGAGGCCTCAGTGGGGCGTCGTCGGCCGCAGGCGCGCCGGTGGCACCCGCGTTTGTGCCTGCACCGTCTCCATCGCCGGCCTCTCCGTTCGCCGACCTGCTGGGCGGCTTTGGCTCCCCCGCGCCGGCCCCGGCGCCCTCTGCGCCCGCGCCCGCCACACCGGCACGCCTGCCGGATGATTTTGATCCCTTTGCCGACCTCCAGTCCGCCCCCACCCCATCGGGCCGGCCGGCTGCCGCGGCCAGCACTTGGGATCTGCCGCAAGCGCCCACGCCACCCGCCAGTGCCTCGCCTTTTGACCTGTCACCCGGTGCCAAGCCCTTGCCCGGCGACCTGGACCTGATGGGCTCGGTCGCGCCACCCGGTGCCCAGTCCATTGACCAGATGTTCGGGCTGGGTGGGGGCGCCTCGTCCGACCCGCTGGCGTCCTTCCTGAAAAAGACCGAACCGGCGGCACCTGCCCAGGCCGCAGCCGGCACGCCCATCAGCATGGACCCGCTGTCCTTGATCAAGCCCCGCGCTGACATCAGCACCTCGGCGCCAGACAAGCCGCCCGTCGATGCCGGATCGGCCTTCCCCGACGATGTGCCCGAGTTGCAGGCGGCCATGCCACTGCCACCCGTGGCCTCGCCCAAGCCCGCCGCGCCCCCCGAGCCGCTGGAGGCCTCCTTCTCCTTCATGCCGCCGCCCAAAGCGGCCGACAAGATCGCAGACAAGGCGCCAGGCAAGGCCGAGGCCAGCGGTGCCTCACCCTTTGCCGACCTGGGCCTGGGCACACCCGTCCGGTCCGGTGGCTTGCTCGACGACCTGGACCTGTCGCCCCAGACCGTGCCCAGCGTGCACGTCAAAAAGGCGATCGATGTGAGCGCGCCGGTGGGCCATGAACCCCTGGTCGAGCCCTTGCAGACCCAGCTGCCCATCCCGCAGACGGCCGTACCGCATGTCGAGGTCAAGGTGCCCGAGCCGGTGCCGGCCGTTGCACCCGCTCCCGCCACCGCTTCGGCACCTGCCGCAACGACCTCCGCCGCGCTCACCAACCCGGCCGCCAGCGCCGGTACGCAAGCCGACACGCAAGCGCTGTGGGCCGCTTTCTGCGAGGGCGCCGGCATCCACTTCACGCCACCGCAAGGCCTCAACCCCGATCTGATGCGCGTCATCGGCCAGTTGCTGCACCACACCGTGGACGGCAGCCTCAAGCTGGTGGCCGCCCGCGCCGCCACCAAGCAGGAGATGCGCGCCGAGGTCACCGTGATCCAGGCCCGTCGCAACAACCCCCTGAAGTTCTCGCCCGACACCGTGTCGGCCATGGAGCAGCTGCTGCAGCCGCCGCTGCGTGGCTTCATGTCCGGCCCCGAGGCCGTGGCCGACGCCATGGACGACCTGCTGGGCCACACTATCGGCACCATGGTGGGCATGCGCGCGGCCCTGGAGGGCGTGCTGGCCCGCTTCGAGCCCGATGCGCTGGAGGCCAAGCTCGTGGGCCGCAGCATGCTCGACAGCCTGCTGCCCATGAACCGCCGCGCCAAGCTATGGGAGCTCTACCTGCAGCACTACGACGCCGTCAAGGCCGAGGCGCAGGACGACTTCCACAACCTCTTTGGCCGTGCCTTCCTGCAAGCCTACGAAGAACAACTGGACCGCCTGGATGCCGAACGCCGCCAGACCGGCCGTGACCCAGCCAAACCTGCATGATGCACATTGAAGTAGCCAGCCGCAGCGAAGTCGGCCAGCGTTCGCACAACGAAGACGACTTTCGCCAAGGCACCTCTGGCACGCAGGTCTATGCCGTGCTGTCTGACGGCGCAGGCGGCCACAGCAATGGCGCCATGGCCTCGGACATCGTGGTGCGCACCGCCACCTTGCTGCTGCAGCGCGCCACCGTCTACAACCCCGCGGTGCTGGAGGCCTCCATCGAAGAGGCCAACGAGGTGCTCAACGCTGGCCAGGAGGGCTTCAAGAGCCACCAGCGCATGCACGCCACCGTGGTGGTCTTGTGGCTGGAGGCGCTAGAGGGCCTGGCCATGTGGGGCCATGTGGGTGACTCGCGCCTGTACCGCGTGCGCCAGGGTGTGGCCCAGCAACTCACCACGGACGACAGCGTCGTGCAGCACATGGTTGATGCCGGCTTCATCAAGCCGGAAGAAGCCCGCCACCACCCGCGCAAGAACCAGCTGCTGGCCGCGATGGGCAGCGAAGAAACGCCGCACGTGCACCTGACGCGCGAGCCACAGGCACTGATCGAGGGTGATGCCTTTTTGCTGTGCTCGGACGGCTGGTGGGACCAGCTCGAACCCGCCGACATCGAGCGCACCCTGCTGCAGGCCGGCAACCCCCAGCAGTGGCTGGACCAGATGGCCGAGCTGGTGGCGCAGCGCCAGGTGCCCAACCAGGACAACTACACTGCGGTGGCCGTCTGGGCGGGCAACCCCAGCGAGGTCACCCGCATCGGTCCATGATGGGCCTTGATGCCAGCCCATGACCCTGTCGATGACAAAAGTCGCTTCTCACCTCCAGGCCATCGCTCTACAGTGACGGCCGTCACCCCTTCAAGGACCTGTCCATGAACACGTCTTCCAACTTTTTCCTGATCCGTGCCTTGAGCGCCGTCGCCCTGCTGGCCAGCCTGAATCTGGCGCATGCCGAAGGCCCCACCCCCACCACCGTGCTCAAAGGCAAGGCCGTGACCGAGGGCAACCTCATCGACGCCCTGACGCCCGAAGAGCCCGTGGTCACGCGCTCCCTGCGCGTGCAGCGCGACACGCCTGGCCAGCAGGCCGCCCGCAAGCCCAGCGCCTCGCTGCTCATCACCTTCGAGACCAACTCCGCCGAGTTGACCCCGCAGGCCAAGAAGCAGCTGGACGTGGTGGCCGCCGCGCTGCGCAACAACAAGCTGGCCGAGTACGGCTTCAACGTCGAAGGCCATGCCGACCCGCGTGGCGCCCACGACAGCAACCTGAGCCTGTCGCAGCAGCGCGCCGAGAGCGTGCGCAACTACCTGATCACGGCGCATGCAATCGAGGCCAAGCGCCTGAAGGCCGTGGGCAAGGGTGATGCCGAGGTGCTCAACGCCAAGGACCCGGCCGCCGCCGAGAACCGCCGTGTCACCATCGTGACCGACGTCTCGAAGGACTGATCGCGCCAGCGGCCCCCGCGAAATCGGTGCGGGGGTGGTGTACGCTGCGCGGCTGTGAGAAAACACCATGCAGTCATCGTGATCGGTGGCGGCCCCGCCGGGTCGTCTGCAGCCCGCACCCTGGCCAGTCAGGGCGTGGACGTCGCCCTCATCGACAAGGCGGTGTTCCCCCGGGCCAAACTCTGCGGTGGCTTGCTCACGCTCAGAAGCCGCAAGCTCTTTGCCCGCATCTTCGGTGAAGCGGCCTGGGACCAGGCCTTCGAGTACGAGGCAGATGGCATCCGCCTGTTTCACCGGGACCGGTGCCTGAGCGAGGTGGGTGGCCACAGCGCGCTCTATTTCACCTGCCGTCGCGACTTCGACCACTACCTGCTTGGCCTGGCCCGAGAGCAGGGCACCACCTTGTACCTGGGCGATGGCCTGGCCGCGATCGACCTGGACCAGCAGGTGTGCCGCCTGCAGTCCGGCCAAGAGATCAGTTATGACCACCTCATTGGCGCCGATGGTGTCAACAGCACCGTGGCCCGTACCTTGTTTGGCGCGTCGTACGACCGCGAGAAGATCGCGTTCGCGCTGGAGATGGACGTGGACCGCGCGCTGTTGCAACGCGAGGTCAGGCAACCGGAGATCTACTTCGGCGTGGTGAAGTGGGGCTATGGCTGGGTGTTCCCCAAGCGGGACACGGTCACGGTGGGCGTGGGCGGCATCCAGGCCCGTAACCCGCAGATGAAGCAAGACTTCGAGGCCTTCCTGCGCAGCGTGTTCGGCACCATGCCGCCGGGCAAGATCAAGGGGCACCACATCCCCTTTGGCGATTACAAGCCGACGCCCGGCGCGGACAAGGTGCTGCTGGCCGGTGATGCTGCCGGCCTGGTGGAGCCCATCACCGGTGAGGGCATCGCCTTTGCCATGCGGAGCGGCTACTACGCCGCACAAGCGGTGCTGGAGGCGCAGGCCTCGGGCGGCCGTGTGCCCGCACTGACGGCCTACCAGCACCGCCACAAGGCCATCACGCAGGCACTGGACCACGCCAACCGCCTGCGCTACCTGATCTTTCCTCAGGTCTGCGAGCGCCTGCTGGTCAAGGCCCTGCCGCGCAGCACACAGGTCACGCGCCTGCACCTGGACCTGATGGCCGACGAGATCGGTTACGGTGATTACGCCAGGCGCCTGGTTGTGCGGGTGCTCAAGGGCCTGGTCAACGGGCGCTTCTTCTGAGCCTGGCAGGCCGCGCGGATGCGCTCAGTTTGTGGGGCACGACACGCGGGTCAGCAACTCGGTCAGTGGTTGCGGCTTGTGGAGCAGGTAACCCTGTGCGTGGTCCACGCCCAGCTTGCGCAAGGCATGCAGCGTGTCTTCGGTTTCAACGAACTCCGCGATGGTCTTGATGCCCAGCACGCGTGCCACTTCGCAGAAGCAGCGCACGGTGGCCTGGTCCAGCGGGTCGTTCACCAGGGCCTTGATGAACTGGCCATCGATCTTGAGGTAGTCCACCGGCAAGGTCTTGAGGTAACCAAAGGACGAAGCACCCGAGCCGAAGTCATCAAGCGCCATGCGCACACCGCGCTGGCGCATGCCGTCAATGAAGGCGCCGGCATCGGCCAGGTTGGTGATGGCCGATGTCTCGGTGATCTCCAGGCAGAGCTTGCGCACATCCACTGAGGTCTCGGCGATCAGCTCCTGCATGAACTGGTGGAAGGTCGAATCGCTGATGGACTGACCGGACAAGTTGACGGCGATGGTGTCGATCTGATCGAGCGCCTCGCCTTGGCTGGCCAGCCACTCGAACACATGGCGCACCACCCAGCGGTCGATGCGCGAGGCCATGTGAAAGCGCTCGGCCGCGGGCAGGAAGGCGCCCGGCGGGATGACGCTGCCATCGGTGTCCTTCAGGCGCAACAGCACCTCGCAGTGCAGGCCTTGGGTGTCCTGGTGGATGGCGGCGATGCGCTGGCCATAGAGGATGAAGCGGTTCTCGTCGAGCGCCTGCTCCAGCCGGCTGGCCCATTGCATCTCGCCCTTGCGGGCTCGCATGGCCTGGTCGGTGTCGTACCAGGCATGCACACGGTTGCGGCCGGCTTCCTTGGCGGCATAACAGGAGGTGTCGGCCGCTTGCAGCACGGAGGCGGTGGTGGCCCAGCGCTTGTCCAGCGGCACCAGGCCGATGCTGGTGCCAATGCGAAAACGCCGGCCATCGTGGATGAAGCGGAACTCGCTCATCTGGTCGCAGATGTCCTGCGCGACGCGGTGGGCCTGGTCCACATTGCAGTGCTCCAGGATCACGCCGAACTCGTCACCACCCAGGCGCGCCAGCGTGTCACGCGCACGCACGCAGCCTTGCAGCAGATTGGTCACCTGGCACAGCAGCTGGTCGCCCACGCTGTGGCCGCAGGCATCGTTGACGAGCTTGAACTGGTCCAGGTCGATGTACATCAGCGCGTGGCTGCTGTCGTGCTCGTGCGCTTCGCTCAGCACACGGGTGAGGCGCTTGTCGAACTCGGCGCGGTTGACCAGGCCGGTCAGCTCATCGTGCGTGGCGCGGAAGTTCATCTCGTGGCCCATGCGGCGCTGCTCGGTCACGTCGTGGAAGACCAGGACCACGCCCAGCATGGCGCCGTCTTCATCGCGAATGGGGGCGGCCGAATCCTCGATGCCGTATTCGACGCCATGGCGCGAGATGAGCAGGGTCTGGTCCAGCTGGCCCACATGCACGTCTTCGGCCAGGCAGCGCTCGAAGGGGTTGACCTCGGGCTCACGCGTGAGTTCGTTGACGATGTGAAAGACCTGGCCCAGGGGCTGGTCACGTGCGGCTTCATTGGGCCAGCCGGTCATGCGCTCGGCCACGGGGTTGAGCCATTGCACGCGGCCATGCGCATCGGTGGTGATGACGGCGTCGCCGATGGAGTGCAGGGTCACGCGCAGCAGCTCGTGCTTTTCAGCGAGCTCGCGCTCCATGCGCTTGCGCTCGGTGACGTCGTAGTTGGTGCCCAGCACGCGGGTGGCACGGCCCTTGCCGTCGCGGAACACCGTGGCGCGGCCGTACACATAACGCACATTGCCATTGGGATGCCGCACGCGGAAGTCGAAATCCAGCGCTTTGTGGCCCTTGATGGCAGCGCTCAATTCGCGGCTGGTGTATTCGAGGTCATCGGGGTGGATGCACTGTGCCCAGTCTTTGATGCGGCCGGTGAAATGCTCACGGGGCAGGCCGAAGATGGTGAACATCATGTCGCTCCAGGTGAGCCTGCCATCGGGCAGGGTCAGCTCCCAGATGCCGATTTCATTGGCCTGTGTGGCCAGGGTCAGGCGCTCCTGGTTGGCGTGCAGCGCGGCCTCCACGGCGTGCTTCTCGGTGACGTCTTCCAGGATGGCCAATGAGCGGCCAGGCTGGCCATCGGCCTCGCGCTCCATGATGGCCGACAGGCGCACGTCGATCAGGTTGCCGTCCTTGCGCACCATCTGGTACTCGACGTTGTCGCAGCGGCCCGTGAGCAGGTAGCGCGGCAGCACCACGTTGCGGGCGTACTCGTAGGACGAGGGGGCGAGGAAGTCTGCCGACGAGCGGCCGATGACCTCTTCGCGCGTGTAGCCCATCTTGGCCAGCCAGGTGTCGCTCACCGTGAGCAAGATGCCGTGGCTGTCGATGGAGTGCAGCATGGCCGGCGTGGACTCGTACAGCGAGCGCAGGCGGGCCTTGCTTTCCTGCAGCGAGTGTTCGGCCAGCTTGCGCTCGGTGATGTCGCGCCCCACCGAGTGGATGCCGGTGACGCGGTCGCGCTCATCGCAGATCACGCGGTTGGTCCAGGCCATCCAGCGCAGCTCGCCATTGGCGGCAACGGTGCGGTTCTCGTCCTGCAAGGGCTCGCGGGTGGCCAGCAGGCGGGCGATGTGGGCCCGCACTGCCTCGCGTTCGTCTTCGGGGACGTAGTCGTAGAAGCTGGTGCCGATGAGCTCGTGTGTGGCCTTGCCGTACTGGCGGCTGTAGGCCGCGTTCACGAAGGTGAGCCGCCCTTGCGTGTCGGCCAGCGAGATCAGCTCGGTCTGGTCTTCGACAATGGCGCGGTACAAGGCTTCGTTGTTGGCGATCTCGGCGGCGTAACCCTGGCTGGCCTCCATGGCCCGGCGCATGGTGCGCTCGCGCATGAGCAGGGCTTCGGAAACGGCCTGGGCCAGGTGCTGCAAGGCCTGGCGCTGTTTGCTCGACAGGATGCGCGGTTGCCGGTCGATCACACACAGCGTGCCGATGCGTGTGCCATCGGGCAGCGTGATGGGGGCGCCGGCGTAGAAGCGGATCCCGGGTTCGCCGGTGACCAGGGGGTTGTTGACGAAACGGGGATCACGCGTGGCATCGGCCACTTCCATCACGTCTTCTTCGAGGATGGCGTGTGCGCAAAAGGAGATGTCGCGAGGGGTCTCGGTGACGGTGGGCAGGCCCACGCGGGACTTGAACCATTGCCGATCGACATCAATGAGGCTGACCAGTGCAATGGGCACACCGCAGGTGCTGGCGGCCAGCTGGGTCAGCGTGTCAAACAAGGGTTCGGGCCCGCTGTCCAGGACGGCCAGCTCGCGCAGCCGTGACAGGCGCTGTACTTCGTTGGCAGGCAGTGGCGCTGGTTGTGTCATCAAACGGTGCAAACAGTGCAAACGGAGCGGTCAGGCTCAAGAAGCGGGGCCGGGCGGGATGGGCCTGCCCGTTGGGATTGTCTCCTTGCGGACCGCCCCGGTATCTGGGGAGTCAGCCGTCTTGTCACCGGTAATTGACCGATTGTCCGCCTCTCCGGGCGCCGTGTCAGCAAGTTCGTGATGGCCGGTGTCAGCGTGTGGCCACTTCTTCGATGTGGACCAGCGTGGCGCCATAACGTTGATCGCAAGGCGTAGTGGCTCCTTCGCACAAGGCCGGTGGCACGAAGGGGCTGCCGGGGCCCTTGTGCTCGGCCCACAGGCGGGCTGCCTGGGCCATGTCGAACTCGGGGATGGTGTCGCTGGTATTGAGGGGCAACTGGCCCAGGTCGCGCGGGAAGGGCGAGACCATGGTCACGATGTGGTCTACACCGGCCGGGCCACCGGCGGTGATGTGCCAGCCCTTGCGGGGCAGCTCCACCAGCTTGTCGGCCTCGATGCGGTTGTTTTTGTCCAGCGCATTGGGGAAGAGCAGGTAGAAGTGGTTCTGGTCTGTGCCGGCCAGGTAGACGTAGAGGTAGCCGGGCACGCTGGACTTGACCTGGAACAGCAGCTTGTCCTTGCCGATGAGCAGCTGCGATTTGTCGGTGAGCGTGTTGATGGCCATCAGCGGGTCGGCGTTGCGCACGATGTCTTCCAGGGCGGCCACGATGGTGAATGGGTCGCGTTGCGCGGGCATGGTGGGGGGCGCGGCGGAAGCGGCGGTGGCCGGTGCGCTGGCCGTGGCGTTGCTGCTGGCGGCCTGTGCCACTTGCGACGCGACCTCACCCGTGGTGGCCGGGCCGGCCTGGCGCGAGCGGGTCATGAACCAGGCCCCACCGCCACCGGCCAGGCCGAGCGCGGCCAGGGCGATCCACAGCTTGTTGAGGCCGCCGTTGGTGGCCGGTGCCGCCGACGAGGACGCAGCGGCGATGGCTGAGGGCGTGACCGGTGTGGCGGCCGAGGGAGGCGGTGCCACCTGCGTGGGCGGGAAGCCGGTCGCCGTGGCGGCCATGGCCGTCATCTGCGTGTGCTGCTTGGCTTGCGTCACCAGCGTGGCCGCGTCCATGCCGGCCGGGATCATGACCGTGCGCTCGTCGTCTTCCTGGGCGGGCGCAGGTGGGGTCATGCCGGGCGGCAGGTCGGTGGCAAACAGGCGCTCGCGCAAGGCGGCCATGTTCTGCAGGCGCTGCTCGGGGTGCACGGTCAGGCCTGCATCGATTGCCGCCAGGAAGGGCGCCGAATAACGACCCATGGCCGCTTGCGAGATCGGCGTCATGTCGTCCTTCATCATGCGACCGACCGAGGGGGGCGGTGCCTTGCCCAGGATGGCGGCATACAGCACGGCGCACAAGGCATAGACGTCGGTCCACGGGCCCTGTTTCATCGAGGGCACTTCGGCGTACTGCTCGATGGGCGCGTAGCCCGGCTTGAGGATGACGGTCAGGGCCTGGGTGGCGTCGCCGATCACGCGGCGTGCGGCGCCAAAGTCCAGCAACAAGGGCTTGTTGGGGCCCAGCAGCAGGATGTTGTCGGGCGCGATGTCGCGGTGGTAGCAGTGGTCGGCGTGGATGACGTCCAGTGCGTCGATCAGGGGGCCCAGCATGCCTTTGAGCCAGGCCTCGTCGGGCGGCTGCTTCTGCTCGCGCAACCAGGTCTTGAACGTGGGACCCTGGTAGTAGGGCATCACCATGTAGGCGGTGCCGTTTTCTTCCCAGAAGCGGTAGACCTTGATCAGCGCGGGGTGGTCGAACGAGGCCAGCAGCTTGGCTTCGTTGACGAAGCTGCGCATGCCCAGCGTGAAGGTCTCGCGCTGGCGCTCGGATTTGACGGTGACGGACAGGTCGCCCGCGCGCGTGGCCAGCGAGCCGGGCATGTATTCCTTGATGGCCACCACGCGCTCGAGCTGCGTGTCGTGTGCGAGGTAGACGATGCCGAAGCCGCCTTCACCCACCAGCCCGGTGATCTCGAACTCGTGCAGGCGGTGGCCGATAGGCAAGGCATTGCCGCTGTGGCCGCCGGCGGACGGGCTGGGGCTGCCGGAGGCGGGCGCGGAGGGCGTTGGGGGCGCAGGTTGCGCGGATTCGGCTTGACTCATGAGGGCGATGACAACGCAGGCAGCGCTGAGTTGGGGTTACCAGCTGCCTTGCAGCAGTTCGACGAAATGATCCGGGCCGGGCAGGCCGGGGCCCATGCTCAGGCTACCACTGCCATGGCCCGAATCGGGCAGCCACCACAGGCTTTGGCCCAGAGTCTGTTGATGCAGGCTCATGCCCGCCACGCCCTCCAGCCATTGGCTCAGCGAGGGGTGCGGGGCGCCCTGGTAGCGGTCGCGCCCGACCAGGCGCTGCAGGTTGGGGCCGCCCACAGGCGGGGCGGCCTGCCAGGTGGGGGCGGCCATCAGCTGGGCTTCGAAGCTGTCCACCTGGGCGCCCGCGTGCAGGGTGCTCATGGCGGCGTGGGCCACATGGTCCATCCAGCGCTGCAAGGCGGTCTGGTCCTGGCCGGAGTCAGGGGCATGCATGCTGGCCTGGGCCACGATCAAGGGGAAGTAGCGCCCCACGCTGTCCACGCTGGGCATCATCACGCCCATCCACCAGTGCGGGCCGGCGATGCCGGGGCTCCAGGCGAAGCGCCAGATGGGCGCGGTCAGGTAGGTGTTGAGCCAGTGCTCACCCAGTTGCGCGCGGCTGGTCTGCACGCCGCGCGACAACCAGTCGTCGCAGCGCTGCACGAACTCGGGCGGCAGGCGCCGGGCGCTGAAGTCGCCCAGCGAGGCGATCTTGCCGAACCAGCCGCAAGCCGATGTCATCACAGGCCTCCCGGGCAGGAGAAGCTGCTCAGCTCAGGCAGGCGGAAGGGGTTCTGCACGCTGCTGGAGGTGACCGTGAAGGTGGCCTTGCGGCCGCCCACGTTGAACGCGACGTTGAAACGCTCGGGGGCGCCCGCCGGGCTCAGGGCCATGCGGTCAAACAGGCGGAACAGGGCCCAGGGGCCTTCGGTCACGATGGCGTTGTCACCTGCGCCGGGCGGCGCCAGCGAGACGCGCACCAGCGAGCTGCCGCGCGGGCCGGGCCATTGCACGCTGGCGGGGATCTGCGGGCCGTGGGCGTACTTCACCAGCTGGCCGTCCACATCCAGCGTGAACTGGGTGATGGTGGCGTCCATCTCGAAGGGCCTGAAGTCCAGGCGCAGGCCGGGCTGGTTGCCACCGGCGCGGAAGAAGGTGTCGCGGATGGCCGCGGCGCGCTGGAACTGCGCCAGCGTGCCGCTGTCCGTGCCCATGGTTGCGCCTTCCAGCTTGCGGAAAGACCAGGGCCGCGTGGACGTGTCCACGAAGCGCGCCAGTTGCTGCTGGAAGAAGCTGTCCATCAGGCCACCGGGCGCGAACATGCGCGCGAAGTCATCCTGCGTGACATCGCGGCTGCTGCCCCGCACGAAGGGGTAACGGCCCGCGATGGCCTGCTGGCAGAACTCGCCGATCTGCGACTTGATGGCCTGGCCCAGGTTGGCACGCGTGGCGTCCAGCGCGGCCGTCGTGCCGCTGACCGACAAGGTGTTGAGCAGCGAGCGGATGGGCTCGGGCAGGCGCGCGGCTTCGGCCTTGATCTTGTTGGGCACGTCGCTGGGGGGCGGCACATTGCCGCCTTGCACGGCGGTCTCGGTGGCGGTCAGCAAGGTGTAGACCTCGTTGATCAGGCCGAGTGTGCCGTCGATGGGCGCGGGGCTCTTGCCATCGGGGCTGGTGACCATCTGGCGCAGGGCCAGGAAGCGGTCGTCCACGATGGACTCGATGCGCCGGCCATCGGCCACGGCGGTGGGTGCGGGCTTGTCACCAAACAGCTTGGCGATCTCGGCGCGGGACTTGTCCAGCGTGCTCTCGGCCTTGTCCTGCGCCTTGTCGATGAGGGACTTGCTCTCCGACAGGCTGAGCGTGGTCTCATGCGACAGCGCCGTCAGCAAAGGCTTCAGGGGCGATTCAGGGCTGGACAGCACACGCGCCATCTGCACGGCCTTGGGCAGGCTGTCAGATGGCAGCATGCGGATGTCGGCGATGAAGCCTTCCCAGATCGTGGCGTACTCGGTGAGGTAGATCTGGCGCACGTCGTCGGTCAGGCGGCGCAGCGCGGTCGGGTCACGCAGGGACTGCGATCGGGCGCTGTCCTGCACACCCAGCACCCAGGTCTCTTCTTCGCTCAACTGCTTGGTGGCCTGGTCCACCTGGGGTTGGAAGCCCTTGTGGTAACCATCAAACGTGAAGAGGCCGGGCACGCCCTTGGTTAGCGGCGCACCGCTGGCGCGCATGAAGACCAGCGCGGCGCTGTTGCCCGCTGCCTTGGCCACGGTGAACTCGGGGATGTCTTCACCCACGCCTTGTTGCTTGAGGCGGTAGTACACGCGCTGCGCCAGGGGGATGGCCACCAGGCGGGCGCGGGTGCTGTCCACCAGCTTGCGGTCTTCAGGCAGGGGGGAGACGGCCGGGCCTTGCGCGAGCAGGTCGTCCAGGTAGCCGTTGAGCTCGGCGCGCTGCTCGGTGGTGACGCTGCGGGGCAGGTTCTGATCCCAGTCGGCCATGAAGTAAGACTTCAGCGCCTTGGGGTCGAAGTGCTGCGGGTCATGCAGCATCACATAGGCCTTGAGGGCTTCGTATTGCAACTCGGGGTTGTCGATGCTGGTCTTGACCTGGTCTTCCACACGCAGGGCGATGCGTGGCAGCAGGGCGTCCACCAGCATGCGCTCGTAGGCCTGGCGCGAGGCCGAGTCCAGCTTGCGGCCCTGGTACAAGCCAAAGCCCAGGGACCAGGGCACGGCCCGTTCGCTGTCACCCACGGCCAGATCGCGTGTGGCCTTGAGCGCGGGCATCAGCACCAGGATGTCGGACGAAGCTCGGTTGGGCGTGGTCTGCAGCAAGGCGCGCACGGCCTGTTCGCGCTGGCTCACCGCGTTCACATAAGCGCGGTTGTTGAAGAAGCTCACGCCCCAGGCCACCAGCAAGGCGGTGGCCAGCACACCGATGGTGGCGTAACCGGCCAGGGCCATCAGGCCGCGGCGGCGCTCCCATTTCAGGTCGGTGCCGCCCAGCTCGCTTTCGGCGAACACCACCTCGTTGAGCAGGCGCTCCAGGAAGAAGGCCTTGCCGCTGGCCTTGTTGGGCGGCAGCACGGTGCGCTCGAGCCGGTAGCTGCGGGCGATGCTGCCCAGCATGCGGTCCAGCGGGGTGCCTTCTTGCGTGCCACTGATGAAGTACACACCGCGGATCAGCGGGTTGGCTTCGAACTGCGAAGGCGAGAAGACATCGTCCACAAAGGACTTGAGCACATTGCGCAGGCCACCGAACTGCTGCGGGAAGGCGTAGATGCGGGCGCGGCGGGCCGGGTCGTGTTCCAGCTGCAGTCGGTCGATCAGGCCATCGGTGAGGCGCTTTTCCAGCGCATCGAACTCAGGCAGGAAGCCAGACGCGTCGGAATGCTGCTTGTCGTCGAGCTTGAAGGTGAAGCCCCAGGGCGTGGCGCGGCTGTCGCGGTCCAGCTCGCCCAGGGTGTCCATGAAGCCGGACAGCAGGTCGCATTTGGTCACCATCAGGTAGATGGGAAAGCGCACGCCCAACTGCTCGTGCAGCTCCTGCAGGCGGGTGCGGACGGCAGCGGCCTGGGCCTGGCGCTCGGCGGCCGACTTGGTCAGCAGATCGGGCACGGACACGGTCACCAGCACGCCGTTGACGGGCTGGCGCGGGCGGGCCCGCTTGAGCAGGCCCAGGAAGCCGTTCCAGGCGGTCTGGTCGGCCTGGTGGTCACTGTCTTGCGTGGTGTAGCGGCCCGCGGTGTCCAGCAGCACGGCCTGGTCGGTGAACCACCAGTCGCAGTTACGCGTGCCGGCCACGCCGGGCAGGCCTTGCACACCCGTGCCGGGGGCGGCCAGCGGGAAGCGCAGGCCCGAGTTCAACAGCGCCGTGGTCTTGCCCGAACCCGGCGCGCCGATGATGATGTACCAGGGCAGCTCGTACAGGTAGCGCTTGCCGGCGCGGGCCTTCATGCCGGCCCACACGCCCTTGTGGGCTTCAAAGCGGGCGTTCTTGAGCGTCTCCATGCCCTTTTCAAAGCGCTCGCGCAGCAGCTTGACTTCAGGGGCTTCGGGTGCAGCGTCGGCGCCTTTGGGGGCCGGGGCCAGCAACTGGTTGACGACAGCCTGGTTGGCTTTTTTGGCACGGATGGCGCCGATGACCTTGACCAGCGCGTAGATGCCCACGATCAGGCCGATCAGGATCAGGCGGGACCAGACCGATTCGAGCGGGCGCAGCGTGCCAATGGCGATCAGCGGGCCGACGATCCAGATGACCAGCGACAGGGCCAGCAGGCCGATGATGGCCAGCACCATGCCGCTAAAGAGGAAGGACAGCAGCTTCTTCATGGTTGTGTCTCTTGGGCTGCGTTGTTGTTGGTGTTCTCGCGGGCGACAAACAGGATCACTTCAACGCGGCGGTTGACGGCGCGGTTCGATGCCGTCGTGTTGTCCACCACCGGCTCGCCATCGGCACGGCCTTCGGCGCGGATGCGCTCCTTGGCCACGCCATTGGCCTGCAGCAGGTCACGCACGGTGTCGGCGCGCTCTTGCGACAGGTGCCAGTTGGACGGGAAGCGCATCGAGCGGATGGGCTGGTTGTCCGTGTGGCCGGTGACCAGGATGTTGCCTTGCACCTGCACCAGGGCCTGGGCAATGCGCTTCATGATGGCTTCGCGGTTCTCGGCCAGTGAGGCGCTGCCGGCGTCAAACAGGCCATCGCCACGCAAGGTCACCACGCTGCGGTCGATCTCGTCGCGCACGGCCACCAGGCCCGAGCGGATGTCGGCCTGGAGGAACTGCGCCAGACGCGGCTTGGCAGCGGGGATGGGCGTGGGCGGCACGGGCGGGGCCAGGCGCAGGCTCTGGATGGCGCCGAACACCGGGTCGGAGTGGCCGCTGAGTGCAAAGCTCAGGCCCAGGTACAAGGCCAGCAGGAGCAGGGCGCTCACAGCCGCGGTCACCCACAGGGGCAGCCACGACAGCATCAGGCGGCGCGCTTGGGGCGCGCCTTGCCAGTTCTGCGCCAGCGGCTGGGCGTAGTCGCCACGGGCCTGTTTGAGCAACTGGGCCAGGCGGTCACGCACGGTGTCGAGCTGGGTCTTGCCACCTTCGATCACACGGTAGCGGCCTTCAAAGCCCATCGTGATCACGGCGTAGATGAGCTCGAGCAGGTCACGGTTGGCGGGCACGTCTTCGGCCAGCTTGGCCATCAACTGGAAGACCTTCTCGCCGCCATAGGCCTCGTTGTGGAAGGTGACCAGCAGGTTGTGGCGCGCCCATTGGCCCGAGCCGCCCCAGGGGGTGGAGGCCGCGGCCTCGTCCAGCAGCGTGCACAGGATGTAGCGGGCCGCCAGCACGCGTTCGCTGGCGATGCCGGCGGCGCGGGCCTTGGCCTCGAAGTCGCGCAGGCCGGCGGCCATGGACTCCTTCAGTGCGGCGGGGTCGGCCAGGTGCGTGGTCGTGCGGATCTGCGGCACCAGGGCCAGCAGCGGGTTGGCCAGGGCCACCAGCGGGTTCAGGCCGGTGTCGGGGGCGGCCAGGTCGGCGGCCACATCGGCGCCGCGCGCCAGGTTGTCAAAGGGCGCGGCCGGGCTGGCAGAGCGCTGGCCGGGCGTGGGCATCACGAAGGTGCGCCCGGTGTCGATCGAGGCAAAGGGGTCGATCGGGGGCTGGTTGGGAGGCTGGGTCATGCCGGTCTTTCAATGGCGTCAGGTCAGCGGCTTATCCGTGGCGTGTCAGCGGCCTGTCAGCGACGGATGGCCCACAGGGCCAGCTCCAGGCCGGGGAAGTCACCGGCCACATGCAGGGCCAGGTTGCCGCTGGCCTCGAACTTCTGCCACAGCTCGCCGCCGCGCTCCAGTTCGAAATAGAAGAAGCCGGCGTGGAAGGGCAGCTGGCGCGGCGCCACTGGCAGCGCACGCAGCGTGATGCCGGCCAGGTTGAAGTTGACGAGCTCCTTGATGCTCTCCACCGGGCCGACCTTGGTCTGGGCCGGGAAGCGCGTGCGCAGTTGCTCGCCGGGGATCTGGGCGTTGACGGCCAGCACGAAGGTGGCGGTGCGCACCATGTCCAGATCGGGCACGACGGCGGTGCGCACACCGAACTTGCGGTCGACCAGCTCGATCTGCACGGCGTTGTCTTCTTCGACGGCCGAGAGCATGTCGCGGATGGCCTCGAACACGGGCGTGAAGCAGCCGCGCAGGTCATCGTGCTTGTAGAGCGGGAAGTCGGGCGAGCGGCGCGCGGCCGTGTGGAAGGTGGACAGCTCGCCGGCCAGTTGCAGGCAGACGTGGAAGAGATCCTGCGGGTGCACATTGGGCGCGCTGGCGAACTGGCGCAGCAGCGGCTCATGGCGGTTGAGCAGTTGCAGGCGCAGGAACTGCGCCACTTCCGAGACGCCGTGCCCCAGCTGGCCCAGCTTGCCGGCCAGGGCATGCGAGCGCTGGCGCACCAGGCCATGCAGCAGCGTCAGGCTGGATGAGAGCTGCCCGCTGGCATCGCACACCACTTGCGGCGGGATGTAGCCGCGGTCCAGCAGCAGGGCGTTGTCGCTGCGGCGCTCGGCCACCAGGGCGCAGCCCAGCACGGTGTAGGCATCGGTCAGCTCCTTGGCGCGCAGCAGGCGCAGGCGCAGGCGGCCGGTCTGGATCTCTTCGGGCTCGGCGGTGGCGTCGGTGTTGTCGCGCACGCCTTCGATCAAGGCCTCGAAACGGGCCAGCTCATCACCCACACCGGCGTCGCCGCCAAAGTCGGCTTCATTGAGGCCTTCGCGCTGCACGGGCAGGGCCAGGTAGACGATCTCGTTTTTCAGATCAGACGGGATGTCCAGCGGCGCGGGGGCCGGGTCCAGCTGGGGAATGGCAAAGGGCGTGCCGTCCGGCCAGACGCCGCTGGCGCGGGCGATGCCCAGTCGGCCCAGGGCCAGCAGGCTGTCGTCAAGCTGCAGCTCGGTGAAGCCCCAGGCGAAGGGCGACAGGGCGCGCACGCGGCTGTCGATCAGGCGCTCGGTGTAGCGGGCTTCCTGCTGGAAATGGTGCGGCTGCAGGAACATGCCCTGCGACCAGACGACTTTATTGCGCCAGCTCATGTATTTGCCTTGTATTGCTTGGAGGGCTTCACTTGGTGCTTCACTTCGCCGGGGCGGGCAGGATGGCCACCGTCAGCGGCTCGATCTTGATCACCCAGCGGTTGGTCTTGTTGGCCTCGACCGCCGCGATGGCGCGCGAGCGGGACTTCTCCAGGTCACGGAAGCCCACCAGCACGGCCAGGAACTTGGTATCGGGCTGCGTCTTGCGGTTGACGTCCTTGGTCTCGCCGGGCTTGAGCACGAACTCATCACGCACGACCAAGTCGCTGCCCAGCACGTCCTTGTCACGCTCGTACAGCGAGATGAAGTCCGCCGAATCGAATTGCGTGCGGCTCTTGAGCTCGTACACGCGCACGACCACGGGCGACGGGCGCTTGCGGGCATCCGGGTTGGCCTGAGGCGAGGCCACCACCTTGGCCTCGACCACGGTGGGGTCCGGCTTCATGAAGGGGATGGGGACGTCAGCGCAACCCGCCAGCATCACGCCGATCACGGCAGCAGACAAGCAGCGGGGGAGTGAGGGCAGATGAAAGCGCATGCCAGACGAGGGGTAGGTGACCATATGAAGGAGTAGCGGTCGAGAATAGCGGCGCCCCCGTGCGAGACGCGGTGACTTAGGTAACAAGCCGGGCGTTTTGACCAAGGTCAGTTGCCGCGGCGTGAACGGGGTTTCAAGATGCGGTGCATGTTGCGCAACCCGCCCCCCCTGACACCCTCTCTGCCCCGGTCCGGTCTGCTGGCCGTGGCCGCTTTGTTGCTGGCGCTGGCGGGCTGTGCCAGTGGCCCCGCCAAGGTCGATCAAGGCGGGGCAGCCCAGCCTGACACGGCTGGGGACGCGCAGGCCGATGCCATGCCCGGCCCGACGCGCCCTGAAGGCCAGGGCATCGCCACCAAACACGCGCTGTTCAAGATCAGTGCCTTCGACACCCTGCCGGGCTGGCAGCAAGACAACCTGGGCGAAGCCTGGGCGGCCTTCAAGGAGTCCTGCAAGGCGTTGGAGCGCAAGCCCAGCTGGAAGCCGCTGTGTGCCAAGGTCAAGACCATCAAGGACCCCAAGGCTGGCCGCCAGTTCATGGAGCGCGAGTTCACCTTGCTGACCGTGCAGAACACCGACCGCACGCGTGAAGGCGAGATCACCGGCTACTACGAGCCCTTGCTGCAGGGCAGGGCCCAGCGTGATGCCCAGTTCGCCGTGCCCGTGTATGGCCTGCCCAATGACCTTTACTTCCTGGACTGGAAGGCCGTGCCGGCCAGCCAGCGCAAGGGCGTGACCTATGTGCGGGCCAATGGCCGCCTGCTGAGCCCGACCCAGGCCGGCCAGCCCGGTGCCATCGCGGTGGACCTGCGCACCTTCACGCTCGACACCCTGGACCGCCGCCTGCGTGTGCGCGTGCAAGGCAATGAAGGCCTGCCGTACTACACCCGCAGCGACATCAACCGCAGTGCCGCACTGGATGCCCCCGTGCTGGCCTGGGTGGACGACCCCATCGCCTTGTACGCCATGCAGATCCAGGGCGCGGGCCGCATCCGCATGGCCGACGGCAGCATCCTGCGCCTGGCTTATGCCGATCAGAACGGCCACCCCTTCAAGCCCATGCAGCTGTCGGCCGCCGGCAACGAACGGGTGCAGACCCGTGGGGCCCGTGCCGATGGCAGCCCGGACATCGCTGACGAGGTCGAGCATTTCGACCTGGCCGATGCGGCTGCCACCCCTGCCGATACCGCTGGCGCGAGCGAGCCCGATGCCCTCACGTCCACGGCCACGCCCGATGAGCCTTTGACCCGTGGTGCCCGCAAAGCCGCCCCGGCGCCGGCCGACGCCGCGGTGACCGACACCGTCGATGCCTTGTTGCCGCCACCCGGCTCGCAAAAGGCCGTGCCCAAACCGGTGGCCCGATCCAAGGCCTTGGGTACGCCGGGCGCACCGGGCACGCCAGCTACGGTCGCGCCTGCGCCCGCCACCTCCAGGCCGGCCGGCGGCTCCCAGCAACTGGTGGACGACCTGCTGACCCAGGCGCAAAGCAACAAGGGCCGCCCGCCCCAGGCCAAGGCGGGCAAGTCCAGCCTGCCGACCGTGCCAAGCGCCAGTGCGCTGCCCACCAGGCAGCTCCAGCAGCGCAGCCGTGCGCTCGACAGCGACCCCAGTTATGTGTTCTTCCGCACCGCGCCCGACCAGTCCACGCAAGCCGGCCCGGTGGGGGCACTGGGCGTGCCGCTCACGGCCGGCCGTTCCCTGGCCGTGGACCCGCGCGTGTTGCCCCTGGGCTACCCCGTGTTCCTGGATGCCTCAGGTGGTGACCGCCGCCAACCCCAGATGCAGCGCCTGATGTTCGCGCAGGACACGGGCGGGGCCATCCGGGGGGCCGTGCGCGCCGACTATTTCTGGGGTTTTGGCGCCGATGCCGGCAAACAGGCCCGCCGCACCAAGCACAAAGGGCGCATGTGGGTGCTGGTGCCCCATGCCGAAGTCGAATCGCTCTTGTCGAGCAAGCTTGTCACCCGGGGCGGCAAGCCCACCGACGAGCAGCGTGAATGCCTGATCGACGACGAGGCCTTCTGCGACAGTGCCAGCCCGGACAGCACCGACGGCGGCAACAGCCCCCGCTGAAGCACGGGCGACCGCCTCAAGTCGCCATTTCGCCTGCCGATAAAACCCGATATCACCTCTTCGGGCTGCGGCCGGGCGTTTCAGTGAAGTACATCCAGGACCTCGTCAAGACCTTGCAAGGCGGCACCAACACGACCGGTGTCTTCCTGGGCTTGCTGACCCTTGTCACGGTCATCGCGGCGGTGGCCCACCTGAGCTTCATCTTCCTGTTCGACTCGGTGGGCGTGCCATGGATGGCGCGCGCCAATGTGGCCAGCGTGCTGGTGTACGTGCTGTCGGCGCTGTTGATTCAGAACGGGCGGCACATGATCGCCATGGTGCTGATCGTCGGTGAGATCCTGCTGCACGGCATCCTGGCCGTGGCCGTCATTGGCTGGGACAGCGGCTTTCACTACTACATCATCCTCATCATGCCGGTGACCATCCTCAGCAACTTTCACGCAAGTTGGTTCAAGGCCGTGGTGGCGACCGCCGTCGGGGTGTTGTACATGGCCCTTGATTTCATCTTTCGCAATGCCACGCCGCTGGACGTGATTCCGCCACCCATGCTGCAAGGCCTGCACTACTTCAACCAGGCCAGCACCCTCGTCATCCTGGCGATGCTGGCCACGGCCTACTACCGCCTGGTGGCCAATGCCGAGGCCAGCCTGCGCCATCAGGCCTGCACCGACCCCCTGACCCAGTTGCAGAACCGGCGCTTTGCCATGGAAGTGGCCCAGCACGAAGCGGCCGTGTTCGAGCGCGGCGGCCGCCCTCTGGCCCTGGTGCTGGGTGATGTCGACCACTTCAAGCGCATCAACGATGTCCATGGGCACGAGACCGGCGACACCGCCCTCAAGGCCGTGGCCCAGGCCCTGCGTGAAGGCGTGCGCGAGGTGGACCACGTGGCCCGCTGGGGCGGCGAAGAGTTCCTGATGCTGCTGCCCTCGACCGACGAGGAAGAAGCCATGCGGGTATCCGAGCGCGTGCGCGAGGCCATTGCCCAGATCGACCTGGTCCACCAGCACCAGCTGGTGCCCATCAGCATCACGCTGGGGGTGAGCCTGCTGACCCCGGGGGAAAGCATCGAGCAGGCCCTGGCACGCGCCGACCAGGCCCTCTATAAAGGCAAAAAGGCCGGTCGCAATCGTGTGATTCTGGCTGGACACGAAGCCTGAAACATTTATACTGCGCAGGCTTTCGAGGAGCGTTGCAAGGTCCCCCTGTCGGTCAGGCGCGGGCCCCAGGCTCGAAAGACCCGTTATTTGCAACCGCGCTCACCCGCATGTGTCCCGCTGGGTGAGTTGTATCTTTCACGTTCCCCCCGGTAGCGCACGGCGGCTTCTGAACCCTTAGGAGCTCTCCATGACCGCTGTTACCAACAAACTGATCACCGAATACAAAGGCGTCGAATGCGTCGTCGCCGACATGTCGCTTGCCGCCTGGGGCCGCAAGGAAATCAAGATCGCTGAAAGCGAAATGCCCGCGCTGATGGCCATTCGCACCGAATACGCCGCCAAGCAGATCCTCAAGGGCGCGCGCATCACCGGTTCGCTGCACATGACCATCCAGACCGCCGTGCTGGTTGAAACGCTGCAAGCCCTGGGCGCCGATGTGCGCTGGGCTTCGTGCAACATCTTCTCGACGCAAGACCACGCCGCCGCCGCCCTGGTGGAAGCCGGCACCCCCGTGTTCGCCTACAAGGGCGAGTCGCTGGAAGACTACTGGGACTACACCCACCGCATCTTCGACTTCGGCGCCAAGGGCACGGAGGGCGAAGGCCCCAACATGATCCTGGACGACGGTGGTGACGCCACGCTGCTGATGCACCTGGGCAAGCGTGCCGAGAAGGACATCAGCGTCCTGAACAACCCCACCAGCGAAGAAGAGCGCATCCTCTACGCCTCCATCAAGGCCAAGCTGGCCGTGGACAGCACCTGGTACACCCGCAAGGCTGCCCAGATCATCGGCGTGACCGAAGAAACCACGACCGGCGTGCACCGCCTCAACGAGATGAGCGCCAAGGGCACCCTGCTGTTCCGCGCCATCAACGTGAATGACTCTGTCACCAAGTCCAAGTTCGACAACCTGTACGGCTGCCGCGAATCCCTGGTGGATGGCATCAAGCGCGCCACCGACGTGATGGTGGCTGGCAAGGTCGCTGTGGTCGCGGGTTATGGTGACGTGGGCAAGGGCTCCGCACAAGCCTTGCGCGCTCTGAGCGCCCAAGTCTGGGTGACCGAGATCGACCCGATCAACGCCCTGCAAGCCGCCATGGAAGGCTACCGCGTCGTCACGATGGACTGGGCTGCCGACAAGGCCGACATCTTCGTGACCACCACCGGCAACCGCGACGTGATCACCTATGAGCACATGGCCGCGATGAAGAACAACGCCATCGTCTGCAACATCGGCCACTTCGACAACGAAATCCAGGTCGCCAAGCTGGAGCAGAACTGCGAGTGGGAAGAGATCAAGCCGCAAGTCGACCACGTCATCTTCAAGGACGGCAAGCGCATTATCCTGCTGGCCAAGGGCCGCCTGGTGAACCTGGGCTGCGGCACGGGCCACCCCAGCTACGTGATGTCATCCTCCTT
>Ga0265327_10000365_pt1 | contig 86000 bp, 84 predicted proteins | sample 41621metaG_FD_202089 | JGI IMG/M metagenome (GOLD analysis project Ga0265327, IMG submission 202089) | Rhizosphere microbial communities from Carex aquatilis grown in University of Washington, Seatle, WA, United States - 4-16-21 metaG | ecosystem: Host-associated > Plants > Roots > Rhizosphere...
ACGGTCATGGCGAGGTCAAGGCCTCGGCGGCGACGGCGACGGATGCCGACAACGACAAGCTGACCTACACCCTGGCCGACAACGGCGGCCCGGCGCACGGGACGGTTTCGGTCGCGGCTGACGGCAGTTACACCTACACGCCGGCCTCGGATTGGCATGCCGGCAACGGCGTCGACAGCTTCACGGTGAAGGTCGATGACGGCCATGGCGGCACCACCACCCAGACGGTGACGGTCAACCTGACCGACGCCAGCCCGGTTGCGGGCGTGGCGGCGGTGACGGCGGACGGTCATGGCGAGGTCAAGGCCTCGGCGGCGACGGCGACGGATGCCGACAACGACAAGCTGACCTACACCCTGGCCGACAACGGCGGCCCGGCGCACGGGACGGTTTCGGTCGCGGCTGACGGCAGCTACACCTACACCCCCGGCGCCAACTGGCAGGCCGGCAACGGTGCCGACAGCTTCACCGTCCAGGTTTCGGACGGCCACGGCGGCACCACCACGCAGACGGTGTCGATCAATCTGACCGACGCCGGCCCGACGGTGCCCGGAACCCTCAGCGTCGAGGGACATGGCGCCGCCACCCACACATTGGGAGCCACCGATCAGTTTGGCGACAAGCTGACCGAGACCGTGACCAGCGGGCCGTCGCATGGCGCGGTGACCGTCGATGACCAGGGCAACTTCCACTACACCGACAACAACGCCAACTTCCAGCGCGGCGACACCGACTCCTTCCAGGTGACGGTCAGCGACGGGCATGGCGGCACCAAGGTCGAGACGATTACGGTCAAGGATTCCGACGCCTCGCCGACCGTTTCCGGCGTCAGCGGCACCAGCGGCCATGGCGCCACCGATGTGACGGTGAGCGCGAAGGATACCGATGGCGACAAGCTGACCGAAACCGTTTCCGTCGGCCCGACCCATGGCACGGTGTCGGTCAACGCCGACGGCAGCTTCCACTACACCGACACCAGCGCCAACTGGCACGCCGGTACCACCGACACCTTCACGGTAAAGGTCGACGACGGCCACGGCGGCGCCACCACCCAGACGGTGACGGTGACCGACACCGACGCGGGTCCGACTGTCTCCGGCGTCAGCGGCAACAGCGGCCACGGCAGCGCCGACGTCACCGTCAGCGCCACCGACACGGATGGCGACAGGCTGACTGAAAGCGTTTCCGTCGGCCCGACCCATGGTACGGTGACGGCGAATGCCGATGGCAGCTTCCACTACACCGACACCAGCGCCAATTGGCAGGCTGGCGCCACCGACACCTTCACGGTGAAGGTTGACGACGGCCACGGCGGCACCACCACCCAGGTGGTGACGGTGACCGATACCGACGCGGCGCCGACCATCAAATCGGTGTCCGACCTCAACACGGATGACCACCACAGTGTCAGCGGCACGGTGGTGGCGACCGACGGGGACGCCGGTGACACGGTCAGCTACCATCTGCTCAACGGCTCGAACCAGTTGGTGGACAGCCTTACCACCGATCACGGCACGGTGAGCATCAACGAGACCACCGGCAAGTACACCTACACCAACGCGGGCGATTCCGAAGGCGAGATCGGCGATTCCTTCAAGGTGGTGGCCACCGACAACCATGGCGGCATCAGCCAGTCGGCGACGGTCAACGTCAATGTCGAGGCCGAGGCGGAAACCCCGACCCTGAGCGCCTCGCTGGGGACGCCGACCGCGACCACCACCAATTCGTTCTCGGCCCATGTGGTCGGCAGCGACGCCGGCTACAACAACAGCTACGGCTATTACGTCACCGACGCCGACGGCCACCCGACCTCGGGCCAGATCCTGTTCAGCAACGTCAAGAACGGCGGCGACGTCACCATCACCGGTGTCGATCCCGACCATGTCGGCTTCTTCATCATTCCGAACGGCGCCAGCGACAATACGGGAACGCACGCCGTCACCAACGGCGAGTCCGTCAGCTTCCAGCAGGTCAACGGTGTCTGGCAGGCGGTGGACGCCACCGGCCATGTGCTGTCCGGCGATGGCGCGCCGGTGTTGTTCGACAACAAGGCGCTGAACGGCGACAAGCTGTTCCACATGGAGGACGTCGCCAACACCAGCGGCAACGTGGTCGGCAGCCAGAATTGGGAAGACCTGAGCGGCGGCGGCGACAAGGACTACAACGACGTCAACGTCAACGTCACCTGGAACCAGCAGCACAGCACCACGTCGATCCCGCTCAACATCAGCGCCAGCGGCGGCGAGGGGCTGACCTATCAGGTCTCCGGCGTGCAGGGTGCCACCCTGATGGCCAACGGTGTGGCGTTGACGCCCACCAACGGCGTCTACACGGTGACCTCCTCGCAGTTGGGGCACCTGTCGCTGCTGACCGGAACCGATTACAACGGCGGCGTCGGCCTGACCGTGACCGCCACCTCTCATGACGGCGAATCGACCGCCGCGGCCAAAGTCACCTTGTCGACCACGGTCGCCGAACCGGTTGATCACGCCCCGACGACCACCAATGAAAGCCTGGCCACCAACAGCAGCCATGCGGCCAGCGGGTCGGTCATCGCCTCCGACGTCGACGGCAACGCACTGCACTACGCGGTTGACACCAACAGCCTGCCGCAGCACGGCTCGGTCGCGCTCAATCCGGACGGCACCTTCACCTACACCGCCAACTCCGGCTATGTCGGCGGCGACAGCTTTAACGTCCTGGTTTCCGATGGCCATGGCGGCCAGACCTCGGAGACCATCACCATCAACCCGGTGTCGGGCCCGGCGGTCTCCGCCTCCAATGTCACTGTCGATCTGTCCCAGACCTCGGTGACGTCGATCAGCGGCAGCGGCACCGTCAACGGCGTCGCCGGCAACGAGGTGATCCAGTCCGGCGCCTCCGCCACCACCATCAACGGTGGCGGCACCGGGATGAGCAAGGTGGCGCTCAGCATTACCGACGCGCTCGGCAGCTCGGCCGACACCTTGGGCACGGTGACCGTCAGCGGTCTGCCCAGCGGGGCGACCCTGTCGGCCGGCACCCACAACACCGACGGTTCCTATACCTTGTCGGCCGGGCAGCTGGCCGGTCTGACCATGAACACCCCGACCGGCACCAACGCCACCCTGTCGATCACCGCGACGGAAATTGGCGCTGGCGGCAACAGCGCCACCGCCTCGGCCAGCCTGAGCGTCAGTTTCACCAACATGCCGAGCGAGACGCTGACCGGCGGAGCCGGCAACGACACCATCATCGGCGGCTGGGGCCACGACACGCTCGATGGCGGCGGCGGCGCCAACCTGTTGGTCGGTGGCAGCGGCGACAACACCTTCATCTACGAGGCCCAGGCCACCTGGTCGGGTTCCTACTACTCGGAAAACGTTGGTGACCCCGGTCACGCCGGCCCCAATACCCTGTTCAACCTTGCCGGTTATGGCGACAGCCAGGACATTTTCCAGGGCAGCGCCAACGGTCACAACGTCGTCCATATGGGGAGCGGCAACGAGGCCCTGTTCCTGGACGACAGCTACAGCGCCCACCTCGCCTCGGGGGCGCGGCTGGTCAATATTCAGGAGATCGACGCGGGTGCTACCGGCAACCAGATCATCGACCTGACCAGCACCCAGTACAGCCTCAACAGCGTCACCATCGTCGGCAACGACGGCAACGACGTGCTGATGACCAGCGGCGGCAACAACGTCGTCCATGCCGGCGCCGGCAACAATTACCTCTGGGGCGGCTCGGGCGATGACGTGCTGACCGCCGGCAACGGCAACAACACCATCGCGTCGAGCGGCGGCAACGACACCATCACCGTCGGCAACGGCACCAACATCATCTCGGAAGGCTCCGGCAACGACACCATCACCGCCGGCGGTGGCAACAACACCATCACCGCCACCGGTCATGACGAGGTGACGGTGGGCGATGGCAACAACACCGTCAGCGTCGGTTCGGGCGATGTCAGCGTCGGCCATGGCACCAACACCGTGACCTTCACCGGCAACGCCGATGGCGGCAGCTTCAGCCTCACCGGTGGCACCGACACCCTGAACCTGACCAAGGGCGGCGGTAGCCAGCAGACCATCAACATCTACGATCATGCCACCGGCACCGGGATGGAGACGGTCACCGTCAACAACAACGGCGCCAGCGGCGGCGAGAACTTCCATCTCGACTTCAGCGGCCACGACACCTCGATCACCGGCGGCACCGGTACCAGTTGGACCGACGTGATCGATGTTTCCGGCCACTCGGCCGCCGGGACGTCGCTTCACATCACCGACAGCGCCGGCCATTCGTGGACGGAGGCGGTCGGCGACCATGGCACCATCACCGTCGGTTCCGGCACCTCGCCGCACGATACCAGCGGTCACGTCTTCACCGTGGACAGCCACGGCAACGAACACGAGATCGCCCAGTTCACCAACGTCGAGAAGATCACCTACTGATCGGCGATTTTCGACGGGCCCGCTCCGCAAGGGGCGGGCCCGTTTCGCTGTCCGGCCTTGAATTCGCCGCAAAGCGCGGCTATGGCAAGGGGATGCGCACCCTGCTTCGGGCGCTGACGGCCGTCTTCGCCCTTGTCTGCGCCCGGCCGGCCGGCGCCCATCCGCATGTTTGGATCGACACCACGGCGAGCTTCGTCATCGCCAAGGGCGCGGTCACGGGCGTCCGCATGGAGTGGAAGTTCGACGAGTTCTTCAGCGCCACGCTGTTCGACGATTTCGACAAGAATCACAATCGCCGTTTCGAGCCGGCCGAAGTCGCCGCGCTGGAAAAGGGCGCCTTCAGCAACACCGCCCAGCAGAATTACTTCACCTTCGTCAAGGCCGACGGCAAGGCGGTGGAACTGCGCAAGCCGAAGGACTTCACCGTCCGCGTCGAGGGCGACAAGGTGATCTACAGCTTCCTGCTGCCCTTCGCCCGGCCGCTCGACCCACGGCAGGCGGTGCTGACCGTCACCACCTATGAAGACACCTATTACATCGACGTGGCCCCGGCGCCGCGCGACCCGGTCCGGTTCGAAGGCGACACCTCGTTGTCGTGCAAGGGTGTCGTCGCCGAGGACCCCAACAGCACCATCTATTTCGGCTCGGTCCACCCCCTGATGATCACGCTCCACTGCTAGGAGGCGCTATGCGCTTGCGACCGGGCTTTCTCACCATGGCGGCTTCCGCCTGGATCTGGCCCGCGCTGGCGATGGCCGATCCGTTGCGCGGCGGTGGGGGGAATGGCGGCATCGCGCCCTGGCTTCCCGAGGCGTTGCGGCCGGTGGCCGCCTGGTTGCTGGTGACCCAGCGACATCTGATCGGCGATCTGCAGCAGCAGATGGCCCTGGTTCGCGCGGGCGGCGAGCCGGCCGCCATGGTCGCCATTATCGCGGCGGCGGCGCTTTACGGCGTGCTCCATGCCGCCGGTCCGGGGCACGGCAAGGTGGTCGTCGCCTCGTATTTCGCCAGCCGCCACGCCCGCCTGCTCCATGCCCTGCGCCTGAGCGTGACGATCTCGGCGGTCCAGGCGGCATCCGCCATCATCCTGGTGTCGGTGATGGCCGGGCTGCTCGATCTGGGCGGCAGAACGCTGTTGGCGGGGACCGCGTTGTTCGAGACCGTCAGTTTCGGCCTTATCGCCGTCTTCGGTGTGGTGTTGGCCTGGCGGGCGCTGCGGGGCGGCGACGATGGATGCTGCGGCCATTCCCACGATCACCATCACGACGATGCCTGCGGGCACCATCACCATGGCGACAAGGCGGCGCGGCGCGAACTGTTGTTCGGGGGGCTGGCGGTGGGATTGCGGCCGTGCACCGGCGCGGTCCTCATCCTGTTGTTCACCTTCGCCAATGGTTTGTACGGGCTGGGAATCGCCGCCACGCTGGCGATGGCCGCCGGCTCGGCGGTGACCGTGGCGGTGGTTGGCGCCGGGGCGATCGGCGCCCGCGGGCTGTCGAAGCTGGGCGGGCCACGCGGCCCCGCCTGGGCCGGCCGGGCGATCAAGGTCGCCGCCGGCTTGATCATCGCCCTCAGCGGCGGCGCCATGATGGCGGTTTCGCTATTGATCGGGCCGGTTGGCTGAATAATTTAGTAAAAAATTGCGTAAAATTGTTATTGATGCTGTATAGATTAACCATCCTCTGTATATGGGTAAATAAACATCAGGATAATTGTGGTTATTTACGGAAAATGGTCTATTAGCCCTCAGCGAAACGCCAGTTTTTGGGAGGGTGCGATGGTCCGGGTTCCTGGTACTTGCTCAGCCTGTCAGGCCTATGTCGAAGGGCTTTGTCGCCAGCCGGTGTCGGCCTTCAACGGTCAACGGATGTTCAGCGTCGCCTGTGTGCCTTGCGGCAGCTACAAGAGTGGCGGCAACAACGGGGGCGCGTCGGGAGCGTCGTCGATCAAGGCCACCGTCTGAGATATTTCGAAAGGGCTGGACTTCTCCCGCCCACTGGTTGCCACAATCGGGCGCGATACTCGGTCGTTCCGGTTGACTGGTGGGCGAGGGGGGATGAGGTTTTCGCGCAGAGCGATGGTGTTGGGATGCGCGGCGGCGTTGGGTGGCTGCGGCACGCGCTCGCCGGTTGCGCCGTCGGCGGCCACACAGGCGCCGACCGGGCGTCCGCCGGCTACCGCCGCGATGGTCACCGACCCCGAGGCGGTCGGCCTCAACGCCGTCATCGACATCAGCCATTCGAATTCCGTCGCCGATTTCGGCCGGGTGCGGGCGGCAAGCCCGGTGCTGGCGGTCATCCACAAGGCGACCGAGGGCTACGATTGGGTTGATCCGCTCTACGCCCGCCGTCGGGCCGAGGCCGAGGCGGCCGGACTGCTGTGGGGCGCCTATCATTTCGGCACCTACCAGCATTCCGGTGCCGAGCAGGCCGCGACCTTCCTGGCGGTGGCCCAGCCCGGGCCGCAAACGCTGATCGCGCTCGATCTTGAATTGAACGAGCGCAATCACGCCAACAGTATGGATTTATCGCGGGCCGAGGAGTTCGTGCGGGCGATTCTCGCCGCCACCGGTCGCCTGCCGCTGGTCTACGTCCATCCCGCCTGGGCCGACGGTGAACCGGTGGGCGGCAGCCGACGGACGCTCGGCGGTGCCATCCGGCGCAACTCCATCCTCGCCGCCTGCGACCTTTGGCTCGCCGATTACCGCAGCCGGCCGGAACTGCCGAGCGCCTGGGCGGGCATCGGTTGGCGGCTCTGGCAATACACCGGAGATGAAAGCGGCGGCCCGTTCCGCGCCTATGCCCGGGCGGTGGCGGGCGTCGATCGATGCGATCGCAACCTGTTCGGCGGCGACGTCTCGGGACTGGCGCGGTATTGGCTCGATCTGGCCGGACGCCCGCAGGTCTGACCTACTGGATCAGCGCCTTCAGCCAGTTGCCCAATCCCGATTTGGCCGGGGCGGGCGCCGAGGCCGGCCGCACCATGGGCGTGGCGGGATGGTCGTTGTCATCGACCCAGCGCGCCACGGTGACGAAATTGCATCCCTTGGTGGCGAGTTCGTCGAGCACCGCCGGCATGGCGGCGATGGTGGAATCGTGGATGTCGTGGAACAGGAAGATGCCGTGGGCGCCCTGACCGGTGGGGACGACGTTGCCCTCCATCTGCGCCACCGAGTGGTAGCGCCAATCGACGCTGTCATGGGTCCACAGCACCACCTCCATTCCCTGGTTGCGGGCCTGGTCGACCAGGGCGGCGTCGTAGGAGCCGTAGGGTGGGCGGAAGAAATGCGGCGTCACCCCCAAGCTCTTTAACTCGGCCACCGTTTCGCTCATTTCCTTTTGCCGCTGGGCCTCGTCCAGCTTGCGCATGTCCGGGTGGTCCCAGGAATGGTTCTCGACCTCGTGGCCCTCGGCCACCATGCGGCGGATGATGTCGGGATAGCGGCGCACATGCTCGCCCAGCACGAAGAAGGTCGCCTTGACTTTCTTGGCGGCCAGAACGTCGAGCAGCATGCCGGTATGGGGGCCGGGACCGTCGTCGAAGGTGATGGCGCAATCGGCGCTGGCGCGCTCGGCCCGCGTGATCGCGGTAAAATCCAGTGCCGGCGGGACCTGGGCCCGCGCGGCCGGGAGGGCGGCCACAAACAGCATGACGGCGATCACGGCAACCCGCATCAACGCACCTTGAAAAACGGAGACTATGAAGAAAGGGTGGCCCATGTCGGTTCGCCTGTAAAGGCTTGGCGGTTGACGGCGCCCGGCCGCTGCCCCACCATCGGCACGGTTATCTTTGGTGGTTTCGGGGGACATGATGGCAAACGAACTTTTCGCCGACACCGTCGGCCGCATCGACTTCGCGGCGGGCGTGGTGCGGTTCGAGCTGGTATCGCTGGAACCGGGCGAGAGCGGCCAGAATCGGATGGATGTTCGTCAGCGGGTGGCGATGCCGCTGGAAGGCTTCCTGTCGGCCCTCAGCACCATGAGCAATCTGGTCAACAAGCTGGTTGAGGCCGGTGTGGTGCGGCAGACGCCGACGGCGGCGGCGCCGGAAGCGGCGGCCGAGCCCAAAGGCAAAGGCAAGGTCAACTGACCGGTTCGCCCCACAGGTCGTAATCCTCGGCGGCGAAGATCTCGGCCTTGACGATGTCGCCGGGCGCCAGCCCGGTGGCGCCGTTGAGGAAGACCGAGCCGTCCACCTCGGGGCTGTCGGCGTGGCTGCGGCAGATGGCGCCCTCCTCGTCGACCTCATCGACGATCACTTCGATCGTCCTGCCGACTTTCTCCCGCATCCGGCGGTCGGAGACCTCGCGCGCCAGCTCGGTGAAGCGGAGCTGGCGTTCCTCCTTCTCGTCCTCGTCGACATGGCCGGGCAGGGCGTTGGCGGCGGCCCCGGCGACGTTCTCGTATTTGAAGCAGCCGACGCGGTCGAGCCCGGCCTCGTCCAGCCAGTCGAGCAGCAGTTCGAAATCCTCTTCGGTTTCGCCGGGGAAGCCGACGATGAAGGTCGAGCGAATGGCGAGATCCGGGCAGATGTCGCGCCAGCGGCGGATACGCTCCAGCGCCTTTTCCTGATTGGCGGGGCGGCGCATCGCCTTCAGCACGGTCGGGCTGGCGTGCTGAAAGGGAATGTCGAGGTAGGGAAGGATCTTGCCCTCGGCCATCAGCGGGATCAGTTGGTCGACGTGCGGATAGGGATAGACGTAGTGGAGCCGCACCCAAATCCCCAACTCGCCCAGCGCCGCCGCCAGTTGGTCGATCCGCGCCGCGACCGGGCGGCCGCGCCAGTCGCCGGCGGCGTGGCCGATATCCTGGCCGTAGGCGCCGGTATCCTGCGAGATCACCAGCAGTTCCTTGACCCCGGCGATGGCCAGGCGTTCAGCCTCGGCCAGCACGTCACCGACCGGGCGGCTGACCAGATCGCCGCGTAGCGAGGGGATGATGCAGAAGCTGCAACGCTGATTGCAGCCCTCGGACACCTTCAGGTAGGCGTAATGGCGCGGCGTCAGCTTCAGTCCCTCGGGCGGCACCAGGCCGACAAAGGGATCGCTCACCGGCGGCACCGCCTGGTGCACCGCTTCGACCACCGCCTCGTATTGCTGGGGACCGCTGACCGACAACACGGACGGATGCGCGGCGCGAATGGTCTTCTCGTCGCCACCCATGCAGCCGGTGACGATCACCCGGCCATTGGCGGCGATGGCCTCGCCGATGGCTTCCAGCGATTCGGCCCGGGCGCTGTCGAGAAAGCCGCAGGTGTTGACGATCACCACGTCGGCGCCGTCATAGCTGCCCGAGATTTCGTAGCCCTCGGCCCTGAGGCGGGTGAGAATCCGTTCCGAATCGACCAGCAGCTTGGAGCAGCCGAGGCTGACGATACCGACCTTGGGAATGCTGTTCATGGGCCCGCGAAGCAAAGGGGCGGCCCCGAAGGCCGCCGGTAGAGCTGTCAGGTAGCGTCATTCGTCACGGGATTCAAGGAAGTTGTCGTTATGGCCATTTGGTGGTTGCCACCCTTGCGGGCGGGGCTGCCCCGCACCTTTGGCGATTGCATCCTCCCCGCTCGGCGGCTAACACTTCCAAGATAATCAAATAAGCATAAGGGGAAACCATGCCGCTGAATCGGGTCACCCTGACCCACTGCCTGCTGCAGGAGCAGCGCCGCCTTGGCCGCTCCGGTGCGTTCACCGCGTTGATGTCCGACATCATCACCGCCGTCAAAATGATCTCGCACGAGGTCAACCGCGGCGCCATGGCCGGTAATCACGGCGTCGCCGGCAGCGAGAATGTCCAGGGTGAGGAACAGAAGAAGCTGGACGTGCTGGCCAACGAGATCTTCATGCATATGAACGCCATGGGCGGCAGCTATGCGGCGATGGCGTCGGAGGAGCTCGAGGACGTGCACGTCGTCCACGGTTCGGCCGATGGCCGCTACCTGCTGCTGTTCGATCCGTTGGACGGTTCCTCGAACATCGACGTCAACATCGCCGTCGGTACCATCTTCTCGATTCTGCGCGTGCCCGAGGGAACCGCCGCCGGCTCGATGGAGGCGTTCCTCCAGCCGGGTGTCCAGCAAGTGGCCGCCGGCTATGCGCTCTATGGCTCGTCGACCATGCTGGTGTTGACCACCGGCAGCGGCGTCAACGGCTTCACCCTCGACAGCAGTGTCGGCATGTTCTTCCTCACCCACCCAAATATGACGGTGCCGGAAGACACCAGCGAATACGCCATCAACGCCTCGCGGGCGCGGCACTGGGACCCGCCCGTGAAGCGCTATGTCGATGAATGCAACGCCGGCAAGAACGGGCCGCGCGGCAGGGATTTCAACATGCGCTGGGTGGCGTCGATGGTGGCCGAGGTTCACCGTCTGCTCTGTCGTGGCGGCGTCTTCCTCTATCCGGCCGATGCCGAGAATCGCAAGAAGGGCGGCAAGCTCCGCCTGATGTACGAGGCCAACCCGATGGCCTATATCGTCGAGCAGGCCGGCGGCCTCGCCAGCACCGGTCGCGAACGCATCATGGAGCTCAAGCCCGAGGGGTTGCACCAGCGGGTGCCGGTGGTCCTGGGCTCGAAGAACGAGGTGGAGCGGGTCGTCGCCTACCACCGCGAGTTCGACGGCAAGTAGGGGAAATCCGGCCGGCGGGCCGCGACATATCGCGGTCCGCCGGAAGTTTTGAGGCCACACCCCGCTGTGGCGTCAGCGGATGCCCATCCCAAACTTCGGTACGCGGGGAGGGGATTGGGGCGCCATCGCACCCCGACGAAAAGTAGGGTCTTCACCCCAAGGTGATCGTCCGCTAATCTAATATTGAATTCACCGTATTGAACGCGGCGCGCCAGCAAGGATGGCGGAGCGGATGTCGGTCGGGCTCCGTGCGTCTTGCTCGACGAGAGAGGGGGACCAGCGTGGCATTCTTGGGGAAAATGCGGGCGTTGCTGGGGCTCGCTCCTGTCTGGCTCTTTGTCTCCGGTGCCCTGGCGGCGCCCGAGGTGGAGCTTGAATTTTCCGTTCCTTCCGGCGCGACCACCGAAGTCTCACGCTTTTACTACCAGTTGATTCTGGAGTTCGAAGCCGCCAACCCAGGCATCAAGATCGGTTTTCGCCCGCTGACCGATTGGGACGAGGTGGTTCGGACGGTAACGGCGGCGGATCGTCCCAAGGCCGGGATATTCATCGCCGAGGCGTCGGAAACGCTGGAACTGGACCAGCGCGGGGCGATCACTCCGTTGGAGGACTTGCTGGCGGCCGAGCCGGGTGGACTCAAGGACTTTCTCGCACCATTCATTCCAGAGTTTCTCGGAAACAGTCGTTGCGCCAGAAACAAGTTCTGCTCTCCGCCATTTATTCGCAGTACACCTGTTGTCTATTACAATCTTGACCAGTTGAAGGAAGTCGGCATCGGCAAGGAGCAACTGCCGACCACCTGGGATGGGTTCGAGGACCTGTTGGCGAAGCTTCGCGAGCATCGCGGAAAGCCACCCTTCGTCTTCGGTGGAGACTGGTACGACTATCTGTTCGAAGCGACGGTGTATCAGGCTGGCGGCACCCTGTTCGACTCCGAGCACAACCGCTTCACCTATGACACCCCGCAAGCGGTGGAAGCGCTCAAGTTTTGGAAGCGCCTCAAGGACAAGGGGTTGCTCGTGCGGGCAACCAATTGGAAGGCGACCTTGAACAGCTTCACGGCGGGCCTATACCCGGTCACATTTTATACGTCCGGTGGGATCGAGTCGGCGCGCGCGCAAAGCCATTTCAATTGGATGGCGGACATGTTGCCGCGCAACCGCGCTTACGGCGCCACGGCCGGCGGCGGCAACCTTTACCTGACGGCCAAGTTGAACGATAGGGAGCGGAAGGCGGCAATACGGCTGCTTCGCTTTCTGTACACTCCGTCGGTGCAGGCGCGGATCAGCATGGCAAGTGGCTTTTTCCCGGTTGTCGGTGCGGCATTTGATGAACCGCAGTTGAAAGAGCGGTATATATCGGATGAACCATTTGTACGCATCCGGCGCCAATTGAGCTACACCGGACCAAGGGGGATGTCCGCCGACAATCTGCGGATGCGCAAGGCGCTCAAGACGGCGATAGACCGCTGTCTGGACGACAATGTGCCGGCGGAAGCGGTCCTGCGGGACGCGCAAGGCGAGGTTGATCTAATACAGAAGCGGTGAGCCGGCCTTGGGGGGCCGGATCATCTCCTGGCGGGAAGCCGGGGATCCGGGGGGGGGGGCGGCCAGGGATCTTGATGGAAACCGATACTCGCAATAAGCCTCGAACCCAATGTCAAAAGATTGGGAGACGTCTGATCACCCGTGTGATCGCGTTCAGTTCCTGCATTGCCGTTCTGGCGACGGCGGTGCAAATGATGGTGGAATACGGTCGAGAAAAAGAAGAGGTGATCAACTCGCTGGACGCGGTGAGCCTTTATTTGCCGAATATGGTGGTCAGCGTTTGGAACTTGGATGTGCCTTTGATCGAGACGACCTTGTCCGCGCTTGGTCACTTGCCCACCGTCGAAAGCGTTACCGTAAGAGCCCGTAGCACGGGCTTTCTTTCCGGCTTGGAGTGGAGCTACGGCTCGCAAAGGTCGATAAACACCATAAAAAGAAGCTATACTCTGCGTCATGTGGATAATGGCGCGAGTACGGATATCGCCGATCTTGAGGTGTATGCAAGCGTCGACGAAATATACAAACATATAGCGAAGCAATCACTAACGATACTTGTGACGAATACGATCAAGACGTTCATCGTCGCGGTTTTCATGCTGATGTTGATGCGGCGTCTGATAACCGCGCGGATTGAAGTCCTTGCGGCGCGCTTGGGACGTGTCGCGCGAGGTATCGCTACGACCGAAGACGTCGGTGATGGTGAGGCCGCCGCGCACGGGCGCCAGGTCGGACCCGAGTCGGGTGATTTCGTGCCCGCCGCGGGTGGCGATGAAATCGACGGGCTGTGCCAAGATTTCGACTTCCTGGTCGGGCGGCTGCGCGATTACAGCGAGCGGATGGAAGCCAAAGTGCAAGAGCGCACGGCCCAGCTCGCCAATCTTAATGTGGAACTCGCCAAGTCCAATGAGGCGCTCGCGACCTCGGCGGAGATGTCGCGGCACTTGGCCGACGAAGCTCGGGCATCGACCGAAGCCAAGAGTGAATTCCTGGCCAATATAAGCCATGAAATCCGTACGCCGATGAACGGCATCCTGGGGATGGCCGGGTTGCTTCTTGACGATCCCCTGGAGCCGCTCCAGCGCGAGCGGGCGCAAATTCTCGAAGGCTCGGCCAGGGCGCTTCTTGCCATCCTTGACGACATTTTGGACCTCTCGAAGCTGGAAGCCGGGCGGATCGAATTCGAGAGGGTCGCCTTCCCGCTGGGGCGGACCGTCAGCGACTTGATCTCGCTGATGGCTTCACGGGCCGCCGACAAGGGCTTGACCCTTACGGCGGATATGGCCCCCGGCCTGCCGGAGTGGGTGGCCGGCGATGTGGGGCGGTTGCGACAGGTGCTGCTCAATTTGGTGAGCAATGCCATCAAATTCACCGAGACCGGCGGCGTCACCTTGCGGGTCGCTCCCGTCGATGGCGCGGAGATCGAATTCTCCGTGACTGACACCGGCATCGGCATTCCCGAGGAGAAGCAAGCGCGGCTTTTCCAGCCGTTTACCCAGGCGGACTCCTCGATCTCACGTCGCTTCGGCGGTACGGGATTGGGGCTGGCGATCTGTAAGCGGTTGGTCGTGGGCCAGGGCGGCGCAATCGGCGTGGACAGTGAACCGCTTGGGGGGTGCCGCTTCTGGTTCCGCCTGCGGTTTGAGCCGGCGGAGGCTCCGGCGGCAACGGCCGTCGCCGTCGCCCCGGTGTCCGATCTGTCAATCCTTTTGGCCGAGGATAACCTTGTCAACCAGAAGGTGGTGATCCAGTTGCTGGTCAAGGGGGGGCATCGCGTTACGGCGGTTGCCAACGGCCGGGAAGCGATCGAGGCCGCCGCCAATGGGGGCTTCGACATTGTGCTGATGGACATGCAGATGCCGGAGATGGACGGTTTGGAGGCGGCTCAGGCGATCCGTAGACTTCCTCCGCCGGCGGGGACGGTTCCGATCATCGCGCTGACCGCCAACGCCATGCAAGACAGCGTTGAACGCTGCCTTGCGGCCGGCATGGACGACCATCTCAGCAAGCCGGTGAACAGAACCCGGTTGGAGCGGGTGCTGGCCCGCCACTCCCGGCCGGCGCCCGAGGTGCCGTAGAGCCGCAATTAGGTTGCATCATGCTTTCGCATTATTGAGTGCCCCTCGCCGGGCGCAAACCTCCGGTTTGCTTGGCCGCGACCGCAATGGTCGCCGGAGCGCGACGATTCAAGCTAAAATCATCCCGCTCTAGCGGGGTGCGGAAAAACTCCGACTTTATCTTCCGTCATTCCCGCGAAAGCGGGGATCCATGTGTCATACCGCCCGCCCGATGAAATGACCTGTCATCCCGACGACCAACGGGAGGAGGGATCTCGTTCTGGTCCGGCATTTCCGATTGGGATCCGCCGGACCAAACGGAGATCCGTCGCATCCCGTAGGCCAACGCCCGCCTATTGCACCCGGCGCAGGTCGGCCAGTGGCACGAAGACGCGCTCGCCCTTCTTATCGAAAACCTTGAAAGTCTTCGACCCCTTGCCGGCGGCGAAGGTGTCGTAAGATTCGGCCAGGGCGGCGCGGCACCGATCCCGCGCGGCGGCATCGTCGAGGCCGTCAAAAGCCACCTTGCGCAGGCGGTCGTGGAACCCCTTGAGGATGTGCAGGCGGCTGACGTTCAGCACGCCCTGGTCAAAGGGAAGTTCAAGCGCCTCGAAGAATTGTTCGGCGGCGGACAGGTGGGAAAGACTGTCGAGATAGGGATGCATGGCGTCCTCCTCGGTCAATTGGTGGCGAGGGCGGCTTCACCCAGGAAGCGCCGTAATTCGTCGGGGGTGGGGGCGCGTTTGGTCTCGGCGGCGTGGGCGCGGACCCGGGCCAGGACGACGCGGGCCTCGTTCGCCGGCAACTCGACGCCCATTTCGCGGCAGGCATGCAGCACGGACGTCAATCCGGAATGCTTGCCGAGCACCACCCGGTGCCGACGGCCCAGTTCGCGCGGATCGATCGCCTCGTAGGTGCGGCGGTCGCGCAGCAGTCCCGAGACGTGGATGCCTGATTCATGGGTGAAGACGGCGGCGCCGACGATGCTCTTGTTGGCGGCCACCGGGCGGCCCGAGGCGCGCTCGACCAGCCGTGAGACCGAGGCCAGCGCCAGCTTGTCGACCGCGGTGTCGAGGCCGTAGAGGTGATCAAGCGCCACCACCACCTCTTCCAGCGGCGCGTTGCCGGCGCGCTCGCCCAGGCCGTTGACGGTGGTCGAGACGTGGCTGGCGCCGCCCTTGACCGCCGCCAGCGAGTTGGCGGTGGCCAACCCGAGGTCGTCGTGGGCGTGAATCTCCAACTCGATGCCGGTGGCGGCGCGAAGGCGGCGGAAGATGTCGTGGACGCCGAAGGGCTCCATCACCCCCATGGTGTCGGCGAAGCGGAAGCGGCGCGCGCCGGCGCGCTCGCAGGCCTCGACCACCGCCAGCAGAAAATCGGCGTCGGCCCGCGACGAATCCTCGCCGCCGACCGCCACCTCGAAGCCGGCGTCACGGGCCGACTTGACCATGGAGTCGATGTGGCCGAGCGCCCAGGCGCGATCGCGCCCCAGCTTGGCCGCCAGTTGCAGGTCGGAAACCGGAATCGACAGGTTGATCATGTCGATGCCGCAGCGGCCGGCGGCGGCGATATCCTCGGCGGTCATGCGGCACCAGGCGATCTGGCGCGAGGCCAGGCCAAGGCCGGCGACGGCGCGGATGCCCTCGCATTCCTCGTCGCCCATGGCCGGAATGCCGACCTCCATTTCGGGGACGCCGGCGGCGTCGAGGGCCTGGGCGATGGCCAGCTTCTCGTCGAGGCGGAAGGCCACCCCGGCGGTCTGCTCGCCGTCGCGCAATGTGGTGTCGTTGACGACCACGGCGGCCGCCATCAGTGGCACCCGCCCGAACAAGAACACTTGGACCCGGCGTTGGGGTTGTCGAAGACGAAGCCGGCGCCTTCATCGCCCTCGACGTAATCCATCGTCACTCCGATCAGCCACATGGTCGAGGGCCGATCGATGAAGAGGCGGACGCCGGAAAGATCCAGCACCTCGTCGGCTTCGCCGGCTTCCGGTTGCAGGGCCAGGAGATATTGCAGTCCGTCGCAGCCGCCGGTATCGACGGCGATACGGAGCCCCAGGGAGTCCCCTGCGCAAACGTCCTTGAGAATGCCCGCGGCGCGGTCGGTGAGGGTCAGCATGGCGATGCTCCTCGGCAATGCGGTGTCTTGCCGGGAAGAGAAGCAAAGGCGGTGCCAGTTGGGCGCGATGGCGTAAAAGAGTGAATTGGCAGGTGGCGGAAAAATTCGGTCAGCCCACAAACAAGGCGTCTGCCCCGCGAAGGCGTTGGCGCATGTTGTGGCTTACCTGGCCGTAGGCCGCGATATGTTGCGTGATGGCGCATGGATTCCCGCTCTCGCGGGAATGACGAACGGGGGGGCGGGCGCCCTTTTTCGCTGCTCGTTGGGCCCGTTGAATCGGCTTTATGATGGATGGATCGTGAAGGTCCGTGCCGACACTCCACCCGCCATATGTCGGATTCCCGACAGCTCGATCGTTCGGTTTGGTCACAATGGCGGCGACCGGAATGTAGGATCAGCGATTGATCCCGGCCTCGCGCCATAGGCGGGGCAGGGTGCCGTCACGCTCCATATCGGCCAGCAGGCGATTGACGGTGCCGACCTCGATCGGTCCGCCACGGCGCACCACCGCCCGGTGGCTGTAGAGCTGGTCGTAGCGATTGGAGACCAACAACCTTTCCGCCGCCTCGGCATTGGCGTTGAGAAAGGCGTTGAGATAGGCGTCGGTGACGATGGCGACATCCATGCGGTCGGCCAGCACCATGTCGATGCTGGATTTATGATTGGTGACCAGCTTCATGTTCCAGGTGCGGGCCAGCCAATCCGGATCGGAATTGAAGCCGGCGAAGCCGTAATGATAGCCGAGGATGCCGACGATCCGCTTGCCCTTCAGGTCGGCGAACCATTCCTGGCCGCGGCCGGGCTTCTTCAGGGCGATGAAGACCTCGCCACCGCGCAGGAAGACGTTGGAGAAGTCGACCTTGTAGCCCTTTTCGGCCCAATCCCATTCGGGGCTTTCAAAGAAGATGGCGTCGATCCGGCCTTCGCTGAGGTCGGCGTAGCGGCGTCGGGCGGTGGTGGGGACGAACTGGAATTCGTATTCGGTCTGGGCCTTGTTGAGGGCGGCGATCATGTCGAGCGCCAGGCCGTGGGCGTGGCCGGCGGAATCCTCGACGAAGGGGGGGAAATCGTAGCCCCCGACATGCACCACCTGACCCGCCCAGGCGGCGGGGCAGAACAACAGGACAAGAATGGCGACAAGGATCCGAACCATGTGCGCATTTACCCCAAGTTTCGGCCGCATGGTAGCGAAACCCTGGGTGGTGTGCCATGCGGATTCAGATGGACAGCAGGCTGACCCCCTCCTCGGCGCCGAAACATTGGACGAAGTCGCAGCAGGTATCGCAGACCGGGCTCTTGCACAGCGCGACGCCCTCCTGCTCGCACAACTCTCGGTAGAAGAACTTCTTCCACTTCATGTCGGTCTGGTTTCTGGCCGCCAGCGGCGCGAAGTGCCGCATCATCAGCAGCGACAAATCCGGCCGACCGGTGAGGCCGAGATCCTGCCATAGATGGTTCGATTCGAGCGACCGACGGGCGATGATATGGGCCAGCCACTCCTCGGCGATGTAGCCGTGGCTGCGGTGGTTCAGCAGCAATTCGCGCAGATCGGGCTCCTCCAGGCTGGCGGGCGCGGCGCCGTCGTCGTCCTGGTCGAGGCCGGAGAGCAGGCCGGGGGCTTGAGGGAAATGCAGGCCGATCAGGGCGGCCAGGTTTTCGGCGGAAAGGCCGAGGCCGGCCGCCAACGAACGGTCGGGATCGACCAAGGCGATGGCGATGGCGCAGGCGAACAAATGACGGTCGAACGGATCACCCTGACCGCTGCCGGCCATCAGCCATTGATAGGTTTCGGCGGCCATGGCGGCCTCCTTCCTTGGGGCGGGCGGAGCCCACGCGGAGCGCGTGGGCTCCCCCTTTTTCAAATCACGCCGGAACCGGGCCGTGGGTCTGGCAGTTCTTGCCGCAGACCGTGGCGCAGGCCAGGCAGCCGATGCAGTTGCCCTCGTTGTCGATGACCATGATCTTGCGGTTGGAATCATCGTCGTCGTCGAGAGGGTCGCACATCTCGCCGTCCTCGTTGACGCCCATCATCTTCAGCACCTTCTGGGTGCAGACCTTGAAGCAGCGGCCGCAGCCGATGCAGAGCTCCGCGCTGATTTCCAGCAGGTACTGCGGGGTCCACGGCTCGCCGTTGCGCTTGGTGAAAGTCTTAAAGGACATTTTTCTTCGCTCCTAGTTTCGGGGGGTTATCGTCACGCGTCGGCGACGGTGGGGAACTTTTCGATGGTGGAAAGACCTTCGGCGACGAGCTTCTCGGCCTTTTCGGCCATCTGCTCGAGATTCTCGAAGCCAAAGCGGTGCAACTCACGGACATGGGCGCTGACGGCGACCAGACGGCCGGCGATCAGCACGATGCGGCCCCAGCCCTCGTGATGGATACGAAGGATGGGCGAGACCGACTTGCCGCTACGGGTCTCGATTTCCTGGCCGATGGCGGTGTAGTACTGCTCGACCCGCATCAGCACGTCGGGGTCGGGGTCGCCGATCAGCGGCAATTCGCGCTTGGCCGCCTTGGTGACGATGAACGGCGCCAACAGCAGATCGTCGGGTTCGGCGTCGAGGGCGCCGCTGCGATCGTCGGCGCGAATCAGCCGAAGCAGGGCCTTGATGATGGGGTGGTCGCTCATGGGACTCAATCCTCGTCGTCGATGAAGCGTTCGGGACCGGCGGCGCGGTTCTCGACGGCGCGGCGCAGCCATGGCGGCGGGTTGGAGTTCAGCATGGTGCGCACCCGCTCGATGACGGCGGTGATCGGCTCGTCGCCGGGCAGCTTGATCGGGTGGACATGGGCGCGGACGACGCGGGCCGCCGCCGGCCCGCCGATGGCGCGGACGAACAGCAGGGCGCTGCCGGTCAGCGCCTCGATCTTGGCCAGCAGGCGGTCCTCGCCGTCGTCGGAATGGTTGCCGTCCTGGGCGCTGACGGTGTCGAACTCCACCGCCTCGACGAAGCTGTGGCCGTCGGGGCCGATGTCGTAGAACAGGAAATTGCGGGCGCTGGCGAAGTGCGCGTCAACGTTGGCGCGGTCCTGGGTGGCGAAAGCGACTCGCATGTGTCCTCCTTTCAAGGGGCGCTCGATCCCTTCCTCCGCGTCAACCAGCCTGAGCCGCCGTACCATGGCTTTGCTCCGAAAGGGGGACGGGGGGGGCGAGCGTCATTGCCGGCTCGTGGCCGGCATGTTCCATCAAGATGTTGCCCAACTGGAAGATCAGGTCGCGGGTGCCGCGATAGCCGACCGTCACCTGATGTGCGGCGCCCAGGCGGTCGAAGATCGGGAAGCCGGCGCGGAACAGCGGCGTTCCGTGGCGCTGACACAGCTGGCGGGCGTTGGCGTTGGCGATCACCAGATCGACGCCGCCGGCCTCCAGCATCTGGTCCTCGAGATCCTCGAAATCGCCGATCTCGACCCGGTCGCAGGGCAGATCGGCGAGGAAGGGGGCGGCGGTGGTGGTGACGGCGGCGGCCAACTGGCCGCCCATGTCGCCGATCAGCTTGGCGGTGGTCCACAGGAAATCGGGTTCGCCGGCCACCGCGAACGAACGGCCGCCAAAGAAGAAATGACCATCGAGCATGGCGTCGACCAATTGCGAGCGGGCCCGCTTGAGCTTGGCCGGCACCGGCTTTCCGGCCACGGTCGACAGGCAGACCATCAGGCGATCCACCGGCTCCAGCCCGGTCAGGCGGTCGAAGACGACATAGGGGACGCCGGTCTTGGCATGCAGCGCCTCGGCGGTGATGCGCATATGCTCGCCGATCGCCACGGTCAGGCGGGCGTCGCCCATGCTCCGCGCCTGCTCGACCGTGGTGCCGCCGAGCGTGGTGGGGACATAGGCGTCGGGCACATGGCCGTCGAGCGAGCCCGACAGATCGGGCAGCACCACCGGCTCCAGGCCAAAGGCCTCGACCAATTCCTTGAGATGCTCGATGTCGCCGGGGGTCAGATGGACGCCGGGCAGCAGGTTGACCTTGGGGCTGGGTTCGCGGCCGTGGATCGGCTCGGCCAGGGCTTTGACCAGGGCGGCGCAGGCCTTGCCCCAGCCCATCTCCAGCGAGCCCTCGAAATCGGGGGCGGAGACGTAGACGACCTTGGTGTCGGCCAGCTCCTTGTGGCGGGCCAGGATCAGCTTGAGGTCGCCGCCGACGTCCTCGCCGCGGGTGGCGGTCAGCGCCGTCGAGATCAGGCCGATAACCTTGGGCTTGGCCCGCTTGGCGATGTTCAGCAGCGCCTCTTCGACGTTCTCCATGCCGCCGAGGATGGTCGAGACCTCGTTCATCGCGGTGGTCTGTAGCGGAATGGCCTCGCGGAAGTGGCGGACCAGCATCACCAGGGCGAAGGCGGTGCAGCCCTGGCTGCCGTGGAACAGCGGCATCGAGCCGTCCATGCCCATGAACGCCATGGCGGCGCCCAAGGGTGCGCTGAGCTTCAATGGGCTGGTCGACAGCGGCTTGGCGGAGGCGACGACGCGGGCCATGGTCAGGAATTCTCCCAGGGAGCGGGCTTCCGTACCTGAGCCCAGATCGGGTTGGACAAGGTCAGATCGACCTGGCGCACCAGTGTCACCATGCCTTCGTAACCGGAATAGCCGTGGTGGCGTTCCTGGTTGATTTCGACCCAGGGGGTACGGGCCTTCAGCGCCACGAACTGGGTGCGGCCGCCCGACATCAGCAGGTCGGCCTCGCCCTCGCGCAGCATGCGGTACATCTCGCGGGGCGGCAGCTGGTCGATCATCACCTCGCCCTTGCCGGTGAGGTCCATGATCTTCCGCTTGTCCTCGGCGGTCGATTTGCGCACCGAGGTGCCGACGAATTCCATGCCGACTTCCTGCAGCGCCGAGATCACCGACCAGCTTTTGACGCCGCCGGTGTAGAGCAGTACCCGCTTGCCGGCCAGGCGCTCCTTGAAGGGGGCGATGGCCGCCCAGGCCTTGGCTTCCTCTTCGGCGACCAGCGCCTCGGTGCGATCGATCAGCGTCGGCTCGGCGCCGCGCTCGACCAGCAGGCGGGCGATGGTGCGCAGCGCCTCGGAGGTGTCGGAGATGCCGTAGAACGATCCCTCGAAATAGGGGATGCCCCAACGGTCCTTCATCTTGCGGGCCAACGTCACCAGCGCCTGGCTGCAGACCACCATGTTGACCCGCGCCGTGTGGCAGGCGGCGATGTCGGCATAGCGGGCGTCGCCGGTAATGGCGGTGCGCAGCCGGATGCCCAGGCGCTTGAGCAGCGGGCGGATCTGATCCAACTCGCCGTTGACGTTGTATTCGGCCAGGATGTTGATGTCGGTGGGGCCGACGTCGTCGGGCTCGACGGTGCCGATGACGTGGTCGAGCAGCGCTTCGCCGCCAAGGCGCGCCCCCAGGCTTTTCGAGCCGACGAAGCCCGGCGCCTCGACCGGGATGACGGGGACGCCCATGCGCTCGGTGGCGGCCTTGCAGACGGCGGCGACGTCGTCGCCGATCAGGGCGCCGACGCAGGTCTGATAGACGAATACCGCCGGCGGCTTATGGGTCTCGATGGCGGCGCGGATCGCCTTGTAGAGCTTCTTCTCGCCGCCGTTGATGATGTCGAGGTTGGACAGGTCGGTGGTGAAGCCGCGGCGGTAGAGGTCCGAGCCGGTACTCCAGGAATTGCGGCTGTCCCAGGAATTGCCCTCGCAGGCGATCGGCCCGTGCACCAGATGGACGGCATCGACGATCGGCTGCAGCGTGATCTTGGCGCCGTCGAAGCAGCAGCCGCCGGCCGCCGCGCCCGGCGTCAACGCCTTGCCGCAGCCCTTCTTGCGGTCCTTGTCCGACTTGGCGCGATTGGTGGCGCAAGCCGGCTCTTCGAAAAGCTCCTGGACCTTGGGCCTAGCCATTTGCACGCCTCCCTAGCGAGTTGCGCCTTTAGAGAAGCAAGCGGCGTGCCGGTTTCCTCGGGGCCTGGCGGGGGCCTGTCAAGCCTAGGATTCCCGCCATTTGTGGCGAATCACCCGAAGCGTCGGCGCCGAGACGGTTGGAGAAATGTCGCAAATACGACAGCGGTCCTGTTGGGTGACCGCCTCAGCGGAGGCACTCCGCCACGGTTGATGTGCGCATCCGTCGGGCGTAGGGTATTGGTATGAGTGATCCACGCACAGGGCCAGGCGACGATCTCCATCTCGGCATCGATTTCCTCGATGACGAACATCGTCAATTGTTGGAACTGGTCGGCGCCTGGAGCGAAGCCGTCGCCGTTAATGCCGATCCGGGGAAGGCGGACGATCTTTTCGAGCGCCTGCTGGATTTCGCCCGCCGTCATTTCCTGGTGGAGGAGCACGACATGGCGTCCCGGAGCTATCATGGAAGCCAGGCCCATCAGCGCGAGCACGAGGCGCTGATGGAGCGGCTCGACAACCTCCGCATCAGCGCCGGATACGATCTGGCCGGTGAATTCGCCGGGTTCATTTACGACTGGGCGGCCGAGCACATCCGCACCATGGACCGGCAATACGCCGAGTTCCTGAAGTCCCAGGAGCGTTGACGGCCCTTCCCCCCAAAAACAACACCCCGGGAAGGTTGCCCTTCCCGGGGTGAAGCGATCGGACCCTAGGCGCTCAGCGGGTCAGATCGAAGGAGATGTCCGACGAATTGTCGGCGACCTCGAAGATCCGGTCGAGGATCTCGACCAGGATACGCAGCGCCCCCTGGTACCCGAAGGTCGGGAAGCGGTGGTGGTGGTGACGATCGAAGATCGGGAAGCCGAGCCGGATGAACGGCGTGCCGGTGTCCTTCTCCAGGTACTTGCCGTACGAGCTGCCGATCAGCAGATCGACCGGCTCGGTGAACATCAGGGACCGCATGTGCCAGAGGTCCTTGTTGCGGTAGACGGTGCCGCTGTCGCCGAAGCGCGAGGTCGCCAGCAGGGCCTTGGTCTTCGTCTCCCACTCGGCCGAGCCGTTGGCGGCGAGGATGTGCACCGGCTCCATGCCCAGTTCCAGCAGGAAGCCGGTCAGGGCGTAGACGAAGTCGGGGTCGCCGAACAGGGCGACGCGCTTGCCGTGCAGCCAGGCGTTGCTGTCGGCGATGGCGTCGACCAGACGGCCGCGCTCGATCTCGATCGCCTCGGGGATGGCCTTGCCGGTCAGCTCGGCGATCTTCATGAAGAAGGCGTCGGTGCCGGCGATGCCCATCGGCGAGTTGAGCGAAGCCACGGTCTGGCCCTTGGTCGCCACGTATTCCAGGGTCTTCTCGGTCGAGAATTCCTGAAGCGACAAGGTGGCCTTGGCGTGGATCGAGTTGCGGGTGTCCTCGATGGTGGTGCCGCCGTAGTACATCTTGTAGGTCCCGTCGGTCGGGCTGTCGAAGGTGTCGGCGACGTCGCAGATCAGGGTGTAATCGACACCCATCAGGTCGAGGTAACGCTTGAGCTCGCGGTTGTTGGCCGGAGCGTAGCCGTCGAAGCCCGGGATGATGTTGATCTTCGAATTGGGCTTCGGCGTCAGCTGGGCTTCACGTTCCCAGAAGTAGTTGAAGATGCCCTTGATCATGTTGTCGAAGCCGGTCAGGTGGCTGCCGACGAACGAGGGCGTATGGGCGAAGGGCGTCGGGAAGTCGGCGGGGACCGCTTCCTTCTCCTTGGCGTTGGCGATGAAGGCCGAAAGGTCGTCACCGATAACCTCGGCCATGCAGGTGGTCGAGATGGTGATCATCTTCGGCTTGTACAGCGCATAGCAGTTCTGCAGGCCCTCGATCAGGTTGGCCTGGCCGCCGAACACCGCCGCGTCCTCGGTCATCGAGTCCGACACGCAGACCGAGGCGTCCTTGAAGTGACGCGACAGGTGCGAGCGGAAGTAGGCGGCGCAGCCCTGGGACCCGTGGACGTAGGGCATGGAGCCCTCGAACCCGGCCGCGGCGTACACCGAACCCAGCGGCTGGCAGGCGCGCGGCGGGTTGATGACGGTGTGCTCACGGGCGAAGTTCTTTTCGCGGTATTCCCAAGTCTTGGTGTACTCGGACTGCTTGGCGACCTCCTCATCGGTGGCGCGGCACTCATAGTTCGCCTTCTTGAACGCGAACAGTTCCTTGTATTCCGGCTCCTGGAAGAGGGAGATGTGGTCTTTGACCTTATCTGCGCTCTGGGGCATGGAAATTACTCCTTGATTCGTCGTGACTGGATTGGGGATCAGGCGGCCTTCCAGGGCGCCTTGATCTTGGTCCAGACGGGGGCGTTGATGGCGAGGTCCATGTCGCGGGCGAAGACGGCGAACCCGTCATAGCCGTGGTACGGACCCGAGTAGTCCCACGAGTGCATCTGGCGGAAAGGCACGCCCATCTTCTGGGTGCCGTACTTTTCCTTGATGCCCGAGCCGACCAGATCCGGCTTCAGCTTCTCGATGAAAAGCTCAAGCTCGTATTCCGAGGCGTCGTCGTAAATCAGCGTGCCTTCCTTGAGGTAGGCGGCGGTGCGCTGATAGTCGTCGTTGTGGGCGAACTCGTAGCCGGAACCGATCACCTCCATGCCCAGATCCTCGTAGGCGGTGGCGGTGTGACGGGGGCGCAGGCCACCGACGAACAGCATGACTCGCTTGCCATCAAGCCGGGGCTTGTACTTGGCGATGAGCGCGTCGGCCATCGGCTGGTACTTGGCGATCACCTTCTCGGCATTGGCCTGGATGGTCTCGTCGAAGAACGCGGCGATCTTGCGCAGCGACTTGGCGATCTGGGTCGGGCCGAAGAAGTTGTATTCGATCCACGGAATGCCCCAGGTCTCTTCCATGTGACGGCAGATGTAGTTCATCGACCGATAGCAGTGGATGAGATTGACCTTGGCCTTGGGGGCGCGCTCGATCTCGGCCAGGGTCGCGTCGCCGGACCAGGAACCGATGACCCGAAGGCCCATTTCTTCGAGCAGCTTGCGGCTCGGCCAGGCGTCGCCGCCGATGTTGTAGTCGGCGATCAGGTTGACGTCGTAGGGGCCGGTCTCCCAGGTCTGCTCGCGCTTGCCGAGGATCCAGTCGCGGATGCAGTCGTTGGCGATGTGGTGGCCGAGCGACTGGGAGATGCCGCGGAAGCCTTCGCAACGGCAGGGGACGACGATCTTGTTGGTTTCCTTGGCCTTCTTCTTGGCCACGGCCTCGATGTCGTCGCCGATCAGGCCGATCGGGCATTCCGACAGGATCGAAATACCGCGCGACAGCGGGAACAGGGTCTCCAACTCGTCGATCATCTTTTCCAGGTTCTTGTCGCCGCCGAAGACGATGTCGCGTTCCTGGAAGTCCGAGGTGATCTGCATGGTGACGAAGCTGTCGATGCCGACCGTGCCGTTGAAGTAGTTACGGCGCTGGGACCAGGAATAGTGGCCGCAGCCGACCGGACCATGGCTGATGTGGACCATGTCCTTGATCGGGCCCCACACCACGCCCTTGGCGCCGGCGTAGGCGCAACCGCGCTGGGTCATCACGCCGGGGACCGACTTGATGTTGGACTTCACGCCGCAAGTGGGCTCGGCGTCGGCAGGCTTCTTCACGGTGCCGAGATGGCGGGCGCGCTTCTTGCCGGCCTTTTCGGGGTGGGTTTCCACCGCTTCCTTGATCAGGCCTTCGTTGAAGGCGACGTCATTGGGGTTATCGAGGCTCATGGCCTTATCTCCTAATGCTCGGGCTTTTTTGGCTCACGCCCCTCGCCGACGGACCGGCGAGGGGGTGCGCACGTCGCGGTTCCGGATCAACCGGCCTGGCAGAGGCTCTTTTCCTTGGCCTCGAGCTCGGCCAGGGCCTGCTCGTCGGACTTCATGATGCCGAACTCGAGCAGCATGTCTTCCAGCTCTTCCATGCTGATCGGGGTCGGGATGGTGCCCTTGCCGCCGTTGGCGTGGATCTTCTTGGCCAGGGCGCGATATTCCTGGGCCTGCTGGCTGTCGGGCTTGTACTGGATGACCGTCTGGCGACGCAGCTCGGCGTGCTGGACGATGTTGTCGCGGGGGACGAAGTGGATCATCTGGGTGTTGAGCTTCTTGGACAGGCTCTCGGCCAGGTCCAGCTCGCGGTCGGTCTGGCGCTCGTTGCAGATCAGCCCGCCGAGGCGGACGCCGCCCGAACCGGCGTACTTGAGAATGCCGCGGGCGATGTTGTTGGCGGCGTAAAGCGCCATCATCTCGCCGGACATGACGATGTAGATTTCCTGGGCCTTGTTCTCGCGGATCGGCATGGCGAAGCCGCCGCACACCACGTCGCCCAGCACGTCGTAGGAGACGTAGTCGACGTCGTCATAGGCGCCGTTCTCTTCCAGGAAGTTGATGGCGGTGATGACGCCGCGACCGGCGCAGCCGACGCCCGGCTCGGGGCCGCCGGCCTCGGTGCACTTGATGCCGCCCCAGCCGACCTTCATCACGTCTTCGAGTTCGAGGTCCTCGACCGAGCCGGCCTTGGCGGCCAGATGCAGCACGGTGTCCTGCAGCTTGGTGTTGAGGATCAGGCGGGTGGAGTCGGCCTTGGGGTCGCAGCCGACGATCAGGATCTTCTGGTCCATCTCGACCAGCGCGGCCAGGGTATTCTGCGAAGTCGTCGACTTGCCGATACCGCCCTTGCCGTAGAACGCGATTTGACGAGGCATGGTGAAATTCCTTTCGGGTTTTTGGGCCTTTGAACGGGTCGGCGAAGGACCTGGCCTCCGCCACGCCAGGGGATGACGCAACTGCCGTGCCAATTGGGCAGGACGGCTGACGTTTTCGGAAAAGTGGCCAAAAACAACGGGTTGCTATATGGTCCGCGGCATCTGCTCGGTTTTTGAGCGCCTGTCGGGAATCCGACACGGTGTCGCAAGCCTCACAGTTCCAGCGGTTCCGCCACTTTGGCGAATTGGCCCCGCAGGTATGATTTTTGCATTAGTCTTTGAATGACAGCCGGCAAATGGTCGGGACAGCGCGGGGGGAAGAGCTGGTGGGGGCAAGGGCGATCGGTCATTCGACCAATCTGGTGGGGCTTCCCACCGACCTACTGGCGAGCACCGCCTTCAATCAGCACCCGGTGGCGCTGCACGTCTCCGGCGTGCGCGAGATGAACAAGAACCTGTTCGAGATGCTGTCGCTGGCCGAGGACATCATCGAGGCGGGCGGCGCCTTCTACAGCTATATGATGGCGATGTTCGGCATCGATCCCGAGCAGCACGAGAAAGAGCGGGCCGAGGCCAAGGAGCAAGGCAAGGTGCGGCGCTACCGCTCGTCGTTCCTGCGGCTGCTGAAAGGCTGGGGGTACGATTCCAACTCGCCCGAGGGGGCCGTGCTCAAGGGATGGGTGGAAAGCCGCTTCGGCATTTTCCCGACCTTCCACCGCGAAGTCATCGACCGGGTTTCCGCCGACACTTGGATGACCTATGTGGAAGAGAAGATGTCGAGCCGCTTCCACAACAACTCGATCTACACCCAGCTCGACATGCTGTTCGAGTTCTGCCAATGGGCGCTGGCCCGGTTCACCGCGCCGGGACGGACCCATCTTCGCCTCTATCGGGGCACCAATTCCTTTGAAGAGCATCAGATCGTCGAGCGGGTCGACAAGCGCTCGGTGGTGATGCGGCTCAACAATCTGGCCTCGTTCTCGTCCGACCGTGACGTGGCTGGCTGTTTCGGCGACACCATCGTCACTGCCGAGGTGCCGCTGGTGAAAATCGCCTTCTTCAATACCCTGCTGCCCATCCACCCGTTGAAGGGCGAGGGCGAATATCTGGTGATCGGCGGCGACTACGTGGTCACCGCCAGCTACTTCTGAACCGTACCGGGAAGCATTATCGATGACGGAACCGACCCTCGAACAACGCGCCTTGGGAGCCTATCTCGGCTTCGCCATCGGCGATGCGCTCGGCGCCACCGTCGAATTCATGACCAAGGGCGAGATCGGCACCAAATACGGCGTTCATCGCAAGATGATCGGCGGCGGCTGGTTGCACCTGGATGCCGGGCAGGTGACCGACGACACCGAGATGTCGCTGGCCTTGGGGCGCTCACTGGCGCGCAAGGGCGATTTCGACGCCAAGGACATCTGTGACGAATTCGCCGCCTGGCTGAAAACCGGCCCGGTGGACGTCGGCAATACCTGTCGGCGCGGCATCCGCCGCTACGTCATCCACGGCTCGGTCGAAGGTCCCTATTGCGACGGCGATGCGGGCAACGGCGCCGCCATGCGGGTGCTGCCGGTGGCGCTGGCGACCGTGGGGCGCCCCCAGGAGCTGGAGGCGTGGACGCTGGCCCAGTGCCACATCACCCACAATCATCCGCTGTCCGACGATGCCAGCCTGGCGTTCGCCCGCATGGTGCATGCGCTGCTGGCGGGCGAGGGAATGAAGGAGGCGCGGGAGGTCAGCAAGGCGTTGGTGGAAAAGCACCGCACGTTCCGTTTCGACACCTACCGGGGCCAGTCCTCGGCCTATATCGTCGACACCGTGCAGACCGTGCTGCACTACTACTTCATCACCGATTCTTTCCGGGATTGCCTCATCCAGACCGTCAACCAGGGGGGCGATGCCGACACCACCGGGGCGCTCGCCGGCATGCTGGCCGGCGCCACCTATGGGCTATCGGAAATCCCGGCCGCATGGCTGTCGAAGCTGGACAAGAACGTCGTCGACGAGATCCGGCGGCAGACGCCCAAGCTGCTGGCGATCGGCGGCTGAACCGGCGGCGCGATCGTCAAGGATTGACCGGATCGGGGCAGGATTGAGGCTCGCTTTTCGGACAATCCTCGCCGATCGGCGTCGCTGCTGCCAGACCGATCCAGGCGGCGATCGCCGCTTCGTCGAAGCCGACGGATCGAACGCCATCCACCTGCATCAGCGGCCGGCGGATCAGCAGCGGGTCGGCGCACATCATCGTCAGCGCCTCGACCTCGCTCACCCGTTCCGGCATCACCTCGCCGGATTTCACCCTTGGCGCCGCGCGGTTGAACCACGCCGCCACCGGGCGGTCGCCGAAGAAGGGCCGCAGCAGGTCCGCCGTCCAGGGCTGGGTCAGCAGGCTGCGGGCCTCGACGGTATGGCCGGATTCCTCCAGCAACCGCTTCTGCCGGGTGTTGTTGATGCAGCCGGGCTTTTCGTAGAAGAGGATGTGGGCCATGGAAGCTCCTTGAAAGAAAGAGGGGCGCCCGCTGGCGGGCGCCCCTCGACGACCTGGTCGTTTGCGTCCGCCACTATTAACGACGCAGGTCGATTTCGACGCCGGGCTCGCCCGAGAATTCCACCAGGATGTCCTCGTTGCGGACGATGAACTGGCAGGCCAGCCGGTAGGGCGGGGGCAGATCATCGGTTTCCATCTTGGCCAGCAATTCCTTGCTCAGCTTGCCGTTGACCGACAGGGTCAGCTTTTCCTTTTCGGTCAGGTTGACGCCCATCGGCTTGGCGGTGCCCAGGGTGGTGACCTTGATCAGGCACGAGCCGCACTCGCCGTCTTGGCACTGGCAGGGAATGTTGATGTTGTTCTTCTTGGCGACGGCCAGGATGGTGTGAGTGTCGCCGGCGACGGCATAGACGGTGATGTCCTTATCGAGCGTCGGCGCGCTAAAGGTGACGTTGGCCATGGATTTGCTTCCTCCTCGTTGTCTGATGTCAGGTCAGGATCGCCGCCGCTTCGGCCAGCGACAGGGAAATCGGGGTGATGTTTTCGGATGCGAGGAACTTCACCTCGTTCTTGGTCAACTCGTCCACCGGCAGCACGGCGTAATGCGGGCCGGCCGAGCGCTTCAGGAAGGCGCGGGCGAAGCTGCGCAGGATCTGGTCGTAGAAGCGGCATCCCAGGAACAGGAAGCCGCGGCCTTCGCGGATGCGTTTCAGCACGTCGGGAAGCGGCGTCTGGATGTCGATCTCGGTCAGTACCTCGACATAGTCCGAATCCGACACCAGTACGTCGCCGGCCGGTTGGGCGGCGCCGTGGGGTTTGTAGAGAACGGTCTTCCAGGTGTCGGCGGCGGCGATCGGGGCGTCGTGGCCGGCGCTGTCGTAGGCGCGGTACCAGGGCGCCTCGTCAAGGCGGCGTGCCTTGGAGGCGCCCTGTACCAAGCCCCAATCGCCGCGACCGGATAGGGCCGCCGCCATGGTGCCGTCGTACCAGGTATCGACGATCAGCGGCAGTTCCGTCAGGCTGGCGAGCCAGCGATGCAGGGGGCCCGGACTGGGTACCGGCTTGAAGAATTCCGCCATCAACTTGTCGAGGGTGACGCGGTGGCGGAAGGACTCGATGTACTGGCCGGTGTGCCAGAGATTGTTGCGGATGCGGCCGGGGACCGTCACCTTGGCCGAAAGCATGTGCGATAGCGCCCGCGCGGCGGTGGGCACCGGGCACGGCTCGTCGCCGACATCCAGGACCGCCGGTCCCAGCACCGGAATCAGCCGGCCGGCCGCGACTTGGCCGCTCAGCGTCGCCAGCAGGGCCTTGGGCTCCGCCACGGCGTCCATGCTCAATCCTCGTCGCCGCCGATTTTGCGAGCGTCGATGGTGATGGGCAGCGGGGTGTCGGCCGGCATGTCCGGCATCAGGAATTTCCAGTTATTGGCGAGGCGAACCCAGCCCCCCCAAATACCCGGCTTTTCCGCCTCGACGATCTTCTCCTCGAGATCCTTCTTGGCGACATAGATCTCGTAGTAATCGGGCAGCTTGCGCAGCATCACTTTCATGGCGGAGGCTCCAGGCATTCCAGTTCATGGGCGCGCATGCCGACCAGGATACCCGGGCGGACGAAGTCGATCCCGTAGACATAGAAGCGGTTGAGGTAGGTGCCGATCGACTTGACGTACCCGATCTCGCCGTCGTCGATCAGGTAGCCGCCGATCGGCACCCCCGGATAAGTGCCGTCGTTGCGGATGGCCTTCAGAGCCCGGACCTTGGTGCCGGTCTCGAAGGCCGGCGGTTCGTGCAGTTCCGATTCCGTCCGCATGGCGACGGCCTCCTGTTTAAATCAGCCCTGGCCGATGCAATCGGAGGGGCAAACCGCCGAGCACTTCGGGGCGTCGCCATCGCACTCGGTGCACTTCTTGGCGTTGATGGCGTAGACGTCGCCCTTCATCGAAATGGCGGCGTTGGGGCACTCGAATTCACATGCACCGCAGGCGGTGCACTCGTCGGCATTGATCACAAGAGCCATGGTGTTCTTCTCCTTCAGGCGATGCCTTGCCGGTCCTGGGTCTGCTGGGTGGCGTACCAGGCGGCGACGGCGGTTTCGATGTAGTCCATGTCGGGGGTCTCGATCGCGGTGATCCCCGCCTCGGCCAGATCCTGCTTGGGGCAGCGGCCGATTTTTGCGGTGAAAATGGTGTCGATGCCCTCGAGCGTGGACAGGATGCCGTCTAAACGGTCGTCGTCACCATAGCCGCCCTGACAGTAATTCTCCACCTTGCGATGGCCGACGAAGCGGACACCGTTCTGGTCGACTTCGTAAACCTGAAATTCGGTGGTGTGGCCAAAGTGTTGGTTGATGCGCCCGCCGCCCTTGGTGCAGACCGCCACCAGATGGGCGGGGGCGGGACGGGCGGCGGCCAACTCGGCGGTGGCGGCCTCGGCGGCGGCGCGATGATCGGCGCGCTCGCGCTCGACCACCTCGCGGTAGAGGCGGCGGGGTTCGGGGTCGTAGGCCGGGGTTTCGTCGATCTTGTCCATGGTGAAATCCTGCGACAGGTCTTCGCCCAGCATGCCGACGGCGTCGGCGCGGCACTGGCGGCAGTGCTTCATCAGGTTGGCGCCGCCGCCCAGCTCGTCCTGCAAGCCCTTGAGCTCGGCCGGGGTCGGGCCCTTGCGGCCTTCGATGCCGAAGGCGGTGCCGTGGGCGGCGTCCGAGATCAGCGGCAGCACGTTGTGCAGGAAGGCGCCGCGCGCCCGGATGGCGGCGTTGACCTCCAGCAGGTGGCTGTCGTTGATGCCGGGGATCATCACCGAGTTGATCTTGACCAACACGCCCTTGGCGGTCAGCGCCTCCAGACCCTCCATCTGGCGTTCGTGGAGGATGCGCGAGCCCTCGACGCCGGTATAGCGGCGGCCGTTGTAATAGATCCAGGGGTAGATCTGGGCGCCGATCTCGGGATCGATCATGTTGATGGTGATGGTGACGTGGTCGATGTCGGCGGCGACGATGCGGTCGATATGGTCGGGCAGCGACAGGCCGTTGGTCGAAATGCAGAACTTGACGTCGGGCAGCCGCTCCTTGACCCGGTCGAAGGTCTCGAAGGTGCGGCGCCAGTCGAACAGCGCGTCACCCGGTCCGGCAACGCCCAGAACCGACAGCTGCGGCACCTTGTTGGCCACCGCCACCACCTTGCGCGCCGCCTGTTCCGGCGTCAGCCGCTCCGAGGTGACGCCGGGGCGGCTTTCGTTGGCGCAGTCGTATTTGCGGTTGCAGTAATTACATTGGATGTTGCAGGCGGGCGCCACCGCCACATGCATGCGGGCGAAGTAGTGGTGGGCTTCCTCGCTGTAGCAGGGGTGGTCCTTGATGCGGTTCCACACCGCGTCCGGCACGTCGCCCTGGCCCTTCGACGAGCCGCAGGATTTCTTCGAGGCGCAGCCCGTCGCCGCCGCCGTCGCCGGAGCCTGCCCGGGGCGCGCCGCCAGGATACTGGAGAGGGGGATGACGTTGCTGCTCACCGGCGGCCTCCTCATGTGGAAATGGTCCGCTCCTCCATTCGCAAGGGGCGTGCCAGACGCAAAAGTCCAGGGAATCCGCGATTTCGCTCCGGGATGGCTGTCGGAGTGCGAACGGTGATGTCGGGAATGCGACAAACCCGAACCGGGCTTGACCCGGGTCAAGGTCGGAAGGCGTGAGACCGACCATTCTGCGAGCAATTCGCAAAAAGGAGCCGATCATGGCGACCATTTCACTTCAGGAACCGGTCTATCGCGGTCACGGCGATTCCGTCTTTTTCGCCTCGGGCTTCCGCCCGTTCTTTCTGTTCTCGGCGCTGTGGGCGCTGGTCGCCGTGCCGTTATGGCTGGCGGTCAACGGCGCCGTGGTGGACCTGCCGATCCGCTTTCCGGCGGTGGTGTGGCATGGCCACGAGATGGTGTTCGGCTTCGCCGGTGCCGCCATCGGCGGCTTTCTGCTGACCGCCGTGCCCAATTGGACCGATGGCACCACCGTCAGCGGTCGGCCGCTGATGCTGCTGTTCGCGCTGTGGCTGGCCGGGCGTGTGGTCATGCTGACCAGTGGTCTGTTGCCGCTGGCGGTCGTCGCCGTCGTCGAGCTTTCGTACCTGCCGGTCCTCGCCGTCATGCTGGCCGGGCCGCTGCTCAGGGCGCGCAAAATGCGCAACATCGCCTTCCTCCCCATCCTGGCGGCGTTGTGGCTGTGCGACGCCTGGGTGATGGCGGGCGGCGCCGAGGCCGTGAGGGTTGCCATCGTCGTCGTGTTGGTGATGATCGCGGTGGTGGGCGGGCGCATCGTGCCGTCCTTCACCGCCAACTGGCTGCGGATGCAAGGACGGCCGGTCGAGGTGCGCTCCTTCGCCTGGGTCGAGAAGGGCGGCGCGGCGGCCAGCGTCGCCGTCGCCGGACTGCTGTCGGTCGCGCTGCCCGATTCGCCCGTTACCGCCGCCGCCCTGTTCGCCGCCGCCGCCATCCACGGCCTGCGGCTGTCCGGCTGGCACGGCCTGAAGGCGCTCGGCAATCCGCTGCTGTGGGTGATGCATCTGGGCTATGCCTGGCTGGTGCTTGGTCTGGCGCTGTCGGGGCTGGCCTGCCTGTGGCCGGCACTGCCGGCGACGGCGGCGCTGCACGCGCTGACCGCCGGCTGCGCCGCCACCATGGTGATCGCGGTGATGAGCCGCGCCGCTCTCGGCCATTCCGGCCGGCCGCTGGAAGCGTCGCGGCTGACGGTGCTGGCCTTCGTGCTGGTCAGCCTTGGCGCCCTGTTCCGGGTGGCGGCGCCGCTGGCGGGAGAGGCGGTGACCACGGTGATCCACGTCGGCGGCTGCCTGTGGGCGCTGGCCTGGCTGCTGTTCGCCGTCGTCCATCTGCCGATCGTCCTGCGTCCCCGCGCCGATGGCCGTCCCGGCTAGCGCCTATGCTTGGCGGGCCCGCTGCGCTACCGTGATGCCAACGGGTCCGTTGTCGCGAGGTGACCATGAAGGTTTCAGTGATCGGCATGGGGGCGGTGGGGACCGAACTGGTCGGTTACCTGGTCAACCTGTCCGAGGTCTCGGAGATCGTCGCGCTCGATCGTTCGCGCGAGAAGGCCGAGGCCGAGATCATGGATTTCGCCCACACCACCTCGTTCATCTACGCCAAGAACCCGGCGCTGGTGGCCGGCGACTATCCCGACACCGCCGGCAGCGACATCGTCGTCATCACCGCCGGCGCCCAGATTCAGCAGGGCCAGAGCCGCGACACGCTGGTCCAGGTCAACGCCGGGATCATCCGCGACATCATCGCCCAGGTCGAGCGTCACTCGCCCGGCGCCATCGTGCTGATCGTCACCAATCCGGTGGATGTCATCGCCCAGGTGGCGCTGCGCCACTCCTCCTATCCGCGCACGCGCTTGATGAGCGCCGGCACCATCGTCGATTCGGCCCGCTTCCTGCGCATCCTTTCCGACCATGTCCGCATCGACCCCAAGAACATCTTCGGCTACGTGCTGGGCGACCACAGCCCCACCGGCTTCATCCCCTGGAGCATCTGCAACGTCTGCGGTGTCGACATCGACACCTATTGTCGGCTGAACGACATTCCGCCGGTGGACAAGGTGGCGTTGCGCCGCCAGGTGCTGGAGGCGGGGCTGGAAATCTTCGCCCGCAAGGGCAACACCAATCACGGCATCGCCGCCAGCGTCTTCCGCATCATCCGCGCCGTCTGCGCCAACGAGCACTCGGTGCTGCCGGTCGGCGTGCTGCTGAAAAACCAATACGGCGTCGACGACTTGGTGATGAGCGTGCCCTGCGTCATCGGCGGCGACGGCGTGCAGAAGATCCTGAATTACGAATTCACGCCCGACGAGCGGCGGGATTTCCACGCCTCCGAGGCGCACCTGCGCCAGTTGTTGGCCCAGACGGGGCCGTGATGATCTTCACTTTCACCGATTTCGGCGCGTCGGGACCCTATCTGGGCCAGGTCAAGGCGGTGTTGCACCGTCTGGCGCCGGGGGTGCCGGTGATCGACCTGGTCGCCGACGCTCCCGCTTTCGAGCCGAAGTCCGCAGCCTACCTGCTGGCGGCGCTGATCCGCGAACTGCCGGATGGCGCCGTCGTCCTCGCCGTCGTCGATCCCGGTGTCGGCGGCGAGCGCAAGCCGGTGGTGGTCGAGGCCGGCGGATGCCGGCTGGTCGGTCCCGACAACGGCTTGTTCGAGCCGGCCATCCGCCAAGCCGCCAAGCCGCGCGCCTGGGAAATCGTCTGGCGCCCCGAGCGGCTGTCCGCCACCTTCCACGGCCGCGATCTTTTCGCGCCGATCGCCGCCCGCTTGGCCGCCGGGCGAACGCCGACCGAGGCGGGATGCCGGGCGATGGCGCCGCCCCGTCGGGCCGACTGGCCGGATGATCTGCCCTCGGTGGTCTACATCGACCATTACGGCAACGCCATGACCGGAACCCGCGCCGCCACGCTGCCGCCGGACGCCCTGGTGGCGATTGGCGGCGTGCGGCTGCGGTCGGCGCGTACTTACGGTGAAGTGCCGGCTGGGGCGCCGTTCTGGTACGAGAATTCGATCGGCCTGGTGGAATTCGCCGTCAATGGCGGGCGCGCCGACCAAGCGCTGCCGATCGCCGTCGGCACGGAATTCGAGCGTGTCCCCTCGTAAGGGCGAACGCTCTATGCCAAATAGACTGGGTATCCGCGATCTGGCGGTTTAAGGTGTGCGGAACATTGGCCGCGCTGGCGGTGGGATGATGGGTTATTCGGTTAAGTTCTGGGGGGTAAGGGCGAGCATCGCCTGCCCGTCCCCCGAGCATGTCATCTTTGGCGGCAATACCAGTTGCGTCGAGATCAACGTCGGCGGCCACCTGATCATTCTTGATGCCGGGACCGGTATCCGGGGGCTTGGCAAGGACGTGGTGCGGCGCGGCGTCAAGTCGGCCACGCTGCTGCTGACCCATACCCATTGGGATCACATCAACGGCTTTCCCTTCTTCGCGCCGGCTTTCGATCCGACGTTCTCGCTACGCATCATGGCCGGCCACATGGCCGACGCGCCGGGCGGCATTCGCGCCGTTCTCGCCCATCAGATGGAAAACCCGACGTTCCCGGTGCCGCTTAGCGCCATGCGCGGCGTGATGGCCTACGAGGACTTTCACGCCGGCGAAAGCCTGCCGCTGGCCGAGGGCGTGCTGCTGAAGACGGCGGCGCTGAACCATCCCAACGGCGCCACCGGTTACCGGATCGAGTACGGGGGCGTCGCCGTCTGCTACGTCACCGACACCGAACATCAGCCCGGGCGGCTCGACGACAACGTTGTTCGCCTGATCGATGGGGCCGATCTGGTGATTTACGACAGCACCTACACCGACGTGGAGTTTCCGGCCAAGGTCGGCTGGGGTCATTCCACCTGGCAAGAGGGCGTGCGAGTTTGTCAGGCGGCGTCGGTGAAGCTGCTGGCCATCTTTCACCACGATCCCGACCACGTCGATTCGTTCATGGCCGGCGTGGAACGCGAGGCCGAGGCCCTGTGGCCCGGCCATACCCTGGTCGCCCGCGACGGCCTGAAACTGACCATGCTCTAAGCGGCGGGCCGCCCCTCACGCCCGGGCGTGGGGCGGCGGCGCCTGCAGGTCGAATTCGACCTCGGTGATGTCGTTGTCGATGGTCCGAGACGGGCGGAACCCCAGGCGCTCGCAGAAGGCCAGCATCCGGGTGTTGTCCTTCAGCACCTGGCCGACCATCGAACGGGTGCCGCGACCGCGGCAATACTCGATCATCTTCTGCATCAGCCGCTTGCCCAGACCGGTGCCCTTGAGGTCCGAGCGGACCACCACGGCGAATTCCGTCTTGTCGTTGTCGGGGTCGGTGACCGCGCGCACCACGCCCAGCGTCTCGCGGCCGCCATCCTCGAGATAAAGCTCGGCGATGAAGGCCATCTCGCGGTCGTAGTCGATTTGCACCAGACGGGCCATCTCGGTGTGGGGCAACTCGTGCACCAGGCCGAAGAAGCGGAAGCGGATATCCTCGGGGGTCAGTTTGGACACGAAGATATGGTGGTTCGGTTCATCCTCGGGGCGGATGGGGCGCAGCAGCACCTTGCGCCCGTCATTCTTCATGGTGAACCATTCTTCGAGATCGCTGGGATAGGGACGGATGGCGAGGCGCTGGCCGCGCGGTTTGGGAACGCCCAGCTTGATGCGGCAATCGAGCGCGACGACGCCGACCGAATCGCAGAGCAGGGGATTGATGTCGAGTTCGACCAGTTCGGGCAGATCGACCACCATCTGCGAAATCTGGTTCAACGTCAGGTACACCGCTTCGATATTGGCCGGCGAACGGCCGCGATAGCCGCGCAGCAGGCGCGAAACCCGGGTGCGGTCGACCAGATCGGCGGCTAGCCGCATGTTCAGCGGCGGCAGACCGACGGCGCGGTCGCCGATCACTTCGGCGGCAAGGCCGCCCTTGCCGAAGACGATGGCCGGTCCGAAGATCGGGTCGGTGGTGACGCCGGCGATCAGTTCCAGGGTGCCGGGACGGCGGGTCGCCATCCGTTGCACGGTGAAGCCGTCGATACGGGCGGCGGGGAAGGCGGCCAGAACCCGTTCCAGCATCGCCTCGGCCGCCTTCTCGACCTCGAACGGGCCTTGCAGGTTGAGGATGACGCCGCCGACATCGGACTTATGGATCACCTCGGGCGAGACGATCTTTAGCGCCACGGCGCATTTGAGGTCGCCGGCCACCCGCGCCGCCTCGGCCGGCGTGCGCGCCATCAGGGTCTCGACGATGGGGATGCCATAGGCTTCGAGCACCGACTTGGTTTCGAGTTCGTTCAGCCAGGTCTCGCCCTTCTTCATCGCCTCGGCGATTACCGAGCGGGCGAAGCGGGTGTCGGGGACGAAATCGACCGGCACCGAGGCCGGCACCTCCATCAGCATTTCCTGGTTGCGGCGGTATTCCAGTAGGTGCAGGTAGCCCTCGATGGCGGCGCGCGGCGTCTCGAAGCTGGGCACCGCCGCCTCGGCGAACAGCTTGCGGGCCTCGGCCACCTTCTGACCGCCGACCCAGCAGGTCATGATGTTGGCGCGGGGACGGTCCTTGAACATCTTGATCACCGCCTCGGCGATCTCGGTCGGATCCGAGATGGCGGTGGGGGCGTACATCACCAGCACCGCGTCGATCACCTTGCAGTCCAGCAGAATGTTCAGCGTCTTGATGTATCGGGCGCCGTCGCCATAGGTGCCGATATCGACCGGATTGTTGCGCGACCAGGTCGGCGGCAGGATGGCGTCGAGCTTGGCCATGATTTCGTCGGGCAGTTCGGCCAATTGGCCGCCGCCGTCGCCCAGGTCGTCGGCGGCGATGATGCCGATGCCGCCGCCATTGGTGACGATGGCGAGCCGCTGGCCCTTCATCGGCCGGGCGCGGGCCAGAGTCTCGACGGCGCCGAAAATCTCGTCGATGTCTTTGACCCGCAGCATGCCGGCGCGGCGGATGGCGGCGTCGAACACCGCGTCCGAGCCGGTCATCGCCGTGGTGTGGGCGGCGACGGCGCGGGCACCCTCGGCCGAGCGGCCGGACTTGACCACCACCACCGGCTTGTTGCGGGCGGCGGCCCGTGCCGCCGACATGAACCCGCGCTTGGCGTCGATGGTCTCGATGTAAAGCAGGATGGCTCGCGTCGAGGGATCGCTGCCGAGATAGTCGAGCAGGTCGCCGAAGCCGACATCGGCGACGTCGCCGGTATGGATGAAGTGCGAGAACCCGATGCCCTTGACCGTGGCCCAGTCGAGCACCGCGGTACACAGCGCGCCGGACTGGGCGACGAAGGCGATCTTGCCCGGCGCCGCGTGCTGGGGCGCGTAGCTGGCGTTCAGACCGATGCCGGGGACCAGGATGCCCATGCTGTTGGGGCCCAGGACCCGCATGCCCGATGGGCGGATGGCGTCCTTGAGGGCCTCGAAGGCGGTGGTCTTGCCGTCGGGCATGGTGACGAATTGCAGGGCCGGCGTCATCACGCAGGCGGCCTTGGTTCCCTTTTCGCCCAGCGCGCGGATGACATCGGGGACGGCTTCCGCCGGCGAGCAGACCAGAGCCAGATCGGGCGTTACCGGCAGGCTGGCGACATCCGGATAGGCCAACACGCCGCCGACCGACTTGTGATCCTGCGTCACCGGCATGATCGGACCGGCGAAATTGGCTTGCAGCAGGTTGCGCATCACCGCCGAGCCGGGTGAATGGGCCTGGCTGGTGGCGCCGATGACGGCAATGGATTGCGGACGGAGCAGGGCCTTCAGGTTGCGCAGGCTCATGACTTCGGGACCTATTCCGTGGTGTCGAGACCCCTGGAGCATATCTCTGGCCGCCCGACACGGCAACGGCGGCAAAGTGGGCGGTTAAGGATATTTCGCCGATTCGGCAATCGTCGGCGATAAATTGCGAAAAAACGCATTTATGACTCAGCCTATTGCCAATTATTGAAATTTCGTTTCCAGGACATTGTATGTTTTCGGCGGTGTTCGGTATAGTTCGGGGCAGATTGATCGGGGCCGTCCCAGGGGGGGAATCACGGGCGCGGTCGCCTCATCCATTTCAGCAACGTCGGTTCCTGACCGCGCAATTCGGAAGCCACCATGCAACCCAATGATCCGTTGATCCTGGTTATCAACTGCGGCAGCTCGTCGCTGAAGTTCGCCGTCTTTCGCCACTCCGCCAGCGCGCCGGTCCTGTCCGGGCTGGCGGAAAGCCTGGGCAAGGCCGAGGCCCGCATCACCTTCAAGGAAGGCGAGGACATTGGAAAGGGCAAGGACGGCTATTCCGTTCTCGACTTCAAGGACCACGCCACCAAGGTTACGCAGAGCCTGGACGGGGGCAGCCATTCCGAGGCACTCGACGTTCTGTTGAAGAACCTTGAGCTGCGCGGCTGGCTGCGCCAGATCATCGCCATCGGCCATCGCGTCGTCCACGGCGGCGAGCGCTTCAAGGAATCGATCAAGATCGACGAGTCGGTCCTGGCCGACGTCGACGCCTGCAGCCATCTGGCGCCGCTGCACAATCCGGCCAACGTGCTGGGGGTGCGCACCGCGATGGCGAAGCTGCCCGCGGTGCCGAATGTCGCGGTGTTCGACACCGCATTCCACCAGAGCATCCCGCCGGCGGCCTACACCTACGCCCTGCCGCAGCGGCTCTACCGCGAGCACGGGGTGCGCCGCTACGGCTTCCACGGCACCAGCCACCGCTACGTGGCGGAGGAGGCGGTGCGCCTTCTCAAGCTGGATCCCGCCGACCACGGCATCGTCATCGCCCATCTCGGCAACGGCGCCTCCGCCACCGCGGTCCTCAACGGCAAGAGCGTCGACACCAGCATGGGCCTGACCCCGTTGGAGGGGCTGGTGATGGGGACCCGCTCCGGCGACGTCGACCCCGGCATCGTCGGCTACCTTGCCGACACCCTGCACCTTGGGGTGGACGGCATCATGGGCATTCTCAATAACGAAAGCGGCCTGCTGGGGATTTCCGAGTTGTCCAACGACTGCCGCACGCTTGAACTGGCGGCAAGGGACGGCCACCCCGGCGCCAAACTGGCGCTCGATGTCTTCGCCCACCGGCTGGCCCGCTACATCGGTGCGCTCAGCATGTCTCTCAAGCGCCTCGACGCCGTGGTGTTCACCGGCGGTATCGGCGAGAACTCGGCCACCGTGCGCCGCATGACGATAGAGCGTCTCGGCGCGCTCGGCCTTCGCCTTGACGAGCACGCGAACACCAACACCATCGTCGGCAAGGCTGGCCGCATAACCACGTCGACAAAGCCGATGGCGGCGGTGATCCCGACCAACGAGGAATGGATGATCGCCCGTGACGCCGCCAACGTCGTGATGGTCAAGCAGGGGGGGGCCGTATGAACACCGTCAGCCATCAACGGCTTCTCTTCCTGGCGCCGATGGCGCTGGATACCGGGCTTACCTCGCTGGCGCTCGGTCTGGTGCGCTCGCTGGAGCGGGCCGGCGTCAAGGTCGGCTTCGTCAAGCCGATCGCCCTGCCGAAGAACGAGGGGACGATCGATCTGTCGACCCGTTTCGCCCGCTCGCTCTGCCATGTGCAGGCGCCCGATCCGATACCCTTCCATCACGCCGAGGAGATGTTCCGCACCGGCCAGCTGGGCGCCCTGCTGGAAGAGGTGGTCAACATCGTCGATTCGGTTCGCGAGGGCCATCAGTTGGTGGTGATCGAGGGACTGACCCCGGACGTCGACGTTCAGCTGTCGTCGCGGCTCAATATCGAGATGGCGCAGGCCCAAAGCGCCAGCCTGATCCCGGTGCTGTCGGGAAGCCGTTATGCCGCCCACGAAGTGGCCGAGCTGATCGACCTCGCCCGTTCGGAGTTCTCGCCCGACGGCAAGCAGCCGATCGCCGGCATCCTGATGAACCGCCTGCCCGAGGGGGCCGACGTCAAGCGGCTGCGCGACGATCTGGCCCGTATGGACATTCGCGTGCCGGTGCTGGGCGCGGTGCCGTTCGAGCCCCGGTTGACGGCGCCCAGGTTGATCGACGTCGTCCATGCGCTGAACCTGAAGGTCGAGAACGCCGGCAACCTCACCCAGAGCCGGGTGCAGGAGATCGTCGTCGCCGCCCGTTCGGTGCAGAACGTCATCGGCCGCATGCGGCCGGGGGCCCTGGTCGTCACTCCCGGCGACCGCCACGACATCATCCTCGCCGCCATGGTGGTGGCGCAGCAGGGTATTCCGCTGGCCGGCCTGGTGCTGACCTGCGGCGAGGGGTTGAGCGGTCCGATCGCCGCCTTGCTGACCGGCAAGGGCCAGACCGGTAGCCTGCCGATCCTGTCGACCGAGCAGGATACCTTCGCCACCAGCTCGTTGCTGGCGCGGCTCGATACCCATTGCAGCCCGGAAGATTCCGAGCGCATGGATCGGGTGATCGACTTCGTCGCCGACCATATCAATGTCGCGCCGCTAACCGTCAAGTTGGACGAGCCAAGCGAGCTGCGTCTGACGCCGCCGGTGTTCCGTCATAGGCTGGTGCAGAGCGCCGCCAAGGCGGCCAAGCGCATCGTCCTGCCCGAGGGCGATGAGCCCAGGACCATCCGCGCCGCCGCCATCTGCCACCAGAAGGGCATTGCCCATTGCATCCTGCTGGGCGATCCCGAGCGTATCCGTCAGGTGGCCGAGGCTCAGGGCGTGGAATTGCCCGACGACATCGAGATTCTCGATCCGCCGGCTATCCGCGGCCGCTACATCGCGCCGATGGTGGAGATGCGCAAGTCCAAGGGGCTGACGGCCGAGCAGGCCGACGAGCAACTGGAGGACACCGTGGTGCTCGGCACCGTGATGCTTGCCATCAACGAGGTCGATGGCTTGGTGTCCGGTGCCGTTCACACCACCGCCAATACGGTGCGTCCGGCATTGCAGATGATCAAGACGGCGCCCGGATCCAGCATCGTTTCGAGCGTTTTCTTCATGCTTATGCCCGATCAGGTCCTGGTTTATGGCGACTGTGCCATCAATCCGGACCCGACTGCGACGGAATTGGCGGAAATTGCACTGCAGTCGGCAGATTCCGCCAAGGCCTTCGGAATCGAGCCTAGGGTCGCCATGTTGTCTTATTCGACCGGCAGTTCGGGCACTGGCGACGACGTCGAGAAGGTGAGGGAGGCCACCCGCATCGTTCGCGAGCGTCGTCCCGAGCTGATCGTCGATGGGCCACTGCAATACGACGCCGCCTCGGTGGAAAGCGTCGGTCGCCAGAAGGCGCCCGGCAGCCAGGCCGCCGGCCGCGCCAACGTCTTCATCTTCCCGGACCTCAATACCGGTAACACCACCTACAAGGCGGTGCAGCGGACCGCCAACGTGGTCAGCGTCGGTCCGATGTTGCAGGGTTTGAACAAGCCGGTGAACGACCTGTCGCGCGGCGCCCTGGTCGACGACATCGTCTATACCATCGCCCTGACCGCCATCCAGGCGGCCAACGCGCCGACCAAATAGTTCCGGCGGCAACGCCGTCGACGGCAATAGGCCCCCGTCCTTGGACGGGGGCCTTGTTGTTTGTCCCCGGGGCTTTGGCGAAGGGTGGCGGATTCTGTGGCTGGAGGTCCGCCGCGAAAACGTGCAGACTGGCCGCGACCAATGATGTGGCCGGGAACGCATGGCATGCGGAAGCTGAAACTGACCATTGGCGCCGTGGCGCTACACGCCGAGCTTTTTGAGACGCCCACCGCCGACGCGGTCTACGCGGCCGTGCCTTTCGAATCGCGGGCGGCGACTTGGGGCGGCGAAGTCTATTTTTCCGCCCCCGTCCGGGCCGACCGCGAACCCGACGCCCGCGACGTGGTCGAGGCGGGGGAATTGGCCTACCGTGTCGAGGGTGAGGCGATCGTCATCGGTTTCGGCCCGACTCCCGCCTCGGAAGGCGCGGAGATCCGTTTGGCCACCGCCGCCAATATCTGGGGGCGGGTCGTCGGAGACCTTGTCCGCTTGAGGGACGTCGAGCCGGGGGAGGGCGTTCGGGTCGAGGCGGCCGAATAGTCCGGCATGGCTCCCGCAGGGGGCCGATTTGATCGCCAGCCTCTGGTGTCATCCCGAGTGAGCGGAGCGACGAGGGATATTTCATACGAAAGCGGCCGCCGTCAGTGGGCGAAAGATCCCTCGGCTTCGCTCGGGATGACAACGGGGGCTGGAGCGTTATCCGAGTTCGGAGCCGGCATGGCTCCCATGCGCCGCTTGAGCGCCGACGCGGACCGGGTGTAGGGTCCGGGCCTGGAAAATTCCCTTGGAACTTCGGAATGCGCCTTACGCTTCTTGCCGTTCTCGCCCTGCCGGTGGCTTTGGCCGCCTGTAGCCTTCCCGATCTGGTTGCCCACGGGGTCAAGAGCTACGAGAACCGTGACAGCCAGCCACCGCCCCAGACGGGTGGCGCCCCGGCGGCGGCGCCCTCGACCGCGCGCAACCAGCCGGCGGTCGAACCGCCAGCGCCGCTTCCGGCCTCGGGCACGACCGGCGGCGTGCCGCCGCGTGAATCGGTCAGCGTCGAACCGCTGAAATAGGTGGTATCGTGCCGGTCGGCCGATGCTTTGACCTGTCATCCCGACGACCATCGGGAGGAGGGATCCCATCCTGATCCGGCGGTTCAGATTGGTCCTGGACGTACCAGACTGAGATCCCTCGCGTGCGCTCGGGATGACGCGAAAAATTAGACCAAAGGGCGTTGACGGTCAGTCAGCCCTTGGCGGCGCGTAGACCCGGCGCCGCGATTCCGAGCCGACCACGTCGTCGAGCCCGACGCCTTCGGTTTCCTGTTCGTCGAGGATGATATCGTGGCGCTGGTCCGGGCAGCGGAGCGCCAGTCGGTCGAGCTCGCGCAAAGCGCCGTCCAGCTTCCCCAGCGCCGCCGCCAGATCGTCGACCAGGGCGGTATCGTCGAGCCGTGTCGAGAAACGGCGGACATTGTCGCAAAGGCTGCGCATCTGCCGCACATGGTCGCGGAAGGAGCGTGGGCGGCGCAGGAACACCCGATGCGAGGTCTGGATGTTCTTGATCACCATTATCACCAGCGCCCGCAGGAAGCGGTCGGCCGCTTCCAGCTTGCGCTCGAAGACGGTGGAGGCGAGCGGCGCCACCACGCATTCCTCGGTCGCCACCGCCGTCGCCATGCGCTTGCCGCCGCCGAGGATGGCCATCTCGCCGAAGATCTCGCCGGGGGAAACCGAATCCAGCTCCAACTGGCGTCCGTCGATATGTTGGTGAATGGCCACCTTGCCGCTTTCCAGCAGGAAGGCGGTCTCACCGGGCTCGCCCTGGCCGAAGACCTTTTGGCCAGGAGCAAAGAGAATTTTGTCGTTCATCGTCGCAGAATTAGCGCAACCGCTTCAAACCGCAAGATAATTTGCCCAGCCGCCGTCGTCGCGTCGGCTGATTTCTGATATTGTTCATCCGGGCGCCGGTAGGGGGGAATGGTGGCATTTCAGGAATTGGCGGATTTGCTGGCCCGCGCCACTGGCGCCGAGGCGGCGCTCGACCAGGCCCTGGCCGGCGGCTTCGCGGTGCCGGTGGAGGATTTCACCGCTTCGGTCGATGCGGCGCGACGCTTGGCGGTCGCCGCTTTGCCGGGCTGGAAGTTCCATGTCGGCTATGACGCCGGCGGTATGTTTCCCTATGCGGCGCTGACCCTCGACGATCTTCACGTCGAGGCCTCGGCGCCCACCGTGCCGCTGGCGATCCTCAGGGCGGCGGTGGCGGCGAAGCTGCGTCAAGAAGCAGCCTCAGCGCCGTAAGCGCCGCTTGGGTCCGCACCGCGTCGCGGTCGCCGGCGAAGATTTCGGCGTGCGACCGGGGGACGGCGCCCCGGCGGGCACAGGCGAAATGAACCAGTCCGACCGGCTTGCCCGGGGTGGCGCCACCGGGGCCGGCGATGCCGGTGACGGCGACGGCGATGTCGGCGCGGGAATGAGCGAGCGCTCCTTCGGCCATGGCGCGGGCAACCGCCTCGCTGACCGCGCCCGAGGCGGCGATCAGGTCGGCGGGGACTCCCAGCATTGCCGCCTTGGCGGCGTCGGAATAGGTGACGAACCCGCATTCCACCACCTCGGACGAGCCGGGAATGGCGGTCAAGGCGGCGGTGATCATGCCGCCGGTGCAGGATTCGGCGGTGGCGACGGCCAGCCCCGATCGGCGGCAGGCCGCCAGCACCGCCTCGGCGGCGGCCGACAGGTCGGACGGCGGCATCGTCACCTCCAGTACAGCAGCGCGCCCATGATCAGGGCGGCGTAGAGTCCGGCGAAAATGTCGTCGAGCATCACCCCCAGTCCGCCGCCGACCTCGCGGTCGGCCCAGCCCACCGGCCAGGGCTTGCGGATGTCGAACAGCCGGAACAGGGCGAAGGCCGCCAAATAAAGCAGCGGCTCGGGCGGCACCAGGATCAGCGCCAGCCATTGCCCGGCGACTTCGTCGACCACCACCTCGGAGGGGTCGGCGACGCCGGTGCGGCGGACGTAGACCGAAGCCGCCCACCAGCCGATCAGCGAGACGGCGACGGTCGCCACCGCCAGCGGCATCGGGCCGCCGACGGACGACAGCGCCCAGGCGAAGGGCAGGGCGGCCAGCGAGCCCCAGGTGCCGGGGGCGCGCGGCAACAGCCCGGCACCGAACCAGGTGGCGATCAGGAAGGCGGGGTGGCGGGCCGGCAACGACGCCGACGAGGTGTTGGTCAACGGTAGCGTTCCTCGTTCCACGGATCGCCGACATCGTGATAGCCGCGCAATTCCCAATAGCCGGGCGAATCCTTGGCCATGAAGGTGATGGCCCGCAGCCACTTGGCGCTTTTCCAGAAATACAGCTTGGGGATCACCACCCGCACCGGGCCGCCATGCTCGGGCGCCAACGGTTCGCCCTGCCAGGAATGGGCCAGCAGCACGTCGTCGTCGGCGAAATGTTCGAGCGGCACGTTGGTGGTGTAGCCGTCATAGCTGCGGAACAGCACGAAGGCGGCGGCGGCACGGGGGCGAACCTGGGCCAGCAGGTGGCGGGCGCTCACGCCTTTCCAGAGATTGTCGTAGCGCGACCAGGTGGTGACGCAGTGGATGTCGCTGGTGAATTCCACCTGCGGCTGGGCGGTGAAGTCGCCCCAACTCCAGGTCAGGGGGCGCTCGACCTCGCCGCCCACCTGCAGGGTCCAATCCTTGGCGACGACACTGGGCTGGATGCCGAGGTCGAGGACGGGGAAATCGTTCACCTCGTGCTGGCCGGGGGGCAGGCGACGGTGGGCCGAGGGCTTCTCGCCGGTCAGGCCGCGCCCCTCGCGGGCCCAGCGTTCCTTGGTGGCGATCAGCTTGTCCTTGTATTTGCCGGCCAGTGGGTCCTGATCGTCGGACATGGATTCAGCCCTTGTCGCGCATCACGCGCGCTTTCTCGCGGCTCCAGTCACGCTTCTTGTCGGCCTCGCGCTTGTCGTAGTTCTTCTTGCCCTTGGCGAGACCGAGATTGACCTTGGCGATGCCGCGCTCGTTGAAGTGGATGTCGAGCGGAACCAGCGTCATCCCCTCCTTGGCGACGGCACTGGCCAGCTTGGCCATCTCGCGCTTTCTCAGCAGCAGCTTGCGCGGCCGCCGGGTCTCGTGCGGGAAGGGCATGCTCGACTGGTATTCGGGGATATAGGCATTGAACAGCCACAGCGCATCCCCCGACGGCCCGGCATAGGATTCGGTGATGGTGGCCTTGCCGGCGCGCAGCGACTTCACCTCGGTGCCGACCAGCATGATGCCGGCCTCGACCGTGTCGACGATGGTGAAGTCGTGGCGGGCCTTGCGGTTCTGGGCGGCGATGTGCGGCGGGGGCATTGCGCTTAAATAAGGCCAAGGCCCTTCATCGCGGCCTCGACCTTCTTCTTGGCGCCGTCGGAAAGTCCCACCAGCGGCAGGCGGACATCCGGCAGGCAGCGGCCCAGCAGCGACACCGCGTACTTGGCCGGCGCCGGGTTGGTCTCGCAGAACATCGAATCGTGCAGCGGCATCAGCCGGTCGCGAATGGCGAAGCAGGTGGCGAGGTCGCCCTTGGCCCAGGCCTCCTGCATCTGCGAGCACAGCTTCGGCGCCACGTTGGCGGTCACCGAGATGCAGCCGACGCCGCCCATCGCCAGGAAGGCGGTGGCGGTGGCGTCCTCGCCCGACAGCTGGCAGAAGGATTCGCCGATGGCGAGGCGGGTCTTCAGCGGCCGGGCCAGGTCGGCGGTGGCGTCCTTGACGCCGACGATGTTCGGCAGCTTGGCCAGGCGCGCCATGGTTTCGACCGAGATGTCGACGACGCTGCGGCCGGGGATGTTGTAGACGATGATCGGCAGGTCGACCGCCGTGGCGATCGCCTCGTAATGGCGGAACAGGCCCTCCTGGGTGGGCTTGTTGTAATAGGGGGCGACCACCAGGGCGGCGTCGGCGCCGGCCTTCTTGGCGTGGCGGGTCAGGTCGATCGCCTCGTCGGTCGAGTTCGAGCCGGTGCCGGCGATCACCGGGACCTTGCCGTTGGCCACCTCGACGCACAGTTCGACGACGCGGTGGTGCTCGGCGTGCGACAGGGTCGGGCTCTCGCCGGTGGTGCCGCAGGGAACCAGGCCGTGGCTGCCCTCGGCGATCTGCCACGCCACCAGCGACTGGAAAGCTTTCTCATCAAGCTTTCCGTCACGGAAAGGCGTTACGATGGCGGTGATCGATCCCTTGAACATGGGGCTGGTCCTCAAGCGAAGCGGTTTGGCCTACGGAAACCGCAGACAATAACCGCATGCGTTCGGGTGGGCAAGCGGTGGCCCACGGTTTGAAAATGAGTGACGAATTTCCGGCCGTGCGGCTTGCATGCGCTTCGGCCGCTTCCCTACAATGAGGTCCCGTCACATCGACCGGAAGTCAGGGGCGTTCCTGTGAAGCATTCCATAGCCGTGATTCTGCTGGCCGCCGGGCTGGCGGCGGCGGTGCCCGCCACCGGCGGCGCCGAAATCATCGCCGCCGACGACAAGTCGACCCAGCAGGTGTTTCAGGCGCTGCACAAGGAACGCTTCGAGGAGGCGTCGCGGCTGGCGGCCAGGAGCAATTCCAGGCTGTTGGCGAAGCTGGCCCGCTGGACCGACTACCAATCCTCGCACCCCACCGGCGGCTTCGGCGACATCACCGCTTTCATCGACGCCAATCCCGACTGGCCGCTGATGGCCCAGATGCAGCGCCGCGCCGAGGAGGCGATCACCGCGGCCACCTCGCCCTCCGAGATCATCGCCTGGTTCTCGCGGCACGAACCGGTAACCGCCGACGGCGGCATGGCCTATGCGAAGGCGTTGCAGGCCGCCGGCCAGACCGACAAGGCGGTGGCGCTGGCCCGCAAGACCTGGGCCGAGGGTGGGTTCGGCATCCTGCAGGAGCGCCAGTTCCTCGACCGCTTCGGCGACATTCTCCGTCCCGAGGACAATTGGCGGCGATTGGATCGGCTGCTGTGGGACAAGCAGGACGGGCCGACGCAGCGCATGTTGCTTCGGGTCGATGTCGGCCACCGGCAACTGGCCCAGGCCCGCCTGGCCCTTCAGGATTCCCGGCCCAACGTCGAATCGCTGATCGCCGCCGTGCCGGCGGCGCTCAAGGACGATCCCGGCCTGATCTACGACCGGGTGCGCTACCGCCGCCAGAAGGATATGGACGAAGAGGCCATCGACCTTCTGGCCCATCCCGCCCGCAATCAGGTGCGCCCCGATCTGTGGTGGCAGGAACGCGGCATCCTGGCGCGCCGGGCCCTGCAAAAGGGATTGGTGTCGCGGGCCTATCAGGTGGCGGCCGATAACGGATTGGAGCGGGGCACCAGCCAGTATGCCGACGCCCAGTTCCTCGCCGGCTGGATCGCGCTTCGCTACCTTGACGACAAGGAAACCGCGGCGGCGCATTTCCAGCAACTGTGGGATTCGGTCAATTCGAGCATGTCGAAGGCGCGCGGCGCCTACTGGGCCGGCCGTACCGCCGAGGCGGCCGGCGACGCCGAGGGGGCGCGCGGCTGGTACACCAAGGGCGCCGCCTTCGTCACCGCCTATTACGGCCAATTGGCGGCGGCGCGCCTCGATGACCGCCACTGGCCGTTGCCGCCCGATCCCAAGCCGACCGCCGACGACGTCAAGCGGTTCGACGAGCGCGAGGTGACCCGGGCGCTGAAGCTGATGCTGGCGGCCGGCGAGAAGGACACCATCCGGCCCTTCTTCATCCGCCTCAACGAATTGGCCCAGACCGCCGGCGAGCGGGCGCTGGTGGGCAAGCTGGCCGAACAGGGCGGCCGCAAGGATCTGGCGGTGGTGGTGGCGCGCCGCGCCGATCGCGACGGCGTCACCCTGGTCGAGGCCGGCTGGCCGACGCTGCCGATCACCGTCGACAGCAATTCCGAGAAGGCCCTGGTGCTGGCGCTGATCCGCCAGGAAAGCGGCTTCACCAAACAGGCGGTGTCGACCGCCGGGGCGCGGGGCCTGATGCAGTTGCTGCCGTCGACCGCGGCCAAGGTGGCCAAGGCCATTCGCCTGGCCTTCAGCCCCAAGAAGCTGGACGATCCCGATTTCAACGTCCGCGTCGGCTCGGCCTATCTCGACGGCCTGGTCTCGGATTTCGAGGGGTCGTATATCCTGGCGCTCGCCTCGTACAACGCCGGGCCCTCGCGGGCCAAGCGCTGGATCAGGGAATACGGCGACCCCCGCGACCCACAGGTCGATGTCGTCGACTGGATCGAGATGATTCCCTTCACCGAAACGCGTAATTACGTGCAGCGGGTGATGGAGAGCGTCGAGATCTACCGCCGCCGCCTGGGCGCCGCCACCGGCGGCAGCCTGGAGCGGGACTTGAAGCGGTGGGCGCGCCGCAGCTGAGAATCGATCCGTAGGAGATGGAATGACCAAGACCGCACATTTTTCCGACATCTCCGTCTGCGTCTTCGACGCCTACGGCACCCTGTTCGACCTCGGCAATTTCGCCGAGCGCTTCCGGCCCGAACTGGGCGACAAGGCCGATTCGCTGGTCGGCCTGTGGCGCCGCAAGCAGTTGGAATATAGCTGGCTGCGGACGCTGATGGGGCGGCACACCGATTTCTGGCATGTCACCGGCGAGAGCCTGGACCACGCCATGGCGGCGGTGGGGCTGGTCGATCCGTCGCTGCGTTCGCGGTTGATGGAGGCCTGGCTGGCGCCCAAGGTCTACGCCGAGGTGCCATCGGCGCTGGAGCGTCTGCAAGCGGCCGGGATGAAGACCGCGATTCTGTCCAATGGGTCGCCGTCGATGCTGGTTTCCGGCATCAATGTCACCGGCCTGACCCGTTTGATCGATGAGGTCTTCTCGGTCGAGACGGTCGGAGTGTTCAAGCCGCATCCCTCGGTCTACCGATTGGTGCCCGAGCACTTCGATATCGAGCCCAAGCGGGTTTGCTTCGTTTCCAGCAACGGCTGGGATGTCGCCGGTGCCGCCGCCTACGGTTTTCGCGTCTGCTGGGTCAATCGCGCCAAGGCTCCGGCCGAGCAGTTGCCGGCCGGCCCCGACGCCGTGCTGACCGACCTCAACGGCGTGGTCGAGGTATTGGGGCTGTCTTGATGGTCGCGGCCTATTCGGCGACGACCCGGTTGCGTCCGGCGGCCTTGGCCTCGTAAAGGCGGCGATCGGCGCGTCCCATCGTCTCGAAGAAGGCGGTATCTTCGGGGCGCGCGGCGGCGGCGCCGATGCTGACGGTCATCGAGAATTCCTTGCCGGCGTGGACGACCGGCTGGGCGGCGATCCGCGACCGCAATTTCTCGGCGACGGCCACCCCCTGTTCCAGCGCGGTTTCGGGCAGGATCACCACGAATTCCTCGCCGCCGACCCGGCCGAACATGTCGCAGGAGCGGATGCCAGCCAGAATCTCGCGGGTGAAGGACATGATCGCCTCGTCGCCGGCGGCATGGCCCCAGGTGTCGTTGATCGCCTTGAAGCGGTCGATGTCCAGCATCAGCACCGTCAAAGGGGAGCGGTAACGGCGGGTCCGGGCGAATTCCCGGCCGGCCACCTCCAGGATGTGGCGGCGATTCATGCAGCCGGTGAGGGGGTCGGTGCGCGCCGCTTCCAGCAGGTTGTGCTGGGACTTGCGCAGCCGCGCGAACAACGGCCGGAAGATGAAGAACGCTTCGGCCGCCAGCGCCGACAGCATCGCCAGCATCATCGCCAGCATGACACGGCGCAGGCGGTGGATGCTTTCCTCGCTGTCGCGCTCGTACTGCTTCACGGCGGCGTCGAGCGCCGCCAGGATCGGCTGATGGGCGGCGGCCAGAAGGCCCTGAAGCTCGGGGCCGCCCGCCCGTGCGCCTTGCGGCAGATTCAGGTAGGCGGTGGCCATTGCCAGATAGGATTCCACCTGCTGGTCGAGGTGATAGACGTCGCCGTAATAGATGTCGTGGACCGCCGGGCTGTGCTCGGCCGAGATGCCGAAGGCGGCCGAGCCGTGGGTCAGCGCCTGATGCGAATCGGCCATCAGCTGTGTCGCCGCCCGTAGCCGCTCCAGCAACTCGGACCGCGCCGTCGCTTCGCCCGGCAGGCTCAGTTCCAGCGATAGTTCCGCGATCCGCTGCGACAGCATGCGCTGCCGCCCGCTGACGTTGACGACCTTTGCCGTCTCTTCCTCGCGGTGAATGATGGTGTCGGCGATCAGATGGGTGCCCACTGAAAGCAGCGCGATCAGCGATAACGCGGCCACATATACCAACGTGACGTGGCGAAAGCCGATGCCCTCGGCGGCGGATTGCGACTCTTCCATGGCGTTGGGGATAACATGGTCGCGCCGACGGGAAAAGCGGCATGCGAGATGCGGCTGTTTGCCCACGCGTCAAGACGCTAGGCATCTTCTGGCGCGGTCGCTATGTTCTCTTGATCATTTCAACGCCCAACGAAGGTCGATCATGCCAGAATACCGTTCCCGCACCTCCACCCACGGCCGCAACATGGCTGGGGCTCGCGGGCTTTGGCGGGCGACCGGGATGACCGACGCGGATTTCGGCAAGCCGATCATCGCCATCGCCAATTCCTTCACCCAGTTCGTCCCCGGTCACGTCCACCTCAAGGATCTTGGCCAGATGGTGGCGCGCGAGATCGAGAAGGCCGGCGGCGTCGCCAAGGAATTCAACACCATCGCCATCGACGACGGCATCGCCATGGGCCATTCCGGCATGCTGTATTCGCTGCCCAGCCGCGAACTGATCGCCGATTCGGTCGAGTACATGGTCAACGCCCACTGCGCCGACGCGCTGGTCTGCATCTCGAACTGCGACAAGATCACCCCCGGCATGTTGATGGCCAGCCTGCGGCTCAACATCCCCACCGTCTTCGTCTCGGGCGGCCCGATGGAGGCCGGCAAGGTCACCGTCAATGGCGAGACCCACGCGGTCGACCTGATCGACGCCATGATCAAGGGCGCCGACAAGTCGGTCTCGGACGAGGAGGCGCTGGCCTACGAGCGTTCATCCTGCCCCACCTGCGGTTCGTGCTCGGGCATGTTCACCGCCAATTCGATGAACTGCCTGATGGAGGCGCTGGGGCTGGCGCTGCCGGGCAACGGCACCGTTGTCGCCACCCATGCCGATCGCAAGGAGCTGTTCCTGGAAGCCGGCCGCCGCGCCGTCGACCTGGCCAAGCGCCATTACGAGGGCGGCGACCTGTCGGTGCTGCCGCGCGCCATCGCCAGCCGCGAGGCGTTTGAGAACGCCATGACGCTCGACATCGCCATGGGCGGTTCGACCAATACCGTACTGCACCTGCTGGCGGCGGCCGAAGAGGGTGGCGTCGCCTTCGCCATGGCCGATATCGACCGCCTCAGCCGCCGCGTGCCCTGCCTGTGCAAGGTGGCGCCCAACGTTCCCGACGTCCACATCGAGGACGTCCATCGCGCCGGCGGCATCTTCGGCATTCTCGGCCAGCTGGAACAGGCCGGGCTGATTCACGCGAACGTCGGCACCGTCCATGCCCCCACCCTGGGCCAGGCGCTGGCCAAGTGGGACGTTTCGCGGACCAGCGATGCCGGGGTGGGGACCTTCTACCGGGCCGCGCCCGGCGGGGTGCGCAGCATTGAGGCGTTCAGCCAGGCCAAGCGTTGGGACGTGCTGGACACCGACCGCGCCACCGGTGTCATCCGCGACGCGGCCCACGCCTTTTCCAAGGATGGCGGTCTGGCGGTGCTGTTCGGCAACCTCGCCAAGGATGGCTGTATCGTCAAGACGGCCGGCGTCGATGACAAGAACCTGACCTTCACCGGTCCGGCGGTGATCTGCGAAAGCCAGGAAGAGGCGGTGGCCAAGATCCTGGGCGGCGAGGTCAAGGCCGGCGACGTCGTCATCGTCCGCTACGAGGGGCCCAAGGGCGGCCCCGGCATGCAGGAGATGCTTTATCCCACCAGCTACCTGAAGAGTGTCGGGCTGGGCAAGGCCTGCGCCCTAATCACCGATGGCCGCTTTTCCGGCGGAACCTCGGGGCTGTCGATCGGCCACGTCTCGCCCGAGGCGGCCGACGGCGGCGTCATCGCCCTGGTGCGGTCGGGCGATCTGGTCGCCATCGACATTCCCAACCGGCGCATCGAGGTCAAGGTCGCCGAGACCGAATTGGCCGAGCGCCGCCGCGCCATGGAGGCGAAGGGCGTTGCCGCCTGGAAGCCGGCCGACCGCCAACGGCCGGTCAGCCAGGCGCTCCGCGCCTATGCGGCGATGACCACCAGTGCGGCGCGTGGCGCGGTGCGCGACGTCGGCCGTATCGAACGCTAGGTCGGGGGCGGGGGGATGGCGACGGTCAGCTGGAGTCCGATGATGAGTGTCGGCGTCGCCGAGTTCGACGCCGATCACAAGACGTTGGTCGGCCTGATCAACAACCTCCACCGCTCGATCGGCGACGACGAGGAATACGCCACCCTGGGCTCGGTGCTGAAGTCGCTGGAAGACTATGCCGTGCATCATTTCGCCCGCGAGGAGAAGGTGCTGGCGGCCGTCGGCTATCCGGCGCTGTCCGGCCACGCCGCCGCCCACCACGATCTGGCGGTGCGGGTGCGCGAATTGAAGGAGCGTTACGATCAGGACCGCACCGCGGTGCGGGCTCAGGACTGCCTCGACTTTCTGCACAAATGGCTGATCGAGCACATCTGTTCGACCGATATGGATTACCGGTCCTGGGTGGTTGGTCATGTCGACACCGACACGCTGGCCAAATCGGTGTCGATGACCGGCAACCGCCAGGGCGCGGCCAGCCTGGACTGGAAGCGCGTCAAGCTGCTGGTGGTCGATGACAACCGCAACTTCTGCCAGGTAATGCGCACCGTGCTGGGCGGCGTCGGCGTTACCGACATCGCCGAATCGTTCGATCTCACCTCGGCTAAGACGGTGCTGGAGGCGACGCCGTTCGACATGCTGGTTACCGACTGGCACGTCGGGCCGGAAAGCGGCCTTGACCTGATCGCCTGGGTCCGCGCCCATCCCCGGCTGGGGACGATGCCGGTGCTGCTCCTGTCCGGCCACGAGCGCATCGCCAACCGCGACGTGGCACTGGCCGCCGGCGCCGACGAGTTCATGGAGAAGCCGATCTCCGCTCGCGGCCTGCTGATCTGCGTGGCGCGACTGCTGTCGCGGCGGGGCGTGTAACCTCCCGAACTCTTGCCTTTTCGAGCAAAGTCGGCGGATCTCGCGAAAACGTTAGAAGGTTGCGGAAAAACCCCGTCAGCCCCCTGTAACGTCACCCCCGCGAAGGCGGGGGTCCATGTTGACGCGAACTCCAAATTACATCGCAAGATATTGCGTGTGGACACATGGATTCCCGCTTTCGCGGGAATGACGGAAGGAAAATTGGGGTTTTTTCGCAGCCTGTTAGAAGTTCGCGCGCGAAAGCACCTCGTCGCCGTGCTCCGCCGGGACGACAAGGAACTTTTCAGCCCAACTCCACCCATACCGGGGTGTGATCGCTGGCCTTTTCCCGGCCGCGGGGTTCCTTGTCGATCTCGGCCCGTTCCAGGCGGTCGGCGGCGGCCGGCGACAGCAGCAGGTGGTCGATCCTGAGACCGAGATCGCGGCTCCAGGCGCCGGCCTGGTAGTCCCAGAAGCTGAAGGCGCGCTGGTCAGGGTGCAGCGCCCGCCAAGCCTCGGTGTAGCCGGAATGCAGCAATTGGCGGAACAGGGCGCGGCTTTCCGGCCGGCATAGGGCGTCGTCGCGCCAGGCGGCGGGATCGTAAACGTCGGCGTCGGCGGGACAGATGTTGTAGTCGCCGGCCAGCACCACCGGCAGGCCGCAATCCAGCAGCGCGGCGGCGTGGGCGACCAGGCGACGCATCCAGGCCAGCTTGTAGTCGAATTTCTCGCCCGGCGCCGGGTTGCCGTTGGGCAGATAGAGCGACGCCAGCCGGACGCCGCCGATGGTCGCCTCGATGTAGCGGGCCTGTTCGTCGCCGTCATCGCCGGGCAGGCGGTGACGGATGTCGGTCATCGGCGGTTTCGAGAGGATGGCGACGCCATTATAGGACTTCTGGCCGTGGATGGCGGTCTGGTAACCCAGCGCCTGGAATTCCATCAGCGGAAACGAATCGTCCGGCGTCTTGGTCTCTTGCAGCAGCAGCACGTCGGGTTCGGCACGACGCAGCCAGTCCTGGACGTTGGGCAGGCGGGCCTTGATCGAATTGACGTTCCAAGTGGCGATCTTCATCGGCGTGGCGTTCCTCTGGGCGGGGGGATAATAATGAGGGGTGCCGATCGCTGTCCATCCGTGCCGGAAATTCGTTCTCGCCGCCCTGGTGGCGCTGCTGCCGTGGGCGGCGGCGGCCGAGGGCTGTCGCATCACGGGGCATGACAAGCCGCCCAAGGCCAGCCTTGACGCCTCGATGGCCCAGCCGATCTATTCCCGCGACCTCGACAAGCGGCAGATGACCGCCCGTCACGGATTGCTCAAGACCAATCAGACCGAATTGGGCCTGACCACCAGCGAAGTCCGCCTGGAGGTGATGCCCAAGGTGTGGTTCCAGCCGCAGGGCGGCGGTCGCGGCTGCGCCGTTCTCGACAGCGTCACCGTGGTTTTCCGCATCTCGGCGGTGCGAGTGGAGATCGCGCGGGATTTTCCCACCGACAGCTGCGCCTACCGGGTGATCCGCGAGCACGAGGACCAGCATGTGCGCTTTGTCCGCCAGGCCCTGGAATTCGCTTTGCCCGACATGCGGCGGCGGCTGGCGGCGGCGGTCGAGGAACAGCGGGCCCTGGTGACTCGGGCATCCTCGAGCGCGGCGGCGGCCAAGGCGGTGCAGGACGCCATCAGCGCCCGCATCCGTCCGGCCTTCGAGGCCTATGAGCGCGAGGCGCGCCGCCTTAACGCCAGCATCGACACGCCGCAAAGCTACGCGGCGCTGCACCGGCGCTGCGCCCGGTGGTGAGCTCGGTGGCTTGGCCCCTTTTTTTAGGCGCCATTGAGGCGCCCGCCCGGCGAGGGCTCATCAATAAGGCGCCATTGAGGCGCCGGCCAAGGGCGCGGATGCGCCCGCCCGGCGAGGGCTCGCCAATAAAGTTTAGGTCGCCCCCTGGCGGCCTAAACCGAAAAACTACTTCCGCAGCCGCAGGTCGAGGTGGCGTTGGGGTTGTTGATCTGGAACGACGAGCCGATCAGGTCCTCGACGAAATCGACCTCGGAGCCGCCCAGCAATTCCAGCGAGGTTTCATCGGCCACCACGGTGACGCCGTGCTGCTGGAAGGTGATGTCGTCCTCATTGACCTTGTCGTCGAGCGAAATGCCGTACTGGAAGCCCGAGCAGCCGCCGCCGGAAACGGCGACGCGCAGCATCATGTTGGGCTTGCCCTCCATGCCGATCAGCGTCCGCACGCGGGCGGCGGCGCTTTCGGTCAGGCTCAGGCGGGGCGGGGCGGCGACGGCCGTTTCGGACATGGAAAAACCTCGGTCAGCGATTGACGGTGGGCAAGTTAGCATCGGTGATGGTGCGGCGAAAAGAGGAACCGGCCACCAGCTAGGAAACTGGGGTGGTTGTGGCCCCGGCGCAAGGTTGATACCTTCCATTCCCATGAATTCAGACCAATTCGTCCGCTCGCACGCCCTCGCGCCCTATGCCAGCCGCCCCGAGGAATCGCGCGGGCGCCTTCACGCCGAGGCGGAAAGCCCGACCCGCACCGCCTTTCAGCGCGACCGCGACCGCATCATCCATTCCGCCGCCTTCCGCCGCCTTCAGTACAAGACCCAGGTCTTCGTCTATCACGAGGGCGAGAATTTCCGCACCCGGCTGACCCACTCGCTGGAAGTGGCGCAAATCGCCCGCTCGATCGCCCGCGTGCTCGGGCTGGACGAGGATCTGGCCGAAGCGCTGGCGCTCGCCCACGACCTGGGCCACACGCCGTTCGGCCACGCCGGCGAGGACGCGCTTCAGGAGGTTCTGGCCGGATTCGGCGGCTTCGACCACAACGCCCAGTCGCTTCGGGTGGTGACCAAGCTGGAACGCAAGTACCCCCGGTTCGATGGCCTCAACCTGACTTGGGAGACGCTGGAGGGGCTGGTCAAGCACAACGGGCCGCTCGACGGCGAATTGGCCGCCCGCCAGGATCGGCCGCTGCCGGGCGCCATCACCGAATACGTCGCCCGCCACGACCTGGAGATCGCCACCTTCGCCGGGGCCGAGGCCCAGGTGGCGGCCCTGTCCGACGACATCGCCTACAACAACCACGACATCGACGACGGCCTGCGCGCCGGGCTGTTCGCCATCGACGACCTCAAGGACGTGCCGCTGGTCGGGCCGGTGTTCCATCAGGTCGCCGCCGACAATCCCGGCACCGAGACCAGCCTGTTGATCCACGAGGCGGTGCGGCAGTTGATCGGGGTGATGATCCTCGACCTGCTGGGCGAGACCCGTCGTCGCGTTGCCGAGTTGAAGCCGCGATCGGCCCACGACGTCCGCCATCTGGGACGGCCGCTGGTGGCCTTTTCCGAGGAAATGCGGCGCAACGACGCGGCGTTGAAAAGCTTCCTGTTCACCAACATGTACCGCCATTTCACCGTCAACCGGATGACCAGCAAGGGCCGCCGGGTGGTGAAGGACCTGTTCACCCTGCTGCACGCCGAACCGGAATGCCTGCCGCCCGAGTGGCGCCGGGCCAGCGACGGCCCCGGTACCGCCAAGACCGCGCGGGTGGTGGCCGATTACATCGCCGGCATGACCGACCGCTTCGCGCTCGACGAGCACCGGCGGCTGTTCGACATGCAGGAGAAGCCTTGAGCGCGCTGTTGCCGGCCTTGGTGCCCAGCCTGGGGCAACTGGCGGCGGTGGCGGCGCTGTTGGCGGTGGCGGCGGGATTGGCGGCGATCGGCGCCGCGATCCGGTTGCTGGCCGGCAATCGGGGCGCCATCGCCGAGGCCGATCTGGTGGTCGGCTGGGGGGCGGCGGTGGCGCTGTTCGTCGGCCCCGGCGTGATCCTGCCGGTGCCGTTCACCGCCCTGGCGGCGCTGCTGGCGGTGTTGGCGCTGCTGGCGATTATCCCGGTGGTTCGTCACCGTGAGATGCCGTTGGGCCCGGGGATGCCGCGCATGGCGGCGCTGCTGGTGCCGCTGCTGGCGCTGACCGCCTCGATGGTCGCCTCGGAGGGCGACGATTTCTCGCACTGGCTGCCCAACCTCCGCTATCTGCTGGCCGTCGATCATTTTCCCGGCGTCGGTCTGCCGCCGCCCGACAGCATTTTCCCCGCCTATCCCCACGGCACGACTCTGGTGGCCTATCTGGCCAGTCGGCTGTCGGGGGTGGCGGCCGACACCAGCGTCGGGCGCTTCAATATGCTGTTGCTGGCCTCGCTGGCCCTGGCGGCGCTGCGGCTGTTCCGAGGCGAGGAATCCGGCCGGCCGGGTTGGTTGGCGTCGGCTGTGGCGCTGGCCTTCGTGACGTTCCTGTCGCCCACCTTCGTGCCGCGCCTGGCCCTGGCCGGTTACGCCGATGTCTCGACCGGCGTGTCGCTGGCCTTCGTGGCGCTGCTTGGCCTGGGGCTGGTTGGCGGCAATCGGGGGCAGGGCCCGGCGCCGTGGCTTCAGTCCGCGCTTGCCCTGGTGGCGCTGGTGATGACCAAGCAATCGACCGTGGCGCTGGTCGGGCTGGCGGTCGTGGGGATCGCCGTGTCCACCTGGCGGCGGCCCGCCCGGCTGACGCGCCTGCTGCCGGCGCTGGCGGCGGCGGCCTTGGCGCTGGCGGCCTGGCGCTACCGCGTCGGCTTCCTGGCCGAAGGCGAGAAGACCGTGCTGCCGCTGGCGGAATGGCAATGGGCGCTGTTGCCGGAAACCCTGCGCTCGATCGGCGGGGTGATCGTCAACAAGGGCGGCTATTTCGGCGCCGCCTTGGCGCTGTGCCTGGTGGCGTTGCGTCCACCCTCGGCGGACGCGGCGCCCGGGCGTGATCTGGTCCGGGTCTTCGCCGCCGCCTTCGTCGGCTACACGCTGTTTCTGGTCTGGATCTATCTGGCGGTCTTCACCGACTTCGAATCCCGCACCGCCGCCTCGTTCTGGCGCTATCACACCCAGCTGGGGGCCTTGCAGATCATGGCGCTGGCGGTGGTGGCCGGACCGCTGTGGCGGCGCCATGGCGGCCGCCTGCCCAAGGCGCTGCCGACGGCGCTCGGCCTTGTCTGTCTGGCGGTGGTGGTGGCCGGGCCGTTTGCCGCCCTCCGGGCGGTACGCTTCGATCTGCAACCGCTCAAGCTCCACATCGCCCAGGCGATGGCCGAGTTGCGCTCCGACTGGCCGGCCGGGGTTCCGCCGCTGATCGTCGATCCGCAGGGCTCGGGCGACATGTGTTTGCTGGCCGCCTACCATCTCGGCCTGGGGCCACGGACATCCTCGTGCGTCTACTATTTCACCCCGCCGGATCAGGCGGCGGCCTCGCTTGGCCAGGCGAAGCTGGCCTATGCCATCACCACCAATCCGCAGGTGGCCGCGTTGACCGGCCTGACACTGCCGGACGGCGCCAGCCATCTGATCGCTCGCGACGAATCCGGCAATTGGCGGCTGGCGCGTTCGTGGCCGTTCCGGGGATTCGCCTCGGCCAGCGAGTTCAAGCGCTGAGCGCCTTGCCTTGGCGGGGCAGGGGTGGCACGATCCGGCGGCCTTCATGAAAATAGTGGATTTCCTGTTTCGATGAACCTGTTCCGGTATTTCCGCGACGAGATCGTCGCCGCCATTGCCCGCCTTTCCGCCGCCGGCGCGTTGCCCGCCGGGCTTGACGCCACCAAGGTGACGGCCGAGCCGCCGCGCGAGGCCGAGCACGGCGACGTCGCCACCAACGCCGCCATGGTGCTGGCCAAGCCGGCCGGGATGAAGCCGCGCGACATCGCCGAGAAGCTGGCCGCCGAACTCGGCGCCCATCCGGCGGTGGCGGCGGTGGAGATCGCCGGGCCGGGCTTCATCAATCTGCGGCTGGTCGATTCCTTCTGGTTCGAGCGCCTGGCCGACGTGCTGGCCGCCGGTCGCGCCTATGGCGATTCCCAGGTGGGGGCGGGGGCCAGGGTCAATGTCGAGTACGTTTCGGCCAATCCCACCGGCCCCATGCATATCGGCCACGCTCGCGGCGCCGTCACCGGCGACGCGCTGGCCTCGCTGCTGGCCAAGGCCGGCTTCGCGGTCACCCGCGAATATTACATCAACGACGCCGGCGCCCAGGTCGACGTGCTGGCCCGCTCGGTCCATTTGCGCTACCGCGAGGCGCTGGGCGAGGCCATCGGCGACATCCCCGAGGGGCTCTATCCCGGCGATTATCTGAAGCCGGCGGCCGAGGCCCTGGCCGCCCGCGACGGCGCCAAGTGGAAGGATGCGCCCGAGGCCGAATGGCTTCCCGCCTTCCGCGCCTTCGCCGTCGAACAGATGATGGGGATGATCCGCGACGATCTGGCCTCGCTGGGGGTCAAGCACGACGCCTTCACCTCGGAGCGCGGGCTGGTCGAGGGTGGCAAGGTCGACGAGGCGCTCGCCTTCCTGGCCGCCCGGGGCCTGATCTACGAGGGCGTGCTGGAGCCGCCCAAGGGTAAGCTGCCCGACGATTGGGAGCCGCGTGAGCAGACCCTGTTCCGCGCCACCCAATTCGGCGACGACGTTGACCGGCCGGTGAAGAAGTCCGACGGCTCGTGGACCTATTTCGCCTCGGACATCGCCTACCATTTCGACAAATTCCGCCGGGGCTTCCCGGCGATGATCGACGTCTGGGGCGCCGACCACGGCGGCTACGTCAAGCGCATGCAGGCGGCGGTCAAGGCGGTGACCGAGGGGGGCGGCGACCTCGACGTCAAGCTGTGCCAAATGGTCAACCTGCTGAAGGGCGGCCAGCCCTACAAGATGAGCAAGCGGGCGGGCACCTTCGTCACGCTCCGCGATCTGGTCGAGGCGGTGGGCAAGGACGTCGTCCGCTTCATCATGCTGACCCGCAAGAACGACGCCCAGCTGGATTTCGACCTGGAAAAGGTGCTGGAGCAGTCGCGCGACAACCCGGTCTTCTATGTCCAGTACGCCCATGCCCGCATCTCGTCGGTGCTGCGGCACGCGGCCTCGCTGTGGCCCGATGTCGACCGCGGCGGCGGCGCCCTGGTCTCGGCCCCCCTGCATCGCTTGACCGACCCGGCCGAGCTTGCTTTGATCAAGCTGCTGGCGGGGTGGCCGCGTCTGGTCGAGACCGCCGCCGACGCCCACGAGCCGCATCGCGTCGCCTTCTATCTTTACGAATTGGCGGCGGCGTTCCACGGCTTGTGGAACAAGGGCAAGGACGAGGCGCGGCTGCGCTTCCTGATCGAGGACGATCGCGACCTGTCGCTGGCGCGGCTGGCGTTGATCACGGCGGTCGCCACGGTGATCGCCTCGGGGCTGACCGTCTTCGGCGTCGAGCCGGTTGAGGAGATGCGCTGACATGGCACTACGTCCCGGCGACGACTTCGAACGCGACATTCTGGACATCATTCCCGAGCGCTACGACGCCGACGCCGATTCCCACCAGGCCCGCGCCGGGCACCGCTTCCGCACCACCATCACCCTGGTGGTGGCGGTGGTGGTGGTCGGTGGCATCGTCGCCGCCGGCTGGCGCTTCATGGGCGGCCGACAGGCGGTGGGGCCGGGGATTCCGGTGATCAAGGCCGACGATCGGCCGATCAAGCTGCGCCCCGACGATCGCGGCGGCATGCAGGTGCCGAACCAGGACAAGCTGGTCTACGAGCGCATGGACGGCGAGGGCGAGGCCAAGACCGAACGCCTGCTGCCGGCGCCCGAGCAACCCAAGCCGCCGCCGATGGCGGTGACGCCGCCGCCGGTTGCGCCACCGATGGCGACGCCGCCCAAGCCCGGCGAACCGGCGCTGCCCAAGACCGCCGTCCAGCCGCAAGTGACCGCCCAGGCGCTGCCGCCGGCGGTCGAGCCGCCGCAGCAGAAGGCCGCCACCTACGCCCCGGTGCAGGAGCGTGCGGCGCCGCTTCCGCCGCCCGCTCCGGTCGCGCAACCGGCCAAGGTGACGCCGCCGCCGGCTCCCGCCGTGCCGGTGACGCCCCAGGTGGCGGCGGTGACCCCGCCGGCACCGGCGACCGCGACCCACAAGCCGCTGACCAGCGGCGATTATCTGGTCCAGTTGGGCGCGGTGCGTTCCGCCGACGCCGCCGACAAGGAATGGTCGCGCATCCAGAAAGCCAACGCCGAGTTCCTGTCGACGCTGAAATCCGACATCGTCCGCGTCGAACTGGGCGACAAGGGGGTGTTCTGGCGGGTGCGCGCCGGCCCGCTCAGTGAACAGGCGGCCCGCCAGTTGTGCGCCGAACTGGCCCAACGCAACCAGGGATGCATCGTTGTCCACAAATAGCGCCGTACCGGCCGCCGCGATCCTGGGCTGCGCCGGCACCAGCCTGACCGACGAGGAACGGCGCCTGTTCGAGCGGCTCGATCCCCTCGGCTTCATCCTGTTCGCTCGCAACATCGTCGATCCCGCCCAAGTGGCGGCTTTGGTCGCCGAGTTGCGCGCCACGGTGGGACGCGCCGACGCGCCGGTGCTGATCGACCAGGAGGGCGGGCGAGTGCAGCGGCTGAAGCCGCCACACTGGCGCAAGGCGCCGCCCGGCGAGCCGTTCGCCCGGCTGGCGGCCCGCGATACCGCCGCCGCCGTTGATGCGCTGCGGCTCAACTACCGCCTGATCGGCCGCGAATTGGCGGCGCTCGGCATCGACGTCGATTGCGCCCCGGTGCTGGACGTGCCGGTTCCGGGCGCCCACGACGTCATCGGCGACCGCGCCTTCGGCCTTGATCCGGCCACCGTCGCCACCCTGGGGCGGGCGGTGATGGACGGGCTGCTGGACGAGGGGGTGCTGCCGATCGTCAAGCACATCCCCGGCCACGGCCGTTCGATGGTCGACAGCCACCACGACCTGCCGGTGGTCGAAGCCTCGCGGGCCGAGCTCGAATCCCAGGATTTCCCGCCCTTCCGGGCGCTGGCCGACGCGCCGTGGGCGATGACCGCCCACGTCGTCTACAAGGCCATCGATTCCACCGCGCCGGCCACCACCTCGGCCAAGGTGATCGGCGAGGTGATCCGCGGCTTGATCGGCTTCCAAGGGGTGCTGATCTCGGACGACCTGTCGATGAAGGCGCTGGGCGGCGGTTTCGGCGATCGCACCCAGGCGGCGCTGGACGCCGGCTGCGACGTGGTGCTCCACTGCAACGGCGACATGGCCGAGATGTGGGCCATCGCCGGCGCGATGCGACCGCTCAGCGAAATCGCCCAGGAGCGTTTGGCCAAGGCGGCCGCCGCCCGCCGCCGTCCCGGCGCCCTCGACGTGGCCGCCGCCACCGCCGCCGTCGAGCGGGCCTTGGGGGATGCATGGGCCATCTGAGCGCCATTCTGCTGAAAGTCACGGTCTGGGCGTTGCCGGTGATCTTCGCCGTCACCCTGCACGAGGCGGCGCACGGCTATGCCGCCCTGGCGCTCGGCGACCAGACGGCGAAGCGCATGGGGCGCCTGTCGCTCAACCCGTTGCGCCATGTCGATCCCTTCGGCACCCTGATCCTGCCCGGCCTGCTGCTGGCGATGGGTGGCGTCATGTTCGGCTGGGCCAAGCCGGTGCCGGTCAATTTCGGCAAGCTCAAGGGCGGGCGATTGGGCATGGCGGCGGTGGCCGCCGCCGGTCCGGCCCTCAATCTGGTGCTTGCCTTGGCAGCCGCCGCCGCCCTGAGCCTGATTCAGGGGATGTCCGCCGATTTCGCCCGCGACTGGCTGCGCCTGAATCTGGCGAACGCAATATATTTCAATCTGTTGCTTGCCGTCTTTAATCTTATCCCGATCCCCCCGCTGGATGGTGGGCGCATCGCCGTCGGGCTGCTGCCGCGGCCTTTGGCGGCGCGGCTGGCCAACCTCGAACAGGCGGGAATGCTGATCCTCCTTGGCTTGCTGTTCGCCCTGCCGCTGCTCGGCAATGCCATCGGTATCGACCTCGACATCTTCGGTCGTCTGCTGGGCGGCGCGGTAAACTGGCTGTGGGAGCGGCTGCTATACATCGTCGGACCGTGGTGAGGCGGCGATGGGCGGGGCCGAGGAATTCGACGAGGACAATCGGGCGGCAAGCGGCGACGATCGGCTGATCCTCGACCTCGAAGGCTACGAGGGGCCGCTTGACCTGCTGCTGTCGCTGGCGCGCGATCAGAAGGTCGATCTGGCCCGCATCTCGATCCTGAAACTGGCCGATCAGTACCTGGAATTCGTCGCCAGGGTGCGCCAACGGCACCTTGACCTGGCGGCGGAATATCTGGTGATGGCCGCCTGGCTGGCCTATCTCAAATCGCGCCTGCTGCTGCCCGAGCCCGAAGAGGTGGTCGAGGGCGAAATGTCGGCCGCCGAGATGGCCGAGGCGCTGGCCGCCCGCCTGCGTCACCTGGAGCTGATCCGCCAGGCCGGCGCCCAATTGCTGGCGCTGCCCCGGCTTGGCCGGGACTTTCACCGGCGTGGCGAGACCCAGGATTTCGGCGACGTCACCCGCTCGGTCTATGACCTGGGGCTTTACGACCTGCTGAAGGCCTATGCCGATCATGTGGTCCGCACTTCGGTGCGCACGCTGCACGTCGAGGCCGCCGATCTGTGGTCGGTGGACGATGCGCTACGCCGCCTGGAGCGGCTGCTTGGCCGCATGCCGGAATGGTCGGTGTTGTCGGCTTTTCTGCCGGCCATCGATGGCGATCCGTTGAAGATGCGCTCGGCCGCCGCCGCCACCTTCGTCGCCGCGCTGGAACTGACGCGCCAGGGCCGCCTGACGCTGCGTCAGGACGGTGGCGCCTGGTCGCCGATCTATGTCAAGGCGGCGACGCGGGCGGGCGACGAGCCGATGCTGGACTGGGGAGAGCCCCAATGAGCGTGGATTACGACGCGCTGCGCATCGTCGAGGCGGTGCTGTTCGCCTCGGCCGAGGCGGTCGATCCGCGCGACCTTGCCGCCCGCCTGCCGGAGGGATGCGACGTCGCGGCGGTGCTGGCCGAATTGCAACGCCACTACGCGCCGCGCGGCATCACCCTGGTCGAGCGCGGCGGCAAATGGGCATTCCGCACCGCCCCCGACCTTGCCGACCGTCTGCGCGTCGAATCGACCGAACTGCGCAAGCTGTCGCGGGCCGCCGTCGAGGTGCTGGCGATCATCGCCTACCACCAGCCGGTCACCCGCGCCGAAATCGAGGAAATCCGCGGCGTCGCCCTATCGAAAGGCACGCTCGACATTCTGTTCGAGGCCGGCTGGGTGCGCCCCGGACGGCGGCGGCAGAGTCCGGGACGGCCGCTGCAATGGCTGACCACCGACGGCTTTCTCGACCATTTCGGCCTGGAAGGCATCGGCGACTTGCCCGACATCAAGGAATTGAAGGCGTCGGGCCTGCTGGATGGGTCGGCGCGGGCTGGCGCCTACGGCAATCGCGCCGAGACCGATGGGCCGCCGGTGGACACCGGCGAGATTCCCGATATGCCCGAGGACGACGCCTTCGACGACGAGACTTTGTTAGGCATTGGGGAATAGGATCAACGGGCGCGGTTGCGGCGGCCCTCGGCATTTGCGATGATCCGCGCCGACCGCACCCGTGTCCAGTCAGGGAGTATCGTTTTATGGGTTCCTTCAGCATTTGGCACTGGCTGATCGTCCTGATCATCGTGCTCCTGCTGTTCGGCGGCGCCGGCAAGATCCCGAAGCTGATGGGCGACATGGCCAAGGGCGTCAAGGCGTTCAAGCAGGGTCTCAAGGACGAGGAAACCACCCCCGAGGCGGCGGCGCCCCAGGCCCGCGCCATCGAAGGCGAGGCCAAGCCGGCCGAGAGCCGCGACACCGCCGCCAAGCACTGATATCAGCTCGGCGGGACGCGCCTCATGTTCGATTTCGGCTGGGATGAAATGGCGTTGATCGCGGTGGTCGCTTTGGTCGTGATCGGGCCGAAGGATTTGCCGCACGTCTTGCGCCAGGCCGGGCGCTGGACCCGCAAGGCGCGCGAGATGGCCTCCGAGTTCCAGCGCGGCGTCGACGAGATGGTGCGCGAGGCCGAATTGAAAGAGGTCAAGACCCAGGTCGAGACCGCCACCGACATCAACGCGCTTCGCCAAAAGGTCGAGGCCGCCATCGATCCCACCGGCGCCATCGCCCAAGGATTGGCGCCGCCGGTGCTCGATCCCGAACCGGCCAAGCCCGAGGTTCCCGCGGAAATCGACCCGGTCGAACCGCCCAAGCGGCCGCCCGAACCGTGACGGAAGCCGCCCCCGACGACAAGTCGATGCCGCTGCTCGAGCATTTGCTGGAGCTGCGCCGGCGGCTGATCTGGTCGCTGATCGCCTTCGTCGTCGCCTTCGGCCTGTGTTACGCCTTTTCCAAGGACATCTACGGCTTCCTGGTCCGTCCGCTGGCCGACATTCTGGCCGGGCAGGGGGGCGGCGAGCGCCGCATGATCTACACGGCGCTGACCGAGGCCTTTTTCACCCATATGAAGGTGTCGGCCTTCGCCGCCGCCTTCCTCTGCTTCCCGGTCTGGTCCGGCCAGTTGTGGCTGTTCATCGCCCCCGGCCTCTACCGCCACGAACGCCAGGCGTTCTTTCCCTTCCTGATCGCCACGCCGGTGCTGTTCCTGATGGGGGCGACGCTGGTCTATGCCGTCATCATGCCGATGGCGTGGAAGTTCTTCATCTCGTTCGAGGCGGTCGAGGGCGGCCTGCCGATCCAGCTGGAAGCCAAGATCGGCGAGTATCTGTCCTTGGTGATGACGCTGATCTTCGCCTTCGGCCTGGCCTTCCAACTGCCGGTGCTGCTGACGCTGCTGGCGCGGGTCGGGCTGGTCAGTTCCAAGGGACTGGCCGAGAAACGGCGCTTCGCCATCGTCGGTATCTTCATCTTCGCCGCCATCGTTACTCCCCCCGACATGATCAGCCAGGTGTCGCTGGCGATTCCGATGATGGGCCTTTACGAGCTGTCGATTCTGTCGGCCAAATGGGCGGAGAAGCAGCGTCGCGAGGTCGAGGACGCCGCCGACGAGGCCGACGAGGCCGCCGAAATCGAGGAAACCGATTTCAACGGCTGAGACGGGGATGACAAGACTCGTCCCCGGCCTTATAAGCCATCCGTTCCCGCCCCCTGTTCAAGCCGAGCGCCCCCATGCATGACCTTCGATGGATTCGCGACAATTCCGAGGAATTCGATCGTGGCCTGGCCCGCCGGGGCCTGGAGCCGGCCGCCGCGCGCCTGATCGCGTTGGACGAAAAGCGTCGGGCCGCCCAGACCCGCTTCCAGGAGATGCAGGCGCGCCGCAACGAGGTGTCGAAGCAGATCGGCGTCCTCAAAGGTCAGAAGCTGGACGCCAGTGCGCTGCTCGACGAAGTGGCCGGCCTCAAGGAGCGGATTCCCGCCGCCGAGGCCGAGGACAAGGCGCTTGGCGTCGAGATCGAGGACATCCTGTCGCGCATCCCCAACCTGCCGGGTGCCGATGTTCCCGACGGCGCCGACGAGGGCGCCAATGTCGAGATCAAGCGCTGGGGGCGGCCGCGCGAGTTCCGCTTCCAGCCGCTGGAGCACGACGCCATCGGCGAAAAGCTGGGGCTGATGGATTTCACCGGCGCCGCCAAGCTGTCGGGCGCCCGCTTCGTCGTCCTCAAGGGCCAACTGGCCCGGTTGGAGCGGGCGCTGGCCAATTTCATGCTGGATCTGCAGACCGCCGGTAACGGCTACACCGAGGTCAACCCGCCGATCCTGGTCAAGGACACCGCCCTGTTCGGCACCGGCCAGTTGCCCAAGTTCGGCGACGATCTGTTCCGTACCACCTCGGACCATTGGCTGATCCCCACCGCCGAGGTGCCGCTGACCAACCTCTACAGCGACGAGATCGTCGAGGAGGCGCGGCTGCCGATTCGGATGACGGCGCTGACGCCGTGCTTCCGGTCCGAAGCGGGGGCGGCGGGCAAGGACACGCGGGGCATGATCCGCCAGCACCAGTTCATGAAGGTCGAAATGGTGTCGATCGCCCATCCCGACCGTTCCGAGGACGAGCATCAGCGGATGACCGCCTGCGCCGAGATGGTGCTGGAAAAGCTGGGCCTGCCCTATCGCCGCATCGTGCTGTGCACCGGCGACATGGGCTTCTCGGCGCGCAAGACCTACGACATCGAGGTCTGGCTGCCCGGTCAGAACCGCTATCGCGAGATTTCGTCCTGCTCGAATTGCGGCGACTTCCAGGCGCGGCGGATGAAGGGGCGCTTCCGTACCGAGGGCGAAAAGGGCACTCGCTTCGTCCATACCCTGAACGGGTCCGGGCTGGCGGTCGGGCGCGCGCTGGTGGCGGTGCTGGAGAACTATCAGCAGGCCGACGGCTCGGTCACCGTGCCCGAGGCGCTGAAGCCCTACATGGGTGGCCTGGGCGTGATCCGCTGACCATGTTCCCCGCCATTCCCGACCTTTCCCGCGCCCGTATCCTGGTTTCCAACGATGACGGCATCGCCGCGCCCGGCATCAAGGTGCTGGAGCGGGTGGCGCGTTCGCTGTCCAACGACGTCTGGGTGGTGGCGCCCGAGCACGAGCAATCGGCCGCCGGGCATTCGCTGACCATTCGTCGGCCGCTCCGGGTGCGCAAGCTGGGCCGCCGGCGCTTCGCCGTCGATGGCACCCCCACCGACGCCGTGTTGCTGGGGGTCAACCACATCATCAAGGGCCGCCGCCCCGATCTGGTGCTGTCGGGGGTCAATCGCGGCGGCAATCTCGGCGACGACATCACCTATTCCGGCACCGTGGCGGCGGCGATGGAAGGGGTGATCCTGGGAATTCCGGCCATCGCCTTCAGCCAGCACATGGTTCCCGAGCATCCGATCAAATGGGCGACGGCCGAACATTGGGCCCCCGAGATCATCCGCCGCCTTGCCGCCACCGGCTGGGGGCGGAACGTGCTGATCAACGTCAACTTCCCCGACGCGGCCGCCGACAAGGTCACCGGCATCGAGGTCACCCGCCAGGGCAAGCGCAAGATCGGCGACCAGTTGGCCGAGCGTCTCGATCCGCGCGGCGAGCCCTATGTCTGGATCGGCGCCCAGCGCACCGAGGACCGGGGCACGCCGGGCACCGACCTCGAAGCGGTGTTCCGTGGCGCCGTATCGGTGACGCCGCTTTGCGTCGATCTCACCGACCGCGAGGCCATGCGGGCGCTGGCGCCGGTGTTCGCGTAAGGAAGGCGGCTCGCGATGGCGGTGACCGATTCCCGCATTCTCCGATTGCTGAACGAGCTACGCCGGGGCGGCGTCACCGATCCGCGCGTGCTCGCCGCCATCGAGACGGTGCCGCGCGACCTGTTCGTCGTCCGTGGCCTGCTGGATCAGGCCTGGGAGAACGCGGCGCTGCCCATCCATTGCGGCCAGACCATCAGCCAGCCGCTGGTGGTGGCGCTGATGACCCAGGAGCTGGAAATCGGCGAGCGGATGAAGGTGCTGGAGATCGGCACCGGCTCGGGCTACCAGACGGCGGTGCTGTCGGGGCTGTGCCGCCGGGTCTACACCATCGAGCGGCACAAGCCGCTGCTGAAGGAGGCCGAGGGGCGCTTCAAGCATCTCGACCTCCACAACGTCACCACGCGGCATGGCGACGGTTCGCGGGGGTGGCGCGAACAGGCGCCCTTCGACCGCATCATGGTCACCGCCGCCGCCCACGACGTGCCGCCGGCCCTGGTCTCGCAACTGAAGCCCGGCGGCATTATGGTGCTGCCGGTGGGCGACCGATCCTTCCAGGATTTGGTCAAGGTCACCCGCACGGCGTCCGGCTTCGATATCCACGCCTTCCTGCCGGTGCGCTTCGTGCCATTGGTCGAAGGCGTGCCGGAGGCGTAGGGGGCGGTTGCCGCCCTGGGGCCGCCGCCTGTATAGTGCGTCCATGCGCGCGCCCATACTCCCTCTGGTGATCCTGGCCCTGCCATTGCTGCTGGACGCCTGTTCCGCCACCGTTCCGTCGGGGGCGGCGACGGCGCCGGGGAATCTGGCGGGCGGGCGGTGCGCCTCGCCGGTGGCGGTCAGTGCCGGCGACACCGTCTATTCGGTGGCGCGGCGCTGCGGCGTCTCGGTGCGCGAACTGATCGAGGCCAACCGGCTGCAGCCGCCCTATACCCTGGCGGCGGGCATGCGCCTGCGGATGCCGGGCGGCGGCGGCCAGTACGTGGTGCAGAAGGGCGACACCCTGCTGGTTGTGGCTCGGCGCCTTCATGTCGATTTCCAGGGACTTGCCGCCGCCAACGGCAAGGCCGCGCCCTATACGCTGCGGGTCGGCGAGGCGTTGCGGATTCCCGGCGCCTTCGGTGACGGCGGCGCGTCGCAGGTGGTCAATTCGCCGCGCGCCTCGGGCGGGTACGAGGCGCCGCCCGTCCGCACGGCGGCCGTGGTTCCGGTTCCCCGCGATTCGGCGCCGCCAACGCCAAGGACCGCGCCTCCCGCCGCCGACGCTCCCGTCGTCCCGTCTCCGAGCGCGCCGCCGTCACCCTCGCCTTCGGCGCCGCCGGTGCCGATGCCGGCGCCCGCCGGCACCAGCGGCCACGGTTTCCTGTGGCCGGTGAAGGGCGAGGTGGTGGCCGAGTTCGGCCCGCTGGCGGCCAAGGGCCAGAACAACGACGGCATCAACATCGCCGCCGCCAAGGGGGCGCCGGTCCATGCCGCCGAGAACGGCGTCGTCGCCTATGTCGGCAACGAATTGAAGGGGTTCGGCAATCTGGTGTTGGTCAAGCATGCCGATGGCTGGATGACCGCCTACGCCCACAACGATCAGGTCGCGGTGCGCCGGGGCGAGGCGGTCCGCCGTGGCCAGACCATCGCCACCGTCGGCGCCACCGGTTCGGTGACGACGCCCCAGTTGCATTTCGAGATTCGCCGCGGCACCGAGGCGGTCAATCCCGCCGAGTACCTCAAGGACGGGCCGGTCTAGTATGGTCAAATACCGGGTAACGTGAGTCATTTCTGCAACAGTGATGACTCGTGTGCCGAGAAAATGAAATCCGACAAATTCATCTTGTTGACGCATGGAATCAGCTTGTGATTCCATCCGCTCATGCTTAGGGACCTCCGCAAACGCTTCCGCCATATCATGGGGCCGTTGATCGGTCTGGGGGCGGTTGGCTATTTCGCCTACCACACGGTGGAAGGTGATCGCGGCGTGCTGGCCTGGCTGCGGCTGCAGAACGAAATCGTCGATGCCGAGCTGCAACTGGCCAAGATCACCACCGAGCGCCAGCAACTGGAACATCGCGTTCTGCTGCTGCGTCCCGATCATCTGGACCCCGACATGCTCGATGAGCGGGCGCGGGCCATGCTGAACATGGGCCGTCCCGACGAGGTCGAGATCTTTGAAAAGGGCGCCGCCAAGCGCTGATCCTTTTCGTCCGGCTTTTCCCCTGGAAAACAGCGTCTTTCGCTCCGACATCTTCCGTGGTGCCGCGCGGCGAACGCCGTTGGCGCGTTCGTAAGGCAACTGGTCACGATTAACCAGAATACGGTTAATCGTTGATTATTGGTGCGAAAACAATCGTTTCCGCCGGCAGGTATCCTTGAATTTAGGGGTGGGAGGTTTACCTGTTGAGGGTGCGGCACGCCAATCCCGGGGAGGAACCATGGCGACGACCAAGAGGAAGGCCAAGCCGGCGGCGGCGCCCGCGAGCGCCGAACTGATCGCCTATTACAAGGAAATGCTGCTGATCCGCCGCTTCGAGGAGAAGGCCGGACAGCTTTACGGCATGGGGCTGATCGCCGGGTTCTGCCATCTCTATATCGGCCAGGAGGCGGTGGTGGTTGGCATGATGGCCGCCAGCCAGGAGCGGGATTCGGTGATCACCTCCTACCGCGATCATGGCCACATGCTGGCCTGCGGCATGGACCCCAAAGGGGTGATGGCCGAACTGACCGGCCGCTCGGGCGGCTATTCGCGCGGCAAGGGCGGGTCGATGCACATGTTCAGCGCCGAAAAGCGCTTCTACGGCGGCCATGGCATCGTCGGCGCCCAGGTGCCGCTGGGTACCGGGCTGGCCTTCGCCCACAAGTACCGTGAGGACGGCGGCGTCTGCCACGCCTATTGCGGTGACGGCGCCGTCAACCAGGGCCAAGTCTACGAATCCTTCAATATGGCCTCGCTGTGGAATCTCCCCGTCGTCTACGTCATCGAGAATAACCGCTACGCCATGGGCACCTCGGTCGAGCGCTCTGCGGCCGGCACCGAACTGTTCCGGCGCGGTGCCGCCTATGGCATCTCCGGCGAGGCGGTCGACGGCATGGATGTGCTGGCGGTGCGCGAGGCGGCCTTGCGCGCCATGGCCCACTGCCGGGCCGGCGAGGGGCCGTACATCCTGGAAATGAAGACCTACCGCTATCGCGGCCATTCCATGTCCGACCCGGCCAAGTACCGGACCAAGGAGGAAGTCAGCCGCATGCGTGAGCAGCACGATCCGATCGATACGCTGAAGAACAAGTTGCTGGCCGAGGCCATCGTCGACGAGGCGGCGCTAAAGGAGATCGACCGTGAGGTCAAGCAGGTGGTGGCCGAGGCGGCGGAATTCGCCCAGGCCAGTCCCGAGCCCGATCCGGCCGAGTTGTACACCGACGTGTTCATTGACGCCTGAAGGGGGAGGGCAGACATGGCGATCGAAATCCTGATGCCGGCGCTCTCGCCGACCATGACCGAGGGCAAGCTGGCCCGCTGGCTGAAGAACGAGGGCGACACGGTGAAGCCCGGCGAGGTGCTGGCCGAAATCGAGACCGACAAGGCCACCATGGAATTCGAGGCGGCCGACGAAGGCCGCATCGGTAGAATCCTGGTTGCGGCGGGCACCGAGCATGTGGCGGTCAACGCTCCCATCGCCGTCCTGCTGGAGGAGGGCGAGACCGCCGCCGATATCGGCAAGGTGGCCGGGAAGCCAGCCACCCCCGCAGTCGCTCCAGCGGCGGTTCCGGCCCAGGTCGTGGCCGCCGCGCCCGCGCCGCCGCCGCCCGTCGGCGAGAAGACCTACGACAAGTTCGTCCACTTGACGGTGCGCGAAGCGTTACGCGACGCCATGGCCGAGGAAATGCGCCGCGACGGCGACGTCTTCCTGATGGGGGAGGAGGTCGGTCAGTACCAGGGCGCCTACAAGATCAGCCAGGGCCTGCTCGACGAATTCGGGGCCAAGCGGGTGATCGACACGCCGATCACCGAGATGGGCTTCGCCGGCATGGCGGTGGGCGCCGCCTTTTCCGGGCTGAAGCCGATCGTCGAATTCATGACGATGAATTTCTCGATGCAGGCCATCGACCACATCATCAATTCGGCGGCGAAGACGCTGTACATGTCGGGCGGGCAGCAGCCGTGCTCGATCGTCTTTCGCGGCCCCAACGGCGCCGCCTCGCGGGTCGGCGCCCAGCACAGCCAGGATTTCGCCTCGTGGTACGCCCATTGTCCGGGCCTCAAGGTGCTGGCGCCCTATTCCGCCGCCGATGCCAAGGGGTTGCTGAAGGCGGCCATCCGCGATCCCAACACCGTGGTGTTCCTGGAAAACGAACTGCTCTACGGCCAGGGCTTCGATGTTCCCGACGATCCCGATTTCGTGCTGCCGATCGGGCGGGCCAAGGTCGAGCGGGCCGGGTCGTCGGTCACCATCGTCGCCTATTCACGCATGGTCGGCCTGGCGCTGGAGGCGGCGACGCAATTGGCCGCCGAGGGCATCGAGGCGGAAGTCATCAACCTGCGCACCATCCGACCGCTTGACGTCGAGACCATCGTCGCCTCGGTGGTCAAGACCAACCGCATCGTCAATGTCGAGGAAAGCTGGCCCTTTGCCGGCATCGGCGCCGAGATCGTCGCTCAGATCGTCGAACACGCCTTCGACTGGCTCGACGCGCCGCCGATCCGGGTGTGCGGCGCCGACGTGCCGATGCCCTATGCCGCCAATCTCGAAAAGCTGGCGCTGCCCCAGGTCGCTTCGATCGTCGAAGCCGCCCGCCAAGCCTGCTACCGCAAATAGGGGGAGCGCGTCATGCCCATCGAAATCCTGATGCCCGCCCTGTCGCCGACCATGAGCGAGGGAACGCTGGCCCGCTGGCTGAAAAAGGAAGGCGATAGCGTCAAGTCCGGCGAGGTGCTCTGCGAGATCGAGACCGACAAGGCCACCATGGAGTTCGAGGCGGCGGACGAGGGGGTTCTGGGAAAGATCCTGGTCGCCGACGGCACCGCCGGGGTCAAGGTCAACCAGCCCATCGCCCTGCTGTTGGAAGATGGCGAGGGCGTCGCCGACCTCGACAAGGTGAAGGCGGTCGCCACCGCGGTCGCGCCGGGTCCGGTTGCGGTGGCCGCCACCGCGCCGCCGGTCGCCGCCGTGCCGGTCCCGGCCCACGCCGACCGTGTCTTCGCCAGCCCGCTGGCCCGGCGGATCGCCGGCGAGGCCGGGCTCGACCTCAAGGGGATTGCCGGCAGCGGTCCCCATGGCCGAATCGTCAAAACCGACGTCGAGGCGGCGATCAAGGTCGGGCCGGTCAAGGCGGCGGTCGCTCCGCCGTCGGCGCCCAAGCCGGCGGTTGCGGCGGGTGGCTTCGAGCCGGCTTTCGAGGAAATCCCCAATTCCTCGATCCGCAAGGTCATCGCCCGGCGCCTGACCGAGGCCAAGCAGACCGTGCCGCATTTCTACCTGACGGTGGATTGCGAGATCGACGAATTGCTGGGGATGCGGGCCAAGCTCAACGCCCGCTCCGATTCCTACAAGCTGTCGGTCAACGATTTCGTCATCCGCGCCGTGGCGCTCGGTCTGAAGAAGGTGCCGGCCGCCAATGCCGCCTGGGGCGAGGAGGCGATCCGCCGCTACACCGACATCGACGTCTCGGTGGCGGTGGCAACCCCCAACGGCCTGATCACCCCGGTGGTCCGCCACGCCGACCGCAAGGGCCTGGCCGAAGTCTCGGCCGAGATGAAGGCGCTGGCCGCCAAGGCCCGCGACGGCAAGCTGAAGCCCGAGGAATACCAGGGCGGCGGCTTCACCATTTCGAATCTCGGCATGTACGGCATCAAGTCGTTCTCGGCCATCATCAACCCGCCGCAGGGCTGCATCCTGGCGGTGGGGGCGGGCGAGCAGCGGCCGGTGGTCAAGGCCGGCGCCCTGGCGGTGGCCACGGTGATGACCTGCACCCTGTCGGTCGATCACCGAGTGGTGGACGGCGCCGTCGGCGCCGAATTCCTCGCCGCCTTCAAGTCGCTGGTCGAGGACCCGCTGGCGATGCTGCTGTGACGATTGCCGTCATTCCGAACGCAGTGAGGAATCTTTCACGCCGAGACGAAAGCCGTGGTGCCTGAAAGATCCCTCGTCGTTGCACTCCGTCGGGATGACACGGGGGGCTGTTGAGGGAGCGATGTGGAGAGAAAGATGTCCGAAAACAGCTTCGACCTGATCGTCGTCGGCGGCGGTCCCGGCGGCTATGTCGCCGCCATCCGCGCCGCCCAGCTGGGGATGCGCGTCGCCCTGGTCGAGCGCGAGCATCTGGGCGGCATCTGCCTCAATTGGGGCTGCATCCCGACCAAGGCGCTGCTGCGCTCGGGCGACATCCTGCGCGAAATGAAGCATGCCGAGGCCTACGGCCTGTCGGCCGGGGCGGTGGGTTTCGATCTGGTCAAGATCGTCGCCCGCTCCCGCGCCGTGGCGGCTCAGTTGCAGGCCGGGGTCAAGCATCTGCTGAAGAAGAACAAGGTCACCGTCTTTGACGGTACCGCCAAGCTGGCCGGCAAGAACCAAGTGGCGGTTGACGGCAAGGCGACGTTGACGGCGCCCCACATCATCCTCGCCACCGGGGCGCGAGCCCGCGTGGTGCCGGGGCTCGAGCCCGACGGCAAGCTGGTCTGGACCTACAAGGAGGCGCTGGTCCCCAAGGAAATGCCGAAAAGCCTGCTGGTCATCGGGTCCGGCGCTATCGGAATTGAATTCGCAAGCTTTTTCAATGCTCTTGGCGCCGATGTTACGGTTGTTGAGATGATGGATCGGGTTCTTCCGGTCGAGGATGAGGAAATCTCGGCGCTCGCCCGCAAGTCATTCGAAAAGCAGGGGATGAAGATCGTCACCGGGGTAACGGTGAAAGGCTTGAAGAAATCGGCGACCAACGTCGCCGTCACCATCGAGGCCGGCGGAAAATCCCAGGAGATCGTCGTCGACAGGGTGATCTCGGCGGTCGGCATCGTCGGCAATGTCGAGAATATCGGGCTTGAAGGCACCAAGGTGGTGGTCGAGAAAACCCATGTCGTCACCGATCAATGGGGCGCGACGGCGGAGCCGGGCGTCTACGCCATCGGCGATTTGGCCGGGCCGCCCTGGCTGGCCCACAAGGCCAGCCACGAGGCGGTGATCTGCGTCGAAAAAATCGCCGGCCTCAAGCATGTCCAGCCCTTGAACATCCGCAATATCCCCGGCTGCACCTATTGCCATCCGCAGGTCGCCAGCGTCGGCCTGTCCGAGGCGAAGGCCAAGGAGAGGGGCTATCAGGTCAAGGTCGGCCGCTTCCCTTTCATGGCCAATGGCAAGGCCATCGCCCTCGGCGACACCGAGGGGTTGGTGAAGACGGTGTTCGACGCCAAGACCGGCGAGTTGCTGGGCGCCCACATGATCGGCGCCGAGGTCACCGAGATGATCCAGGGCTATGTGATCGGCAAGACGCTGGAAACCACCGAGGCCGAGCTGATGGAAACGGTATTCCCACACCCGACGCTGTCCGAGATGATGCACGAGGCGGTGCTCGATGCCTACGGCCGCGCCGTCCACATTTAGAGCTGGGCTGCGTTGTGATGGGTGCGGTGTAAAATGTAATAAGCGCCGCGTTACGCTTTAATTGTGTGTGTAAAAATTGGTTTAATCTGCATTGTGCTGGCGTTTTCCGGCCGGTATGGCGGTTTATATATTTTTGTATGGCGTGGTGTGTATTTTAGCCTATTCCGGCAATGTGCATTGCGCATGCATCTTTTCGACCGAGATATTTAAGCGTATATTTAAAACTCGGTGGTGCGAGGCAAAGCGGCCTGTTTGTGGCCCGCGGCCCAAGGCACTCCTTGGACCTCGCCGTGGCACCACGACGGAGGTTGTCATGTCACAGATCAGCTCACGTGGTCCGCGGTCTTTGGCCGTTGGAAGACTCGGTGCTCCCGCTCTGGCTTTGGTGGCGGTTGCCATCTTGGCTGTCAGCGTTCCGACGCCGATCGTGACGCACGCCATGATCGTCGCCGCCATTCTGTCCGTCGCGATGGTCGCCAGCCCGTTCGTCGTGCTGGCCGGCATCCTCATCCTTCTTTTCGGAGCCCTCTTCGGCGTCAGCGCCGTCATCATGGGCGCGCGTCTCCTGCGGGGCCAAGCGGATTGAGCCGAGCGGATACGAGGGGCGGCGCGTGTCGCGCCCTGCGGGCTGTTATAACGATGGCAGCCAGACATGGACGGTGGTGCCGACGTTCGGCGTTGAATCCAGCGACAGGTGGCCGCCATGAACCTTCGCCACCTTCATTGCCGAGGCCAGGCCCAGACCGGCTCCGGGGAAGGTCGAGCGCGAATGTAGGCGCGAGAACGGGCGGATAATCGTCTGGATGTATTCCGGGGCGATGCCGATACCGTTGTCGGCGATGTCGATCCGCCAGCCACCGGCTTCCGGCGTCGCCGACACCCGGACCTCGGGCGGAATTCCGGGCTTGGCATATTGCAGGGCGTTGCCGATCAGGTTGTGGAATAGGATCGCCAGCAAAACCGGGTCGCCGGTGAGTGTCGGCAGCGACCCAATCTCGAAATGCGGGGGTGTGCCGCCGCCCATTGCCTGACAATCGGCGATCACCTGCCCGATGATCCGCGCCAGGTCGGTGGGGGCGAAGGCGGCCATCGGCTGGCTGCTGCGGTTGTATTCCGACAATCCCCGCACCAGCAGGGCCATTTGCCTGGAAGCGTCCTGAATGACCGCCAGATCGGCGCCCACCTTTTCCGACTGGTCGGCGGCCAATTCCTGGGCCAGCTTCTGGCTGAAGGTGAGGATGGACCTTGCCGGTTCCTGGAGGTCATGGGAGGCGGCGAACAGCATCCGCTCCAACTCGGCTTTGGCTTCCAGCAGAAGGTCGCTTGCCCGCTTCTGTTGGCTGATGTCGCGGATCGAGGCGCGGAAGCCCAGGGATTGTCCGCCGCCGTCGAAAATCGGCTGCCACGACATCGCCACCCATAGGGTCGAGCCGTTCCGGTGACGGACGCGGAATTCGACATCGCGCCCGGATTCTCCAGCCTGGCCGGCCGCCAGATGGGCGACGACGGCCTCCCGATCCTCGGGCACCACCATGGGCAGCGGGAAGTCGTCCATCGCCTGACATTCCGCCGGATTGCGGCCGGTAATGCGCTCGACCGCCGGATTGACCCAGCGCAGGCGGCCGCCGGTGTCGAACCAGGTTTCCCAGGCGTGGGTGTAGTCCGCAATCGCCCGGAAACGCCGCTGGCTTTCGTCCAGGTCGGAAATCCGCGCGCGGATCGCCTCGGACATCTTGTTGAAGGCGCTGCCGACCAGGGAGATTTCGTCGCTTCCCTTGTACTCGATGCGGTGCGAAAAGTCGCCGTGTGCCACCCTCATCGCCGCCTGGGCCAGCAGGTTGAGGTGGCGGGTCAGCCAAAAGCCGATGGCCGTCAGCATGGCGACGGTGAGGAGTACCTCGACGGCGGCGATGCCGAAGCTTTGCTCGATCAATTGCTGGCGGGCGCGCAACAGAAAGGTGGTGTCGAGGCCATAGCGGGCGATGCCGTACCGCTGCCCAAGATAGGTGACGTCGAAGCCGCCGTGATAAATCGGCGTCTCGTAGGACAAGGGGGCGAGCGCCGGCAAGGGGACCGGAACATCGCCGCTGGCGGCCACCCGCCGACCGGCGGCGTCGGCCACCGCCATGTAGGTGAAGGCGTTGATGCCGCCCCAGCCGTCGAGGACGCTTTGCAGGGTGGCGTAATCGCGCGACGCCAGCAGACCGGCCAGGGTGATGTTGAAAGACGCCTCCTGCGCCGCGACGCGGGTCGAGGTGGTGTCCATCAGATGTTGACTGATCAATCTGGCGCCATTGGCGACCAAGGCGGTCAGCATGACCACCTCGACGACGACGCTGGCCAACAGCAGGCGCAGACGGAGCGAACGCGTGGCGCGGACCGAAGGCGGGCGGGTCATTTTCGCTCCCCGATCATCGCCTTGACCAGTTCGGCATAGGGACGGGCCTCCTCGATGTCCTTGGGCATCAGGGGGACGTAGCCTTGGAAGCCGCCGGCGGCGAAAAAGGCCCGTCCGCGTTCCGTCGTCGGAAACGCCGCCAGCGCCGCCCGCAGTCGCTCGATCGTGTCGGCGCCCAGTCGGCGGTGCGCCATGGTGAACTGGTGGGGCACCAGCAGCCGACACTCGATGCGGTCGATCTTGGCGCGAATGTCCTCGGGAACTTGTTGAATGACCGACAGGCTGCTGATGGCGGCGTCGGCGTCGCCGAGCGCCACGGCGCGAATGGCGGTGGAGTGATTGGAGGCCTCGACCAGTTGGTAATCGCGACCGGCGATCAGGTGGTAGTCCTCCTCCAGCCATCGCACCGCGACCACCGAGATCGCGGTCAGCTGGTTGGCGGTGAGGATGCGCTTACCGGCCAATTGCCTGGGATCGGCGATGGCGCTGTTCTTGGGGACGACGATCTGGGGGCGCAGTTCCAGCCGGTAGCGGAACAGCGGAAGGTAGCCATGTTCGGCGGCGACGACGCCGAAATGCGAGGCCGGAACGATGATATCGAAGCTTTCGTCGAGAATATCTTGCCAGAAGGCGGGAAAGCTGACGGCGGTGAACAGTTCGACCGGTCGGTCGAGCGTCTCCTGCAGATGCAGGCGTAGCGGATCATAGAGGCGCAGCAGGCTGAGCGAGGCGACGGTCGGCAGCAACCCCACCCGCAGGGCGCGGCGGTCCGCAATCCCGTCGCCCGCGCTAGCGGGGCCAATCAGCAGAACGAGGAGAATGACGAACGATGCCGTCCGCGCCAACATTCTGGCTTCCACCATAACTTGCGCACAAAGCGCTTATACTTTAGTACAGTGCGGGGGCCATGGGAAGCCCTTCCCCTATCCGGTCGGATCAGGATTTCCTTGACCTGTTCGAGGCGTTACCCGATATCGAAGCCATGAGCGACCGCCTCCCATCCCGCCATCCGGAAAAGGCCCACCGGCCGGACAATCCCAGTCCACGCAAGCCGGAATGGATTCGCGTCAAGGCGCCGACTTCGGGCGAGGCGGCGGAAATCCGCCAACTGATGCGGTCCAAGAATCTGCACACGGTCTGCGAGGAAGCGGCCTGTCCCAATATCGGCGAATGCTGGAAGCACCGCCACGCCACCTTCATGATCCTTGGCGACACCTGCACCCGGGCCTGCGCCTTTTGCAACGTCAAGACCGGCAAGCCCGGTCCGGTCGATTTGCTGGAACCCGAGAATCTGGCCGACAGCGTGCGGGCCATGGGGCTGCGGCATGTGGTCATCACCTCGGTCGACCGCGACGATCTTGCCGATGGCGGTGCCTTCCAGTTCGTCGCCTGCATCGAGCGGCTGCGGGCGCTTGGCGATGGTTGCACCATCGAGGTGCTGACCCCGGACTTCCGCGACAAGCCCGGCGCCATCGAGGCGGTGGCCCGCGCCCGCCCCGACGTCTTCAACCACAATTTGGAAACGGTGCCTCGGCTTTATCCCGGCATCCGCCCCGGCGCCCGCTATTTCGAATCGCTGCGGCTGCTGCAAAGGGTCAAGGAGATCGACCCGACGCTGTTCACCAAGTCGGGCATCATGGTCGGGCTGGGGGAAAGCCGGGCCGAGGTGCTGCAAGTGATGGACGACATGCGCTCGGCCGGCATCGATTTCATCACCATCGGCCAGTATTTGCAGCCGACGCTGAAGCATGCCGCCGTCGAGCGGTTCGTCACCCCCGACGAGTTCGAGGATTTCAAGGCGATGGCCAGGGCCAAGGGCTTCCTGATGGTCGCCGCCTCGCCGCTGACCCGGTCGTCCCACCATGCCGACCGCGATTTCGCCGAATTGCGCGCGGCGCGCGACAACGCGCGATAGCCATGCCCACTCACGCCGAACAGCGCCATCTTCCCTACACGCCGGAGCAGATGTTCGATCTGGTGGCCGATGTCGAGCGCTACCCGGAATTCCTGCCGTGGTGCGTCGCCGCCCGCATCCGCCGCAATGTCGGTAACATCATCTTCGCCGATCTGGTGATCGGCTTCAAAATGGTGCGCGAACGCTACACCTCGAAGGTGGTTCTCGACCGTCCCGGGCGGCGGATCGACGTCACCTATACCGAGGGGCCGTTCCATCACCTCGACAATCATTGGATCTTCGGTCCAGCGGATGACGGCGGGACCAATATCGACTTCTTCGTCGATTTTGAGTTCCGATCGAGAATATTGCGGACGCTGATCGGCGCGCTATTCAACGAGGCGGTGAAGTTGATGGTCCATGCCTTCGAGAAACGCGCTGATCAACTTTACGGCGCGCGCGACCCCGCCGGCCTGACTATTCCTCAATGACGCCTTGCCTCGACCGGCGGTCTTTGGGATAGTTCCTCGGTTTCTTCGGGGGAGAGTGCCGATGGTTTGGCGATGGGGGGCGGTAACGGCGCTGGTCGCGCTCGGCGGCTGCGCCTCGATCGTCAGCGGCAATCAGTCGACGGTGCAGGTCACCACCGATCCCGGCAATGCCCGTTGCATCCTCAAGGGCCACGGCTTCAGCACCTCGATCACCACGCCGGCCAGTGTCGTCGTGCCCGCCTCGGCGGCTCCGGTGATCGTCACCTGCTCGGCCGAGGGGCGGCGGCCGACCTCTTACACCCTCGACGCCACCTCGGACGGCTGGATCTGGGGCAATTCGGCCTTGGTGGTGGTGACCGGCGGCGCCGCCGTTCTGGGTCTGCTGGTCGATGAGAGCCGCGATGCCGGCATGATCTATTCGGGCGCGGTCAATTACCAGCTCGACGCCGAGCGTCCGCGTTCGGTTCTCACCCACGACCGTCGGAGCGGCGGTGAGATGAGCCTGCAAGCGCGCTGAGCGGGATCGCTAAAGCTTTAGCCTTCAAATGTTGACGCTCGTCGCTAAGGCAGACATTCGATGAAGGCGGTGGCCCGCTTCATCCGTTCGCCGACATCGGCGGCGGAAAGCGCTTCCTTGGCCGTGGCGGTCTGGTAGGGAATGCCGTTGTCGGTCAGGAAGCGGCGCAACAGGTCCGCCTTGGTGGCGAAGGCGATGTTCTGCGGCATGTCGTCATAGACCTTCTGCACGGCGGCGGCGTTCAGCTTGCTCTGGACGATGCCGACGACGTTGCCGCTCATGTCGGCCAGCGGGCCGCCGGAATTGCCCTTCTGGATCGGCGCGGTGATCTGGAAGAAACGGGTGTCACCGCGGGGACCGCCCATGGCGCTGATCACGCCCACGGTGACGTTGGCCTCGCGCGACAGCAAATTCGACAGCGGATAGCCGATCGCCACCACTCCGTCGCCCGGCCGCATCGGCTTGTCTTCGCGGAAGCGGGCGATGTCGGCCGGCACCAGGCTGGTCTTCAGCACCGCCAGATCGTTGACGGAATCGCGAGCGACGACCGCGGCCTCGCCGGCTCTCGGCGAATCGGTGGGGGTGACGCGGATGATCCGACAGGCGGCGACGACATGGGAATCGGTGATCGCGGTGCCGTCGCGACCGACGAAGAAGCCGGTGCCGGCGCTGCCCAACTGCCGCGGTTGCGGTGCCGGAGTCGGCGCCGGGGGGGTGTTGGGTGGCCCCGCCGGAATCGGCGGCAGCAGCGATGGCGGCGTCGGCGCGGCGGTCGAGGCGAAAGCGGCAACCGGCTTGCCGCTGCGGGCGACCGCCAAGTCGCGGGCCCGATCGAGGTCGGCCGGCTGCAATTCGGCGGCGAGGCGGGTCCGACTGGCCTCGTAGACGGCCTTGTCGGCTGGGGTCTTGGCGTTGGCGATGGCCTGGAGGAACCAGGAATAGGCCTCGACCGGATCGCGGCCGACACCGATGCCTTGCCGATAAGCCTCGCCCAGGCTGTTTTGCGCCGCCGCCAGGCCCTTCTCGGCGGCGCGACGAGCCCAGACCACCGCCTCGGGCCGGTCCTGGGCGATGCCATCGCCGAACCAGAGGGCGACGCTGTAAAGGTTTTGCGCGTCGATGACGCCGCCCTCGGCGGCTTGGCGCAGCCACGGCACCGCGCGGGGGCGGTCCTTCTGCACCAGGGTGCCGTTCCAGAACAGCTGGCCAAGGAGGCTGGCGGCCTGGACGTTGCCCTTTTCGGCAGCTTTGCGCAGCATTTCGATGCCGGCGGCGACATCGCGGGGAATCACGTCGCCGACCACCATCACCGCTCCCAGTCGGAACAGCGCGATCGCCATCCCCTGGTCGCTCGCCTGTCGCAGCAGGGCGACGCCGCGCGCCGGATCGCGGGGCTGGCCAGCCAGACCGTCCAGCAGCACGATCCCAAGCAATTCCTGGCTGGAGCCCCAGCCCAATTGGGCGGCGCGCTGGAGGTTCTCGACGCCATGGGGGGCGTCCCTGGGGGTGTTGGTGCCGAACAACTGGAAGGTGCCCAGCAGATGTAACGCTTCCGGGTCGCCGGCATCGGCGGCGCGTTGCAGCAGGGCGATGGCGGCGGCGGGATCTTTTTGCAGGCCGCCTCGGCCGGCCAGCAGGGCGCTGGCCAATCCCATCTGCCCCGCCGGGACACCACGGCCGGCCGACGCTTGCAGCAGCCTCACCGCTTCCATTTCGTCCTTGGCGACGCCCTTGCCGTCAAGCAGCAATCGGCCGTACAGGGCCTGGGCGCGCGCGTCGCCTCGCTCGGCGAGCGGCGCCAATTCCCGCGCCGCCGTCGGCCAATCGGCCCGACGATAGGCCGCCGCCCCGTCGTCCCACCCGGCGAAGGCGGGGAGGGGGAACAGCAAGGCGGCCAACAGCGGCCAGAGGGGAACGAGACGGCGCATCCAGGCAGTATCCCACCCGGCGGTGCCCCACACCAGGGTCAAGCTGTCTGGAAGAACCCCATCACCCGGTTTAGTTGGCGGGCCTGTTCCTCGAGGGAATGGGCGGCGGCGGCGGATTCCTCGACCAGGGCGGCGTTCTGCTGGGTCATCTCGTCCATCTGGTTGACCGCGGCGTTGA
>Ga0265327_10000366_pt1 | contig 85818 bp, 63 predicted proteins | sample 41621metaG_FD_202089 | JGI IMG/M metagenome (GOLD analysis project Ga0265327, IMG submission 202089) | Rhizosphere microbial communities from Carex aquatilis grown in University of Washington, Seatle, WA, United States - 4-16-21 metaG | ecosystem: Host-associated > Plants > Roots > Rhizosphere...
GGAACAAAATTCGTATTTACTTATGAAGAAATGTGGGGAACTCCCGGCCAAAAACGATAATGTGATACGCTCTTGGTAGGTGATTTTAGGGTTTCATCTATAGACTCTATCTTCGATTTAATCGAAGGGGTAAAAGATTCGGTTATTCGCAAAACCAATATTCATAGTTTGGGTGGAGCTATAAGAGAGATTGAAGTTTCAAATGCACAAAAAAAAATTAGTTTTCGACTTTTTAATACAACAGATACTACCGCAGATAAAATCATAGCAATTTTAAATTCCTATATGCCTGGCGAAGAGCAAAAAAAGCAAATAATGAAATATAGAGAATAAATCATGAATAGTTAATACAGGCTATAAAACGCCATTTTCCTTACTTTTGCACTAATATCAAAAAGTACTAAATGCAATTTGCAAAAGGAAAATTAATTGCTATAGGTGGCGCAGAAGATAAAGGCACACCAGCAGATAAAGACGATACCCAAAGAAAAAGCAACCTCAATTTTTTTGAATTAGGTATTCTCCGCAGAATTGTGGAAGAAGCTGGCGGCCCCCTCAGCCGCATTGAAGTCATCACTACAGCCAGTACCATCCCTTACGAAGTAGGCGATAATTACCTAAATGCTTTTGGTAAAATCGGCTGCACCAATATTGGTTTAATGCATATCCGCAACCGTGCCGATACCAATGATAAAGACTATTTAAAACGCATACAGGAATGTGATGCTGTAATGTTTAGCGGCGGCAACCAATTACGTTTAAGTGTAACCGATGGTGGCACAGAATTCTTATCCATCATAAAAAAACGCTACCAGGAAGAAGAAGGTTTTGTAATTGCCGGAACATCTGCAGGGGCAATGGCCATGAGCAATACCATGATTTATGAAGGCAATGCGGCAAAAGCACATTTAAAAGGTGAAGTAAAAATGACAACAGGGCTTGGTTTTTTAGACTCTGTTATCATCGATTCCCATTTTGAAAAACGTGGGCGCTTTGGCAGGCTGGCACAAGCTGTAGCCTGCAACCCAAGCTGCATTGGTATTGGGCTTGGAGAAGATACGGGCATGCTGATAACAGAAGGCAATAAAATGGAGGCAATAGGAAGCGGTTGTGTAATTATTATAGATGGCCACGATGTTAGCTTTAGCAATATTGCGGATATTCCCGATGGTAATCCTTTTAGTTTAGAAAATTTAAAAGTGCATATCTGCGAAAAGGGCAATGGTTATTTGGTAAAAGAAAGAACATTTATACCTGAAGTGGCTGAAGGTGCGGTGGTGAAGAAACAGGTGGATGTGGAATAAACCACCAGCAATAAATATTTTACCCAAAGCACTTTTTTAAAGTGCTTTTTCTTTATCTTGAAAAGAAAAATTAATGAGAAACTTTGCCTTGGTAATCTGCCTTCTGTCATTTACTGCCTTTATGCCCAAACTTAAAAAACAACGCATTGTTTTCTTTGGCGATTCTATTACGCAAGCTGGTGCAAACCCTGGCGGATACATCATGCGCATAGACAGCATGTGTACCAAAGAAGGATTAAAAGAGAATTATGATTTTATTGGTGCTGGTATCAGTGGCAATAAAGTATACGACCTGTATTTGCGTATGGAAGAGGATGTGCTGGCAAAAAATCCGGATATGGTATTTATTTATATTGGTGTAAATGATGTTTGGCACAAAGCCACTTCGGGTACCGGCACTGATGCAGATAAATTTGAAAAATTTTACCAGGCCATCATTAAAAAATTAAAAGATAAAAATATAAAAGCGGTATTGTGTACGCCGGCAACTATAGGAGAAAAGACTGATTTTAGCAACCAACAAGATGGCGATTTAAACCAGTACAGCAATATTATTCGTGGGCTGGCTGCTAAAAATAATTTGCAACTGATTGACTTGCGTAAATTGTTTTTAGCTTATGATTTAAAAAATAATCCAGATAATAAAACCAAAGGAATTCTTACAACAGACGGTGTTCATTTAAACGCCGCAGGCAATCAATTGGTAGCAGATGAAATGTGGAAATTGGTAAAAGCCAATTAAATAGCTTTTACCAAATAATAATTCTTCTTGCCTTTTTGTATCAGCAAATATTTGCCGTGAAGCAACAGTTGATTTTCAATTTTAAAATCAACTTGTTCTATTTTTTTTCTATTGATACTTAAGCCGCCATTTTGTATCATCTTTCTTGCTTCGCCTTTACTGGGGAAAATTTGGTTATCTACCAAAAAATCAATGACAGGAACGCCGGTTGCAATTTTATCTGCAGCGTAGTCATTTTTTACAATGCCTTCCATATTATTCAAATCTTCTTCAGTTAAATCTTCTGCGGCAGCACTGTTGTTGCTAAATAGTTTTTCGGTAGTTTCTATCGCTTTGTTGTATTCCTCATCCCCATGTACAAAAACAGTAATTTCTTTTGCCAAAGTTTTTTGCAACAATCTTTTTGAGGCATCTTGCTGATGCTCGGCAATTAAATTATCAATGGTTTGTTTGTCTAAAAAAGTAAAAATTTTAATCCAGCCTTCTGCATCGATATCATTGGCATTTAACCAAAACTGGTAAAATTGGTAAGGGGTTGTTTTAGCAGCATCTAACCAAATATTTCCTTTTTCTGTTTTGCCAAACTTGCCGCCATCCGCTTTTTTTATTAAAGGACAGGTAAAGGCAAAAGCTTCGCCGCCATCTTTTCTTCTAATTAATTCGGTACCAGTTACAATATTGCCCCATTGGTCGCTGCCGCCCATTTGTAATTTGCAATTTTTGTTTTTGTACAACCAATAAAAATCGTAGCCTTGCACCAGCTGGTAGGTAAATTCTGTAAAGCTCATACCGTTTTCGCCCTCTAATCTTTTCTTCACGCTGTCTTTTGCCATCATATAATTTACGGTAATGTGCTTGCCCACATCACGTATAAAATTTAAAAAAGAAAAATCTTTAAACCAATCGTAATTATTAGCCATTTCAGCGGCATTGGGCTTGGAGGGGTCAAAATCTAAAAATTTTTCCAACTGTGCTTTTACCCCAGCCACATTATGGTTCAAAATATCTTCGCTTAATAAATTGCGTTCTTCGCTTTTGCCGCTTGGGTCGCCAACCATGCCAGTAGCACCGCCAACCAGTGCAACAGGCTTATGCCCAGCTTTTTGTAAATGAATCAATAGTAAAATGGGAACCAGACTGCCAATGTGTAAGCTGTCGGCTGTGGGGTCAAAGCCAATATAAGCAGTGGTCATTTCTTTATTCAGCTGCTCTTTTGTACCAGGCATAATATCCTGTATCATTCCTCTCCATTGTAATTCTTCTATCAAATCTTGCATAGAAAGTATTTATAAAAACGGCAACACTGTTCGTTTTGTATATCCAGAAAGTCCATTTTTGGCAAAAATGCTTATAAAAAATGATAAAACCGCAAGTTGTGAGCAACAGCCCAAAATAAATTATTCTTGTAAAAGCATCCCTTTTTTAAAATATAGCGTCTTAAGTTAATGGGATATAGTTAAGTATAAAATATATTGCATTAGATATCTATATAAAGGTTAATTTTATTTAGAAATACTGCACAATTTTACCAAGTAGTATTACGTTTTATACAATATATCCTTTTAAAGTCAATGCTAAACCTAATGATATTATGAGAATTTATGCAAAGAAAGGTTTGCTGATATTATTGCTGTTTCCTGCGGTAAGCTTTGCTCAATTTAGAAAGTATTCCAACGAATTTTTAAATATTGGGGCTGGGGCCAGGGGGTTAGCAATGGGTAATGCTCAAGTTGCTTCTGCCAGTGATGCCACTGCCGGTTACTGGAATCCTGCGGGACTGGTGGGCGTAAAAGACCATCCTAATCTTAATTTAATGCATGCAGATTATTTTGCCGGCATTGCCAAATACGATTATGGTGCTTTAGCCATTCCAATTGCAGATAACAGGAGAACCATTGGTATCTCAGTTTTGCGATTTGCAGTTGATGATATCCCCAATACCCTGTACCTGGTAGAGCCTGATGGTAGCCTGAATTACAATAATATTAAAACATTCTCTTCTGCCGACTGGGCAGCTATTTTTTCGTTTGCCCAAAACATAAAAAGTACCGAAGACAAAAACATCAGCTTTGGTGTTAATGCAAAAGTAATTTATAGAAAAGTGGGTACTTTTGCTACTGCATACGGATTTGGAATAGATGCCGGTTTACAAATGCACAGCAAAAGAGGACATTTTGGCGTTGTTGCAAAAGACCTTACTACTACTTTCAATGCATGGTCTTTTCATTTTACAGATAAAGAAAAGGAAATTTTATACCTTACAAATAACGATATCCCTGTCAAATCAACAGAACTTACTGCACCCCGTATATCTATTGGCGGCGGTTATAATTTCAAATTGGGTAAAGCCATAAACCTTATGGTAGAGGCTAACATGGATGTAACCTTTGATGGAAAAAGGAATACCATCTTTAGTAGTAATCCTGTAAGCATAGATCCGCATTTTGGTTTAGAAGCCAGCATAAAAGATGTATTTTTTGTAAGAGGCGGTATTACCAATTTTCAAAAAGCTCTGGCAGATGGGGATACTACCAACCGCAAGGAGGTTTGGATCTATCAGCCAAGCGTAGGTGCAGGGTTTAAAATAAAAAATGTGATGATCGATTATGCATTTACAAATCTTGCCAACCAGTCTAATCCTTTGTACACCCACATATTCTCTTTGCGTATCAACCTTATTAGAAAGCAAGAAGAATAGAACATAAATGAATAGTTTTATGAGAAAATTTTTATTTACCGGTATTATTTTGCTGCTTGTTTCTACAAGCTATTCGCAATTAAATAACAGTTGGATCGATTATAGTAAAACTTATTATAAATTTAAACTTACCAGTGATGCTTTTTGCCGTATTTACCAACCAGCTTTGGCAGCAGTAGGTTTAAATAATACACCTGCACAAAATTTTCAATTATGGCGCAATGGAAAAGAAGTAAGATTGTATACTTCTGTTGCAAGTGGCATTTTAGGAGCTACCGATTTTATTGAATTTTGGGGAGAGGCAAATGATGGCAGGCCGGATAAAACCTTATACAGGGATACCACCTCTCAATTAGATGATAAGTATAGTTTATTTTCAGATACTGCTTCTTTTTATTTAACAGTGAATACCGGAGCTAACTTAAGGTATTTGCAAAGTGCAAATCCTGTAGCGTCAAACGTATTGCCTGCCGATGCTTATTTTATGCGCCGCGTTGAACAGCATTACAAAAGCCAGATAAATCCCGGATACGCTGCCATACTTGGAGAAAGTGTATATTCATCATCATTTGATATTGGTGAAGGTTGGTCAAGCAACGGAATTAATCAGTGCTGTCCATTAAGTTATGTTTTTACTGATATCAATAAATATTCCGGTGGTCCGGCAAATAGTGTAACGCTTACCGTATCAGCATCGGGAGATGCATTATATACAAGAGATCTTGCAGCAAAAATTAATGGCACAGCAGCATTTCCGGCTGCAAACCCAATGCCTTATTTCGGTTATCATAAAGATACAGTAAAAAATCTCCCTTTATCGATTATTAACAGTCCAACATTTGCAGCTATTGCTATAGGTCCCGAAAATTCCTCTAACTCATCAAATGACCGTATTAGTGTTCCGAGTATTACATTAACTTATCCTGCTACTTTTAATTTTAACAACGAAAAACATTTTTATTTTGAATTGGCTCCCTCAGCATTGGGTAATTATTTAGTTATTACAAATTTTAATAACAATGGGGTGCAGCCTGTATTATATGATATCAATAATGGCTTTAGGTATCTTGGAGATATTACTACCGCAGGCCAGGTAAAATTTGCTTTACCACCTTCGGCTGCTCCACTTAGAAGATTTAACCTTATAAGCCAGGAAACAACTAATATCAATACAGTTGCTTCACTTACCACTAAAAACTTTCTCGATCTTTCCAATACTGCCAACCAGGGCAATTATATCATTATAAGCAATTCGTTGTTATACAACAACAGCAGCGGTATAAATTATGTAGATCAATACCGCCAGTATAGAAGTTCGGTTGCCGGGGGTAGCTACAATGCAAAAATTTATGACATTGATGAGTTAACAGAGCAATTTGGTTTTGGGATTTTTCGCCATCCTACTGCAATAAGGGATTTTATCCGCTACGCCAGCCAACAATTTGTAAGCAAGCCTAAGTTTGTTTTTTTATTAGGCAGAGCCGTGAATTATATGGAATATAAAAACAATGAAAGTTTTACTGACATCAATAAGCTTAATTTAGTGCCCACTTTTGGCTGGCCTGCATCGGATGTATTGTTGGCCAGTGAACCTGGTACGGTTGTTCCGCTTATTCCCATCGGAAGATTAGGTGCCATAAATGGAGATGAAATTGGGAATTATCTTGAAAAAATGAAGGAGTATGAACTAGCCCAGGTTACTGGTAATCAAACTATCGATGATAAAGCCTGGATGAAAAATATTCTTCATATTGCCGGTGGCGCAGATAGTATTGAAACATCAAGTTTTCTTGCACACTTACATGAATATGAAGTAAAAGCAGTAGACACTTTATTTGGAGCACATATAGAAACTTTTGCAAAATCTACCACAGGTTCAGTACAGGAAACCAGCGCTACAAGGGTGGATCAGTTAATGAACGATGGGTTAAGCTTTATTACTTATTTTGGACATTCATCTGCAAGTTTGCTTGCCTTCAATCTAAGTAATCCTGATGCCTACCAAAACCAGGGGAAGTACCCTTTTATTAATGTAAGCGGTTGCAGTGCCGGAAATTTTTTCAATTTCAATCCCAATCGCCTTACTGGTGATTTGTCATTATCAGAAAAATATGTTTTTGCCAAAGAAAAAGGAAGTATTGCTTTTTTTGCCGATACCCATTATGGCATTGAACCTTTCTTAAATTATTTCAACAATACTTTTTATACTGAATTTTGCAAAACTGATTACGGAGGCACAGTTGGAGATCAACTTAAAAAGGTAGACCAGTTTATAGGTGGTAACCCTCAATCGCTGGATTATTATACCCGTATACATATAGAAGAATTAGCACTGCATGGCGACCCTGCTCTGAGAATAAACAATTTTGCAAAACCAGACTACGATATTGAGGAACAATTAATAAAAGTAAGCCCTTCAATAATTTCTGTTGCCGATACTAAATTTAACCTTAATGTTAAAATGCTCAACCTTGGCAGGGCAATTAATGATTCAATACGTGTTACTATTAAAAGAAAATTACCTAACGATAGTATACAGGTATTATTTGACAGAAAAATATCGGCTATACAAAATAGTGACTCTATCTCTTTAGTTATCCAAATTAATCCTACAACCGATAAAGGCCTGAATAAAATAATGGTAACACTCGACGTGGATAATAAAATAACCGAACTATCTGAACAAAATAACTACGCCGAAAAAGAGTTTACTATTTTAGAAGACGAATTACGTCCCGTTTCTCCTTATAATTTTGCGATAATTAATCAGCAAAACTTAACTTTTACTGCAAGCACAGCAAACCCCTTGGGGCCCCTTAAGCAGTATACAATGGAAATTGATACTACGGAATTATTCAATTCGCCTTTAAAGAAAAGTTTTAGTGCATCGGGAGTTGGCGGTGTAGTAGAATTTAAACCTACCAATATTACATTTACTGATAGTACCGTATATTACTGGAGAACATCAATGGTGCCAGCCGGCCCAACACCTATTATTTGGAATACGTCTTCCTTTGTGTACTTACCTTCAAGTACCAGCGGATGGAATCAATCTCATTTGTATCAAAACCTTAAATCGGGTTATTCCAGTAGTTTAGTTTTGGACAGTGCTTCAAGAACATTAAAGTTTAATCCAAGAACTTCTTCTATTGTTTCAAATAATGGTATGTTTCCTACAAGTTTGGAATTTGGTAGTGAGTTTAATATTTTGGTTAATGGAGCCCAATACATTCAAGACATTTCAGACGGTATAAGTTTAGTATTCTATCTTTTTAACCCGGCTTCTTTGGATCCGGTTATTAATGTTCTTCCGGGGCAACCCGGCCGCTGGGGAAGTATCTCTCCTTATAGTACATTACAGCAGTATAATTTCGAATTCGATTATTCAACAAATTCCCAGCGGGAAGCCATTAAGAAATTTATGGATTCCATACCTTCTGGTTATTATGTGGTAGTTAAAAATAGTACACCTAGTCCTACATTCTTCCCAACTATTTTTGCTAACCAGTGGCAGGCTATAGATACTCCAATAGATGGTGCAGGAAATACACTTGTTGATAAATTAAGAAACGTAGGCTTTGCCACTATTGACTCTTTTAACAGGGGACGTGTTTGGACATTTGTTTATAAGAAAAATGATGCTGCTAATTATGCACCACGTTATAGCATGAGTGAAGGGTATAATGATAAAAATTCTTTTGAATTCAATATTTATGGTAGAAACGCTGAAGGCACAATAACATCACCAGTATTTGGGCCGTCAAAAAAATGGGAAAACCTGCACTGGCGTGGCAGCACCCAGGAAAGCCCTAGTGCCGATAGTGTGAGTATTGGTGTTTATGGTATTAATAATACAGGTACATCTACGCTTTTAAAAACAATTACTACTGCACAGGATACTACTTTAAGTTTTATAGATCCTGTACAATACCCTTATGTACAATTAAAGATGTATAACAGTGACTTTAATCTGGCAACACCTTATCAGCTAAAATACTGGCGAATAAATGGCCAGCTGATGCCTGAAGGCGCCATGGCTCCGAATATACTTTTCCAAATGAAAGATACTGTTACCCAAGGAGCGTTAATTGATTTTAAAGTGGCCTTTAAAAATATCAGCGCAGTTAAGTTTGATAGCACCATGAAGTTGAAGCTTACTATTACTGATAATAATAACATACCGCATACCATACCTTTAGCAAAAGGTAAAATTTTAAACTCTGGTGATACGCTTACGGTGCAGTATAGTATTGATACCAAGGATTATCCGGGAAATAATACCTTGTTTGTTGAAGTAAACCCTGATTTTGATCAGCAGGAACAGGCACACTTCAATAATGTATTGTTTAAAAACTTTTACGTAATATCTGATAATTTTAATCCTTTATTAGATGTTACATTTGATGGAGTACATATTTTAAATAAAGATATTGTAGCTGCTAAACCCCACATCTATATCAAGTTAAAAGACGAAAATAAATTCCTGGCATTAACCGATACTTCTGCATTTAAAGTGCAGGTACGCTACCCGGATAATACATTACACAATTACAATTTTGGAGATACTATGCGTTTTAATCCTGCAAATCTTGCTACAGGAGAAAATGCTGCAAGTATAGATTTCACTCCTTATTTTCTTCTTGATGGCGATTATGAATTAATTGTTACAGGTAAAGATATAGTAGGCAATAAAGCAGGCGCAGTAGAATATCATGTAATGTTCAGTGTTATCAATAAGCCGATGATATCGAACCTGCTTAATTATCCTAATCCTTTCACATCTTCAACAGCATTTGTGTTTACCGTTACAGGCAGTGAAATACCACAAAATATCAGGATACAAATATTAACAATCAGTGGTAAAGTGGTAAGGGAAATAACGAAGGATGAATTAGGACCTATCCATGTGGGAAGAAATATCACTGACTTTAAATGGGATGGTACCGATACATACGGACAAAAGTTGGCTAATGGAGTTTACCTGTACAGGGTATTAACGAATCTTAATGGTAAATCGTTGGATAAATACAAAGCTGATGGGGATAATACCGATAAATACTTTACCAAAGGTTATGGTAAAATGGTACTTATTAGATAAATCAAATAAAATATAATTTAGAAAAGGAACTGTATCAATACAGTTCCTTTTCTTTTTATACATTTAAGTTTGTTATTTTGGTATATCAAATGAAAAATAAAATTTACTTTAAAAACCTTAATGGGCTCAGATTTATTGCAGCGTTGATTGTTTTGTTATCGCATGTACCTTCTTTTTTGACTGTTTTTGGAGTTGATAAGTACTTTACCTCAATATTTGTTTCGCCAATAGATGGAGAAGTAGGTGTGCTACTTTTTTTTGCATTAAGTGGCTTTTTGATAACCTACTTATTATTTACCGAAGAACTACAAACAGGCACAATAAGCATTAAATCATTTTATATTAGAAGGGCATTAAGAATTTGGCCATTATATTTTATGCTTATTTTTTTGGGATTATTTGTATTGCCATTTATTGGGCCTTTAAAATTTCCAGCATACGATCTTGCATTAATATGGAAAAAACTACCGCAAAAAATTCTTTTCTTTTGCTTGTTTATGCCAAATATTGTCTTGGATTTTTTGGGTTTTGTGCCTTATATCATGCATAGCTGGACTATAGGGGCAGAAGAACAATTTTATTTTATTTGGCCAATCTTATTTAAAAAAATAAAAAATAAAATTTACATTTTTATTGGGGTGATTGTTATTTATCTTTTTGTTTATTACTTTCTAAGATATGCACCCAGCCAAAACAAGTATATTCAAAATAGCTTTTTAATATGGTCACGTTATCCTATAAGCAGTATGGCAATAGGTGGTATTTATGCGTATTTGATTTTTATAAAAAACGCTACTAACAATAAAATAAAAGAAATACTTTTTAGTAAGTGGGTTCAAATAATTATGCTTGCAATACTAGCATTTTTTGTTGTGCTAAAATTTCATTTTAAATTTCTACACATCGAAATATATTCAATTCTGTTAGGTTACCAGGTTTGTAATTTAGCTGCTAACCCCAATTGTATAATTAGTATTGAAAACAAAGTGTTGAATTATCTCGGAAGGATATCTTATGGTTTGTATATGTTTCATATGCTGGCAATCGGATTAGCTGCAAATACTTGCTTACTATTCAAATATCCTCATAACATATTGCTTTATCCTTTGGCTATTTTATTTGCCATACTCATTGCCTCAATAACTTATTTTTTACTGGAAAAATATTTTATAAGAAAAAAAGTAAATTATTCAACCGTAATTAGCGGTGATAACGCAAAGTAAACCAGACTATTTATAAATAAACTAATAAGTGTAATTCATTAACTTTGTTAAAAAATTACATGGCTAAAATAGCTATCAATATAGCCACAGGGAGTTTACAACAAAATGATATCATTGTCGGAATAGATTTAGGGACTACTAATAGTCTTGTGGCAATAATTCACCCAGAAAGCAAAATACCGGTTGCATTAAAAGAGCACAACAGTAGTTCATTGGTGCCTTCTGTTATTCATTTTGAAAGCGATGGAAATTTGATAGTTGGCGACAATGCAAAACCATTTTTAATTGATGATGCTGCCCGTACTATTTTTTCGGTAAAGCGGCTTATGGGAAAAACCTATAAAGAATTGTCTTCTAACGCCGACTCTTTGGCTTATAAAGTGATTGATGATGAGGAAAGGTTAGTAAAAGTGCAGGTAAATGATAAATTTTATTCGCCGGTAGAATTGTCGTCCCTTATTTTAAAAGAATTAAAAGCAAAGGCAGAACATATCTTAAAAACACCCGTGAATAAAGCTGTAATAACAGTTCCGGCTTATTTTAATGATGCACAACGTCAGGCCACAAGAGATGCAGGAAAATTAGCCGGGCTGGATGTGTTGCGAATAATAAATGAGCCTACTGCAGCCAGCCTGGCTTATGGCTTTGGTATTAATAAAAATGAAGTAAAAACAATTGCTGTTTATGATTTGGGAGGCGGCACATTTGATATTTCCATTTTAACTATAAATAACGGTATATTCGAAGTGCTATCTACCAATGGAGATACTTTTTTAGGCGGTGATGATCTTGATATGGCAATCGTTGATTTTTGGATAGATGGCAATACGTTTTCACTTAACGAAAAGGAAACTAGACAGCAATTGCGCATTATGGCTGAAGAAGCAAAAAAGCATCTTTCTACAAATGATATTTTTGAAACAATTTATCAAAATGTAAAATTGAGAATCACCAAAAATCAATTTGAAGAAATAATAAAACCTGTTATTGATAAAACAATTACCTGTTGCAAAAACGCATTGAAGGATTCTGGATTAACCAAAGCTGATATTGAAGAAGTAATAATGGTTGGAGGAAGCACCCGTACGCCTTTGGTAAAGCAAATGGTATATCAATTTTTTGGCAAGCCAATAAACGACACTGTTAACCCCGACGAAGTAGTAGCCATAGGAGCTGCAATACAAGCAGATATTTTGGCGGGTAATACAAAGGACATGCTGTTGTTGGACGTTACACCGCTTTCATTGGGATTAGAAACAATGGGTGGCTTAATGGATGTATTGCTGCCACGCAACAGCAAAATACCTGCAAAGGCTTCAAGGCAGTATACTACCTACAAAGATGGACAGGGAGGAATGAAGATTGCGGTATACCAGGGTGAAAGAGATATGGTGCAGGATAACCGTAAGTTGGAAGAGTTTAATCTTTCAGGAATTCCAGGGATGCCAGCGGGGATGCCAAAAGTAGAAGTAAGTTTTTTAATAAATGCCGATGGCATCTTGGTAGTAAAAGCAAAGGAATTACGAAGCGGAATTGAACAAAGTATACAAGTAAAACCACAATATGAATTAACCGATGAGGCGGTTGAAATAATGCTATTGGAATCTATGCAAAATGCAGAACAGGATATTGCAAAAAGGGCATTGGTAGAAGCGAAAACTGAAGGAGAACAATTATTGGAAACTACTGAAAAATTTATTCAAAAAAATATTGGCGCATTAACTAAGCAAGAAATTAATGAAACGTCTTTAGCTATTCAGGCATTGCAACTTTCATTAAGTATGGACGATAAAAATTTGATTCAAATAAAAATAGAAGAGTTAAACAATATTTCCCGCCCTTATGCTGAAAGGATTATGGATGAAGCAATAAGTAAATCTATGAAGGGTGAAAGTATAGGCAAAATGTAAAAATGCACTTTAACAATTTATGAAGGTCAATAATTTTACCAGACTTTTTAAAAGTGAATATTTTGTTGCAGGGATTTTGTGTTTTATATTTTTTTGCTGCTACTTTATTCTTTTTTTTCTAAGACACACAAGTTCCGACTTTCAATCTCATATTCAAATCGCTTATTCTTTTGCAGTAAACGATGATAAAATGTTTCCGAATTTCCTTTATTTTTTATTAGTCGCTTTGTTCGCTGGATTTTCAAAACACATTTATCTTTATTACGGCGCCGCAATTTTTTTATTAAGTTGGGCTATGGCCGCAAAGTTTTTACTGACAGATTTTTATTTGAAAAAATATTGCGATTTAAATAACACGTTCACTAAAAAAGTATATAGGTTACTTGCAATTTCAATGCTTTTTGTTTTTGCATTACCGGGGCTGGATTTTTTTACAAACAATATATTTTACCTGGGCCAGTTGCCTGCTAATGTTTGGCATAATTCTACGGTAATTTTTTTGATGCCGTTCAGTATTTTGCTTTTCTTTAAATCGTTCAATCTTTTGTTTACCAGGGAACCTGTTTCTAAAAAAGAACAGTTTCAAATATTTTTATTAGTAGTAGTTAACGCCATAATAAAACCAAGTTTTTTATTTACCATAATACCAACGGTTGGATTATTTTTTTCTTGGGTCTACTTTTTCCCAAAGGACAAAAAAATGAAATTTAGTCTTTTGTTTCCTTATCTTTTAGGTGTGATATTTATAGGTGTTGAGTATTATCTTATATTTACAAAGACTCATGTTAGCAGTATTACTGCTACTCAAAAGTCAGGTGTAATAATTGCGCCGTTTGTTGTTTGGAAAAATTATTCATCAAACCTGGCGATTTCTTTTCTAACTTCTTGCTTTTTCCCAATAGTATATATTGTAGTTAGTAGAGGAGTTATATTGAAAAATAAATTGGTTCAATTTGCTATTGTTAATTACGTGCTGGCAATGGCTATTTGGGTATTTTTAGCCGAAAGCGGCCCAAGGAAGTTTGACGCAAATTTTTGCTGGCAAATGATAGTGGCAACTTACTTATTATTTTTAGTGCTGGTGACACAGTGGGTTAATGACTTTAATTTAAGCAGAATGAGTAAAGCAAAACTGTATTTTGTTGGAACTGCATTCTCTTTTCATTTTATTTGGGGTATTGTTTATTTTGGGAAAATTCTTATTACCAGGCAATATTATTAGCTATGTTATTTGCTAACATTGCAAAGGGCAGTTTAAATTAAATTTATGTTTTTATCTATTGTTATTCCGGTTTATCAAGCAGAAGAAATAATTCCTCATCTTATAAGTAGAATCGTTGCTGCGGTTTCAACTATTACTGATGATTATGAGATTGTGCTTGTTGACGATTGCAGTAAAGACAGATCCTGGGAAGTAATAGTAAACCATTGTCTTTTGAATAAGAAAATCAAGGCATTCAAATTGAGTCGCAATTTTGGCCAGCATCATGCTATTACTGCAGGCCTTGATTATTGCACGGGAGAATGGGTAGTAGTAATGGATTGTGATCTTCAAGATAAACCTGAAGAAATAATAAACCTTTTTAATAAGGCCCAGGAAGGATTTGATATCGTTTTCGCAAAACGCCATAACAGGCAAGATACCTTTTGGACAAAATATCTTTCCAGGATATTTTTTAAAGTGTATAGTTACTTAACAGGGATGAAGCATGATTTTTCCATTGCCAATTTTGGTATTTATAATAAAAAGGTTATAGATGTAATTAAAAATATGAGAGAGCCAATGAGGGCTTTTTTTACAATGGCAAAGTGGGTTGGGTTCAATACCGAAAGTATTAATGTGGAGCATGGCAAAAGATTTCAGGGAAAAAGCATGGCAACTGCAAGCAAGCGTATTAATTTGGCGATGGATATTATTTTGTCTTATTCCGATAAGCCATTAAGAATAATAGTTAGCATCGGATTTTTAATATCCTTGTGCTCATTTATTGCTGCATTTAGTATATTATACAAATACTTTTTTGGGCATATAGTAGTTTTGGGCTATACCAGTATCATTATTTCTATTTGGTTTTTAAGCGGCTTAATTATTTTTACCTTAGGTATAATTGGTTTGTATATATCAAAAATATTTTCTGGTATTAAAAACAGGCCACTGTATATTGTTGACAAAATAATTAATGCATAATGTATTTTAAAATAAACCTCACTTCATGGCTGTAAGCATCTATTGTTTAGGTAAAAAGGCATTTATTGCTTTACAGCAATTGTCGCCTTCTTTATATGCTGCTATTGATTGTGTAATTATTGACACCGATAAGAATGTGGAGGAGGATCATGCTAAAAATATTGAAGAATGGGCTTTATCAAAAAAGATGAATTTTTGTTACAGAAAAGATGAAGGATCTATATCCGGTAGTAGTAAATTTTGTATTGCATTAGGGTGGCGATGGATGATAACTGTATCGCCGTCTCAACGATTAATTGTATTACATGATTCAATATTGCCAAAATATAGAGGGTTTAATCCGCTGGTTACTGCCTTAATAAATGGGGATACAGAAATAGGGGCTACTTGTTTTTATGCTGCCGAAACGTTTGATACCGGCCCAGTTATTTTACAAAAAACAATTGCAATAAACTATCCCATTAAAATAGATGCAGCAATTGAAAAGATAGGTTTCGCTTACGGAGAGTTGTTACAAACATTGCTTGAGAATATACGAAAAGGAGAAATTGGCGATGGGTATAAACAAGATGAATCAAAAGCAACATACAGTTTATGGCGTGATGAAGATGACTATTTGATTGAATGGGATAAAAGTGCAGATTATATTAAAAGATTTATTGACGCAACTGGTTATCCTTATAAAGGTGCATGTTTTTATTACAAAGGGGAAAAAATAAGGGTTAAAGAAGCTACAATTATACCCGACTTAATTATTGTAAACAGAACTCCCGGTAAGGTATTAATGAAAATGGATGAAGATCCAGTTGTTGTTTGCGGTACTGGATTGATAGTGTTAAAGAAAATGGAAACTGAAGATGGTAAGGAATTTAAATTAGATTTAATAAGAGTAAGATTGTAATAATGATTTTTCAAAATAAGCCATACATAACCGGTACAGAATTTCAATACATACAAAAAGCTATTGCCAACAGGCATTTGTCGGGTAATGGAAAATACACCAACCTTTGCCACGATTTTTTTAAAGAAAAATATAATTTTAAAAAATGCCTGCTTACAACTTCATGCACAGATGCTTTAGAAATGTGTGCCATCTTGTTAGATTTAAAGCCTGGCGACGAAGTGATAATGCCATCTTTTACTTTTGTTTCAACAGCAAATGCATTTATTTTACGGGGGGCAAAAATTATATTAGCAGATTGCTCGTTCGATAATCCAAATATCGATGAACAAAATTTAGAAGGGCTTATTACAAGAAATACAAAAGCAATTGTAATAGTACATTATGCAGGAGTAGCATGTAATATGGATGCTGTTATGACAATTGCAAATAAGTATAATTTATTTGTAGTAGAAGATGCTGCGCAAGCTATTGATAGTTTTTATAGTAATGGTAGAAATGAAAAACTGCCTCTTGGTAGTATTGGGCATTTGGCAGCGTTTTCATTTCACGAATCAAAAAATATACAAAGTGGCGAAGGTGGGTTGTTGGTTATTAATGATGAAAAATTTGCAGCTCGTGCAGAAATAATTTGGGAGAAGGGTACTAATAGGGCAGCTTTTTTTAGAGGAGAAGTAGATAAGTATAATTGGGTAGATGTAGGGTCTTCTTTTTTGCCATCTGAAATTACTGCGGCTTTCTTATTTGCACAATTACAAGCTTTGGATTTTATACAAAAGACAAGGAAGGAAAAATGGCAATTATATTACAATGCATTTTTACCACTACAACAAAACGGAAAAATTAAATTGCCATTTTTGCCTGATTATGCAACCAATAATGCCCATTTATTTTATATTGTTTGCACTAATTTAAATGAACGAAATGAACTGATATTATTTTTAAAAAATAACGGCGTTAATGCTTTGTTTCATTATCCGGGGTTACATAAAAGCCCTTTTTATTTAAGTACCAATTCAGAAAATAGAACCTTGCCTTTTGCAGAACAATTTGCTGATTCATTATTACGCTTACCGCTTTATGTAGAATTGAAAGATGAAGAAATAAAACAGGTTACCGATTTGATTTACCAGTTTTTTAGCTAAACAACCGGAATGAAAAATAAGCTTACTATAAAGAGCAGTTATCTTTTTGGATGTATATTGATAATTGCGGGTATTGTATTTTTCGTTTCACTAAAAAGACTCTTCTTTTTTGACGAAGATATTTTTGTTGCAGACGATAGCAGCGGGTTTTTCAACCAGATTTGGCAACGTGTTCCCATTTGTAAATTTATCTACGTATTAGAAAATATTTTTTTTGGCAAAAACCCAGCAGGCTATCATATCACCAACCTTCTTTTTCATTTGGCCAATGCCGTTTTAGGCTTATTGGTGTTGCAGCAGCTTTTAAAATTGTGCGACGCTTTTTTTACTCCATTTCAATTAACGGCAATTCCATTTATTTTTTTTATAATTTTTTTATGTGCACCTATGCACAGCGAATCATTGTGTTATATTCTTGCAAGAGATGGCTCTATAGTTGCTTTTTTTTGTTTGTTGTCCATCTTGTTTTTTTTAAAATCAGGCCTTAATAATAGGAGTTTTTTACTGCTGAGTTTGATTAGTTTTTTAGTTGCTTTATTTACTTATGAAATAAGCTGGCTTTTGCCTGTTATTATTTTAGGTATTACCATTTTTTGGTGTTACTCAAAGCGATTGTCTATAAAAAAGCATCTTCACTTTGTGTTGCCCTTCTTTATTTTGTTTGCTGTTTGGTTCCTCGTCAAAATAGTTTTTGTAGACAAGATGGAGATTTCGGATTATAAAAACGAAAGTTTATTAAAGATTAATTTTTTAACCTTGCTAAAAAATAATACGGTACTTTTTCTGAGGAATTTTATTCCTCCAATGAGGGATACAAGATTTTTTTTATCTGCCAGTACACTATTTGGTGGTGCTTTGGCAACAGCTTTTTTTAAGATATATAAAAAAAATAAACCCGTTTTCTTTTTTTGTTTGCTTTTATTGTTGCTTATATTTTCGGGTTTTTTTGCAACCGTTCTAATAGGTATTGATTCACATGATTCGGAGAGCGAAAGGTATATCTATTTCTCTTCTTGCTTTGCCATGATGTTGTTGGCAACACTGTTGGTTTCAATCATAAATAATAAGTGGGTTTTGTTAACTGTGGTTTTTATGATTTGCGGTACTTATTTTTTTATACTCAGTAAAACCATAAATTATTACAAGGAAGCAGGATTGTTTTCACAGTATTACATGTCGATTATAAAGTCAAATACAGCGGATAAAAAAACGGTTATCTTGATTGATATGCCATCCCAGCATCATGGGGCATTAATGTTTAGGGCAAAAAGCCGAATCGACAATAATGTAAAAAATAGCGTGACAACTCTTAATGAATTTATGACTTACCTGTACCCCCAAGCTAAGGATGCAACACTGTATATTGCTTTATCATCGACAGCTATAAATACCATACCAAGTATTGCCGCAGTGTGTAACAAACCATTAGACAGTATAAATTATTATTACCCGGCCTCAAAAATTAATTTAAATGACGGTACTGTAATTACAGACAAAGAAGAATCATATAGTTTTTTAAAATCTCAAACAGCGATTATAGTTTTAAAAGATTCCTGTTTATTTGTTTTTAAATAGCAAAACCAGAAATAGTAGCCATTAGAATTATTTTCCGAATTGTTACTTTTGCAAAATAAATTTATAGATGAAGAATACAATAGTTCAGATAGATGACCAGGTTATTGAAATAAAAGTGGAAGGAGATACTTTTTTTGGTACAGAAGAAGTGCTATTAAGCAACGACGATGATTTGACAGAAAACTGCAGCTGGCATAACGAAGGCTATATTGTAAAAAAATTACTAACTACAGATTTATATTGTAAAATATTTGACGGAGTAACAAAAATTATCCAATCATTTATAGAAAATGAAACTGGCATAACTCTCCGGGGGTTTTCTTTAGAAAAATACCATGAATTTTGCGAAGACAATGCATTGCATTTAAAAGTGATTGAGCAAATACAAAAATACATGCCTCTTGAAAATTTTCCGATAGACTATAAATTGTTGGATAAGGAGATAAGTGAAGTTTGCGGCAAAGTGGTTACTTGTAACCATCCAACAAAAGAAGTTTCCAGAAGGTTTTACATTCGTATTGTCCGTCCTCAAAAATCAACCGATAACAATCCTCCTCACCGTGATGTGTGGCTGGATAGATTGAGGGATGCTGTAAATATTTATTTGCCGCTTGCCGGCAGTAATTCCAAGTCTTCGCTTCCGCTTATTCCCGGCAGCCATCTTTGGAAGGAGTCGGATATAGAACGTACTATTTCAGGAGCAAAAGTTAATAATGTAGCATTTACGGTGCCTTGCGTAGTAGGCAGTAAATATGGTTTAAAAATGATAAGGCCGGAAGTACCCAAAAATGAAGTAATGGTTTTTTCTCCTTACCTTATTCATGGCGGCGGATGTAACTTAAACGAAGACACGACAAGGGTTTCTATCGAAATACGATTTTGGAGAAAGCCATAAACACCTTAGCCGTTATTCAATAAACTCACATTTCGCTGTATAAATTTCCCTATCACATCAAATTCAATATTCACTTTATCGCCTTTTTGCAAAGTATTAATACTCGTATGCTGATAAGTGTAAGGTATAATGGCAACGCTAAAACTATCATCGCCTACATTAAATAGCGTAAGACTGATGCCATTTAAACAAATGGAACCCTTCTCAATTATTAAAGCGGCAAATGATTTTGGAAAGCTAAAAGAAAATTCCCAACTGCCTTCTTTTTCAACAACAGCCGTACATTCAGCTGTAGTATCAACATGGCCTTGAACAATATGACCATCAAGGCGGCCATTCATTTGCATGCACCTCTCTAAATTGATGACAGCGCCTTGTTTCCATTGCCCAAGATTAGTTTTTAAAAGCGTTTCTTCAATGGCAGTAACCTTGTGCATACCATCTCTAATTTCTTCCACAGTGAGGCAAACACCATTGTGGCTGAGGCTTTGGTCTATCTTTAATTCGTTGGAAAGGGGAGAGGCTACCCAAAAGGTTTTATTGGTTCCGTTGCTTTCTACGCTGGTAATAAGGCCAGTGTTTTCAATTATACCTGTAAACATGGCGCAAATTTCGGAATTTGTTGGTACTTGAAGGTTTTATTTCTGTACGTTATGAAAGCTGATTTTAAAGGCTAAAGGGGGCGAAATAAAATTTCGACGTACCAAAACCACTCGAAAAGCAATTTCGAGGTACTAAAATGCAGCGAAATTAAATTTCAGCATACAAGATTTCCTTTTTTTGAATATTTCTGTTATCTTTGCGCCCTGCTTTTATAAAAGGCAGGTTTTAAATAACCAAAAGGGGGTATATATTTTATGTTAATTATTGATTCAAAAGATTGCGAAAACATCGACAAAGCACTCAAAAAATACAAAAAGAAATTTGAGAAAAGCAAAATCTTGTTGCAATTAAGGGACAGGCAGGCTTTTACCAAGCCATCTGTTAGGCGTCGTAAAGAGGTGTTAAAAGCCATTTACAAAGATCAGGTTACTGCTGGTAAATTCGATTAATAAAAGTACCAACAAAATATATTCAACTGATATCCGGTTATTGTAACTTCGGGTATCAGTTTTTTTATGTCCATAACTACCCCAAAGGCGCTGCAATATTTTATCGATTACCTCAAATTTCAAAAGCGGTATTCGCAACACACCATTATATCTTACCAGAATGACCTCACGGCTTTCTTTGATTTTATTGAAGTAACCTTTGGCAATACGCCATTGCAGGATATAAAACCTACCTATGTTCGTACATGGCTGGCAAGCTTGAAAGAAAATGATTTACAGGCAAAATCTATTAACCGTAAAATATCTTCGTTAAAATCTTTTTTTAAATACCAGTTAAAAGAGCAGGTTTTAGCGGTTAGCCCAATGGCAACCATCATTTCGCCAAAAGTAAATAAACGCTTGCCGCAGTTTGTAGAAAAAGCGGATATCAATACATTGTTTTCTTACCTAGAATTTCCAGATGACTGGCAGGGAAAAACTGACCACATCTTACTGCAATTGCTTTATAATACGGGCATAAGACAGGCTGAGCTGATATCTTTAAAAGAAAACCAAATTGATGGGTATAAAAGCTCTATTAAGGTATTGGGTAAAGGCAATAAAGAAAGAATAATTCCTGTAAGTGCAGCATTACTAGGGTTATTGAAAGAATACATTGCCGGGAAAAGAAAACTCTTTGAAAAATTTGATGCAGAAGTACTGCTGGTAAATAAAAAAGGGAAGAAGCTTTACCCCAGGTCGGTTTACAATTCTGTAAATAAATACCTTAGTCAAATTACTACAATCGATAAAAAAAGCCCTCACGTACTGCGCCATACTTTTGCTACGCATTTAATGAATAATGGAGCCGATTTAAATGCGGTAAAGGAATTATTGGGCCATAGTAGCCTGGCTGCTACGCAGATATACACACACAATTCGATAGAAAAACTAAAGGATATCCACAAAAAAGCGCATCCCAAGGCCTGAGTTTTCACATCTGTAATGTTAATTTTTTGGCTTAAAATTCAAGCTTAGTTGCTTGATTGCAGAATAAATTCGGCACTAAAAAATAATGACAATTCTGTGAAATTTTATTTTGTAAAATACGTTTCAAATTCATAACTTCATTTAGCGAAAATAAAGCTATAAAAACCCCTAAACAATTGCCTATGCCATAATAAAAGAGTACCCTTCCCCCAAATTAGTTCTTTCACATATTTTTTCACAGATTAAAATCAGAAGTATGAACGTAAACATTCAAACTGTGCATTTTGACGCAGATTCAAAATTGGTATCTTACATTGAGAAAAAAATTGCAAAGCTGACCCAGTTTCACGACAGGATAACCAAGGTTGATGTGTATTTAAAATTAGATAACGTAGTGCACAATATTAAAGACAAGATAGCAGAGATAAAAGTACACATTCCAAGATGTGAATTTTTTGTAAAACAATCATCCAAATCATTCGAGGAAAGTTTTGATACCGCACTCGACTCAGTAATCACTCAAATCAAACGAAAAAAAGATAAACAGGCCGCTTAAAAAATAAAAAACCCTCCCCACGGAGGGTTTTTTATTTTACAGGTTATTCACATTTATAAAAACTATTGTAAAAAATTTCTTTTCAAACTTTTTGTATTAATCATTTTCTCTTACCTTTGCCTTCCGAAAAAAAGGAGGGTGTATTTTTATGTCCACTTTATTTAGGAAGTTCTTTAAAAATTGAAAGCTTTAAGCTTTCAAACAAAAGCCGAAATAGCTCAGTTGGTAGAGCAACTGATTTGTAATCAGTAGGTCGCTGGTTCGACTCCAGTTTTCGGCTCTTTGGTTTGGGCAGATGGCCGAGTGGTTAAAGGCGACAGACTGTAAATCTGTTCTCTCCGGAGTACGTAGGTTCGAAACCTACTCTGCCCACAGATTCAATATGCAAAATGGCAAATTTGCCAATATGCAAAGTTTGAATGGTAGTTCTTTTCATTATTTGCAAATCTGATTAATTACACATTTGCAAATTGTATTAGCGGAAGTAGCTCATTTGGTAGAGCGGTAGCCTTCCAAGCTTCAGGTGGCCGGTTCGAGCCCGGTCTTCCGCTCAGTTTTGTACCTTAATTGGGGGTGCTTATCAGCCGTGGTAGCTCAGGGGTAGAGCACTTCCTTGGTAGGGAAGGGGTCGTGAGTTCGATTCTCACCTATGGCTCAGGATGATGAATAATTGATTAATGAATAGTTGATAATTATTTAAATAAAGAATAAGTCAATGGTTTACAGACTTTAAATGACAACCAATTTCAAAACAAATATTAAAATTTAAACAATGGCAAAAGAATCTTTCAAAAGGGATAAACCCCATTTAAACGTTGGTACTATTGGTCACGTGGATCACGGTAAAACAACACTTACAGCCGCTATAACCGATGTTTTGTCAAAAAGAGGTTTAGCGGAAAAAAAGAATTATGATGATATTGATGGTGCTCCTGAAGAAAAAGAAAGGGGTATTACAATTAATACAGCTCACGTTGAGTATGCTACTGCTACTCGCCACTACGCTCACGTTGACTGTCCAGGTCACGCTGACTATGTGAAAAACATGATTACTGGTGCTGCTCAAATGGACGGCGCTATCTTGGTAGTTGCTGCAACTGATGGTCCTATGCCTCAAACTAAGGAGCACATCTTGTTGGCTCGCCAGGTAGGTGTACCTCAAATCGTTGTTTTTATGAACAAAGTTGATTTGGTAGACGATCCGGAATTATTGGAATTAGTAGAAATGGAAATCCGTGAATTGTTAACTTCTTATGGCTTTGATGGTGATAATACACCAATCATCCAGGGTTCTGCAACCGGCGCATTGGCTGGCGAAGAAAAATGGGTAGCTAAAGTTAACGAATTGATGGATGCAGTTGATAGCTACATTCCTTTACCTCCACGTTTAGTTGATTTACCTTTCTTGATGAGTGTTGAGGACGTATTCTCTATCACTGGTCGTGGTACTGTTGCTACTGGTCGTATCGAAAGAGGCCGTATCAAAGTTGGTGAAGGTATTGAAGTAGTAGGTTTGATGGAAAAACCATTAACTACAACTTGTACTGGTGTGGAAATGTTTAAAAAATTATTGGACGAAGGTGAAGCTGGTGATAACGCAGGTCTTTTATTACGTGGTATTGAAAAAACTCAAATCCGTCGTGGTATGGTGCTTTGCAAACCGGGTTCTATTACTCCGCACACTGAATTTAAAGGTGAAGTTTACGTATTAAGCAAAGAAGAAGGCGGACGTCACACTCCATTCTTCAACAAATACCGTCCTCAATTCTATTTCCGTACTACAGACGTAACTGGTGAAGTTACTTTGAATGCTGGTACTGAAATGGTTATGCCTGGTGATAACACTAACTTAAGTGTTACTTTGATCCAGCCAATTGCGATGGAAAAAGGGTTGAAATTTGCGATTCGTGAAGGTGGCCGTACTGTAGGTGCTGGTCAGGTTACTGAAATCGTTAAGTAAGCAAAAAGCGCAAGCTTTTAGCTTTTAAGCAAATAATTTTTATATATTTGCGACATATTCTAAAAGCTGTTTCGGTAATACGAAATAGCTTTTAGCTTTTATACGGGCATGGTGCAACGGTAGCATACGGGTCTCCAAAACCTTTGATCTGGGTTCGAATCCTAGTGCCCGTGCTAATTAATTTGACGATTAGTTGATTGGATGATGTACGGATTAACATTATCAAATTAACTAATCACCAAATCTACAAATTGAGATTATGAATAAATTAAGCGCATACATCAGAGATTCCTATAAGGAATTGGTGCAAAAAGTAACCTGGCCTTCATGGGATCAGTTAACACAGTCAACAATGATCGTTTTAGGTGCTACAGTAGTAATTACTCTTGTAGTAAGTATCATGGATTTTGTTGGTAAAAACGCATTGACTTTTATTTACTCTTTATTTTAAAGTAATTAATAATGGAAGAAACAACACCTATACCAACTGTGGAAAAAGCAGAGAAGCCTGAAAAGGAAAGTAAATGGTATGTACTTCGTGTAGTGAGTGGTAAAGAGCGTAAGGTAAAAGAATACCTCGATAAAGACGTTATTCGTAATGGATGGGGCAATATCGTAAAGCAAATCTTTTTACCGGTAGAAAAAGTATATAAAGTTGCTAATGGTAAAAAGGTGATGAGGGAAAGAAACTTTTATCCTGGTTATATCATGATAGAAGTAGCTGACGGCAAATTGCACGACGATATGATACAGAGCATGAGCAATGTAAGCAACGTAATGCACTTTTTAACAGATGGTAAAGGATCAAAAGGCAATATTATTTCTTTACGTAAGGCAGAGGTGAATAAAATGCTGGGTAAAGTAGATGAATTGAGCGATGCTGGTGGTGTTACTATGAACGAACCATTCATCATTGGCGAAACAGTCAAGATCATCGACGGGCCATTCAATGATTTTAACGGTGTGATAGAAGAAGTAAACGACGAAAAGAAAAAGATAAAAGTGCAGGTAAAGATTTTCGGACGTGCTACACCGGTAGAACTCAGTTACATGCAGGTAGAAAAATTAGCATAAAATATTTAAACCGTCCCCAACTTGTTGGGGATTTTTTTTATCACTTAATAATCGTTATATGAAAAAATTACTCGTTTTAATCCCAGTTATTTTGTTGGCTTTTATGGTAACAGCACAACCACCAAAAGGCCCTGCTAAAAAAGGAATGACCTTTGGCGCAACAACCACCGCAGACGGCGCTGTAGCTGCAAACGATATTGCTACAGTAATGAATGATAAAACTACTGCGGACATAAAAGTTAAAGGCAGGGTTGTAGAAGTGTGTAAAGCAGAAGGCTGCTGGTTGCGTATGGAAACAGCTAACGGCCCAATGTTAATACAAATGAAAGACCACTCTTTTTTTGTGCCCTTAGCTATGAATGGTAAAACAATTGTTGCAGATGGTACTGCTACTTTTAAAGAAACTTCGGTAGAAAGATTGCGCCATCTTGCAGAAGATGCTGGAAAAAGCAAAGATGAAATAGCAGCGATTAAAGAACCTAAAAAAGAAATTATTTTGCAGGCGAAGGGGATACTGGTGTTGTAAGATTTAAAAATATTAATTGATTAAAATCCTGGCTTTGGCTGGGATTTTTTGTTGGCGCTTACATATTGCCAAAAGTTTTAAATTTGAGACTTATGACAAAGAGCGAAAAAATAAAGAAATGGGTTGAGGTAGTAATTCAAACTGAGAAAAACAGCAATTCTTCAATTATTTGTCCCGAATGCGAAGTAGGTAAATTGATTATAAAAGATGAAATTATTGAAGGACATCCGGTTAAAATCGATAGGTATTTTATTTGCGATAATTGTGGAAAATGGAATGTAGCGCTTATGTCAAAAATTGTAAAAGATGGAAATTGATTTTTACGAAGAAATATTCTGCACCAAAATTGAATATATAAAAAAGTTCCATGCTTTTTTAATTCAAAAATATAGCCTAAATGAAATACCTTATGCAGTGGTTGGAAAGCCTTTCTTGAAAATTGGAGAATTTGAAATTGACGGAGAAATGGTTTTGTATCATTTTCATTGATGAGGAATGACATTGATTTGGGCGGGAGTAGAAATATTTTGCGACTTTAATACGAGTGTGATAAATCACCAAATCATAATTTCATCTTGGGGGTGGTATCGTTTTTTAGCAACATATTTTGCTAAAACTAATAAAGAATTTATTGAAGAAGCTGAATTGTATAAGGAATCTAATACGGTATTAAAAAAAATTGGAAAGGCAGGTATTTTACTCGTTAAACAACAAGGCGAATTCAAAGAACTTCATGTGAATGAAGTTTGGTATGATTGCTATAAAAATGACGTTGAATTTAAATTCGACAGTAATAAAAAGCAATTTTAAATTGACAGAATAAAATCCTTTACATTTGGAATCCAAAAGCATTTCAATAAAATTGCTAAACATGAAAAGATTCCCTTTTGCTATTATAATCGCTCTGTTGTTCATCTCTTTACAATCAACATCTCAAACCATAACTTCTCACCAGATAGATTCTGTAGTAGAATTAACCTTAAAGACTTTTGATGTACCCGGCATTGCCGTAGGTGTAATAAAAGATGGTAAATTGATTCATGCGAAAGGTTATGGCGTAAAATCATTGCGTACCATGCAAAAAGTGGATGAAAATACTTTATTTGGTATTGCAAGCAACAGCAAAGCATTTACCACCGCAGCATTGGGAATGATGGTAGATGAAGGCAAGTTAAAATGGGATGATAAAGTAACGGACTATATACCTGAATTTAAGATGTACGACCCTTATGTAACAGAGTCATTTACCATAAGAGATTTATTAACGCACCGTAGCGGCCTTGGCCTTGGGGCTGGCGACTTGATGATATTTCCTGATTCAAATAATTTCAATAAAAAGGACATCATTCACAACCTGCGCTATTTAAAAGCCGTATCCAGTTTTAGAACAAAATATGATTACGATAATAATTTATACATTATTGCAGGCGAAGTCTTGGCAAGGATAAGCGGTATGAGTTGGGAAGACTTTATTGAAAAAAGAATTATGCAGCCATTGGGAATGACAACAAGCAGGGCTTCTATAACGAGGATACCTAACCGAAATAATATTGTAATGCCCCATGCACCGGTTAATGGAAAAGTGCAAGCCATAGATATTGAGTGGAGCGAAACCGCAAATGCCGCTGGTGGTATCGTTAGCAATATTACCGATTTAAGCAAATGGCTTATTATGCAAATGGAGAATGGTAAATACGGCGATGGTAAAAGATTATTTAGCGAAGCAGTGCATGAAGATTTCTGGTCGCCGCAAACTATTATCAATGTAAGTGGTCCATCTCCTTATAATACACATTTTGCTTCTTACGGTCTGGGCTGGTTTTTAAGCGATGTAAAAGGATATAAGCAGGTAACACATACAGGAGGCTTGGCAGGTGTTGTTACACAAATAACCTTGATACCAGAATTGAAATTGGGTATCATCGTTCTTACCAATCAACAATCAGGCGCTGCTTTCACTGCCATTACCAACACCATTAAAGACAGTTACTTTGGTGTTAAAGGCTTTGACAGGGTAAATCAACAGCACGACCGTGTGGTAAAAAATGAAGCCGAAGCAAAAAAGATAACCGATACCATTTGGGCAAGTATTACCGCTCAACAAAAAAGCAATACGCCTAAAGCTGACATCAATAATTTTATTGGCACTTACAATGACCAATGGTTTGGTGATGTAACTATCTCTATAAAAAATGGCCAACCCTGGTTCGATAGCAAACGTTCTCCAAAGCTCAGCGGCATACTATTGCCTTACAAAGGCAATACATTTGTAGCTAAATGGAACGATAGAAGTATGGATGCTGATGCCTATGTAAAATTTGATTTGGATGAAAATGGTAAGGCATCAGGGTTTAAGATGGCGGCAATATCACCATTAACTGATTTTAGTTTTGACTTTCAAGATTTGGATTTGAAGAGAGTGAAGTAAAACAATTTTTATTTTAAATGAATAGGGTAGGGGGATTCTTAATTATATTGAGGAAAGGCCATGATATTATTTTAGGAGATATTGAACGAAGGATGAACGGACGATGAACCAAGGATGGACGAAGTAATGTCGGCTTTGATCTCGCTTTCAAAGTACTTATGCCCTGCTTTTACCCTATAGCTGAAAGAACTATTGTAAAAACACTCCCTTTATCTTTTTCACTTTCTACCAGTAAGTGTTCATTCGCTTTTTCCAATAATTCTTTTACTAAAAATAAGCCAAGCCCACTTCCTTTTTCGCCGGAAGTACCTTTGGTGGTTTCATTTTGATTGGCCATTATTTGTTCCATTTGGATAGCAGTCATACCTACACCTTCATCTCTTATTGAAAGTAAAATATCTTCCCCTTTTCTCTTGGTAGAAATATAAATGCTTTTGCCGGGGGCGCTGTATTTTATGGCATTGGTAAGAATATTACGCAATGCGATATCTAAAATATGTTCATCGCCCAATGCATTGGAAATATCTATTTGCTGATTGATAGTAATTTGCTTTTGCTGCGCTTGTGCCTGTACGGTATTAATAGCATTGCTTACACAATCTTCAATATCAATTGGCTTGATGGACGCTTTTGTTTCTTTGATTTGCATATTGGCCCATGCCAATAAATTATCCAGCATATCGCTGGTTTGTGTTACCGCTTCCATCGTTTGATTTTTGTAAGCGGCTTTCTTTTCTTCATCTAAAGATTTATTATCGGCTAAAAAAAGATAGGAACGTAAAGTGACTAAAGGATTGCGCAAATCATGGCTTATGATGCTAAATAATCTATCTTTTACATGATTGAGTGTTAGCAATTCTTCCTTTTGGGTATTGATTTTTACATTTTGTTCCGCCAGTAGTTTGTTCTTGTTTTTTATACGGCTATAAAAATAACCCACTACAATTAACACGATCGCTGCTGCTATTGCCAGCATGATAAAAACATTTCTTTCGCTTTTTTGTTTTTCTACTTCTGCCTGTTGCTTTGTTATTACGCCGTTCTTTTGTTCAATGTGGTAATCAGCTTCCAGTTGTGTAAGCTGGTTTTTATTATCAGCTGTAAACAAACTATCCTTTATGCCATAATATTTTTTTAAAAAGATGGATTGTTGTTCATAGTTTTTCATTTCACCATACATGTCTGAAAGGTTTCGATAATTTTCCATGGTAATGGCAGGTACATCTGCAGCTTGCGAATAGTGTATGCTGGAATCAAAGAAAGGTCTTGCCTTTGAATAAGCTTTGTCTTGCGAATAAGTGGCAGCTATATTATTATAGATAACTGCAAATTCGTCTTTGGCAGCATGGGTTTGTTTAAACATTGTCAGTACACTATCAAAACAATTTAAAGCGGCAGCGGTTTTATGTTGGTGTTTATAAGTCAACCCAATATTTGATAGGGAGCGAATTACATAATCCTTGTCGCCTTTTTTATCTGCAATAGCCTGGCTTTGTAACAGATAAATCAAAGCCGTATCGTAAATTTTTTGCTGGTCGTATAATGTTCCTCTTTGAGATAACAGGTCAGCCAGTTGAAAACTATCTTTTGATTGCTGTATCAAAAATTGTGCTCTGTCATAGTATTCATTCGTCTTTTTTAAATTGTTATTTTGAGCGTATACGTTACCGATAGATATCAGTGCATTGGTCAATCGCCTGTTATCTTTTAAAGCTTCATATATCCTTACCGATTGTAAATAATTATCCAGGGATTTATCAAAATCTCCTTTTTGGCTATAACAATACCCTATGCTGTAATAATTATTGGCCTGCAACAATTTTTTATCTGTTCTTTTTGCAGCGTCAAGTGATTTTTGCAGGTAGTCTAATGCCTTATCCGAATTGTTATCGAGATAAAGTTCAGCAATCGCATTGTATGTTTTTGCTATTATAGAATCTTCTGTTGCATTATCCAATACATTCAACAGGCTGTCTGCCTTTTGTTTTTGTGCCGTTGCATGCAGGCAAAATAATGATAGTAATGAATATAGAAATGCTTTACGCATTGGACTTTTTTTGGGGTTAAATAAATCTTTTAATGGCAGCGTTGCCTAAAACACTTTGCTGAACATTCTCGTTGTAAGTTTTACCAATTTGCAATTGTATCTTATTAAGCATTATAGTATTACTGTCAATGCTGGTGATCTTGTTTTTATTTACAATATGCGTACGTGAAATGCGAATGAATTGTGATGCCGGTAATTGTTGTTCAATATTTTTTAAACTTACCAAAGCAATTTTCTTTTCACCCTGTTGTAAAAAAATATTGATAAAATCGCCCAGCGATTCCATGTACAACACATCAGCATAATTAATTTTTACAAACGCATTTTTATCTTTTATAAAAAATGCTTCTTCACCATCAGGTTGAAATGCTTCTTTTGCAGAGATGGTGTTTTTCATATTGATCAATGTTCTTGCTTTTTCAACAGCCTTTATCAATCTTTCTGGTGTTATAGGTTTTACCAGGTAATCAATGGCATCCACATCAAATGCATCAACAGCATAATGGGTATGAGAAGAAATGAAGATAATAAGCGGCGAATACCGTAAACTTTTTGCTAATTGAATGCCGCTTAACTCGGGCATTTCAATATCTAGTATTAATAAATCGGGTGTTTGGGTTTGCAAAACAGCATTGGCTTCTACAGCGCTTTTGCAAGCTGCAATACATTCTAAATTGGGAACAAGTTTTAAATACTGTTGGGTAAGTTCTAAATAAATTGCAGCATCGTCGGCAATGATATAAGTAATTGGTTTGTTCATGATTAAGGAATTCAAAATTACTCCTTTTGTATCATTCTTGTGGTGCTTGTAATTGTTTATCTACTAAAAGACTCTATTTATATACTATTAACATCATTTTATCTACTTCAACTTGACGGGAGATTTATTGCGCCATATATTTACCTCGGTTTTTCATAGGATATTGGATTTTAATACGGGGCAGAATTTCTATTCAAGCCCCTTTTTTATTGCAAGCAATCAAGCGTGCAACCTTTTGATACTGTGCCAGTAAGCGTTTGAAGCCGCTTGCAGAAAAAAAATCCCCAATCTGCAATCAGAAATCTAAAATATTTGCCTACCTTTGCCGTCCCAAAATAGTTCTTAGGAATATTATTGAATTGGGAGTCTTGGTAAAATGCCCGGACGTTATCACCAAAAAATTAAACAATGGCTAAAGAAATTACCGGCTATGTTAAGCTCCAATGTAAAGGAGGACAAGCCAATCCAGCACCGCCAATCGGACCTGCCTTGGGTTCCAAAGGTGTGAACATCATGGAGTTCTGTAAGCAATTCAATGCTAGAACCCAGGATAAACCAGGAAAAGTACTTCCTGTATTGATCACCGTTTATGCAGATAAGTCTTTTGACTTTATCATCAAAACTCCTCCGGCACCAGTTCAATTACTGGAAGCTGCAAAATTGCAAAGTGGAAGTAAAGAACCCAATCGTGTAAAAGTTGGTAAAGTTACCTGGGCACAGGTAGAAGAGATCGCTAAAGATAAAATGGCTGATCTTAACGCCTTCACTTTAAACAGCGCCATGAGCATGGTTGCTGGCACTGCACGCAGCATGGGTTTAACTGTTGACGGAAAAGCCCCTTGGGAAAATTAATTATTAACCGAAAAATTTGTAAGAAATGATTACGAAAAAAAGAAAAGTAGCAAATACTAAGGTTGATATTAACAAAGCATATTCCCTTAAGGAAGCTTCAACTTTAGTAAAAGACATTAACACCACAAAATTCGATAGTTCTGTTGACCTGCACATTAAATTAGGCGTTGACCCTAAGAAAGCAGACCAGGCTATTCGTGGTACAGTTTCATTACCTCACGGTACTGGTAAAACTAAAAGGGTTTTGGTATTATGTACTCCTGATAAAGTAGCTGAAGCAACTGCAGCAGGTGCTGATTATGTAGGATTAGAAGAATTCATCACAAAAATTGAAGGTGGCTGGACAGATATCGATGTTATTGTTGCCACTCCATCAGTAATGCCTAAAATTGGTAAACTGGGTAAAGTATTAGGTCCTCGTAACTTAATGCCAAACCCTAAAACCGGTACGGTAACCAATGATGTAACTGGTGCTATCAATGATTTGAAAGGCGGTAAAATTGCATTTAAAGTTGATAAAGTGGGTATCATCCATGCTTCAATCGGCCGTGTAAGTTTTGCTTCTGAAAAAATCGCAGAAAACAGCCAGGAATTAATTAACGCTATTATTAAATTAAAACCTTCTTCTTCAAAAGGTACTTATTTAAAAGGCGTTAGTATGGCCAGCACAATGAGCCCGGGCATTGCAATTGACACTAAATCTGTTCAAAACTAAATATTCTTTGTCACCCTGAGCTTGTCGAAGGGAACAAAGAATAACAAAAAATATTTGTTATGACAAAACAGGAAAAAAATGATGTGATTGAAGTTTTGAAATCAAAATTCAATCAATATAGCAACTTTTACATCACTGATACAGAAAGCTTGACTGTAGCACAGATCACCAAGCTGCGCCGTGTATGCTTTGATAAGCAGGTAGAAATGAAAGTGGCTAAAAACACTTTGATTAAAAAAGCATTGGAAGGTATCGATGCAGAAAAATATGCAGGCGTTTACGATTCTTTACATAAAGTAACTGCTTTATTGTTCAGCGACAATCCAAAAGAACCAGCTGTAATTTTAAGCAGCTTCCGTAAAGAAAGCAAAGGTGAAAAACCAGAGCTGAAAGCGGCGTTCATCAATGGCGATACTTTTGTAGGCGATAACCAATTGAAAGCATTAACCAACATCAAAACCAAGAATGAATTGATTGGTGAAGTAATTGGTTTATTGCAATCTCCAATACAACGTGTTATTGGCGCTTTGCAAAACAGGCCAGAAGCGGCAGTTGCTGCTGAAGCTGCTGCACCAGTAGAAGGTTAATTAGTTAACTGGTTAATTGGTTTTACCAATAAATTAATTAACCGATAAACAAGTTAACTGATTCAAAAAAGGAAACAATTTTTTTAATAACTCCGCCGGAGTCAAAAACAATGAAGGCGGAAAAAATTTAATCATTATGGCAGACGTAAAAGTATTAGCTGAATCATTAGTAAGCTTAACAGTAAAAGAAGTTCAGGAATTAGCTGAATTCTTAAAATCAGAATACGGTATTGAACCAGCTGCTGCTGCAGTTGTAGTAAGTGCTGGTGGTGGCGAAGCTGCTGCTGCTGAAGAGAAAACATCTTTCAATGTTGTTTTGAAAAGCGGTGGTGCTAACAAATTAGCGGTTGTAAAAATCGTTAAAGAATTAACTGGCTTAGGCTTGAAAGAAGCTAAAGACTTAGTTGATGGCGCTCCAAAACCAGTTAAAGAAGGCGTTGATAAAGCAACTGCTGAAGAATTAAAAACTAAATTAACTGAAGCTGGTGCTGATGTTGAGATAGCTTAATTTTATAGCTCGTTTCTAAAATAGCTTTAAAAGCCGGTCTGCCTTTGGTAGGTCGGCTTTTTGCTTTTGACAGGATATGAAGGTTATCCACAAATGCTCAAATAGACACCTAAGCTGGTTTATCTCTGTTGGGTAAACTTTTTTTCTTAAAACGGCTGTCAAAAAGTTAAAAATCCCCCTTATCCACAAAAACCCTTCCAAAATCCTAAAAAATCGGATTTGGTAAATCAAATATCTAAAAAAAATCCCTACCTTTGCCCTCCTTTAATTTAGGCTCAGTGGCGTTAATAGTTTCTAAGCTCATTTTAAAAGGATCTTCTGCACACTTAAACGTCTTAATTACAATATGTCTGCAACAAAAACTCCCGCTGCTAAGCGTATCAATTTTGGAAAAGTTGAAAACCTGGCAGAGCAACCCGATTTGTTAGGAATCCAGATCCAATCTTTTAGAGACTTTTTCCAGTTGGAAACTACGCCTGATAAAAGAAACGTAGAAGGATTGTTCCGCGTATTCAAGGAAAATTTTCCTATTACCGATACCCGTAACATTTTCGTTCTGGAATTCTTAGACTATTTCGTGGATCCTCCACGCTACACCATTGAAGAGTGTATTGAAAGAGGTTTGACCTACGCCGTTCCCTTAAAAGCAAAATTGCGTTTAAGTTGTAACGATGAAGAACATGTGGATTTCCAAACCATTGTTCAGGATGTGTTTCTGGGCAATATTCCGTATATGACCCCTCGTGGTACCTTTGTTATCAATGGTGCTGAACGTGTGGTAGTATCGCAGTTGCACCGTTCACCTGGTGTATTCTTCGGGCAGTCTATCCATCCAAACGGTACAAAAATCTACTCTGCAAGGGTTATTCCTTTCAAAGGAGCATGGATGGAGTTTGCTACCGATATCAACAACGTGATGTATGCTTACATCGACCGTAAAAAGAAATTCCCTGTAACTACCTTGTTACGTTCTATCGGTTTTGAAACTGATAAGGACATTTTGGAATTGTTCGGTATGGCCGATGAAGTAAAAGCAGATAAAAAAACTTTAGCTAACTATATCGGCAAACGCCTTGCTGCTCGTGTATTACGTACATGGGTAGAAGATTTTGTTGATGAAGATACCGGTGAGGTTGTATCTATCGAAAGAAACGAAATCGTTTTGGAAAGAGATACTTTGCTCGACGAAAGCAACATCGCCATGATTTTGGAAATGGATGTTAAGAGCGTGTTTATCCAAAAAGAAGAAGTAAGCGGCGATTATGCCATTATCTACAATACTTTAAATAAAGATACCAGTAACAGTGAATTGGAAGCGGTACAGCACATCTACAAGCAATTGCGTGGTGCTGATGCTCCTGATGATGAAACTGCACGTGGTATCATTGATAAATTATTCTTCAGCGATAAGCGTTACGATTTAGGCGAAGTGGGCCGTTATAAAATTAACCGCCGCCTTGGTTTAAATTTCCCTATCGAAAAGAAAGTATTAACTAAAGATGATATCATCGCTATCATTAAAACATTGGTATTATTAACCAATGGTAAAAGTGAAATTGATGATATTGATCACTTAAGCAACCGTCGTGTACGTACAGTGGGCGAGCAGTTATATGCTCAGTTCGGTGTAGGTTTGGCACGTATGGCCCGTACCATCCGTGAAAGGATGAACGTACGCGACAATGAAGTATTTACTCCGGTAGATTTGATTAATGCAAGAACATTATCTTCAGTTATCAACTCTTTCTTTGGTACTTCTCAATTGTCTCAATTCCTGGATCAAACTAACCCATTGAGTGAGATAACGCACAAGCGTCGTATCTCCGCACTTGGGCCCGGCGGGTTAAGCAGGGAAAGGGCAGGTTTTGAGGTTCGTGACGTTCACTATTCTCACTACGGCCGCTTATGTACAATTGAAACTCCGGAAGGTCCAAACATTGGCTTGATATCTACGCTTTGCGTACATGCCAAAATCAATGACATGGGCTTTATTGAAACACCATATCGTAAAGTAACCGATGGTAAGGTTGATTTGAAAAAAATCACTTTCCTGAGTGCAGAAGAAGAAGATACAGCGAAGATTGCACAGGCGAATATTGATATGGATGATAAAGGAAACTTCGTAGAAGATATGATCAAGAGCCGCCAGACTGGTGACTTCCCGATTTTACCTAAAACAGAAGTGGAATATATGGATGTGGCGCCTAACCAAATCGTTGGTTTGTCAGCTTCTCTTATTCCGTTCCTTGAGCATGATGATGCTAACCGTGCCTTGATGGGATCGAACATGCAACGCCAGGCTGTACCATTGATTAAACCTGAAGTGCCGATTGTAGGTACTGGTTTAGAAGGTAAAGCTGCCCGTGATGCAAGGATTCAGATTCATGCAGATGGTGAAGGTGTTATTGAATATGTAGATGCAAATGAAATTCATGTTCGCTACAAGAGAAATGAAACACAACAATTGGTTTCTTTTGAAGAGGATTTGGTGATCTACAAACTAACTAAGTTCGTTCGTACCAACCAGGAAACTACAATCAACTTACGCCCTGCTGTTGTAAAAGGACAGAAGGTTACTGAAGGTGATTTCTTAACTGAAGGTTATGCAACCAAAGGTGGTGAATTAGCTTTAGGTAGAAACATGAAGGTAGCCTTTATGCCTTGGAAAGGGTACAACTTTGAAGATGCGATTGTAATATCTGAAAAAGTAGTTAAAGAAGATTTGTTTACGTCTATCCATATCAGTGAATTTGAAATTGAGGTACGTGATACTAAATTGGGTGAAGAGGAGTTGACTCCAGATATTCCTAACGTAAGTGAAGAAGCAACCAAAGATCTTGACCAGAACGGTATCATCCGTATTGGTGCACATATTAAGGAAGGTGATATCATCATTGGTAAAATCACTCCAAAAGGCGAAAGCGATCCAACTCCGGAAGAGAAATTGTTACGTGCCATCTTTGGTGATAAAGCAGGTGATGCAAAGGATGCTTCTTTAAAAGCACCAAGTGGTACAGAAGGTGTGGTAATTGATAAGAAATTATTTCAACGTGCTAAGAAAGATAAGAATGCTAAGGTTCGTGAAAAAGCGCAATTGGATAAGATTGAAAAAACACACGAAAAGAATGAAACAGATTTGTTGGAATTATTGATCAACAAACTGCAGACTTTATTGAAAGATAAGAGCAGTGCAGGTGTGAGCAATAACTTTGGCGAAGTGTTGATTGGTAAAGGTGCAAAATTCAATGCTAAAAACTTAGCTAACATCGACTATCAAAATGTTAATCCATTAGGATGGACTGGCGATGCTAAAGTGGATGAATTGATCAATATTTTATTGCACAACTACAACATCAAGTACAACGAAGAATTAGGAAGGTATAAGAGAGAAAAATTCAATATCTCTATTGGGGATGAATTGCCAGCAGGTGTATTGAAGTTGGCTAAAGTTTATTTAGCGGTTAAGCGTAAGCTTAAGGTGGGTGATAAAATGGCGGGACGCCACGGTAACAAAGGTATTGTTGCTAAAATCGTTCGCCAGGAAGATATGCCTTTCCTGGAAGATGGAACACCGGTTGATATTGTGTTGAATCCATTGGGGGTACCAAGCCGTATGAACCTTGGGCAGATTTATGAAACAGCGTTAGGCTGGGCTGGTGAAAAATTGGGCGTTCGTTTTGCAACACCAATCTTTGATGGTGCTTCTGTAAATGAAATTGCAGAAAACATTGACAAGGCAGGCTTACCTAAATTTGGACATACTTACTTATATGATGGAGAAACAGGCGAACGCTTTGATCAAAAAGCAACCGTAGGTATCATCTACATCATTAAGCTTCACCACATGGTGGATGACAAAATGCATGCACGTTCAATCGGGCCATACAGTTTGATTACACAACAGCCGTTAGGTGGTAAGGCTCAGTTTGGTGGACAGCGTTTTGGTGAAATGGAGGTTTGGGCATTGGAAGCATACGGTGCATCTAATATATTGCAAGAGTTGTTGACGCTTAAATCGGATGATATCATCGGGAGGGCTAAAACTTACGAAGCAATTGTAAAAGGCGATAACGTACCAAGAGCCGGTATTCCTGAATCATTCAATGTATTGGTTCATGAATTAAGAGGTTTGGGACTTGATTTGAAATTCGAATAAAATGCCCCCGCCCCTAAAGGGGAACTGGGACTCTGATAAAATTTACAGTTCATAGTTGCTACGGTGACTATGAACTTTGTAGAATAAAAGAAAACAGTAAAAAGAAGGCATTATCAATTATCAATTTAAAAATTATCAATTAAAAATATGGCATTCAAAAAAGAAAACCGTCCGAGGGCAACATTTTCACAAATCACTATTGGTTTGGCTTCTCCGGATAGTATTTTGGAAAAAAGCTATGGCGAAATTTTAAAGCCTGAAACAATCAACTACCGCACTTATAAGCCAGAAAGAGATGGTTTGTTTTGCGAAAGGATTTTTGGGCCGGTAAAGGATTATGAATGTGCCTGCGGAAAGTACAAGCGTATCCGTTATAAGGGTATTGTGTGCGACCGTTGCGGTGTGGAAGTAACAGAAAAGAAAGTACGCCGTGAAAGAATGGGGCACATCAAATTGGTGGTGCCTGTTGTGCATATCTGGTATTTTAAATCTTTGCCAAACAAAATTGGTTATTTATTGGGTATGAGCTCTAAGAAATTAGAGAGCATTGTTTACTACGAACGTTTTGTAGTAATTCAATCTGGTATCCGTGCAGATAAAGGACAAAACTACGGTGACCTTTTAACTGAAGAAGAATACCTGGATATTTTGGATACCCTTCCAAAAGATAATCAGCATTTGCCTGATGAAGATCCAAATAAATTTGTTGCCAAAATGGGTGCACAAGCAGTACATGATATGTTACAGCGCATCGATCTTGACCAATTAAGTTTTGACCTTCGCCACTCCGCTGCCAACGAAACTTCTCAACAACGTAAAGCAGATGCTTTGAAGCGTTTAAGCGTAGTTGAAGGTTTCCGTGATGCAAATACAAGAATCAACAACCGTCCTGAATGGATGGTAATGCAATACATCCCTGTAATTCCACCAGAATTACGTCCATTGGTTCCTTTGGATGGAGGCCGTTTTGCATCTTCTGATTTGAATGATTTGTATCGCCGTGTTATTATCCGTAATAACCGTTTGAAAAGATTATTGGAAATTAAAGCGCCGGAAGTAATCTTACGTAATGAAAAACGTATGTTACAGGAAGCGATTGATAGCTTATTTGATAACAGCCGTAAATCAAATGCCGTTAAGGCAGAAGGTGGCCGTGCATTGAAGTCATTGAGCGATGTATTGAAAGGTAAACAAGGGCGTTTCCGTCAGAACTTGTTAGGTAAACGTGTGGATTACTCAGGCCGTTCTGTAATTGTGGTAGGGCCGGAACTGAAGATGCATGAATGTGGTTTACCAAAAGACATGGCTGCAGAATTATTTAAGCCATTTATTATTAGAAAACTAATTGAAAGAGGTATCGTTAAAACGGTGAAGAGTGCACGTAAATTAGTTGATAAGAAAGAAGCGATTATCTGGGATATTTTAGAAAATATTTTGAAAGGGCATCCCGTTATGTTGAACAGGGCCCCAACACTTCACCGTTTGTCAATCCAGGCCTTTCAGCCAAAATTGATTGAAGGTAAAGCAATACAATTGCACCCTTTGGTTACCACTTCCTTCAATGCGGATTTTGATGGTGATCAGATGGCGGTACACGTACCTTTAAGCAATGCAGCGGTATTGGAAGCACAATTGTTGATGCTTTCTTCTCATAACATTTTGAACCCGCAGAATGGTACGCCAATTACCCTTCCTTCTCAGGATATGGTTCTTGGTTTGTATTACATTACCAAGGGTAAAAAAACTATCGGAGACGATATAGTGAAAGGACAAGGCAAAGCATTTTACTCTGCCGAAGAAGTAATCATAGCTTACAACGAAAAGCAAGTTGACCTTCACGCAAACATCAGGGTAAAAGCAGATTTCCGTAACCCAGATGGTACATTAACCAACAAATTAATTGAAACCACTGTAGGCCGGGTAATCTTCAACCAGCACGTACCAAAAACCGTTGGTTTTATCAATGCATTGTTGACCAAGAAATCTTTGCGTGAAATTGTAGGCGATATCCTTAAATGGACCAACGTTCCTACCACTGCAAAATTCCTGGATGATATTAAAACATTGGGATACCGTATGGCGTTCCGTGGTGGGTTATCGTTCAATATTAATGACTTGATTATTCCTGATGTAAAAGAGCAATTGATTGATAATGCGCAAGGTGAAGTAAGCGAAGTGTGGGATAACTACAACATGGGTTTAATTACCAATAACGAGCGTTACAATCAGATCATTGATATCTGGAGCCGTGTGGATACAAAAGTTACCGAAACATTGATACGTGAATTGGCAAATGATAAACAAGGTTTCAACTCTGTTTACATGATGTTGGATTCGGGTGCCCGTGGTAGTAAGCAACAGATTAAACAGCTCGCTGGTTTAAGGGGATTGATGGCTAAACCTCGTAAGAGTGGTAGCAGCGGAAGTGAGATTATCGAAAACCCTATTTTGGCAAACTTTAAAGATGGCTTAAGTGTATTGGAGTACTTTATCTCTACCCACGGTGCCCGTAAAGGTTTGGCGGATACAGCTTTGAAAACAGCGGATGCCGGTTACCTAACTCGTAGGTTGGTTGATGTTAGTCAGGATGTTGTTATCAATGAAGAAGATTGTGGAACACTACGTGGTATTGCAACTTCAGCATTAAAAGATAATGAAGATATTATTGAAGGCTTAAGCGACAGGATAGAGGGGCGTACTTCTTTACATGATATATTCCATCCGGTAACGGAAGAATTATTGATCAATGCCGGTGAAGAAATCAGCGCTGATATGGCCAAGAAGATTGACGAAAGCGGTATTGAAACTGTTGAAATACGTTCGGTATTGACTTGCGAAAGCAAACGTGGCGTATGCGTGAAATGTTATGGTAAAAACTTGGCATCGGGTATGTTGGCCCAGCGTGGTGATGCTGTTGGTATCATTGCCGCACAGTCAATTGGTGAACCAGGTACACAGTTAACATTACGTACTTTCCACGTGGGTGGTGTGGCAGGTTCTGCATCAGTAGAATCTACATTGCCGGCTAAGTTTGATGGTACTATACAGTTTGACGGTTTGCGTACAGTTGCTACCGAAGATAACGAAGGTAAAAAAGTATATGTGGTAATTGGCCGTACAGGTGAAGTTAGAATTATGGATGTGAAGAACGACCGTTTGTTGATCACCAATAACGTGCCTTACGGTGCAACATTGAATGTGAAAGACGGACAGAAAGTTACCAAAGGCGAAACGATTTGTACATGGGATCCGTTCAACAACGTTATTGTTGCTGAAGTAGGCGGTACCATTAAGTTTGAAGCTTTACTGGATGGTATAACTTATCGTGATGAATCAGACGAACAAACTGGTCACCGTGAAAAAGTGGTTATTGAAACAAAAGATAAAACTAAATTGCCTACCATCTTTGTAGAAGGCAAAGAAAAGAAAACATACAACTTACCGGTAGGCTCACACGTAGTTGTTGAAGAAGGTGATGAAGTGAAGAGCGGGCAGGTATTGGTGAAAATTCCAAGGGTATTAAGCAAGTTGAAGGATATTACGGGTGGTTTGCCTCGAGTAACAGAATTGTTTGAGGCTCGTAACCCAAGTAACCCTGCAGTTGTTTGTGAAATTGATGGTGTGGTTGCTTTTGGAGCTATCAAGCGTGGTAACAGGGAAATCATTGTAGAAGCTAAGGATAGTGTAGTGAAGAAATACCTTGTTCCATTGAGCCGCCAGATTTTGGTACAAGATGGTGACTTTGTAAAAGCTGGTGCTGCATTGAGCGACGGACAAACTGCTCCTGCTGATATCTTGGCAATTAAAGGGCCGTTTGCAGTACAGGAATATGTGGTGAATGAAATACAGGAAGTTTACCGTTTGCAAGGTGTGAAGATCAATGATAAACACGTAGAAGTTATTGTTAGGCAGATGATGCGTAAAGTAACTGTTGAAGATGCTGGAGATACTAAATTCTTAGAAGGAGATACAGAAGACAGGCATGACTTTAATGCTGAAAACGATTACATCTTTGATAAGAAAGTAGTAACTGAACACGGTGACAGTACCAAGCTTAAGACTGGTCAGATTGTTACACTGCGTGATGTTCGTGAAGAAAACTCTGTATTGAGAAGAGCAGATAAAAAATTAGTTGAATTCCGTGATGCTTCACCTGCAACATCTTCACCGTTGTTGTTGGGTATTACCAAAGCGTCGTTGGGTACACATAGCTGGATATCTGCTGCATCATTCCAGGAAACAACCAAAGTATTGTCTTCTGCCGCTATACAAGGTAAGACAGATGAAATGTTGGGCTTGAAAGAAAACGTTATCACCGGCCATCACATACCAGCAGGTACAGGTTTACGTGAGTTTGAAAATATGATTGTAGGAAGCAAAGAAGAATATGAATTGCTGATGACGACCAAAGAAGCGATGAGCTTTGATGACGAGGAGTAAGAGAATAGGCAAATGCGCAAATAGGGAAATTTGCAAAAATTAATACAAAGGGGCAAGATGAAAATCTTGCTCCTTTTTTGTTTTTAGTACAACGGATTTGTAATTCGCAATATATTTTGCCGCAGGCAAAATATATTGCGAATGAAGCACAGAAACACAGAAATAACTTATCTTAGTTTATATAATTAAAGAGATTTTACAATACTGAAAACTCAACTGCATGGAAACTGCTACTCACGTACTAAATGAAAGATTAAAAAGAATAGAGCCCACTTCTAAAAAATGTACTTTCTGTTTGGACGGCACTACAGAAAAAGTTAACGATGCTTATTTTGTACCCATCTTTAAAGAAAATGACAGAACCAATATTGTGGTGTACCGTTCTGTAAAATATTCCAAAATTAATATCGGTATTCCAAGGTGTGCCGGTTGCAGAGCCATTCACGAGTCTGCTAAAAAGAAAGCCTGGCCGATAGCTTTAGTAGCTGCATTGTCAATACTGGCATTTGTTGTTTATAATTTCCTGGAATTTCATCCAATAGTAAGTGTGATATTATTTTTTGTAGCTGGTATAGCAGGCTTTGGAGGATATGCATATCTTACCAATTACTTTACACATAAAGCTGGAATTCATACCTTAAAAGTAGGTGCAGAAAGTGATGCATTGATACAGGATTTTTTAATGAAGGGGTGGAGTTTGAAGCAACCGAGTGCGTAAAGCTATGTTTTTCATAAGGCCTATAATTTTCTGAGATTAATTGCCAGTCATTCATAGGTTTTAGTTTAATCACAAACTATAACATGAAACAATTTGCAATTACTGTAATACGTTTATTATGCATGATAAATTCTTATGGGCAGAAAGCTGTGCCTAATAAAATTATTTCCAATGCAGATTCTATATTCATTGTAAGCCACCTACTGACATACGAATCTTTAGTGGTAGATGAAAATGGGAAGACACGTAAACAGAGATTTTTGATAAAGAATGGTTTTTTAAATAAGTCCATAATCAAAGAGTATGTAAAACTTAGCAAGCCGGAAGTAGACACATTACTCGCTATTCTAAATATTCCTGAAACGGCATCTGAACTAAACGCAATTAAATGTTTTAGTCCCCATCATGGCATCGTGATTTTCAAGAACAAGATGGTTTCTTATATCGATATTTGTTTTGACTGCTTGCATATAGCAGTATCAAACGATATTGACGATGGCTTTTATTTCAGTACGGGCACATGGAAAAAACTACGAACTTTCTTTAAATCAAAGAAGATACATTATCAAATGAATAATGATAGCGCACTCGATCACCTCCACTTAAACGCAAAATAACTACAAGGCTTATCTGTAGCATTGCCCATACCATGCATCTTTCCGCTTTCTGCAATATAAAAGTCACCTGGGCCGGCAGTATAATGTTTACCATCGATGGTCATTTCAGTTTCGCCGTCAATCACTAAAATGATTTCTGTTTCTATATGCTGATGCGGTGTGTGGCTAGGGCCTTTAGCTATTAATTTTGTAAGGTGCATTTCAAAATTATTTGCCATGGCAGTTGGCCGGTCAAAATATTTTATGCCGCCACCTTTTTCGGATGGTTTTAAGGAGAGTGTATCTGCATTAATCAATAACGCACCCCCGGCGCTATCGCTTCTTGCCATATTCATTTTTTTAGAATGGAATTGAAATACATAATAGGTGAGAGGGCCATCACCAATATTTTCAAAAACCTGCATTACTGTAGGCGGTATCAGCAATACACCTCCTTTACCTAATTCAGTTACTTTATTGCCGATGGTACATTTCATAGTGCCTTCTTTAATAATAATCAACTCCTCAATATCTTTTTGTGCATGGGCAGGCTTGGCTACAGCCCCTTTTTGCTGAGTAGTTGTGTGCACATCAAAAAAATCAAACTCGGTAGTAGTGCCGCTTACTATCTTGCGGCTTTCCCTAAGGCCATCTTTTTTTACGGGAGCTTCATCCCAGTGAAAGGCTCCGGAGCCAATAGAGTTTAATTGTGCCAATGTTGTTTTGGCAATAGTTATACCTACAAGTAAGAGTATAAATTTTATAGCAGAGCGCATAAATTGTTAGTATTTGCCTTTAAAGATAATCAGTTATTTACAGTATTCATAGCCGGCACCGGCAAGCCGGTTTTACCGTTAACCCTTTCCTAAAACTTGCCCTTTAACTATTGAAAAATCTCGTTTTGTCGCTATCTTGCCGTTATAAACGAATGTTCAATGAATAAGTTGTCAATTGGTATAAACCTGGTATTGTTAGCGGCTGTTGGCTTTTTGTATTATAATAATTTTTCGGGTAAAAAAAATAGTGGCTCAGGAGGCAATCAAATTACAACGGTTTGTTCTACACAGCATCATATTGCTTATGTAGAACTGGATTCATTAAATGAAAACCTTGTAGTTTTTAAACAAAAGAGAAAAGCACTGGAGCTGCAGCAAAAAAATGCAGAACTAGAAATTTCAAATGATTATAAAGAACTTGAGGCAAAAAAAAATAATTTTTTTCAAAAAAACCCCAACGCTACCCCTGAGCAAATACAAAATTTAAGAGCAGAGTTAGACAAAGACCAGCAGGATATAGAACAGAAAAAACAAATACGCTCACAGGGACTCAATCAAAAGAATTTTGAATTGATGGAAAGCATCCAAAAAAATTTAAAAGCTTTTTTAACAGAGTACAATAAAGAAAAGCAATACCAGTATATACTTACTACGGGCAGCGGCATTGATTATTTGATTTACAAAGACAGTACACTCGATATAACAAAAGATGTGATAAAGGGGATGAATGAAAGAATGAAACCCGATTCCACCAATTAGTAATCAATCCAATAAAATTATTTATCTTGTTCCGGTATACAAAACCGGAACTTTTTTATGACAGAACAAACCACCTCCTTTAAACCCAGTTTAGGATTATTTGATGCCACAATGATAGTTGCCGGAAGCATGATAGGCTCCGGTATTTTTATTGTAAGTGCTGATATAACACGTAATGTTGGCAGCGCCGGATGGCTGATAGCTGTATGGCTTATTACAGGCTTTATGACGTTAACTGCAGCGTTGAGTTACGGCGAGTTGAGCGCCATGTTTCCTAAAGCAGGAGGGCAGTATGTGTACTTAAAAGAAGCGTTTAATCCATTAGCTGGTTTTTTATATGGCTGGAGTTTTTTTGCTGTGATACAAACTGCAACTATTGCAGCGGTGGGAGTTGCGTTCAGCAAATTTGCAGGCTATTTTATACCGGCTTTAGAATTGAAAGATGCCAATATAGTGGCACAAATATTTGGATTAAAAATCTATTCGGCGCAACTGGTTTCCATTGCGCTTATCATCTTCTTAACTTATATAAATACCAAAGGGGTAAAAGGTGGTAAAATGATACAGACCACATTTACTGTAATTAAATTATTATCGCTTTTTGGATTAATTATTTTCGGTTTTTTATTAGCCGCAAAATCGGAAGTATGGAATGCTAACTGGACTGATGCATGGTCAATGAAATCGAGGGCAGCTGATGGAAGTATCATTGGGGGTGTTGCAGGTAGTGCTATCTTAGGGGCTATAGCTGCATCAATGGTAGGCTCTATTTTTAGCAGCGATGCCTGGAATAATGTTACTTTCATTGCAGGAGAAGTAAGAAATCCCAAACGTAACATAGGACTCAGTTTGTTTTTAGGCACTATGATAGTGACACTCATTTATGTAGCTATAAATGTTATGTACATAAGTGTATTGCCATTACAGAATATTGCTTCAGCGCCCCAAGACAGGGTAGCCGTTGCTGCCAGCACTGAGATATTTGGCCATATTGGGGCCTATGTAATTGCTGTAATGATCATGATCTCTACATTTGGTTGTAATAATGGGTTGATACTTGCCGGAGCAAGAGTGTATTATACAATGGCAAAAGATGGATTGTTCTTTAAAAAAACAGGTACTTTAAATAAATATGAAGTTCCTGAATTTGCGTTATGGATACAATGTGTAGTAGCGGCAATACTTTGCCTTAGCGGTAGATACGGCGATTTATTAGACATGATTTCATTTGTAGTGGTAATGTTTTATGCACTTACAATACTGGGTATTTTTATTTTGCGTAAAAAAATGCCTAATGCAGAAAGACCTTATAAAGCATTTGGCTATCCTATATTGCCTGCCATTTATATTTTAATGGCAATTTCATTTTGTATTTTGTTAATCATTTACAAACCTCAATTCACTTGGCCTGGTTTAATAATTGTATTACTGGGTATTCCCATTTATTTCATTGCAGTTGCATCTAAGAAAAAAGATTAAGTGTTTATGGATTTCGAAAAATTATTTAAAGATTTTAGCTCAATAAAAGTTGCCGTTATTGGCGATGTAATGTTAGATACATATTGGTGGGGAAGGGTAGAACGTATTTCTCCCGAAGCACCGGTGCCTGTAGTTGCAGTAAGTAAAAAAGAACAACGCATTGGCGGCGCAGGTAATGTTGCGCTCAATTTACAATCGCTTGGTGCAGCAGTTAGTGTGTTAAGTGTATTGGGTAAGGACGAGGACGGCGACCAGTTGACCAAATTATTCAACAGCAATAGCATCAACACAAAACATTTGGTATATAGCGATGAAAGGATAACCACCAATAAAATCCGTATCATCAGCCGCAATCAGCACATGATGCGTCTGGATGCTGAACTCACCAACGATATTAGTGCAACAGACGAAGAAAAATTAGTAAAAGCTTTTGAAAATTACATTGCTGCTGAATCTCCCAATGTAGTAGTGCTGGAAGATTATAATAAAGGCGTACTCACCGAAAGCTGCATTACAAAAATTATCAGCTTGTGCAAGCAACATACGATATTAACTACAGTTGACCCCAAACGTAAAAACTTTTTTGCCTACAAAGGCGTTGATATTTTTAAGCCTAATTTAAAAGAAGTAAAAGAGGGGTTGAATTTATTATCAGATGAAGTAAGTGTAAATAGTTTAAAAGATATTCATGGGCAATTAAAAGATAAATTACAACACAGTATATCTTTCATTACCCTGTCAGAAAAAGGGGTTTTTTATAATGATGAAAAAAATGCCTTGCTCATTCCTACACATATCCGCAGCATTGCTGATGTAAGCGGCGCCGGAGATACCGTTATTGCAGTAGCTTCATTAGTATATGCCGCCACAAAAGATGTACATTTAATGGCTGATGTGGCCAACATTGCCGGGGGCTTGGTTTGCGAAGAAGTGGGTACTGTTGCTATTGATAAACAAAAATTATTGGAAGAGTGTAAGCAGTTATTGAACTAGCTTTTATGTTGCTGTTCTTCTTTTAGCTTCTGCCTTTTTTCTGCCATTTCCAAATAGCGGCTAAAGTTGAAAAATAATTCAAAGCATAATTTTATCGCCACAAATACGAGCATAAAAATTTTACCGGCGCCAAAAGTTAAAAACATACTGCCCAGTATCACTACAATTTGCTGCACAAATATTCTTACATAGGGTTCAAACATCAACCTGCCCATACTGATAGTTTTGTATGTGCCGGAATCAAAAAAAGTATACAGGTTTTGCACTGTGTAATACGCAATAAAAATCAATATCAGCAACCTGCCATGCGGCCCTAATAGTTCCGGTATTCTGGAGTACCGCATAAGCATTGAACCGTCTGGTATCATACTGGTTACGCCAAAAAAAATTTGCGTTTGTATGAATACAAAAAAGCCATAGTGAATTATAAAAAAGAAAATAAAGAACCAGCCGCTTTGCATGGTAGTGCTGCCGCCATTTTCCCACACATCTCTTTTCTTTATAAGGATCGTTACGCAAGCCATCTTTATTACATTGATAAGGCCCACAATCACTGTCTCTAAACAATACACCAAAAATATTTGTTTGGCATCCCATCCCTCAAACCAAACGCCATACAATGGAACCAGATTGATAACTATTAAAAAGAAATCACTAATTGTTAGCTTACGTTTAAACATTGCTGGAAAATTGTAGAAGTTTTATGGCAGTAAATTAGATACTTTTGAGCAAATAACTAATACCCACCAACACGTATGCAAAAACTATCAATTGCCATCCATGGCGGCGCAGGAACCATCCTAAAAGAAGACATGACTCCCGAGCTGGAATCAGCTTATTTAAAAGGCCTTAACGATGCTTTAAATGCAGGTTATGCTGTGCTTGAAGAAGGGGGCACAGCCATCAACGCAGTAAAAGCGGCCATAGTAATTTTAGAAGATAACCTGATGTTTAATGCAGGTCGTGGCTCAGTGTTCACCAAAAAAGGTGTACAGGAAATGGATGCGGCAATCATGGATGGTAAAGATTTGTCGGCAGGTGCAGTTGCTGGTGTACGCAATGTACGCAACCCTATAGAACTTGCAGCTGAAGTAATGCAAAACAGCAATCATGTTTTTTTAAGCGGCAAAGGCGCCAATGATTTTGCAATTAAACAAGGCATCAAATTAGAACCCGATGAATTTTTCTTTTCGCAATTTCGATACGACCAATGGAAGGCGATTAGGGATAGTGACAATTATTCTTTAGATCATACGCACCAGGGATTGGAAGAATTATTTAAAGATAAAAAGTTTGGTACCGTTGGCGCAGTGGCTTGCGATACCAATGGCAATATTGCTGCGGCTACCAGTACCGGAGGTATGACCAATAAAAAATATGGCCGCATTGGCGATAGCCCTTTAATTGGTTGCGGCACTTATGCCAACAATAAAACCTGCGCCATCAGTTGCACCGGCCACGGCGAACCTTTTATACGTGCTGTTGCTGCACACGATGTGAGTTGCCTGATGGAATATAAAAACCTGAGTCTGCATGATGCTATGGAAGAAGTAGTAAACCATAAATTAAAAGATATGGATGGCGAAGGCGGCATGATTGGTGTGGATGCAAAAGGAAATGTAGCCATGGTAATCAATAGCGCTGGTATGTATCGTGGCACAAGAAATAGCGATGGGGAAGATTATGTGAAGATTTATCATGATTAATTTGCCTTTGGTAAATTAACTTTTGTTACCAGCAGAAAATCTTTACTGGACTTCATTGGCGTCGCACTCTTCAGCTGGATATCTTTATTGAACATTTATCTAAACGTTTTTGGCAACCTAACTAATCAACCTTGCTTTGCTTTAATGTAAGTAAGGTATCGTATTTTTGCAAGCTAAGTTTAAAGCGAATATTTCACCATGCCAGAAAATATCAAATCCCTTAAGAAGATTGCTGTAATTGTAGCAGGCGGTACCGGAACAAGAATGAACAATACCGTTCCCAAACAATTTTTATTGTTAGACCACAAACCCATTCTTTTTTATACAATCAATACTTTTTTGCAATCTTATGACGATATGCAAATAATATTGGTATTACCCGAAGAGCATGTTGCTGCAGGTCAGGAAATTATTGATGCATTTTTTGACTACAACCGTATTAAAATTACAACCGGTGGAAGAACAAGGTTTCATTCAGTGCAAAATGGCTTGAAATTGATTGAAGAAGAAAGTATGGTTTTTGTGCATGATGCCGTACGTTGTTTGTTAACTGCTGATCTTATTCACAGTTGCTATACTGCTGCTACAGAGTACGGTTCAGCAATTCCAGTTGTTGATTGTAAAGATAGTGTGCGTATTTTAAAAGATGATGATAGCGAACCGCTGGAACGTTCAAACATTAAATTGGTACAAACACCACAAACTTTTCATAGCAAAATTTTATTGCCTGCTTTTAATATTGATTACAAAGATAAATTTACAGATGAAGCAACAGTAGTAGAAGCATTTGGATTAAAAGTACATTTGGTTGCAGGCGAAGACAATAATATTAAGATAACAAAGCCCGAAGATATTTTTATTGCCGCACAAATAATTGCTGCCGTATAACCCTTTTTATTTTTTCAACAGCTTTATAAGCTTTGGCAAACGGTTTAATTTTATACCACAGTATTTTTCTTCCGCAGCACCAAAACTGCTGTAAAAAAAAGCAAGGGAATGTATATCGCTTCCTTCAAAATCAAGAATTAAATTTTGCCCTGCATGGTCTTTTATAAATGCATTGATTAATGCGTGAGAAGCGCCAATGTTTTTTCCATCAGGATGGTTGCCCACCAAAATATAATAAGCACGGGTTTGATGAATAAAGAAAGCTGCAGATGCTACCAGTTGTTGATTGCTGTAAATGCCGTAGGTAATTGCAGCACCTTGCTGATGTAACAAATTGTATACGCTGGTTATTTTTTCAAAATCATCAGTATTGAGTTTTGAGAATCTGCTCGATTGTTCTTTGGATAAAGCAACTACTTCTCCAACAGGAATATCTTTTTTTATTACTCCTTTAAACTGCTCAAACTTTTTTATATTTCGTTGAGTAGAGTTATTAAAGTTATTAAAAAGCGTCTCGTATGAAGTGTTTAGCAATAAAATATAATTCTTGCGTTCATAAAGCTCAAAATCTTTCAGCTTAATGCAATTGCCGTAATTAAAATAAATATCCCAATATTTAAACCTTGCAGGAACAGCAGCTAAAAATTTATTCATTAAATCTGCAGATATATTTTTTCCAAATACACCTAATGCTGCAGTAAAGGCTGGTTGGTATAAATAAGCAATGCCCCATTTCTTTTTCCATGTTAAAGGCATCACTGCTTCATAATCATTCAGTACAATGGCATCCCAGTTTGCGGCCATTGCATTTAAATAAAATGATTGTGCATAAATAAGCCCATTGGCAGACTTGCTGATACAATTATCCCATTTTTCTCTATTGATCTGTTGATGTAAAAGATATTGTATGCTTTCCATCAAAAAGGAATTTGGGGAATCAATTTTTTGAGTGTGATGTTTTGTATATCGATACTGAAAGAAACATTTTTTATAAACCTGTTTTCAGGAAAAGTTGATTTCATATAATCTTTATAAACTTTGCTGTACAACAACGGCAAATAAACATTCACAATATTTTTGAATAAAGAAAGCTGTAAACCGGCATCATAAACAAACCTGCCTGTTGGTGCATCTTTTTGCCATGCCTCTGCATAAGTGCCCACATCAAAAAATGCTTTAATAGGAAGTTTGATGGGCAATACACTCAGCGGATTGATGTTTTTAGGAATATCAGTAGTAAGGTTTACTGCTGTAAGCCAGTTGTCGCTTTTGCCTATTTTATCGCTCAATAAATCTGTTCTTACCTTAAATGCGCCATCACGTACCATTATTTGCTGACTGCCATATCGGTCAAATTCGTTGCGCCCAACAAAATAACCGCTGTAAGTATAATCTTCATCGCCCTTTGCGCCAGTCATATTCAAATGATAAGCATCAGTTTTAAATTGCGCTAAAAAGGTTTTATCTCCTGTGTAAAAGAATTTACCTGCAAAAAATCTAAGGTTTAAGCCGCCGCCTTTTGCGTAATTAAAATAATAATTGCCGGTAAAATTGGCACGTACAAAACCATCGGCCTGTTCTACCATCAATGCACCCCGGTAAGGATAAAGCACCCTGCTGTTTTCAATTACAAATTGCAACTGGTTAAGGTATCTTGTTTGTATGGGGTAAGTAATGATGTCAATTTGCCTTGTAGTATCCATTGTAAATTCCAGTTGTTGTTCGTTAATGATAAATGTTTTCCATTGCACAAATTTTGTAATGGTGCTACGTGGATCTTTTTTGGCAAAAACATATTTTAAAGAAGGAACAATTTTAGAAAATTTCAAATAGTTTATTTTGCCTGTAGAATCACTATAGTTATCATAATTATATGTTGCGCCAGAAAGTGAAACATCTGCTTTTTGTCCATTGGTGCCAGGATACCAGCTATAGCCAACTCTGCCAACGCCATTGAATTGTTTGTTTTGAGATGAATATAAAGGTACCACTACAAACTGAAATTTTGTAGCAGGTAAAGTGTAGTTATGGATAGCAACACCCAGCATTAATTTATCGTAAAAATTAAAACCAATAACTGGCGCAACTGCAATGTAATTATGTTTATCAGTTTCTTTAAGGTTGTAGAAAGCTGTAAAACGCAAATCTTTTTTAAGTGGTTTTGTAATTGGCCCTTTAGTATTTAATAAAGAAAAAATAGTATCTAAATTTTTACCACTTATTTCTTCCATTACTTTTTTAAAATCTTCTGGTTGAGGATGTTTAAAACTCCAGCGAAGGAAATATGTTTTCATGCAGCTATCAAACATTGCAGAGCCTAAGGTGTTTTGTAAAACTGCCATCCAGACGCCGGTTTTTACATAAGCAATTGCATTATAATTGAGAAAGCTGAATTTTTCAGAAGAGGTTTCAATAGGCTGGTCTTGTTTAGTGCTGGTAACTTCACGCAATAAAGTTTGCATAATATCATCAGGCATCTTCCTTTCTAAAAATGCCGGCTTTACGGGCAATTTTAAGCCAGCGCTGCCGTATTGCTGTTCAGCGTAGCGGTTATCATAATAAGTATTCATGCCTTCATCCATCCAGGGATGAAGGCGTTCGTTACTTGCCAATATGCCGTAAAACCAATTGTGGCCAACTTCGTGGTTAATAACGTAGTCGAGCATACGCTCACTGCCACCTGATGATAAAAAAGTGATGGTAGGATACTCCATGCCACCGCCGCCTTTTTCATCTTCTACAACACTTACTACATTGTAAGGGTATTCACCTATCCATTTGCTTTTTGTAAGAATAGCCCGTTTGGTTAAAGCAATACTGTTAGCCCAAATTGCTTCATGATCTGCATAATAAAAAATATATGCTGTAACCATTTTGCCCGATGGTAATTGAACGGCATCTGTTTTTACGGAAAAAGTTTTATCGGCAAACCATGCAAAGTCATGCACGTTATTTTGCAGATAGTGCAATGTTTTGGTTTCTTTGGCAGAAGGTATTGTTTCTGTAACAGCATTTGCTTTTTTCTTTTTCGAACCATCATCATTCCTGAAAAATTGTTTTCTCTTCTTCAGCCAGTCTTTTTCTGTTTGCTCCTGCAAATCGCCGGTTGCAGCTACCACATAATTTTTAGGTACAGTTATCTGTACGTCATAATTTCCAAACTCACTGTAAAATTCTCCCTGGTCAAGATAGGGTATAGGATGCCAGCCTTTGCTATCATACACTGCAGGTTTGGGATACCATTGTGTTAGTTGATAAGCTTGGCCAACATGCCCGCTTCTGGAAAAATTATAAGGCAGTTTTACATGAAACGGCGTTTCTATTTTGCAACTGCTTTTTGGTGCTAAAGGAACAGGTAAAATTAATTTGATGATATCCTGGTGCTGGGGATGGTCTTCTGTTTTTGCGGTAACGGTATTCACCCTAAAGTTGAGACGGTTGATATAACCACGTTTATCATTATCAGAAAAATAAAATGCAGTACTACCGTTTTCTAATGTTTGATCGCTGAATGCTGTACGGTCGTTTTTGTAAGCATTGGGCCAAAGGTGTATCCAAATAAAGTGAAGTGTATCTGGCGAATTATTGAAATAATCCATTTTAACAAAACCATCTATTGAATTATCAGCATCGTTTAAAGTAACATCAATTTTATAATTTACCTGCTGCTGCCAGTAAGATGGCGATTGGCAATAGGCAACAGTTAACAGGCAATAAGAAAGTATTATTAAAGCGATTATCTTCTTCAATACATAATGGTTTCTCCAAAAATAAAGAAATCGTTCCATTAGCGTAAATTTAATACACACAATTGTACCTAATACTACCGAATTTGTCAATTGCCTATTGTTAATAGCTTATTTGCCTTTTCCGCTGAAGATGATCTTTATGGTATGCAGCATGATCTTAAAATCAAGTGCCAATGAAACATTTTCTATATACATCAGGTCATAAGGCATACGTTCAATCATTTCTTCAACCGAAGATGCATAGCCAAATTTTACCATACCCCAACTGCTTAGGCCAGGCTTTACCTTAAAAAGATATTTATATTCTGGATGCAATTGTATGATCTGGTCTGCATAAAATTTTCTTTCGGGCCTTGGGCCTACCAAACTCATTTCTCCTTTGATGATGTTTAATAGTTGCGGTAATTCATCCAGCCGCCATTTACGCATTATTCTTCCCCACTTCGTTATCCGTGGGTCATTATCAAAACTCAATTGCGGCCCGTTCTTCTCTGCATTTTCTTCCATGCTTCTGAATTTATACATCACAAAAGGCTTGCCTTTATACCCTATTCTTTCTTGTAAATAAAACAACTTGCCTTTTGAAGAAAATAAAACCCTTAAAGCGGTATAGATGATTAATGGGGAAAGTATAATGATGGCAAGCAAAGTGATGAATATATCTATCAGGCGCTTAATGTTTTGTTGCCAGGGTAAAAACTGGCCCGAATGCAGATCGATTAAGGGCACACCCAAAACATTGCTGGTTTGTACTGCCCCGCTTAAAATATCAACAGTATCAGGGGTGATTTTTATGTTTACATTTTTGTCACTTAATTGCCGAAGGATATCCTCAATTTTTTCACGCTCTTTTTTTTGCACTGCAATAATCACTTCTTCAATATTATTTTCGGCAATTACCTGTGTAATATTTTCGGTACTTCCAAAATTAATGATTGCGGCCGGTAAATGCGAACTCTCGTTTCCGTTAGTATTTACAAAACCCGTTACTCTATAACCTGTTTTTTCTTTATTGTCGATAATTGCTTTGTATAGATTAAGGGCATTGTTACTGGAGCCTATAATAAGTGTATTAAAAAAAACAATGCCTTTATCGAGTTGTTGTTTCGCCTTTTTTAAAAAGAACAGCCGTGCCACAAAAATTAAAAATACCTGAACACCAAGCAACGCTGCAAATTCTTTATTGTAATCGAAATATTTTCCGCCACCATCGTTTAAAATAAAAAAAAATAAAATAATAATGCTGCCGGCAAAACAATGTAAAAAAGTGTTGGTAAACTCTTCTAACCTCGACTTATGATAAAGATTTTTATAGCTTCCTAAAAGGTAAAATAAAATGATCCATGCCAGTGGGTAAACGATTAAACCAAGGTAGAACTTGCGGCCTGTTATAAATGCTTCCCCAATTATTTGTTTACGAATAAAATAAAAGATGACCCATGCAATAACAGCAGCAATTACATCGCCGGCAATATACCATCCTATATGAATCCTCGGTTGCTTCAATTAAAACAAAATTAATTACAGAAAATAAATGGTGCGGAATCAGTTTCGGTTTGCTTTGCCGATCTTTTCTAATATTTGATGTGCCACATCCATGGCCCTGAATCCGTCTACAACACTTACCGGTGTATCTGCATTATTAATTATTGCATTACGAAATTCTTCCAGTTCCATTTTTATGGCATTTACTTCAGGTACATTTGGATTGGCAATAGCAATTGTTTTTTTACCACTATTGGTTTCTATATCAAACGTAAAAACATTTTTATCGCCGGGTGTATTTAATTTAATGATCTCTGTTTTCTTTTCTAAAAAATCGATACCGATATAAGCATCTTTTTGAAACAGTCGCATTTTACGCATTTTTTTCATAGATATCCTGCTGCTGGTAAGATTGGCTACACAGCCATTGTCAAATTCAATTCTTACGTTGGCAATATCAGGCGTATCGCTCATTACCGATACGCCATTGGCGCTGATATAATTTACATTACTTTTTACAAGGCTTAAAATAATATCAATATCATGTATCATCAAATCCAGTATCACACTTACATCTGTACCTCTTGGATTGAATTGGGCTAAACGATGCACTTCAATAAACATTGGTTGCAGGCTATATTCTTTTAACGCTAAAAATGCAGGGTTAAACCTTTCTACATGGCCTACCTGAAATTTGATGTTGGCTTCTTTTGCAAGCTTTACCAATATCCTTGCTTCGTCCATAGTGTTGGCCAATGGCTTTTCTACAAATACATGTTTGCCTTTTTTTATGGCAGCTTCACACAATTCAAAATGGGCAAAGGTAGGTGCAACTATATCAATAGCATCGCAATCATCCATCAATTTTTCAGGCGTTTCATAACGACGCAAATTGTATTTTTCGCTAACCAGTTTTGCATTGGCGTCATCCACATCGCAAAAGCCAATTAATTGCACACCGCTTATTTCGGCCCAGTTATTTAAATGAAATTTCCCTAAATGTCCTGCACCAATTACGCCAACTTTAAGCATAACAAATTTTTATAGCTTTTCTTTTAAAAAGAAATTGATTGTGATAAATTGAAAATACTTTAAAACTTTTTTACTCTTCCCAAAAACCCATTTTGCCAAACTTTTCAATGCGCTGGTTAATCCTTTCTTCCGCAGGAATTTGTTTTAACTCTTTGATTACGGGAATTAAATATTCTTTCAATTTTTGTGCAGCTTCATCGTAGTCCCAATGTGCGCCACCCAAAGGCTCAGGTATTACACCATCTACAAGGCCGAAAGACAACATATTTTCGCCTGTTAATTTTAATTGTTCTGCGGCAGTTTCTTTCTTATCCCAGGTGCGCCACAAAATACTGCTGCAGCTTTCGGGAGAAATTACCGTGTACCAGGTATTTTCCAGCATAAAGACTTTATCACCAACACCAATGCCCAATGCACCACCGCTGGCTCCTTCACCAATGATTACGCAAATAACGGGGACCTTTAGCCGAATCATTTCATAAATATTTCTGGCAATGGCCTCACCCTGCCCTCTTTCCTCTGCTTCAAGGCCCGGATAAGCGCCGGGAGTATCTATTAATGTAATAATGGGTTTATTAAATTTTTCTGCAAGGCGCATCAGGCGCAATGCTTTGCGGTATCCTTCCGGGTTTGCCATACCAAAATTCCTTAACTGCCTCATTTTGGTATTCACGCCTTTTTGCTGGCCAATCACCATTACGGTTTCACCATCCAATTGGGCAAATCCGCCTACCATCGCTTTATCATCTTTCACATTTCTGTCACCATGCAATTCGATAAAATCGGTACACATTTTTTCTATATACTTTAATGTATAAGGCCTGTCGGGGTGGCGGCTTAATTGCACCTTTTGCCATGGCGTAAGGTGTGTGGTGAGTTCCCTTTTTGTTTCGATGATTTTTTCTTCCAGTTTGGCAATTGTATCGCTCAGGTCAATCTTGCTCTTTTCTGCACTTGCTTTTTGTACTTCTATGTTGTCGTACAAGTCTTTAATAGGCTTCTCAAAGTCGAGGAATTGTCTGTTTTTAAGTTCAGGCATGTAAATTTTTAATGTTTAGTTTATAAATACCTTAATCTAAATAAACTTTCAGGTGTAAGATAGAGTGTAAAATTAGGGATAACAATTTTTTAATAAAAGTTTTGGAAGGAGAAAATCAAAAACCTATCTTTGCACTCCCGAAAAAAGAACAAGGAACCAGTTGATGGTTTTGAGTTCAGAAATCGGGTAGTTGGAGCGGTAGTTCAGTTGGTTAGAATGCTGCCCTGTCACGGCAGAGGTCGCGGGTTCGAGTCCCGTCCGCTCCGCAAAGAGGCTGTCTTTTAAGACAGCCTCTTTTTAGTTATAATACTTACCGCCAATCAAAATCCACTGTCCTTCTATTCAGCTTCCATTTTTCCGGCAACATATTCTCCATCCAATCCAAAGGCTCAGCCAAAGGCTGTATTTTAGCAGCCAGCGCAAAAGCTTTTTTTACAGCTATTTTTTGGGCTTCGCCAAGAGCTTCTGGCTGAGCAGAAATAAATAATGGAGCGCTACTTTCAGCAAGCAGTTGCAGCCATTGCTTGTTTTTATCCCAGGCAACATCGGTAGTTAGCCCAACGCAGTCTCCATCTGCAGCATAAAATTTATTATGTTGCGGTAAGCGGAATGCAAGGGTGTTAACTCCCATTTTACGGGTTCGGCTCCAATCCTTTCCACTGGTATCATCGCCAATGCGGCACATTTCAAATATACCTGCGCTAAGGTGGCTCATGGTATTGCAGCCAATTACATAAATGCCATCACCAGCGGCTTTGCGAATAGCACGATACAGGTTAAGGACAATTTCAGCAGTAGTTAAGCCACGGTCATTAAAATTCCAACCTGGTGCAGTAATGCTTTCTTTCATTTCAAAACCCCAGCGACCTGTAATATCATATGTGGTAAAATCGTGCTTTACCATTTCGTACCCCCATTGCCGATAGAAATCGAAATTACGTTTGATATGTTCAATATTTTCAGGAATAGTTGGGTCGAGTACAGGACTCTTTGGGTCATCTCTTCCAGGAATTTTTGGAGCAAGCAGGTTTGGCTTTTCATCATGCCTGGCACAAAGTGGGCGCATCCATAAACCTGGCCGCATACCCAATTTTTTTATTTCATTACCCAACAGGTGCATGTCTTTAAATTTATCATTGGGTTTTGAAAAGTCATCATTCCAACCTCCATCTCCCGGCAATAGTGGTGAGTAGGTTGCCCAGCCTGCATCAATTACCGAAAATGGCTTGTTGTTAGTATCAGTAACTAATTCACTCATCAATGCAGTGGTCTTTTTTATCAAATCGAAGTTATTGTTGCCATAAGCAAAATACCAATCATTGATACCATAAATGGGTTGTTTAGGCAGCCGTGGCTTATCGCACATCATACCGCAAAAACGATGATCTGTTAAGAATGGAGTTTCGCCAAGTTTGCTATCTGTAATTATAATATCTGCGGCGTGTAAAGTGCGGTGCCCCAATAAAACCCCATTGCCGCCTGAATGGGTATCTAAATTAAGTTCCAGGCTATCACTGTTTAAACCCCACCAGCAAATACTATTGGTGCCGGTTTTTACACCAAAGCAAGCGGTTTGCAAATTATCGTGTATGATTACATACCAAGGATTTTTAACCCCAGCAGTTTTAGTTTTCCATTGCAGGTCACCGTAAGAGCGTTCCCAATGATCGCCTAAAAATTTTGCAGCAGGCGAAATGTTATGCTTCCATTTTAAACGCACTGCATTTAATTGTTGCCCAGGCGATGTGATATATACGGCTACCGAATCGGCATTGGGCTTTAAAGTAAATTCAATATTTTTTAAATTAAATTTTGTCCCATTTCTAGTTTTCAACTTAAACCATTCTTCGCCAGACTGCACCCAAACTTCGTCGGGAGCAGCGATGAGTCTTGTTTGGTTTGGTATAGCATAACTAAACCTGCTGAATAGCAATGAGGCACTAGTGCCTGTAGATAGCTTTATGAATTTTCGTCTTTGCATAGTTTGCATGTATTAAATAAAAAACAAATAGAGTTGGTTATTTGCAGAATTATAAAAATTGCTTTTGTTTTAAGCCTTTGTCTTTCACTAAAATAACTCAATACGACAACTTTGTAACTATAAGCTAAGAAAATACCTTTTCTGCTTAAATCTCAGCGTTATTTCCCCAATTACCCAATTTTTATAAAGGCATGGTATTGGCATACTTATGTAGTGAGTGTAAACAAACTTCATAAGTATGAAAAAAGGCGCAACCAAAAATGACAAGACAATTTTTGAAATACTTCCACAGGCAGTTGCTGCTTTTAAAAAGAATATGTTTGCGCCATTTTTTGGAGATGAAACCAACGAAAAATACCTTAATGAAAGGGCTCCTTTACGCTCAGAATTATTTACTGAAGAACAACTGAAACAGCACGCCCAAGCCATTTCCAAAAGACACGGGCTTATCTCTGGCAAGCCTTCAGAGCTGTTATTGAAGCGCCTGGCTGAGAACGAAAAAATATTAACAGAAGTACATGTGGTGCTGACGGGTGTAGTAAGCCGCAATGAAAGAATTGTACCTGCTGGCGAATGGTTGCTTGATAATTTTTACCTGATTGAAGAGCAGGTATACATCGGCAAGAAGCATTTACCCAAAGGATATAGTAAGGGATTACCTCAATTGGCGAAGGGTGAATCGGCAGGATTGCCCCGCGTTTACGATATAGCTGTGGAAATTATTTCCCATAGTGACGGGCATATTGATCTGAATAACCTGACCGGTTTTATCATGAGTTATCAAACCACTACGTTTTTAAAAATTGGGGAATTGTGGGCATTTCCCATAATGCTGAGGTTGGCATTGCTGGAAAACCTGCGCAGGCTGGCTATTCAAATATCTGTTGATATCAGTAATAAATCGCTGGCCGATGAATGGGCCGATAAACTCATTGCCTGTGCAGAAAACGACCCTAAAAATTTGGTATTGGTTATTGCAGATATGGCAAGGTCGGAGCCGCCGATGGTGAGTTCTTTTGTTGCAGAGTTAGCTAGAAGATTGCAAGAAAAAGGCAGCAGCCTTTCGTTGCCGTTGAACTGGATAGAACAGCAATTATCGGAACATGGATTAACGAGCGATGAACTAATACAACAGGAAAACCAGAAACAGGCAGCAGACCAGGTTTCGATAAGCAACAGCATCAGCAGCCTTCGATTTTTAGGCAGTACTGATTGGCGTGAGTTTGTAGAAAACACCAGTATTGTTGAACAGGTATTGCGTGAAGACCCGGTTGGTATTTACGGCTGCATGGATTTTCATACCCGTGACCAATATCGACATGCAGTAGAAAAAGTAGCAAAATACAGTAGCTTATCCGAACAGCAAGTGGCATTCTTGGCGATAGATGCTGCCAAAGAAAAAGCGGCGGAAAATAGTGATTCAAGATTTTCGCATGTGGGCTACTATCTTGCTGCAAAAGGATTATTAAAAATACAGAGGCAGGCTAAGATGAAAGCTTCGCAAATGGAAACCTGCCGAAAAATAACCAACCGCTTTCCATTAATCGTTTATATCGGCAGCATTTTTATTTTAACAGCGTTATTTGCATGGGGGCTTATTGCCAAAGCCAATATTGACGGGTTAAAAGGATGGAAGCTTATCTTTATTGCTGCATTATGTGCTTTGGCAGCAAGCCAACCAGCAATGGCCATCATCAATTGGATAGTAACCATTTTTGCAAGGCCAGCTGTTTTGCCCAAGATGGATTTTTCGAAAGGTATTCCTGATAAATACCGTTCCATGGTAGTGATACCAACATTGCTTAGCAGCGGCGCAGGTATTAATGATTTAATTGAAAATTTAGAAGTGCGTTTTTTAGCTAATCGTGATGCTAATCTTTGCTTTGCATTATTAACTGATTTTAAAGATGCCGATCATGAATATTTACCGGAAGATAAAGTACTGTTGCAAACTGCAAAAAATAAAATCCTTGAATTAAATAAAAAATACGCACGTGCCAGTAACGATACATTTTTTCTTTTTCACCGGCCTCGTAAATGGAATAAAAAAGAAAAAGCATGGATGGGATATGAACGTAAACGTGGCAAACTTACCGAATTAAACCAATTGGTATTGGGAAAAACCGGCCATGATTTTTTAACTATAGTGGGAGATGAAAATATTTATACCTCTATAAAATTTATCATCACCTTAGATACCGATACGCAAATGCCCCGTGATGCAGGATGGAAAATGGTGGGTACTTTGGCGCATCCTTTAAATGCTGCAGTGTTTTCTGAAAAGAAGAAAAGGGTGGTGGAAGGTTATACCATTCTGCAACCTCGTGTGTCAAATAGTCTACCCACTGACGATAGTTCTATCTATGCAAAAATACATGGCAACGAACCAGGTACCGATCCGTACACGCGTGCGGTTTCTGATGTGTACCAGGATCTTTTTGGAGAAGGCTCTTTTATAGGAAAAGGCATTTATGATGTGGCTACTTTTGAAAAAGTACTGGATAATAAATTTCCTGAGAACAGAATATTAAGCCATGATTTGGTAGAAGGCTGTTACACCCGTTCGGGTCTAATTACCGATGTGCAATTGTATGAAGAGTATCCATTGCAATATACTGCGGATATGCAGCGCCGTCATAGATGGATAAGGGGCGACTGGCAAATAGCAAGCTGGGTATTTCCCTGGGTGAAAGGTGCTGACAGAAAGCTGTACCGCAACACGCTTTCGGCACTTTCAAAATGGAAAATATTTGATAACATCCGCCGCAGTTTAGTGCCGTTATCGTTCCTCTTGATATTGTTATTTGGATGGTTTTTTTCTCCTGCATCGTGGTTTTGGACTTTGGCAGTAATTATAATTGTAATGTTGCCTGCTGTTATAGGATTGGGGTGGGAGCTATTGCGTAAACCTGATGATGTCATCTTTTCGCAGCATTTTATTTTTACTTACCGCAGTGCAAAAGACAGGTTCATTCAATTGCTTATCGATATTACCACGCTGCCTTACGAAGTGTACCTCAACATACACGCCATTGCCCTCACACTTTGGAGGATGTTTATTTCAAGAAAGAAATTATTGCAATGGAACCCATCCCACACTCAGCAAAAACAAAGAGGCGTATTGCAGTTTTATATTAAGATGTGGACAGCGCCAGTGTTTGCTGCAGCAATTTTTTTATACTTAAGTATTTATATGCCTGTGATACTGGCATTTGCTTATCCATTGTTAGGCGTATGGGCTTTATCGCCCGCATTGATGTGGCTGGTAAGCCGCCATGGCGAAACACAGCAGGCATCCTTATCGGTTATACAAACCGTTTACCTGCGCAAATTAGCCAGAAAGACCTGGGCATTTTTTGAAACTTTTGTAACAGAAGAAGACAACTGGTTACCGCCGGATAATTACCAGGAACAGCCGGTAGAAAGAATTGCACATCGCACATCGCCTACTAATATTGGCATGGCTTTGCTATCCAATGTTACGGCGCATGACTTTGGTTATATTACTACAGGCGGGTTAATTGAAAGAACTACCAACACCATTGGCACCATGCAGCGCATGGAAAAATACCGCGGCCATTTGTATAATTGGTACGATACAAAATCACTAATGCCTTTGGCACCTAAATATATTTCAACAGTTGATAGCGGCAACCTTGCCGGACATTTAATAACATTGAAACAGGCATTGCTTTCTCTTGCGGATATAAAAATTGCAGGCCCGGTTTTTTTTGAGGGGTTTATTGATGTACTGGGTATCATTATCGAAAAAACAATTTCAAATGTAGCAGCAGCTTCAATAAAGAAGTTTTCTAAAGAAGTGAACGAACATTACCCAACTGTAATTAATAACCTTGCCGACACAAAAAAATATTTAGATAAAATGCAATCGGAATTTTTACATTTACTATTACTGGCTGCTTTTAGTGAAGAAACAGAAGAGTATTGGTGGGGTCAAAAAGCACAAGCGCAGTTACTGAATGTAAAAGAAGAATTGGTTGCGCTATGCCCATGGCTTACGTTGCCTGAAGCGCCTGCAAAATTCAATGAACTGATTCCTTCATTGCCTGCAATACCCACACTAAAACAATTATCAAGGATAGAAGAAATTTTGCTGCATAAAATAGTTGACTACGACGCAGAAGATAATAGCGAAGCTGAAATAGAATGGCTCAATAATTTCAGGGCAATGATAACAGAATCGGGCAGGAGGGCTAAAGAAATAATTATTACTGTGGAGCAGCTTGCTGCAAAAGCCAATGACTTAAGTACAATTGATTACGACTTTTTGTATTTCCGCACACAACATTTATTAACCATTGGCTATAATGTAGATGAACACCGAAGAGACAATGGCACTTACGACCTGCTTGCTTCGGAGGCAAGGCTTACCACATTTACCGCAATTGCACAAGGCAAGCTGCCGCAGGAAAGCTGGTTTGCATTGGGCAGGCAATTAACAAAAATTGGTGCTACGCCAATTCTGTTGTCGTGGAGTGGCTCCATGTTCGAGTATCTGATGCCGCTATTGGTAATGCCAACTTATGAAAATACTTTATTGAACCAAACCTATAAAGCCATCATTCAAAAACAAATTGAGTATGGCAAAAAAAGAGGTGTGCCTTGGGGCATATCAGAATCGGGTTACAATATGGTAGATACCCATTTAAATTATCAGTACAAAGCATTTGGTGTGCCGGGCACCGGCTTTAAACGTGGCCTTGGCGAGGATTTGGTTATAGCACCTTATGCCACTGCAATGGCATTAATGGTAAACCCATCTGAGGCATATGATAATTTGCAGATATTAAAAGCAGCCGGTTTTGAAGGCAAGTATGGCTTTTTCGAAGCAATAGATTACACAGCTTCACGCTTGCAAAGAAAACAATCCTTTAATGTCATCCGCTCGTTTATGGTGCACCACCAGGGCATGGCATTTTTATCGCTTTCTTATTTACTGTTGAACAAGCCAATGCAGCAAAGGTTTACTGCAGATATGCAGGTAAAGTCTGCCTTGTTATTATTGCAGGAAAGAATACCAAGAGTAAGTACTTTCTATTCACCAGCTTTACATGCCGGAGACTCCGCTGCAAAATCTGGAAGCAGCGATATGACCATGAGGGTAATCAATACTCCAAATACGCCAATTCCTGAAGTACAGTTATTGTCGAACGGAAGGTATCACGTAATGGTCACCAACTCTGGGGGCGGCTACAGCAGGTGGAAAAATATTGCGGTTACCCGTTGGCGTGAAGATGCTACCTGCGACAACTGGGGAACATTTTGTTATATCCGTGATATGGATAATGATGCTTTTTGGTCGGCAGCTTACCAGCCTTCTTTACAGCAAGGCAGTAATTACGAAGCTGTTTTTTCACAAGGCAGGGCCGAATTCAGGCGAACCGACCTTTATTTAGAAACACATACAGAAATTGTAGTATCGCCTGAAGACGATATTGAATTAAGAAGAATACATATTACCAACCGATCCCGTAAAAAAAGAACGATAGAAGTTACCAGCTACGCAGAGGTTGTGCTGGTAGCGCCGTTGGCAGAGGAAATGCACCCTGCGTTCAGCAACCTTTTTGTGGAAACACAGATCAATAAAAAATATCACACTATTATTTGCACACGCAGGCCACGTACAGCAGAAGAACAAGTGCCGTGGATGTTTCACATAATGAAAGTGAACGAAGCAGAAGTAAAAAGTATTTCTTACGAAACAGACAGGAGCAAATTTATTGGCAGAGGATATACTATCAATAAGCCAAAAGTGATGAGCAACGAAGCCCCGTTATCCGGTAGTGCAGGTGCTGTGCTTGACCCTGTTGTTGCCATGCGTTATTGTATTGTGATAGAACCACAAGCATCTGCAACAGTAGATATTATTATGGGCATTGCTGATACAAAAGACCAATGCGATATATTGGTTGAAAAATACCAGGATCATCATCTCACCAATAGAGTTTTAGAATTGGCATGGACACATAGCCAGGTAATTTTGCGCCAGATAAATGCTTCTGAAGCGGATGCGCAATTATATGCAAGGCTTGCAGGCTCTATCATTTTTGCCAATGATTCTTTGCGTGCAGACCCATCCGTAATTATAAAAAACCAACGTGGCCAATCGGGCTTGTGGGGCTATTCCATTTCCGGCGATTTGCCGATTGTGTTGTTGCAAATAGAAGATTCTTCCAATATAGAACTGGTAAAACAATTGATTCAGGCGCATACTTACTGGCGCATGAAAGGCCTTATAGTTGACCTGGTAATTTGGAACGAAGACCATGGCGGCTACAGGCAGGCACTGCAAAACCAAATTTTAAGTTTATTGATTCCAGGGGTTACTGCCGATATAAAGGACCAGCCTGGTGGCATATTTATACGCTCGTCGGATCAGATATCCAACGAAGACAGGATACTTTTTCAAACTGTAGCTCGTGTAGTGATATGCGATAGGTTTGGCACTCTGGAAGAACAAATTAGCAGGCGCAATAAACTAAAAACGGCTATTCCGTTTTTCAGCCCCTCTAAATTTCATGCTTCTGCTTTTACTACAATTGAAAAACCACAGGGTTTGCAATTTGATAATGGGTTGGGAGGCTTTTCGCAAGACGGAAAAGAATATGTTATTGTAACTACACCGGGGCATACTACGCCGGCGCCATGGAGCAATGTATTGACTAACCCGGAATTTGGCAGTATCATTACCGAAAGCGGCCAATCTTATACCTGGATAGATAATGCACATGAATTCAGGCTTACGCCCTGGAACAACGACCCTGTGACCGATTTAAAAGGCGAAGCATTTTATTTACGTGATGAAGAAAGCGGCAAATTCTGGTCGCCTGCGCCATTGCCATGCCGTGGCACATCACCCTACATAACACGTCATGGTTTTGGTTATAGTGTTTTTGAACATAGCGAAGATGGTATCAATACTTACATGACGGTATTTGCAGATATAGCAGCTCCTGTAAAATTTATTGTAATCAAAATAAACAATACATCGCAACGTGCAAGAAAATTATCTGTTACCGGTTATGTAGAATGGATTTTGGGAGATTTAAAAGCAAGATCGCAAATGCATGTAGTAACAGAGATGGATGTACGAAGTGGCGCTATATTGGCCAGCAATGCATACAATACAGAATTTGATAACCGGGTTGCTTTTTTTGATGCCGATGATGTAAACAAAACCATTACTGCCGACCGTACAGAATTCATAGGGCGCAATGGAACATTAACCAATCCTGATGGCATGAACAGGGCAAGGCTTTCTGGCAGAACGGGTGCGGCGCTAGACCCTTGTGCCGCAATACAAATAGCTGTTGAATTAGGCGAGGATGAAGAAAAGCAAGTGGTATTTAGATTAGGCGCTGGGAAAAATATAAATGATACATTAAAAATCATAAAACAATTTGAAGGCAGTGGTGCTGCTGAACAGGCTTTAAATAAAGTACATGATTATTGGGTAGCAACTTTAAGCGCTGTGCAAATAGAAACACCCGACCCAACTATTAACATCTTAACCAATGGCTGGTTGAATTACCAGACAATAGCTGCACGTATTTGGGCGAGAAGCGGATTTTATCAATCTGGCGGAGCATTTGGTTTTAGAGACCAATTACAGGATGTGTTATCATTGATGCATTCAAAACCTACAATGGTACGTGAACAAATTTTATTATGTGCATCAAGGCAGTTTAAAGAAGGGGATGTGCAACATTGGTGGCACCCACCAGTGGGAAGAGGCGTACGCACAACCTGTTCGGATGATTATTTGTGGTTGCCATTTGTTACTGCAAGATATGTATTGGCAACAGGTGATGCAAGCATACTGGATGCATCAGTGAATTTTTTAGAAGGCCGTTTATTAAATGCGGGCGAAGAATCTTATTACGACCTTCCTATAAGATCAGAAAAGCAAGCATCGCTTTATGAACATTGCGTAAGGGCTATTGAGCATGGGCTGGATTTTGGCGAACACGGTTTGCCTTTTATGGGCTCGGGTGACTGGAATGATGGAATGGATAGGGTGGGTATTCATGGTAAGGGAGAAAGTGTTTGGCTGGCTTTTTTTCTTTATGAGATATTAATGAAATTTATTGATGTAGCCACTTTAAAAAATGATTCAGTCTTTATATCAACCTGCAAAGCAGCTACGATACAATTACAGGCCAATATTCAAAAAAACGCATGGGATGGCGATTGGTACCGCCGTGCTTATTTCGATGATGGTACACCGTTAGGCTCTAAACAAAATGAAGAATGTAAAATAGATTCTATTGCACAAAGCTGGTCTGTTTTATCAGGCGCAGGCACACCCGAACAGCAATATATAGCCATGAATTCGGCAGAAAAATATCTGGTAAAAAAAGAAGATGGCATTCTGCAATTGTTTGATCCGCCTTTTGATAAATCTGCCATGAACCCCGGATATATAAAAGGTTATGTGCCTGGCGTAAGAGAAAACGGCGGCCAGTACACGCATGCTGCTATTTGGTTAATAATGGCATTTGCAGTTTTAGGCGATACTAAACGGACATGGGAATTATTAGAAATAGTCAATCCTTTGAACCATGGCAAAGATGCTGCCGCAGTAGAAAAATATAAAACAGAGCCTTATGTTATTGCAGCAGATGTTTATGCCGAACCCTTGCATAAGGGAAGAGGTGGGTGGACATGGTATACCGGCTCTGCAGGATGGATGTATCAATTGCTGGTGGAATCATTTGTTGGATTGCAAAGAAAAGGAGAGCGGCTTTACTTTTTGCCTTGTATGCCACTGGAATGGGGCAGTGTTAAAATACAATACCGCTATATAAGCACAATATATAAAATTGAATTAACGCAATTAAATGAAAGTGCTGCAGCAAAGATTGTTATCAACGGCCATGATATAGCAGAAGATTTTGTTTCACTGGTTGATGACGGATTTGTTCATGATGTAAAAGTTACTGTTGGCATTAATCAAAAATTAAACACACCTGATAATGTTAAAGAAATATCCATTTTATCTTAAGAGTACTTTAATTCTTTTTGGGCTTGTATTGCTAATGTATGCATTGTACAACCTAAAGCAAATATTTGTACCATTGGCATTTGCATTATTGCTGGCTATCTTATTAAACCCTTTATACAATTGGTTTCATAAAAAAAAGATTGGCAATGTATGGGCGATTTTATTTTGTTTGCTGATAGCGATAATAGTTATAGGCGCTGTTGTTTATTTTCTTTCTTCACAAATAATGAATTTTAGCGACCAGTTGCCGCTGTTGAAGCAAAAATTTACTACGCTTTTTTCGCAATTTCAACAATGGCTGAATGACCATCTTGGGCTTGATCTTCAAAAACAGGAGCAATTGATAACTGATGCTAAAACAAAGATGAAACCAATGGTAGGGCAAACAATCGGTTCTTTGGCAGATACGATTGGGATTGCCGTTTTGTTGCCGGTGTACACTGCACTTTTTCTGTATTACAAAACACTTATTCTGAATTTTCTATTTGAAGTATTTGCAGAAAAAGATTCTAAAGAAGTAGGAAGCATTTTACATGAAACAAGAGGTGCTATTCAAAACTATATGCAAGGGTTATTGATGGAAGCTTTAATTGTAGGTGTTATGAATGTATTGGCTTTATGGATGCTGGGGGTACAATACGCTTTGCTGCTGGGCATAATTGGTGCGTTGTTAAATGTAATTCCTTATTTAGGCGGAATAATTGCAGTTGCATTGCCGGTAATGATAGCAACTGTTACAAAAGAGGGTTATAATACACAGATAGGAATTGTAATAGCTTACACTGTAATACAATTTATCGACAATCATTTTTTAATACCGATGATAGTGTCATCTAAAGTGCGTATCAATGCATTGGTATCAATAGTGATAGTGTTGATGGGGAATGTTTTGTGGGGCATACCAGGCATGTTTTTGGCAATACCATTTATAGGGGTGCTAAAAATTATTTTAGATAAAGTGCCTGATCTTAAACCCTGGGGTAAATTATTAGGCGATGAAGTACCTATACGGCACAAAGGCGAAATTTGGTTTAATAAATACAGGCGCAAAACGGCACCTAAAAAGAAGCCAGCAACAACAACATAAAGTAACGTGCAAATTTTAAAACAATTATTTTGGAAAGATCAACAGGTATACGACCACAACTAAAACAATGGCCTTACAGTGTGAGATTGTGTTTTCAAATTTTATTGGTGGTGCTGATTGCATTTATAATAATACAATGTAAAACTATATTGGTGCCTTTATATTTTTCTGTGTTGTTGTCCATTTTGCTTTTGCCGCTTGCTAATTTACTGGAACGTATAGGATTGCCCAAAGCCCTGGCAGCTATATTGTCGGTATTAATTGCGTTGGCAGTAATTGCTGCTATCCTTTATCTTTTATCGGCACAGATAGTTGCTTTTTTAAATGATATCCCATCCATTAAAAAACATTTGAGTGAGCATTACGGAGCTTTGCAAGAATGGATAGAGCAACGGTTTAATATTACCACAGCGCAGCAACAAACTTTAGTAACCAATGCCAAATCCGGTATACAGGATTCTGGGATGGTGTATATCAAACAAACTGTATTTACGGTAACAGAAACTTTTGCGTTTTTAATATTTTCATTGATATATTCTTTTCTAATTCTTTTTTACAGGCATACTATCCGAAGCTTTTTATTCGCCTTATTCAGCAGGCCGCATAAAAGAAATGTTGATGCTGTGTTAACGGGAACAAAGCAGGTGATAAAAAGTTATATGACTGGCCTTGTAATTGAAATGATGATTATTTCTACCTGCAACAGTATTTTGTTTTTAATCATCGGCCTAAAGTATGCCATTTTTTTAGGCGTATTTACTGGCATATTGAATATTGTGCCATTCCTCGGTATTTATACCGGAATGGTGTTTACTGCGCTGGTAACATTAACTACGCCGGCAAGCATGAGCCAGGTCTCATGGATATTTATCGGCTTACTTGCTATTCATTTTGTTGATTCTAATTTTATTATGCCAAGGATAGTTGGTTCTAAAGTTAAGATCAATGCATTGATCACTATTTTAGGTGCTGTTAGTGGCGGATTTTTAATTGGAGTACCCGGTGTGTTTTTTGCCTTGCCCACCATTGCAATTTTAAAAATACTGTTCGACAGGATTGATGAAATGAAGCCATGGGGTATATTGCTCGGCGACGAATCTGAATTTCCGGGAAAAAAGATTGTGCAGAAAATAAATAGTAAGATAACGGTGAAGAAAAAGGTGGAGAAGAAGAAGGAAGAATAAAAGTTGTTTCAAAACCTGTCAAGTACGACACTAAAAAAAATAAGGCTTGAAATTTTCAAACCTTATTATATATATACGCTCAATGAGAATACTTATCCAAATATCAGGCGTTCATCTTGTTCCTGTAACGGAATTTTCCTGATAAATTCATCATACCCATCATCATCATGATTGCTATATACACCATAGGCATCAATACTATAACCAATTAATCCATCATTGGCTTTAATTACATATAATATAGATGAATCAGAAGGATCGGAATCACCTTCAAAGCGATAGGTTCTGATAATGGTAAGGTCTTCGGGATTGTAGAACTTGCTGTTGCCAATTCCAAATCCACCAGGCAGCATTCTGAATTCGCTATCATGTTTTTTTATGCGAAGCTTTTCGAGTACGGAACTCAATGTTGTCATTTCGCCGGCGGTTACACTCATAATTATAGTTTTAAGATTATTAAATAATTTTAAATCCTTGTTGTCAATTTTAATGGTATCAGCTCCTGTGCTTGCTGTAGACAATTTTTAATCTGCAGTAGCAGTGGTTGAAAAATTTCCTTCGTAAGCCCTTATTTTATTGTACAATGTTTTTCTATCAATGTTCAATAATTCGGCTGCTTTCGATTTATTATAATTTACTTGTTCCAATGCGCCCAATATAGCTTCATATTCTGCCCTGGCTGCAGTATCTTTTAAATGCACTTCTTTTTTAATTATTATAGTATCTTGTATAGTTTTTTGCTGTACTTCATAACTAAATATTTCTGCTTTTTCATTACCTGCTATAATTTCAAAAGGCAGTGTTAGTTTGTTTATTGTAGAGGTGGTGGTGAGCAATGCTGCACGCCTGACTACATTTCTCAATTCTCTTAAATTGCCTGGCCAGGAATAATTAACAAAGAGTTGCATTACTTCACTATCAAACCCGTTAATTGTTTTTTTAAGCTCTGTTTTTGTTTTTTGCAAAAAGAAATCTGCGAACAATGGAATATCATCTTTTCTTTGGCTAAGGCCAGGCAGAGTGATAGAAAATTCATTAAAACGGTGATAAAGATCTTCGCGGAACTTTCCTTTTTTATATGAGTCTTGTAAATTTTCATTTGATGCAACAATGATCCTGATGTCTAATGGCATTTCTTTAGTGCCACCAACTCTTTTAAATCTCCTTTCCTGTATTACACGAAGCAATGATGCTTGTATATGATAAGAAAGATTGGCTACTTCATCTAAAAATAATGTGCCGCCGTTTGCCATTTCAAAATGTCCTTCCTTATCGGTTAATGCGCCAGTAAAAGCGCCTTTCATGTGGCCAAACAATTCGCTGCCTGCTAATTCCTTTGACAATGTACCGCAATCAATAGCTATAAAAGGCTTGTCTTTACGGTTGCTTAAATTGTGAATGGTTTTTGCAATCACTTCTTTTCCGGTACCGCTTTCCCCATAGAGAATTACGCTGTAATTGGTATTGGCAACTATTTCAACCTGATGATATAATGTTCTTGATTGTGCAGACTGGCCTTGTACAAATAACTCTTCACTTACCTTACCTGCTTTTTTTAATTTTTCGGCAGGCTGGTTTTTTATAGCACTGCCTTTGCTGATATTGCTTAAAATATTTAATACTTCATCTGGCACAAGCGGTTTGGTAATATAATCGTAAGCGCCTGATTTTATTACCTCCACAGCTGTTTTAATATCCGAGTAGCCGGTTATGATAAGCACAATAGCATTGGGATCAACATTCTTTATAGCCTCCAGCACTTCTATACCTTTCTTATCCCCCAGGCGATAATCACAAATAACAATTTCAAAGGTTCCATCTTGTACAAATTTTTCAATGCCTTTTGCACCTGAATGTGCTGCTTCTGCTTCATATCCATTTCTTGTTAAAAAACGGGTTAACAAAATACACATATCAAGGTCGTCGTCGATGATCAATATTTTTTTCTTCATAAGTTTCATTTTTATAAATGAATAATCTGTAATGATTACACTTACAATACCGTGCCGTAATTGAGATTTTTTTATATAGGGGAAAAAAAATCTCAATTTGGTAACATGTTGTTGAGAAAACCTACCTATCCATTTGTTTTTACTATAGTATAATGTTGGCAGCAAAATTGTTTTTATATCTAGTACTACTAAATCCGTAATAACGTGGACAATCTAATGGTTGGAGCGCACCATAACGCTTTTATAATTGATGATGAAACTGATATTTGTTTTTTGTTGAGTAATGTACTGAGGCAAAAGGGAATATTAAGTGAATGTGCTTTTAACCTTAAAGATGCGACATCAGCATTAAAAGGAAAAAGCCCTGAAATCATATTCCTTGATAATCATTTGCCTGATGGCCTGGGGCTTAATTTTATCAAACAAATAAAAACAGAACATCCACTCAGCAAGATAGTAATGGTTACCGCACATGATATGGCAGCTGATAAAGAAAAAGCCATGGAGCAGGGTGCAGATTATTTTATGGGTAAACCATTTTCGAGAGAAATGATTAATAAAGTGGTAGATAATTGTATAAACTAATTTGACCTTAGGGGAAATTTTTCCTCAGAGGAGCAGTAAATATTACACAGAAGTAATTGGGGAATTCATATTATTGAGATAAAGCACGGGATAAGGTTTCAAAAATATCATTCATTTCAAAAGGTTTAGCTAAAAAATAATTAGCACCAGCCGCAAAACATTCTTCTTTTGCCTGAGGATGGGCAGAGATCATTAAAATTGGAATTGAAGAAAGCCGGGGAGTTGCTTTTATTTGTTTACATATCTCCCTGCCATCTGCCCCAGATAAGAGCATATCCATAATAATTATACTTGGCGATAATGCAGTTATAAAATTTTCCAGGTCATCAGTATTTTCTTTTACAGAAACGGTATAGCCTTTAAAATTCAGCATAGCTTTAAGCATAAAAAGAATGTCTTCATTATCATCGATCACCAATACATGAAATTTTTCTAAAGGCATAATTGAAGTTAGTCATTTAGAGGTAAAGAAAAATAAAATACTGATCCTTTTCCAGGTTCGCTACTTACACCAATATTTCCATTATGCCTGTTTATGATTTCGGCAGCAATAAATAAACCAATACCGAAGCCGGGATAAGTTTTTTCATTCTTGCCTTCTACCCTGTAAAAACGTTCAAAAATTTTTGCCTGGTCGTTCTTGCTAATGCCAATTCCAAAATCCTCTACTGAAATTACAAGGTTATTATTTTCTAAATAGCTTTTTACCTCTACTGTTTTGGATTCAGGTGAATATTTTACTGCATTGGTCAAAAAATTGATCAGTACCTGCCCAATTCTATCTCTGTCTGCATATACTTTTACATTGGCCTTCCCCGAAAAATGAATAGCGTATTCGGGGTTGATGTGTTTGATTTCATCTATCACTTCTTCTATTAAATTACTTGTGTCAAACTGCTCTTTATTTAAAACAAGATTACCCGATTTTATTTTTGATAAATCGAGCAATGCAGAGATTAAATTGGTTATGGTTATGATTTGCTTATCAACAATACCCAACGAATTCTTTAAAAATTGATCTTCACTATTTTGATACATGCTTTGTAATATCTGCACATATCCTTTTATAGAAGTGATGGGTGTTTTTAATTCGTGGCTGGCCATACTAATGAAATAATCTTTCTGCTGATCTAGTTCTTTTATCTCTTGTATATCGGTACTGGTACCCACCCACATTTGTATATTTCCATCGGCATCTTTTTGCGGAATAGCACGGCTTAATTGCCAGCGGTGTTCGCCGTCATATCTTTTAAAACGATGTTCAAAATTAAAATCTGATCCTGTTTCAATTGAATTCAACCACAATCTAACATTCTCATCCCTGTCATCCGGATGAACAATTTGCAGCCATCCATCTTGCGCAATTTTTTCAGGGGTTAAACCAGTATAATTATATACGGATTGACTAAAATAATTTAGATTTCCCTGTGCATCACCTGTCCATATAAGTTGTGGCATTGAATCGGCCAGCAAACGGAATTTCTGTTCCCGTTCCTGCAATTTTTGCTGGTAAAATTTTTCTTCTGTTATATCCCTGATGGTACCAATTAAATGCGATGGTTTATTATCCTCGTCATAAAAAACTTTTCCCTTGGTTTCAATCCAGTGTATTGATTTATCTTTCCATACAACTCTTGATTCGTAGTGTAACATGCCGGTGTCAAAAGCTCTTGCAAAAGCCTTATCTCTAATTGAAACATCATCTGAATGAAGTTGTTTAAGCACCTGGGTATGATCAATCCCCTGACTATTTTCAAAGCCTAAGATCTCCAGGCACCTATTGGAGAAAGTGCCGTTATCAGTCTTTACATTTAATTCCCAGGTACCTAATTCACTTGCTGTAATAACAATATTCAGGCGCTCTTCATCTTCCTTTAACTTTTTCTGATAAATGATTTGTTCATGAATATCCATGCATGCGCCTATGTAACCTTCAAAAATACCATCGTTGGTAAAACGAGGTACGCCCTTGGCAGATATCCATCTATATTCGCCGTCGTGGCGCTTTAACCTGTACTGCAATTGAAATTCCTCACGTATTTCACAAGCATTTGCATACACAGTAAAGTATTTTTCAACATCTTCAGGGTGTACATTTTCTGCCCATCCATTTCCTTTTTCTTCATCCAGGCTACGCCCTGTAAAATTTAACCATTCAGTATTAAAAAAGTTACGAAGGTTATCTGTACCTGCCATCCATATCAATACAGGTACGCTATTGGCTACATAACGAAAACGAAGCTCACTCTCTTCTATCTGTAACAATGCGTTGATCAGTTCACGCTCAGCTTTTTTCTGGTCGTTTACATCAATAAAGGCACCGCTCCATTTCTCAATTTTGCCCTCTTCGTTTCTTAACGGTTCGCCATGTACATAAAACCAATGATAATCACCCGTCCTGCTTTTTAACCTTGCTTGCGCTTTATATGTTTTGCCTGTTTGCAAGCAATCGGTCCATATTTTTATCAATGGGTTAAGGTCGTCTGGATGTATCATTTTTTCAAATGAAGCAGTATCCCTGGGATTGATGCCTGTAAACTCTTCCCATTTATTAGATGCAAAATCCTGGATACCCTTACTATCTGTTGTCCATATTAATTCGGGTAATGAATCAGTGAGCTGCCTGAATTTCTTTTCGCTTTCAATAATCAGGTGCTTTGTTTTTACCGATTCAGTTACATCGGTAACAGTAACAATAATACCCGAAATGGTGCCATCATCTTCTTTAAGCGGATGATATACAAAATTAAAATAAGAAATTTCCTGCTTGCCATAGCGGTTAACTGGTATAGGGTATTCTATACCGTGAAAAGTTTTACCGGTATTTAATACATTGTCTAATAAAGGATGCACCGTTTCTTCCACTTCGGGCAAACTATTGAATATAGGATTTCCTATAAATTCTTTTTCGGTTCTGTCAACAAGCTCTAAATATGCATCATTTGCCATTTCCACAATATATTCTCTGCCACGTAAAATGGTAATTCCTATTGGAGCTTGCTGTACGGTATCCCTGAAACGCTTATCGGCAGCAACAATTTTTTGCCTGGCTACTACCTGTTGCGTATTTTCAAGCACCCAAATGGCAATTTTTTCAACTTTGCCATCTGCATTTTTTAAAGGGGCATATACAAATGTTACAAAGATCATTTCTTCTTTGCCATGCCGTATCAACATTAACGAAACTTCATTAGCATGATAAGTGGTGCCGTTTTTAATAACTTCGTTAAGTGCTTCTTCATAATAAGGCCTTGCTTCGGCAAATGTATCCCAATAATGCTTGCCTTTAATAGCCTCTAAAGGCTTGCCTGCAACTTCAATAAAACTGTCATTTACGATTTCGCATATCAAAGTGGTTGCATCAATAATACAAATACCAATAGGAGCTTGCATTACCATGGTAGATAAATTCTGCTCACTTTCTTCAATTTTTTTTCGGGATAATACCTGTGCAGTAATATCCTGCAATGTGCCGTTAAACCTATATGCTTTTTTGTCTTCGCCAAACCAAGCCCTGCCTTTGGCTCTTACATAAGTTTGTTTTAAAGTACTTGGATGAGTAATTTTATATTCAATATCATAAAGTCCGCCCGATGAAAAATCCAATGCTTTTTCTATAGCTGCTGTTACCCGTAACTTGTCTTCATCTGCAATGGCATTAATGGCATCATCCAGTTGCACATTATTTTTTGTAGATAAGCCAAACCATTCTTTTAACCGCTCATTGGTAGTAAACGTATTTGTTGCAGGGTTGTAATCGAAACTGCCTAATTCTGTAGCCTCAATAGCAAATAACAATTGGTCGTTGCTTTCTGCCAATTTTTTATGTGTAATTACTTTTTCGGTAGTTTCGCTGCAGGTAACCAATACACCTGCTATTTTTCCCGACTCATCATTTACTGGGCTATAGCAAAATGTCCAGTACACATCTTCTATTTTACCATTGCGAAAAATAGGGATAAGCTGATCTTCACTCCATGTTGCTTCGCCACCATCCAAAACCTGGTCGATAAGTGGTTTTATAATGTCCCATATCTCTGGCCAGGCATCTTTTGCCGGCATTCCTAAAATATGTGGGTGTTTTCCATTTTCGCCTAAGCTTGGACGGTAGGCATCGTTATAAAAACAAGTTAATTGCTTGCCCCACCATAAAAACATGGGGAATTTTGAGTTGAGGATAATGCTTAATGTAGTTAGTAAGCTTTGGGGCCAGCTTTCTACAGGGCCAACAGGAGTTTTACTCCAATCTTTTTCACGGGTTAGCCTGCCCATTTCACCACCTTTAGAAAGGGGCTGATATTTTTTTTCAGCAAGGTTTTTAATATCCAAATCCACCATTAAAGATTATGTAGATAAATGTATGAAAAAATACTGTTGGCCACAGCAATAGCCAGCAAACCTAAGTGATTATTCTATCGGGTAAAATTTACTTGTAGTTTGCCAGTTGCTGCTATAACCCGACAACAATCATGCCTTTGAAAATGGCAGGTAATTTAAAGGCTTGTTTATAGGTATACAATAATTTTTGGGGAAAAAATTCCCCAGCCAAAATAACTAATCTCAATAGAATGTACCCTGTTATATTTCAAGTCTTTCTAAAACCAATAATGTTTCCATCAATTTATTCCAGGCAGCTTCCCAGTCAGTTTTTAATTGATGCAAATGTTCATGGTCATCTTTATCGGATTTTTTGTTTATAAAATGTTCTACTTGTAAAAGCGAACGTTTATGCATTTGTTCTAATTCTTCTTTATAGGTCATACTACAAGTTTATAAATAAAGCCCAATAAATATGCCATTTAAAAAATAGGGCATATAACAAAAAGGGTTTTGATGTTTACCAAAACCCTTTGAGTTTCTTTATATTTTAATTCTCGGTTTTAACCCGACATGTGTAATGGGTTTTCATAATTTTTAATACACCCATTTAAAAGAAACTATTTTATAAAACACAAACCTTGTGCCGGCCGGAGAAAGAGTAAGCAAATGTTTTGCACATTGAATTACCAAATAAAAAAAAAGGGTTTTGATGTTAATCAAAACCCTGTGTTTCTTTTCAATTTCACTTGAAGGCGCTGGCCATACCAAGCTAGGTATATTTAAAAAAACTTACCCTTGTAAAAAAACTGGTGTACTCAATAAAAGACAAATACTATGCCAACAGAAAATTTTATTCTTCATGCACAGAAAAATGTAACAAAACTCCTCTTTTGCTGTAAATAGATGGGGAACATTTACTTCAATTATCCCAACTGCGAAGAGAAAAATCCCCGATTATTTTTTGATTCAACAAAGATGAACACTAATTATAATGTAGTTAAAAGATAAAAATTAGTGGCATAGTAAATGAAACTGAACACCAGGTAAACAATATTACAAAACATTAAAAATTTACTACTATGGAAAAAATGCAAAGGAAAGCAACAGTAGAAAAAAATACAGGCCATATAATGAATGACGAAACACATTCGAGGTTGTGGTCATTTTTTGCAGATGAATTAAAAGATATTTATTGGGCGGAGAAGCACCTGGTGAAAACATTGCCAAAAATGCAAAAGGCAGCTTCCAATGACGAACTTAAAAAGGCATTTGCTGATCATTTAGAACAAACAATAGTGCACGTAACAAGATTGGAACAGGTTTTTGAAATAGTGGGACAAAAAGCACAGGCTAAAAAATGCGAAGCGATGGAAGGCATAACTAAAGAAGGTGAATCGATTATTGAAGATACACAAGAAGGAACATCTACAAGGGATGTGGGATTGATAATGGCGGCACAAAAAGTAGAGCATTATGAAATTGCTACTTATGGCAGCCTTGCACAATTAGCCGATACGCTGGAATTGGATGAAGCAGTTGAATTATTGAAAAAAACTTTAGACGAAGAAAAACAAACTGACAAAAACCTTACAAAGCTTGCCGAAAGCAAAATAAACCATTTGTCTGTTGAAGAGATGGAAGTCTGAATTTCTTGAGTCTAATATCTACAAAATTGTCCCCAACTTTTGGGGGCAATTTTTTTATTACAATTTTTAAATAAAAAATAAACCCTCTTTTAAGGAGGGCTCATTTTTATATAACTGTTTGCTCAAACGATGGTGCTTTTGTTTCTTAGCTCCTTTTCTTTTATGAAAAATTATAAGTTCTGTGTTGAGGTAAAAATAAATGATTGACAGCGCTTTTTATTTTATCAGCCCAGGTAACATTATTATAAGTATTTGTTTCAAAAAACTCTGCATGCTGTATTTTCATTTTTACCAAAACGCCATTATAAGATTCAATAGGGAAATTAATGGGATAAATATCATCAGTGTGGTCGTTTACAATAATGGCATGGCCACTTAATTTTAACCGGCAATCAACACCTTTTTTATAATAATCAAGATAAGCGTAAAAAGGTTTGTCAATATATTTTAGATAGTAATTATTATAAGCTGTAGTAAAAAACCAAATTGTACCATCTTCCTCTACTTTAAGTGTTTGTATTACATTTACCGGCAGCTTCAATTCTGAATTTATATCAGATTTAAATAATGCGATTTTTATTTCGCTTATTTTCTCTTTTATAAAAAGAATGTTTTTTCCCTGGCTTGTAGTATTGTATTGCATAGAGTGATATTTTAGTTGTAGGATAACTGTTAAAATTCAAAGTGTATGCCAAAATATATCTATCTGCATTTTGACTTTTTAAAATACTTTGAGGAACAAATTCCTCAAAACGAGTGGATTTAGACTAAACATTTTCTTTTTTCACCTCTTGCATTCCTGTATTTACCTCCACTGTTTTAGTACTTACGGCATAATGCTTGGGATAGATTTTTGAGCCCCAGGTAACAGCATAAGATTTTGTGATCTCTGCACCAAAATAAAGTATCAGCGAAGAATAATATATCCAAAGCAATAATATTACTAAAGAACCAGCTGCCCCATAAGTGCTGCTGATATTGCTTTTCTTGATATAAAAAGAAATGGCAAATTTGCCCAGCATAAAAAATAATGCAGTAACGGCAGCACCTATAAAAATGTCTTTCCATTTTATTTTGCCATCGGGCAACACTTTAAAAATAACTGCAAATATTATGGTGGTAATTACAAGGGTAAGCAAATTATTTATGATGTATAAAGTAATTACGGTTATCTGTTTAAAATGCAGCTTGAGGTAGTCACTAAATCCATCAATGAATGAACTTAATACAAGCGATACCAATAATAAAAAACCTAGGCTTACTATTATGGAAAAAGACAGGAAACGGTTTTGTAAAACTTTTATCCAACCCTTTTTTGGTTTAGGCTTAAGGCCCCAAATAGTATTTATAGAATCCTGTATTTCTCCAAATACTGCAGTTGATCCTAACAACAGCGTAACTATGCCTACTATTATTGCAATATGACTTTTGCCTGTTAATGCGCCGCTTTTTATTATTTGCTGAAGTTGTGATGCTGTTTGTGATCCGATAAAGCCAGCCAGTTGCCCATATATTTTTCCTTCAACTGCTTCTCTTGCAAAAAAAATGCTGCATAAAGAAATGATGACGATTAATAATGGGCCTAAAGAAAATACAGTACTGTATGCTAATGATCCGCTTAATTTTGTTAGCTTATGTTCGCCAAATCCTTTGGAGGCATCTTTAAAGATTTGTATAATTCCTTTCCATGTAATTTTGGCCATTGCTGTTTAATATTGTTAGGAAGAAGGGCCTTTTAAAAATATAGAAAATAAAGAAGCTTTAATTTTAGAATACAACTTCCAATCAATGCAGGTCTTGTTTTCTTTATCAAAATCTGATAGTTCAAAAGTTAGGGAATCTTTCATTGTTGGTATCAATGTGAAAATACATTCGGCGTTATTGAATATTTTAAAACTCACGCCTTCACAATCGCTGAATAATTCAACCACGTTGTATTTTCTTAACTCGTCAAAATGATAGATCTTTAATTCTATATATTGCTCTAATAAAATCATGAGGGGTACTTTAATATCAATTAGGAGCACAATTTTATGCCCAAATTATTTTATAGGAAGAAATAAGCAAGCAGATTGTAATATGAGAGTGATTTTTCTCAAAGAATGAAAATTATACCCCAATACTGAAATTTGATATGTGGTAGCTAAAGTTATCAACCATTGCAAAGGCTGGCAGCATTTTAGCTTTATAAAATAATTATCTCACCTAAAATTTATTATTATGACAACATCAAAATTAATTACCGGAATACTGGCAGGAGCAGCAGTTGGTGCTATATTGGGAATATTATTTGCTCCAGACAAAGGCGCCAGCACCAGGAAAAAAATTGCTAAGAAGAGTACAGATATTACTGATGCTTTAAAAGACGGCTTTACAACTATGACTGACGCCATTACTAATAAATACGAAAGTATTAAAGAAGATACTGCAGAAGTATTGGAAAAAGGGAAGGAAAAATTACATGCAGAAGAAAATAAAAGAAATCATCAAAATGCGATGTAAGATTTTGTTGGATCAAAATATTGCTGAATATTATTGTGCAGCTTGAAGTTTGGTTTTAGAAACAAATAAAAAAGAAGTAAAATAATTTACTTCTTTTTTATTTGTCATACTGAGTTTATCGAACCATTATTTTTTGCCAGTAGCAGTTTTCTTTACACCATCAAATACGCTTTTCCACAACATATTAAAAAACGATTTTGTAATATCTCTTTTAAAATCGATATTTCCTGTCCGGATATTTTCATTTTGCGGATTATTATTTTTAATAAACATATTGGCAAAAAAACTGGTAAGACCTTTCTCGGTTAATTCATCATCTTTATTTTTCTTAAGTACCTCAATACTTAAATCTTTGTATAAAAAAATTACCTCCCCTTTTGAATTATAATCATTGCCCGTAAAATTAAATTTTAAACTATTTATAGTTCCGCTTTTTACACTGGTCATTCCCAATGGCTCTGTAATTTGATTGAGCGATACAGCATTCATACTGCCCAGTTGCCCTGTTACATTAAAGGTGGTATCTGTTTTGGGCAATGGTAACCGCCATTCGGTAGTTAATTTGCTTAAGCCTAAAAATAGGGCAGTGGCAATTACTTTACAATCAGGGTTAGCTTGAATTTTTTCAGGAATATTGGTAAGGTTACTAACTGTTGCATTTACATTTTTAAAAACCACTGTGCCTGTTTGAGTAGACTGCCGCCCTTTTTCTTTATAAGCAATATATCCATTGTTTATTTTTAGCTGGCCGACATAAACTGGAGTAGCAAATTTTTGTAAAGATTGGTTGGGGTATTTACCTACTTTGCTTCTTGTATCGTAAGGCAGTGTACGGTCATTAAAAACTTTCATTACTGGTTGCATTGAAGCAGTTTGTGCTTCAATTTTATTTTCGGTAATAAATTTAGTTAGATCAACATTTTGTAAATGAATAGCATTAAAAACAAAATCGTACCTGTCTCCCTGCACTGTTCTGTTTTTCATAAACACGGCTTCGCTTTGCTGTGGCGCCACAATAAATTTGCTGATGTCTACAGTAGCATTGGTGCTGTTTATAGCCATGTCAGAAGCAGATAATTTATACAATTTGTCTTTGGATAAATAGGCAAAGCCTGATGACTGCAATGTCCATGCTGCGTTATCTAATATGTCGCTCAATAAACTGCCATGCGAAACTTTTAGTATTTTAGAAAGTGTAAACTGCACATCATTTAAAACAAAAGCATCGGCCGCAGGTTGTGCATTGTTGACCACTACAATTTTTGTTTTACCCAAATTCACACTGCCTACCTGTACTCCATCAATAAAATCTGATGAAAGTTCTACAGAGCGGCTTGTTTTTTCTGTTTTTTCTTTTTTATAAATGGTTATTAATCCTCCATCGCATGAAACGTTGGCGGCTTTAAGTTGCTGGTTCACAATGAAAGCATCAGTGCTTAAGCCGGTAAGCAAAATGTTTTTAAGGTCGATTATGGGAAGAGAATTATTTAATTGATATTGCTGTATTCCTCCAGCTTTTAATGTCCTGGTTACCGCATCGTAATCTAATTTTTCAATATTGATTCTTGTGTTGTTAGCAGATGCAGGCAATTGTATGTTATCAACCGTTGCTCTCACATCTTTAATAAAATAACTCATCAGATTATCATAATTACGGGTGCTGTCAATTAAAAAATTATTAAGTACGATATTGATGTTTTCTAATGTTGTTAAAGATTTTCCTGCTAAATTCGTAATTACTACAGTGCCGTTAATTATTTGTATGGTATCTGCTTTAATACTTTTAAAACGCCCTAGTATTTTTTGGTAAATTTCAAGTGTATCGCTAGCATCAAAAGATTTGGGTTTATCTTTTCCGGTATTGATGATATTGATGGAAGGATTGTTAAGCACAATTTTTTTTGCTGCTACATTTTGTTTTTCCAACAACCCCGCTACATCAATACCTGTTGCAGTTATTTCTGCAACTTTAACATTGAACAAGGCATTGGGTAAACTATCTGCACTTTTTAATTGTTCTTTTTGCGCAGAGTCGGATTGTAGCGAAACATTATAGAAAGAAGCATTACCATTTATTTCATCAATTTTTGAGCTATCATAGTGAATATAATAAAGGCTGTCAGTTTTTTTATTGATAGCATCTTCAATTCCTTTTTTAATGATACTTTTTTTATTATGATCCCAATAAATGTATCCGCCAATACCTGCAAGTATGATCACTACCAAAATATATTTAATCGTTTTTTTCATTTGTATTTTATTGTTTGTGCTAAAAAGGAAGTCCAATCGCAATGTTTACAATAAGGTTATCTCTTCTCCAGTCTCTGTTGCCAAAATCTATTTTATCAAATACCCAACGCTGGCCATCGGGATAATAAGGTTTACGTAATGGAATACCAAGATCGAGCCGAATTAACAGTACATTGATGTCGAATCGTAAACCAAAGCCTGATGATACAGCAATCTCTTTGTAAAAATTCTTGGTTAATTTTCCTGCAGGGCCAAAAAGGGTAGTGTCTTTTGTCCAGATATTGCCGGCATCAATAAACGTAGCGCCGCTAAGTTTTCCTACAATGGGAAAACGAAATTCGGTATTGCCTAAAATTTTATAATCGCCGCCAATTACCTGGAAATAAGATTTGTCGCTCAAAGTAGGCAAGTAAGTACCCGGGCCAAGACTGCGCACAGGAAAACCACGCATGGAATTGGCACCTCCAATTATATATTGTTTTGAGAATGGCAACATAGCAGAATTGTTATAAGGAAAACCTATGCCTAATTCAAAACGATTGGCCCATTGCACATTGTTTTTATAAATTTGTTTATAGCGCAAGTCAATATCCGCTTTTGCATATTGTGCAAATGGCGTTTTAAAAACTGTTTTTGACCTCGGGCTTTTAGCTCCTGTTATTAATCCTGCAATATTTCCTGATATATCTACACTTGTATTTAAGTACCATTGTTTTTTTGCAAATGCACCAGGTGTATTAAAAGTATAAGAATAGAAAGAGCCTAAAATGGCTTCGTTATATACATTTAAAAGTATGGAAGGGTTAAGTGCTGCCAATTTATAAAAACTATCTGTTACATTAACAGCATTTAAATAAGTAATTGCAATTGGTGCAAACGTGTGCTCTTTATTACTGCTTTCTTTCCAGTTAAATTCATACTGAAAGCGAAATACATTTTTTGTGTAAAAACTTTCCTTTATAAAATATTCATATCCCAGCAACAGCCTTGTACGAGGTGGAAATAAATTGCTTTCTTTTACATGAAAAAACGGTATAACATACCTTGGGAAATTTATAGAAGCTTCTCCGCCTATTCTAAAATTATTATTTTTCTTTAAAGAATCATTAGGCGAAAGCTCGACAGCAACATAGCCTTTTACCAATAGCAATTCTGCACCTTTAAATGTATTTCTGTTTTTCCAGTTTAAGCTTAATTGCGTACCCACGTACTTATTCTCTTTTGAAAAACCATCCAGTTCTGCCTGTATCGATTTCTTTTTTTGAGGTGTTAAATAGTAATATACATTCAGCCTGTGGCTGCTGGTATCTTTCAATTCTTCAAACCTGTTCTTTACAAATTTAAAAGTGCCCAGGTTAATAAAACGGTTAAGCGTAGTATTTTGATTTTTGCTGCTGTAAATACTTTCGGGCCGGTAAGTCACTGTTCTTTTAAATAACTCAGGCCTAAATTTATGCGTGGTATCTCTTATCAATAAACTGTCAATATTAATGGTAGCTCTTTTACTCGTATCTGGTGGGGGTTCCAATAAGGTATAATTTGGAAAGATCATGATGCGGTTGATTGTGTACGCATGCTTTGCATTTTCTGGTGTTGACCGTTTAATATTTAAAAAAAGATTTACTTCATGGTTGCCAATGGTGCTATCTGCATAAGACATGATATAGTCGGGATTGAAAAAATAATATCCCTTTGTTTTTAACCGAAGATCAAGTCGGTCACGTTCTGCTTCAATATCACTTAGCTTATATGGATTG